>Ga0123329_1001102_pt1 | contig 26058 bp, 21 predicted proteins | sample BioC12SIPDNA_FD_89703 | JGI IMG/M metagenome (GOLD analysis project Ga0123329, IMG submission 89703) | Anaerobic biogas reactor microbial communites from Washington, USA - Biogas_R1_B C12 SIP DNA | ecosystem: Engineered > Bioreactor > Anaerobic > Unclassified | place: Washington, USA | collected...
CACCGGCGGCGGCAAGCTGGCCAGCTACTATGTGGGACGTAACACCCTCTGGGTGATCGCGCGCAACTATCCTCCGGCGCTGCGGCGCTGCAACCATAGCCTGATCCGCAAGGCCCAATGGCGCATTGCCCGCGAAGCCATGCGGGCCTGGCGTGGCGAGGCCGCCCGCGCCCGCCTGCGCGGACAGATAGCGGGGCTTTGTACCGCCCACCGCTGGCGAGGGTATCGCAGCGAGCTCATGAAGCGCCGCAAAGTCTCGGACGAGTACATCGCGTCGGTGCTGGCATGATCGCGACCGACCAGCAGGGGCCAACCAAGGGGGAGCGGAGCGGCATGGCAGAGCCATATCTCACGGTGGTGGTCCCCTGCTACAACGAGCAGGAGAACATCCAGCGCGGGGTCCTCGCGGAAATGCATGCCTACTTGGCAAAGCAGCCCTGGAGCTATGAGGTGATCATCTCCGATGATGGCAGCACCGACTCTAGCCGCGATCTGGTGCGGCAAGCCATCGCCGACCTGCCCGGGTTCCGCCTGCAGGAGAATCCCCATCAAGGCAAGCCGGGGGCCGTGTGGGCCGGAATCCAGAGCGCTTGCGGTGAGATCATTCTCTTTACCGACATGGACCAGTCCACGCCCATCGATCAGCTCGACCTACTCTTGCCCGCCTATGCCGCCGAGTACGACGTCGTCATCGGCTCGCGCGGCCTGCAGCGCGCCAACTTTGGCTGGTACCGCCGCCTGGGTTCGGCGGCGTTTCGAGGGCTGCGGCGTCTGCTGATGCTGCGGGATATCTCGGATACACAGTGCGGCTTCAAGTCGATGCGACGTGAGGTGGCGCTGCACCTGTTTCCACGGCTGGATGCCATCCGGCGCACCGAAGCCGTGACCGGATGGAAGGTCACCGCTTTCGATGTGGAGCTGCTCTACCTGGCCGAGCGGGCTGGCTATCGGATTGCCGAAGTGACGGTAGCGTGGGAGAACCGAGACGTCGCCACGGGCAAAGGCAAGAGTTACCTGCGCGAATCCAAAGAGATGGGCGAGCAGCTCTGCCGCATCAAGTGGAACGAGCTGCGCGGCCGTTACGACTGATCGCGATCCAGCCCGCACTTGGTTGACGTGAGCCGTCCAACCTGCTATAGTCCGTGCCAACAATCGAGAACAGGTGTAGGTGCGCCTCCGCCCGGATGCGCGGCGCACAATGGGGGAAGACCGGTCCAGTCCGGCGCTGTCCCGCAACGGTAGCGTGCCCATGGCACGAAGCCCGATGACCCGCCTACACCACGCTAGCTCGCTCCTTCGAGGAAAGAGGGCACAGCACCACGTCCTGGGCATAGAGCCTTGGATGTCGCGCGGCCCCGTGGCCGCGCTTTTGCGTTAGGGCCCCCACTCGCGGCGCGTGCCAGCCCGCAGCGCTCTGGCCGCTGGCCAGAGCCACAAGCCGCCTCGCGAGAAGGGGGCCTCTGCGTGAGTGGTCTCTGCCTGCCCAGAGCGCGGCCCCGGGCACGCGGATATCACCCTCTGTGAGAGCCCCGGCAGCTGGCGGAGAGGATCAGGAGGACCGTACAGCTTGTTCACACGTCAACACCCAGTCTCGTCCGCTGCGATCGACTCTTACCATCACGGAGGTCCTGGAATGCGTACGCTACGTCACCATCTATTCGCCCTGCTCGTGCTTGCACTGGTTCTGGCTGGCTGTGGACGCGCGACGCCCACAGCGGTGCCGTCTAGTCCGACGTCCGAGCCCACCGCCACACCGGAGCAGGTAGCCACGGCCGCCCCCACCGACACGCCTCCTCCAACTGACGTCCCCGAACCTACCGAGTTGCCATCCCTCGAGAGCAACGTCCTCACGGGCGCGCTCGAGAGCTATGTCGAGGGGATGGACTGCTTCCCCGAAAAGGTCACGGTGGACGACGCCACCGGGTTCGAAGTCACGTATCACGGCAGCTACAAGGTCGTCACGGTGCCCGAGGCCTGGGCCGGCGCCGACCGAGCCTACACCTATGTGCTCTATCAGCGTGGCACGCCGCCTCCCGACGGCTTTGACGACGCAACGCTAATCGCCGTCCCCGTGGAGCGGGTGGTCAGCATGTCGACCTCTTACCTAGCGCAGCTAGACCTGCTAGGCGTGGTGGACACCCTGGTAGGGGCCGACTCGGTCGCCTACGCCAGCACGCACTCGGTGGTAGCTCGCGCCGAGGCCGGCGAGATCATCGAGGTGGGCTATGGCTCCGATGTGAATGTGGAGCAGGTCATCGACCTGGATCCCTCTGTCGTCCTCACCTATGGGCTGGGCGACGAATGGGACTCGCATCCCAAGCTCCTCGAGGCCGGCGTCACCACAGTGCTCAGCGCCGAGGCCCGTGAGGCCGATCCCCTGTCCCGCGCAGAATGGATAAAGTTCATCGCTCTCTTTTACAACCGCGAGGCCCAGGCAAACGAGATCTTTGATGCCATCGTCGAGAGATACCAGAGCCTGATCGACCTCGCCGCCGACGTGACCGAGCGGCCCACCGTGTTCCTCAATGCGCCCTGGGGCGATACCTGGTACATGGCGGGCGGCCAGAGCTATGTGGCCCATCTGCTCCGCGCCGCCGGGGCCGATTACCTCTGGTCCGAGGACACCTCGCCCGACGCGCTCTACCTGGACTTTGAGACCGTCTATGATCAGGCGCTGGATGCCGAGTACTGGCTGCACACGAGTACCTGGTCCACCCTTGACGAGGCCTTGGCCATGGACGAACGCTTTGGCGACTTTGCGGCCTTCCAGTCCGGTCAGGTCTACAACAACAACCTCCGGACCAACCCCAGCGGTGGCAACGACTACTGGGAAAGCGGCGTGATCAACCCGGATCTCATGCTCGCGGATCTCATCCGCATCTTTCACCCAGAGCTGCTGCCCGACCATGACTTGGTCTACTATCAGCAGTTGGCTCCCCTGACCCAGGAGTAAGCCTTCTATCGCTCGTGCCGTGGGATCTCTGATGGATCCCACGGCATGCCCTTGACGAGGAGATCAGCTTGACCGCTACCACGGAAACGCACGCATCGCTGGAGGACCTCCCACGCCGATCGGCGGCGCTCAGTCGGGTCGCCTTTGGTGGGCTGGTTGTCGCCTTGGTGTTGGCGTTTCTGCTCAGCCTGGCCTTGGGCTCGGTGCAGATCCCCCTGGACCAGGTCGTTCGGGTTCTGGCGGGAGGCGATGCCGCCAGAGATAGCTGGACCAAGATCGTACTCACCTATCGCCTACCCAAGGCGCTCACCGCGGTGTTGGCCGGCGCGGCGCTGGCCGTCAGCGGCCTTCAGATGCAGACGTTCTTTCGCAACCCGCTAGCTGATCCGTCCATCTTGGGCATCAACGCTGGGGCCAGCCTCGGCGTTGCGGCCGTGGTGCTTTCGGCCAAGACGGTGGCAGCCAACACCCTGCTCGCCAACCTTGATGTGCCCGGCCACCTGGGATTGGTGGCATCAGCCACCATCGGCGCTGCCCTGGTCCTGGTGGTGGTGATGGTTCTGGCTCGTTACGTCAATACTTTGACCCTCTTGATCCTCGGCATGATGATCGGCTATCTCACCAACGCCGTGGTGAGCGTGCTCCTGTATTTCAGCATCGCCGATCAGGTACGTGCCTATGTCTCGTGGACCTTTGGGAGCTTTGCCTCGGTGACCTGGCGGCAGATGCCCGTCCTGGCGGTGGCCTCCTTGGTGGGCCTCTGCCTGGCCTTTCTCCTGATAAAGTGGCTCAACGCCTTTTTACTGGGCGAGGGTTATGCCCAGTCGATGGGTATGCCGGTGCGGCGAGCTCGGCTGTGGGTGGTGATCAATTCCGCTCTCCTCGCCGGAACCGTGACGGCGTTTTGCGGCCCCATCGGCTTTTTGGGGGTGGCCGTCCCTCATCTCTGTCGCGCACTCTGGGGCACCGCGGACCACCGGATACTGATCCCGGCCTCGGCTCTCATGGGCGCAGCCCTGGCGCTCCTCGCCGACCTTGCCGCCCAGATGCCCGGCAGCGCCACCGTACTACCGCTGAACGCCATCACAGCGCTCCTGGGCGCCCCGGTGGTGATCTGGGTGATCCTTCGTAGGACGCCGATGCGGGCGGGAGGCGGCTGGTGAACGCCACCCCAGTGCTGACCACCAAAGCTATGGCGATTGGCTACAAGGAGGCACGTCGTCCGCCCCGGCAGTTGGCCACGAACCTCTCGCTCACCCTGCAGGCCGGCGAGCTGGTTTGCCTCATCGGGCCCAACGGCGTGGGCAAGTCTACCCTCATTCGTACGCTCTCGGGCATGCAGCCACCCTTGGCGGGCGGCGTCGAGCTGGCCGGGCTCGACCTCACCTCCCTCAGCGCCCACGAGCGCTCCCGGCATCTGGCCGTGGTGCTGACCGAACGCATCAGCGTAGGTATGCTCACCGCCTACCTCCTAGTCTCCCTGGGCCGCCACCCGCATACGGGATGGACTGGGCGCCTCACGGACCAGGACCACGAGGTGGTGCGATGGTCTCTGCGAGCGGTGGGCGCCGAGGACCTGGCCGGCCGTCCCGTATCCGAGCTTTCAGATGGCGAGCGGCAAAAGGTCATGATCGCCCGCGCCCTGGCGCAAGAGCCCGTCCTGCTCATCCTCGACGAGCCGACAGCCTTTCTCGATCTGCCGCGACGTGTCGAGATCATGCGCGTGTTACGACACCTGGCGCATACCACCGGCCGCGCTATCCTGCTCTCGACCCACGATCTGGACCTAGCCCTGCGGAGCGCCGACCGGCTGTGGCTGATGGCCATGGACGGCACCCTGATCGACGGCGGGCCAGAGGACCTGGTGTTGAATGGCGGCATCGAGGCGGCCTTTCGCAGCGAGCGCATGGCCTTTGACGCCGAGAGTGGCTCGTTCCGGCTCTCCACCGTGGCTCGCGGCACGGCCTGCATCGAGGGTGACGGTCTGGCAGCACGGTGGGCCGCGCGGGCGCTGGAACGGGCCGGCTACCAACTACTGCCTGACTGCCAACCCGGCACCGTCAGGGTCACTGTCACCCAGGCGTTGGGATCTCCAACCTTTGCGGCGCAGCGCGGCACCGACTCGCGCCAGTTTGAGCGACTTCAGGAGCTCGTGCGCTGGCTCGACAGCCAAGACGGCGGCCGCGTCGAGCTCCAACCCATGCGGACAGCATTGCGCCAGGCTGTGGAAGCTCGCAACGATCCCCGACCAGAGTAGACCGCCAAGCCGTCACCGGCACCCGTGTCCTGCACTCTGGCCACCGGTCGGCCATCCATCAGCGTCTGCCATGCTTGACGTCTACGTCCAGTCCACGTAAGATCAAGGGAACAGAGACGCAAGGGGCGGTCCACGATCATCCCTCTGGAGAGGGCCCACGGTGCACTGGAAGTTCACGCCATATGTATGGCCGCTGCTGGCCTCTGGCGCCGTCGGCATCGGCCTTGCGGTTCTGGCGCTCCGTCGGCACCCCACCAAGGGGGCCCGGGCCTTTGCCGCCCTCGAGTTGGCTGTGGCCATCTGGGCCATCAGCTATGCCCTCGAGCTCTGTAGCCCCACGCTCCAGCAAAAGCTCTTCTGGTCCAGCATGCAGTACATCGGCATCGTGAGCGTGCCGGCTTTGTGGTTCTGGTTTGCCATGCAGTACGGCGGGCGTCCAATCCGGCCCTCCAGTCCCGGCGCCCTTTTGCTTGTTCTCATGCCCCTGACCACCCTATTGCTCGCCTGGACCAGTCGTTACCATGAGCTGCTCCGGAGCGACGTGCACCTCAAGGTCGTTGGCGACCTTGCCATCATTGGCAAGACCTATGGTCCCTGGTTCTGGGTGCATACGGTGTTCTCCTATGCCATCCTCACCATCGGCACCTTGGTGCTGGTGCAGGGCCACTTTCGTTCGTCGCGCCTGTACCGTGCGCAGACCGGCGCCCTCCTTTTTGGCGCTGCTCTTCCCTGGGCGAGCAACATTCTATATCTGACGGGACGCACGCTGGTGCCCGGCGTGGACATCACTGCCGCCTCTTTTGCGGTCTCTGGCGTAGCCATCGCCTTGGCGCTGTTTCGATTTGGCCTACTCGACCTGGTACCAGCCGCCCGGGACGCCGTCATCGCCTCCCTCAGCGACGGCGTCCTTGTGCTAGATCATCGCAGCCGCATCGTGGATCTCAACCCCGCGGCAGAGCGAGTCATCAACCTGACGCAGACCCAGGCTGTCGGCCAGCATGCCAGCGTCATCTTTCCCGCGCATGCCCGCGAGCTGGCCCACTGCTGGAGCGCTTCCGATGCGCGTGCAGAGGTGGATCTGGGCGACGGCGACGAGGCCGAACACTATGACCTGCGGATTTCGCCACTGATGGATGGGCGCGGCAACCTGACGGGGCGCGTGGTGCTGCTGCATGACGTGACCGAGCGCAAGCTCTTCGAGCAACAGCTTACCTATGTGAGTAGCCACGATCCCCTCACCAGCCTGTATAACCGCAGCCACTTTGAAAAAGAGATGGACCGCCTGGCCGAGAACGAAGGTCCGGTGGGCGTCGTGGTGGTGGACGTCAACGGACTCAAGAGCACCAACGATCGCTTTGGCCACCCCGCTGGCGATGCGTTGCTGCGCCGCGTCGCCACCATGCTCCGCGCCGTCTTTCGCACCAACGACATCGTAGCCCGCATCGGCGGTGACGAGTTCGGGGTGTTGCTCCCCGGCGCCGACCGCACTGGCACCACCACGGCGCTGAACCGCATGCGGCGGGCGCTTTCTGGCCAGTTGCAGCTACCGCAGAACGACCGCATCAGCCTGGCCATGGGCAGCGCGGTGGCCCCCAGGGGAGCGCTCGTTCGTCGCGCCTTTCGCGAGGCCGACGCCAACATGTATAGCGACAAACAACGCCAACGGACGGCTAGCGGCATCATACGTGGCTCTCACCTGAACTAGCCTTATTCGTGCCGGCGCCCACGTTCCGGCCTCCTGACCTTGGCACCACGCGACCAGCCCCTTATACTGACTGCGCTGTCGTCGCCCCCGGAGGAGGAACCATGAACCACGTGGAGCGCTTTCGCGCCCTGATGAGCTTTCAGCCCGTCGACCGCCTCCCACGCCTAGAGTGGGCCACCTGGTGGAACCAGACCATCGATCGCTGGCATCAAGAGGGGCTGCCTAGCCATCTCACCGAGACCTTTGAGATCGATCTCCACTTTGGTCTCGATCCCCACAAGCAGTTCTGGTTCAACCCGCGCCTGCCGGGCCTGCCCCCGCCCGCCCACCACGGCGCCACCATCATCGGTAGTGAGGAGGACTATCAGCGACTCCGCCAGTACCTGTTTCCGCCGGTCGAGTCGCTCCTAGGTGAGATATCCCGGTACGGCGAGATGCAGGCCCGCGGCGAGTGCGTGGTCTGGTTCACCATCGATGGGTACTTTTGGTATCCACGCACGCTGCTCGGCATCGAGCGCCACCTCTATGCCTTTTACGATCAGCCCGAGCTGATGCACCGCATGAACAGCGAACTGGTCGATTGGGAGATCGAGCTTGTCCATGCCATCTGCCAGATCTGCCGGCCGGTCTACATGACCTTTGCCGAGGACATGTCCTATAACCACGGCCCCATGCTCAGCAAGCCGCTCTTTGAGGAGTTCGTGGCGCCCTACTATCGGCGCATCATTCCCGTGCTGCGCGAGTACGACATTCTGCCGATCATTGACTCGGACGGTGACATCACCAAGCTGGTGCCCTGGTTCGCCGAGGTCGATGTCCATGGCTTTTTGCCGCTGGAGCGACAGGCCGGCGTCGACCTGGCGTCGCTCCGCACCAACCACCCGGAGCTGCGCCTCATCGGCCACTTTGACAAGATGACCATGACCAAGGGCGAGGCGGCCATGCGCGCCGAGTTCGAGCGGCTACTCCCGGCCATGCGGCAAGGGGGCTTTATACCCAGCGTCGACCATCAGACGCCTCCAGGCGTCTCGCTGGAGCAGTACCGCACCTATCTGAGCCTGCTGTGGGAATACACCGCCAAGGTCTAGCCTGGGAAGGAGGCCACCATGCCCGCACGCCCCAATATCGTCTTGATCATGGCCGATCAGTGGCGCGGTGATTGCCTCTCCGCCGACGGGCACCCAGTGGTCCAGACGCCATATCTTGACCAGTTGGCGGGGCAGGGCGTGCGTTTCACGCGGGCCTACTCGGCCACGCCCACCTGCATTCCGGCCCGCGCCGCGCTCCACACCGGTCAGGCGCCGCGAACACATGGACGGGTCGGCTATCAGGATGGGGTCCCCTGGAACTATCCGGTAACGTTGGCCGGCGAGTTCACCCGCCACGGCTACCAGACCGAGGCTGTAGGCAAGATGCACGTCTACCCCGAGCGCTCGCTGATGGGGTTCCAGCACGTCACCCTACACGACGGGTTCCTGCACTTTGCTCGGAGCCAGCACCCATGCCTGGAAGAGATCGATGACTATGTCCCGTGGCTCCGAGAACAGCTGGGGCGCGACGCGGACTATTTCGAGCACGGGGTAAACTGCAACTCGATGGTCGCCCGCCCGTGGGATAAGGGAGAGTACCTCCACCCCACCAATTGGGTCACCAGTGAGGCGATCCACTTTTTACGGCGGCGGGACCGCCGTGCGCCTTTCTTCTTGTTCGTTTCGTACCACCGACCCCACCCGCCGTTCGACCCGCCAGCATGGGCCTATGAGATGTACCTTAACCAGCCCATGCCCGACCCCCCGGTGGGCGACTGGCATCGCATCTTTGCGGATAGCAGCGCGCCCCATCGGGCTGATCCCTTTTACGCGCAGATGGACTCGCGCCGTCTACAGATGGCGCGAGCGGGCTACTATGGGCACATCACTCATATCGATCACCAGATCAACCGCCTGCTTGAGGCGCTGCAGGAGCATGGCGTGGGGTCGAACACCTATGTCTGTTTTACCGCCGACCATGGCGAGATGCTGGGCGACCACCACCTGTTCCGCAAGGCGTACCCCTACGAGGGTTCGGCGCGGGTACCCTTGATCTTGGCAGGCCCTCAGTATGCAGGCTTTGAGGGCAACAGTGTGCGTGGCGAGATAGCCGAGCTGCGCGACATCATGCCGACACTGCTCGATTGCGCGGGTCTAGCCGTCCCGGGCACCGTCGAGGGCAAGAGCCTGGTCCCCTGGGCCCGAGGCGAGACATCGCCGTGGCGCCGCTACCTGCACGGCGAACACACGCTCATCGGCCAATCGGTTCAGTGGATCACAGACGCTCGCATCAAGTACGTGTGGTTCAGCGGCAGCGGACAGGAGCAGCTCTTTGATCTGGCCTCAGACCCACAGGAAACCACCAACCTGGCCACGCGTGCAGACATGCAGACCACGCTTGAGCACTGGCGTGGCGTCCTAATGGCAGAGTTGGCGGGGCGCGAGGAAGGCTTTACAGACGGCGAACGACTCATCACGGGACGGCCGGTGAGCGCCTGTCTCAGCCACATTCGCCCAGAGCGATAACGTTCAGCCGCGGACAAAGCGGGTGCCCATAGCCTCTGGAGGGGAAGAGCGGAGTAGCCGTCGCGCTGGGCGCTGCAGCCGGGCGGGCAGCGAAAGCAACAGCCTCTCCAGCCACCCGCTGCCGACCAGCGCGAGGGTCGCGATCATCAGCAGCCATGGCGCCATGTTGAGGAGCGTCACGGGTGCGCCGGGGACAGTGCGCTGTAGGTAGGTGACCAAGGCCTTGAGCGCGCCGAACAGGTACGCCCCCAAAGCGATGCGCATGGGATGCCAGCCGCCAAAGATAACGATGGCGAGAGCGATCCAGCCCATCCCACGGGTATGCCCCTTGGCCCAGCCCAACTGGATGGCCATCGAGTACATGGCGCCGGCACAGCCCACTAATGCACCACCCAGCGCCGCATACAGCAGACGCACCCGCTGGACCGGCACCCCTCGCACATAGGCCGAGACGGGCCGCTCGCCGGTGGCGCGCAGCCGCAACCCCGCCCTGGTGCGATAGAGCCACCACCAGGCTAGGAGCATCAACGCGATGCTGGCATACACCACCACGTTCTGCTGAAACAGGATTGGGCCGAGCACGGGGATGCGCTCCAGGAGTGGCAGAGGCCAGTGCGGCACCGATGCGCCACGGATGCGGGTGTAGGACTGCCCCACAAAGGCGCTGAGGCTATCGCCCAGCAGCGTCAGCACAAAGCCGATAGCCACCTGCTCTTGGCGCAATACGATGCTGCCCAAGGCCACGATGAGGGCCATGATCGCGCCAACAATCGCGGCCACGGCAAAGGCCAGCGGCACACTGCCGGTGTGGTATCCTACGATAAAGGCCAGCGCCGCTGCCAGTAGAATGGTGCCATCTAGCGACAGGTTGACCACTCCAGCGCGTTCGGTCAACATCTCGCCCAACGCTGCCGTCAGGAGCGGCGACGAGGTGGCCACCACGGACGCCAGCATGCTGATCAGTACCTGATTGGTCATGCCAACGCCTCCCCTTCGCCCGCCGGGCCTGCCCCCGCACTGCTCTGGGGCTGCCGGCCACGGCTTGCGGTCGAAGCCGCCTCAAGACGTTGCCGCACACCCCCGATCAAGACAGCAAAGAGCACCAAAAAGCCCTGCAGCACGCCGCCCGCCGAATCGTCCAGCTGCATCACGAGGTTGAGCCGCTGGCTGCCGGTAAGGATGGCCGCGAAAAAGACGACGATGAACGGCACCCATGTCGCCTTGGTGGAGGCCAGCATGACCACCAAGAGGGCCAGAAACCCGATGTTCCCAGAGATCAGGGGGCGGAGGCTCTGATAGGTGCCCAAGGCGCGCATGGCCCCGGCCACGCCCGCCAGGGCGCCGCAGGCAGCCATCGAGAGGATGGTGTTGCGCTCCACCCGAACGCCCAGGATGTGGGCCGAGGCGCGACTGCGACCCATGGCACGAAGTTGCAGGCCCCAATGAGTGCCCCGCAGGGCCAAAACCACCACCGCAAAGCCAAGCGCCGCCAACAAGAGGGCCACCCAGCTCACGCGGAGCCCCGTCATCATGGGCAACACGGCGTGACGGCCAAAGATGGGCGTGCTGTGGACGCTGCCGCCCTCGGGGGGCTGCCACGGCCCAGAGATCAACCAGGTAGTGAGGTTCGTGGCCAAATAGTTGAGCGCCGTCCCCGAAAAGATCTCGTTCACTTGGGCGACGTTGCGCAGCCAGGCTGCGATGGCGGCCCAGAGCGCGCCTCCAACCATAGCCGCCAGAATCTCCAGAGGAATCTGCAGGCCAGCCGGCAGCCGAACGTAAAGCGCTACGGCGCTGGCAAAGATCGCGCCCATGGCGATCTGCCCCTCGATGCCGATGTTCCACAGCCCCGCGGTGAACGTGAGCAGCAGGCCGCTGGCACACAGCAAGAGCGGCACCCCAAAGGCCAAAACGTCGGCCATCTTGGCGGGGCTCTCAAAGGCGCCCTGTAGGATCTGCCGGTAGGCCTCTCCAGGAGGGGCCCCCACCGCTACCAACAGCGCCGACACACTCGCCAGCGCCAACACGAACGGCGCCAGACCCAGCAGCACCTTGCGCCAGCTCAGCTCGCTCATTGCCGCACCTCAGCGATCAAATGGCCGAGCCCCTCTACCGTGGCATGCCCCGCATCCTGGGGCTCCACCGCGTGGCCACCAGTTAACACCACGATGCGATCGCTGCGCTCCAAGATCTCGTCCAGATCGGCACTGGTGAACACGATGGCCGTGCCCTCTTGACGGCGGTTCAGTAGCGCCTGCCAAACCCATGCGGACGAAGAGACGTCCAGTCCCCGCGTGGGGTGCTCCATCAAGAGCACTCGCAGGTTGCGCGGCAGGAGCGCCAGAGCCAGCCGTTGCTGGTTGCCGCCCGAGAGCGACTCCACCAGCGTATCGGGCGCGCCCTGAATGGCAAAGGCCTCGATGCATGCGCGCGCCCGGGCGAGGGCTCGCTCACGGTCGAGCCAAGGCGAGCCGTTGTCATCCACCAACGCCACGTGCTCGGCGATGGTGAGGCCCGACACCAGACCCTCTTCCAGGCGACCAGCGGGGAGATAGGCGATCCCGCGCTTGAGCAAGGCATTGTAACCGCGCCCATTCACTGCAGCCCCATCAATGCTGACCTGCCCCTTGAGCGGCTCCATCAAGCCCGCACACACGCGCATCAGCTCGCTCTGGCCGCTACCTTCCAGGCCAGCTAGCCCCACCACCTCGCCGCTGCGCACCTGGAAGCAGACATCAGCCAGGCACAATCGATGCGAGCGCACGCTAATGTTCTGGATGTCCAGGGCCACATCGCCCAGCTGGGGAACCGCCCTCCCCGAAGGGGGCAGCGGTGCGCCGAACATGAGCTCCACCAGGTGAGCCGTCTCGGTGGGCATCTCGGCAGCGCCGACCAGCCGGCCACGGCGGAGCACATAAGCCTCGTCACACAGTGAGACGACCTCCTCCAGCTTGTGCGAGACAAACACCACCGTCAGTCCCTGGTCATGGGCCAGCCGTCGCAGCGTGCCAAAGAGCAGATCCTTCTGATCGGCGGAAATGCCCGTGGTAGGCTCATCCAGGATCAGTAGCTTGACGCCCAGCGCGAGCAGGCGGACGATCTCAAGCTCCTGTCGCTCCCCCACGGTGAGGCGGTCCACAAAGGCATCGGGATCCAGATTGAGCCCCATCGCCCGCGCCTGGTCGGTCAAGATCCGGGAGATCGCCCGGCGGTCGAGCACGAATCGGCCGGGGTAGCCGATGGCAAAGTTCTCCCACACTTGAAGCGGGGGAAAGTCCAGGGGATCCTGGTGGAGCATGCCGATGCCCACCTGCACAGCATCCTGAGGCTCGGGGAAGCGGTGCTCTTGGCCATCCACGACGATCATGCCGCTGGTGGCCGGCTGAAACCCCGACAGGATCTTCATGAGGGTGCTTTTTCCGGCCCCGTTCTCCCCCAAGAGCCCATAGATGCGACCGGGCTCAAAGGTGAGGGTGACATCGTCGTTCGCCCTCAGCTCCCCGAACAGCTTGGTGATGTTCTGTAGCTCTACCCGCATCGCCCCAGCTCCCAGACGACCCGAGCTGGGGGCCGACTGCCAGCCCCCAGCTCGATCCAACTAGCTACCGGCTCGCGCCGATCATACCTTCGAGTAGCTGCTCAAGGTACCAGATCTCTTCCGGCGTGGCGACTTCGCCCTCGGCCAGAAACTCGGTGCCATCCTGGTAGTTGAGCGGGCCGGCCCACAGCTCGATGCTGCCGTCGCCCAGCCCGGCGATGAACTCATCCAGCGTAGCCTTTTCGTCGTCGGTCAGGCCATCGCCATAGAGAAAGCCTACGTGCGTGGTATCGGGGTTGTTCAGGTCGTCCCAGTCGGGCGCGTTCCAATCCCAGCTCGGCTCCCACGACCCATCCATGACGGCCTTGACGATCTCGACGTAGGAAGGACCCCAGTGAAAGTACGGCACGCCCAAGCAGATCTCGGGCGCCTGCTCGCAGGATCCTTCATAGTCGTACGGGATCGCCCACACCGGCTCGCCCGCCTCGGCACGCTGGCCGGCCACAACCATCGCCTCGGTCGTGTCGATGCCAGAGAGGACCACGTCGGCACCCGAGTCAAAGAACTGGTTGGTCACCTCGGTGGGATCCAGCGTCACGCCCGGCAGGTTGAACCAGTAGCCGATCCAGTTCACGGTGAACTCGAGATCGTCCGGATCTAGGCCGCGATAGTGCTCATAGGCGTAACGCGCACCCAGATAGGCGGAGGCGGTCAAGCGCAAGGTTTCGTGGTTGATTAGCGGGCCAAGGTAAGCGACGCTACCGGTGTCGGTCTTGAGGGCGGCCGCCGCACCCGCCACGGCCTTCATGAACTCCATTTGGCCCATGACGTTGCCGAGGTTCTCGGGCGCCTCGCCGGTCAGCACGTCATCGCCCGACACGGCGATAAAGGTGACGTCCGGGTACTTGGGCGCAACCAGCGCCGTATCATCCTCAAAGGCGTCAGAGGTGGCAAAGATCAGCTTGGCGCCCTGATCCACCATGTCGCTGACCACCTGCTCGAGCGTTGTCTCGGGGCGGTCGGCAACGTTGAGGCTCTCGAGGTAGATCATGCGGGTGCCAGGCACCTTTTCCTCGACATACTGGCCCGCCACATAGTGGGCCTCGCTCCAGCCATGGTCATTGTGGGGACCGACCATGATCACACCAAAGACAAACTCGTCGTCGCCGGACTGGCTAGCCGGCTGCTGCTGACAGCCGCTCAGCACCAGCGACACCGCCAGAACAAGGGCGAGCAGCGTTCCTAACTTTTTCATCGTATCATCTTCCTCCTGATCGGACGTTCCATCGATCCCGCCAAGCCCCATACGAGCCGAGGTCGCCACCTCCTTCCCGCAAGCGTAGCGAACGATTCGCGTGTCGCATGTCGAGCCAACCGGGTGATGGAACACCGCCAGAGGCATGTGGGCCGGCCACTTGTAGCGTGCCCGCTTGTCTGGGTTGGGGACGACATCGCGAGTGAAGATGCGCAGCAAGCGTACGTGGAGGAACGCGACGCGGAGGAACGATGCGCCCGATGGCAACGCAACCCGCACGTCCGACCAACACGTATGTCGGCTGCCTCACCGGCGGAGCGACGTTGCTCGCTGGGCATCATGTCGTGATGACGCGTGAGCGTCACTGCGCTATTGTAGGCCAAGCTGCCGTAGGCGGCAACCAGCGCTTCTCGTAGGGAGGCGAACCGCGATCGGCGCCCTCGGGATGCGCTGCCGCGTCAGCGCGTCAGCGTCAGAGCCCGGTCCACCCTCTTCCTATAGGGCCGTCCCGCGCGCTATAATGGGAGCGTTCATCACGCTAGCAGAAAGGAACGCCATGGAGCTCTCGCTTGTTGCCATCGAAAAGCCCGAGTCAGCCAACCTGATCATTGGCCAGAGCCACTTTATCAAGACGGTCGAGGATGTCCACGAAACGCTGGTCGGGGCGGTCCCAGGCATCGCCTTTGGTCTGGCCTTTTGCGAGGCATCGGGCGCCTGCCTGGTGCGCTGCAGCGGCACCGACGACGACCTGATCGCCACGGCCCGCGACAATGCCCTCGCCATCGGGGCGGGCCACAGCTTTGTGCTGCTTTTGGGCGAGGGGGTCTATCCCGTCAACGTCCTGAACCAGCTCAAGATGGTTCCCGAGGTCTGCCGCATCTACTGCGCCACGGCCAACCCCACCCAGGTGATCGTCGTCGAGACGGACCTGGGGCGCGGCATCCTCGGCGTTGTGGATGGCAGCGCGCCCAAGGGCGTCGAGGGCGCCGACGACATCGCCTGGCGCCACGATCTCCTGCGCACCATCGGCTACAAGCTCTAGAGCCAGCGACGTCAGCCTGCCGTCAGGCGCTCAAACTCGGCCACCATCCGCTGGAACTCGTTCAGCGCCGCGGATACGGGCTCGGGCGTGGTCAAGTCCACACCCGCCCGCCGCAAGAGCTCCAGCGGATAGCCATTGCCGCCCGCACGGAGCAGATCCATGTAGCGGCGGCGCGCGGGTTCTCCATCCTGGAGGACGCGCTGCATCAGAGCGATGGCCGAGGCCATCCCAGTGGCGTACTTGTAGACGTAAAAGTCATAGAAAAAGTGGTCGATGCGTGCCCATTCCCACGCGATCGGCGCGTCCACCTCGTCAAAGGCAACGGCGTCGCCAAAGTATAGCTTGACCAGAGCCAAGTACCTCTCGTCCAGTAGCTCGGCGGTGAGCGCCCCACCCTCCTCCACGATGCGGTGCATCTCCCACTCGAACTCGGCAAACATCACCTGGCGGAACAGCGTCGCGCGGAAGGAATCCAGGTACCTATCCACCAGATAGGCCCGCACCTTGTCGTCCTTGGTCACCTGGAGCAGATGGTCGGTCAGAAGGCTCTCGTTGGCCGTGGAGGCCACCTCAGCCACGAGAATGGCATAGTCGGCCAGATGGTACGGCTGGGCCTGCTTGGAGAACCAGCTATGCATCGAGTGGCCCGCCTCGTGCGCGAGCGTGAACATGGCGTCGGTGGTCCCGGTATAGTTGAGCAACATATACGGCGGCGAGTCATAGCAGCCCGAAGAGTACGCGCCCGAGCGCTTGCCCGCATTCTCGTAGCGGTCCACCCAGCGGGACGCCAATCCCTCACGCAGCGTCTTGACATACTCGGGCCCCAACGGCACCAGGGCCGCCAGAATCAGCTCGGTAGCCTCGTCAAAGCCATGGTGAGGATCCACCGCCTCGACCACGGGCACATAGACATCGTGCATGTGGAGCGCATCGAGCCCCAGAAGACGCTTGCGCAGACTGACGTAATGATGAAACGCGGGCAGCGCGTCATGCACCGCGTCGATCAGGGCCTGGTACACATCAACCGTCACCTGATCCTGGAAGAGGGACGCCTCCAGGCACGAGCCAAACCCGCGCGCCTGCGCCTCGAAGAGGTGGGAGCGAATCGCCCCGTCCAGCGCTGCCGCCACCGTGGCGCGGTTTCCCGCCCACTCGCCATAGTAGGCCTGGAACGCCCCACGACGCACATCGCGGTCGCGTGCCTCCTGCAAGCTGATAAAGGCCGCATGGGACAGCTGGGTCGTGCCCTTGACGTCGGGCACCTCGGGCAGCCGCGCGGCCAGATCGACGTTCTTGAGCACGCTATAGATCTTTTCCAGGGCCCCCAAGGGCTCGGATACCAGCGCCAGCAACCTCTCTTCTGCGGGTGAGAGCGTGTGCGGCTTGTGACGCAGCAGTTCCTCCAGCCAGAAGCGGTAGGGCACCAAGGCCTGGTCATCGAGCCACTCGGCCATGGTCTCGTCGGGGATCGCCATCACCTCGGGCGCGAAAAAGGCACCCGCCGCCGATTGCCGCGCATACAGCCCACGGGCTCGGTCGAGCATCTGCTGATGCGGGCCATTGGCCAGGTCCTCGTCCGCCCGCAGGTGGGCGTACACATAGACCTTTTCGGCGTGCCGCTGGGCCTCCAGCCAGATCTCGATCGCCTCGGCCAGCGTCGCAGCGCCCTCGCTCAGACGGCCTTGGTAGGCCTCCACCGACGGCAACCGTTGTTGACACGCGCGGAACGAGGCCTCCCACGCCTCGGCGCTCTCATACAGCGGTGACAGATCCCACGTGTCGCTGACCTTGACTTGGTCGCGTCGCACCAGCTTGCTAGCCATAGATCTTTCCCCCTTCGTTGCCGCCCGATCATGGGCGAGTGTACACGCGATCCACCGCTCCGTCGAGTCATAGGGACTTGACCGCCTCCGTCACGGGCGTGATAATCGGCCAGTATCCACGATGAGCCCTGCACGGCTAGAGGAGCAGCGCCATGACTACCCGAATCCTGGTCGAGCGCGATGTCGAGGTCCCCATGCGTGATGGGACCATCCTGCGCGCCAACATCCACCGACCCGAAACCCAAGAGCCATTGCCCGTCCTACTGGCGCGCACTCCGTACAACAAGAACGGCGGGGCTGACTTTAGCCTGCGTGCGGCCACCCGCGGCTATCTGGTGGTCACGCAAGATACGCGGGGCCGCTACGCCTCTTCGGGCGACTTTTGCCCGTTCGTCGACGACCTTCTAGACGGGTACGACACCGTTGAGTGGGCAGCGGCGCTCCCTGGGAGCAACGGCCAGGTGGCCATGTGGGGCGGCTCGTACAATGGCTGGACGCAGTGGGCCGCCGCGTCGCAGCGCCCCCCCAGCCTGTCCGCCTTGGCCCCCCAGATGACCTTTACGGACCTCTACAACGACCTGCTCTACCCTGGCGGCGCCCTCTCCCTGGGCGTGGCTCTTACCTGGTGCCTGGCCAGCGAGGTGGGAGCGAACCTGTCGCGTCTCGCACTGAGCGACCAGGAGCGCGCCCAGCAGCAGGCCACGTTCCTGGCGACCGTCGACCAGGTCACCGCGCGCACGCGTTTTGAGGCGCTGCCCTTGCTGCAAGATCCACTGCTCGGACGAGAGGATCTCGCCACGGGCTATGTTCGGATGCTCACACAGCAGACCGCGGGCGAGTGGGCCGATACCGCGCTTCTGGACCGAGCCGTCGAGGCGTCGCTACCCGCCCTGCACATGGGCGGTTGGTACGATCTCTTTGCCGCCAGCACCGTCGGCACCTTTGCCGCCCTCGAGGAGCGCGGCGCCACGGCTGCAGGGCGCCAGGGCCAACGCCTGATCATGGGCCCGTGGGCTCACGGACCAGTCACCAGTACGGTTGGTCAGGTCGAGTTCGGCGTCCAGAGCTCCAGTTTGGTTATCGATGCCGATGAGACGGTGCTGCAGTGGTTCGACCACTGCCTGAAGGGAGAGACGTTCGAGTGGCTGGAACAGCCCCCAGTGCGGCTGTTCGTGATGGGCGAGAACCGTTGGCGTTATGAGGACGAATGGCCACTCGAGCGGGCCGTGGCGACGCCGCTCTACCTCAGCAGTGCGGGCGGCGCCAACGGCCGCCATGGCGACGGGATCCTCGCCTGGCAACAGCCCGCTGGTACGCCGCCCGACCAGTTCACCTACGATCCGGCCGATCCTGTCCCCACCCACGGGGGGGCGCTGTGTTGTTGGGCGCCAGCCTTGCCGCCGGGGGCCTACGACCAGCGTCAGATCGAGGAGCGCCCAGACGTGCTAGTGTATACATCCGAGCCGCTGGGGGAGCCGATCGAGGTCACCGGCTCCATCCGCGTCGTGGTCTATGCCGCCACCTCGGCCGTGGACACAGACTGGACCGCCAAGCTGGTGGATGTGGGCCCGTGCGGATACGCCCGCAACCTCTGCGATGGCATCGTGCGGGCGCGCATGCGCGATCCACAGAACCCCACGCTGGTCACGCCGGGCGAGGTGGTGCGCTATGAGATCGAGCTAGGCCCCACCAGCAACGTCTTCCTGGCAGGGCATGCTGTTCGGCTAGAGATCAGCAGCAGCAACTTTCCGCGATTCGATCGCAACCTGAACACGGGCGTCTCTAGCGCCACCAGCGCCGACATGGTCGCCGCTCAGCAGACGGTCTACCATGATGCCGGTTGCCCATCCCACATCGTGCTGCCTGTGGTGCCACGTTCCTAGCCCGGTCGCCGCTAGCGCGCGTTCGTGACCGCCAGGTCCCACCCGGTAGGCGTGGCCATGGCCGCCAGAGCACTGACAGGATGCTCGTAGCCGGCCGCATAGATGCCGTCGGCCAGCTCTTGGGCCGTGCGGGCGCGCAGATAGAACGGGGTGGGGCTCGTCGCCTCATAGGTAGCGATGAGCATCGCCTGCCCCGGCGCGGGCCTCACCTGCTGCACCAGGAGCTGGTCATCGGCGACGATGGCCAGGAAAGCGCGGCCCTCCTCGGGGTCCAGCGCCGCGGTCACGCGCGGCGTGTTATAGCTATCATGCTCAAAGTCCAGCGCCAACGAACAAAGGGCCAAGGCATCACGCAGCGGGTAGCCCAGACCCACCTTGTCGATCATCGGATCCACGTGGCTGCCGTTAGCCACGATGCCCACTTGACCGCTGGTGCGCATGCAGTTGTAGGCGATATAGGGATTGTCCGAAGGCAGGGCATCCGCTGTTGGCAGCACGACCGCCCGGCCCTCGGCGGCCACAATACGACGGTTGGGGAACGATCGCGACGACACGCGATAGCCCAGATACCAGCGCCCCTCGGCCGTCCGCCCCACCAGCACAAAGCGTCCCACATACATGCTGCGATTCCTCTCCTGCTTGATCAACTCCAACCCATAGCGTATCCGGTCTGGTACATGGCGATGATGTTTTCCGGCGGGCTGACCGCCTGGATGTTATGGCACGGCGCCAGGATATAGCCTCCCCCCGCGCCCAAGATGCGTAGGTTGTCGGCCACCTCCTGCTTGACGTCCTCGACGTTTCCCCGCGCCAGAGTGTACTGGTTGTCCATCGCCCCGTGAAAGATCAACTGGTCTCCATAGTCGCGCTTGAGCCCGTCACGCTCCATGCCGACACAGCGCCACTGGACCGGGTTCAGCACATCGATACCGGCGGCGATCATATCAGGGATGATCGGCCGTACGGCGCCGTCGCTATGGTGAAAGACATAGGCTCCCGCCTCGTGCACCAAGTCGATCATGCGTTGCATGCGCGGCAGCAAAAAGGTGCGGATCTGCTTGGGCGAAAAGAGCAGCGTCTCCTGGCTGCCCATATCTTCGGCGACATAGCTGACCAGCACCTTGCCGGGTATGGCCTCATAGATGCGCCGCGTGCTCTCATAGGCCAGGTCAAAGAGCTTGTCAAGGCAATAGTGGACGATATCGGGATTGAGAATCAGGTCCATGAATGCCTGCTCATCGCCGCGCAGGGCCTTGTACGTCAAGAACGGCTCCGAGCCGCCCCCACGGATGGGCAGGTGCTCCTTGCCACGCACGAGGTCAGGCAAGTGATCATAGCTCCACCAGTCCGGATCGGGCCAGCGGTACTGCGCGTCAATCTCGTCGACCGACTGGTATGGCGCCAGCGGGTGGGAGGCCACCTCGCGATAGCTGCCGGTCCCATAGTCCACGTCGCGATAGACGATACCGAACTCGTCCTGGTGGGCCGGAATCGGCGGGCCAACATAGCGCCCCCCCACGTCCAGGGGCCGATCCACGTGCAGCCGGTCCAGCGCCTCTGCCAGCGTGCCCACGCCAAGGTGGCGCACCAGCTTGTCGCTGAACTCGGCAGTGGCCCAGTAATCCATAGGCACGCGATCCGGCGTCTGCCGCGTCAGCACTGCCTCCCACCGCTCTCGCGGCGTCATGCTCTCTTTGGGCATCGCCAACCTCCCCTCCCATGGCCCCGCGTCTCGCAGTCATTCTAGGTAGGCGCAACCTGAACGTCAACGCCTGGGTCGTCGACGACACTCTGTCGGCTGGATGGCTTGACAGCGCCCCAGAACCTAGTACCATTATCCTAATGCTAGAATGGGGGACTGTGGCGTTTGCGTCACCTTCCAGGGTGTCGCGCGTTGGGCGGACACCCTCGCGGCATGACTCGCCAGGTTACAGAGAACGACGCTGTCTCTGGGCTGACGTGGGCCAGGACTTGGGCTGAACCAGCCGCAAAAGTCAGCAGATGGTCAACACAGTGGAAGGAGCAGCACGATGGGCTACGATCCGATCACGACAGCGACCCAGAGAGAGCAACTTGAAGCCATGCTGAGCAAGCACGCAGTGGTGCTGCCGGATCTCGACCGCCGAACGCTGATCCAGGATGTGGTTGATCGCAAGGAGGCGCTGGTTGCTGGCTGTGGCGCCCTGGCTACCTGGCTTCCCACCGAGTCGACGGGCCGCAGCCCCAAGGATACCTACATCGTCCGGCACGACGCGTCCGCCGACACCATCGACTGGGACTCGCCGAACAATATCCCTCTCGAGCCTGAGACCTTTGACATGCTCTTTGCCGATGCGCTCGAGACCCTCTGGGGCAAGGAACGCGTCTACATCACCAATCGCGTCGTGGGTGCTGACAGTAGCTATGCCCTGCCGGTACGCACCATCACCGATCGCGCCCTCACCGCCCTCTTTACCGAGACCATGTTCCGGCCCATGCCCGAGGATATCGCCTCCAGCTGCTTTGCCGACCGCGAGTTTGTGCTGTTGGCGTTGCCCTTTGACAAGCTGGATGCCTCCCGCTACCAGGGACGCCTTCGCAAGCTCCCAGGCGGGCGGACGTCCAACATGGCCGTGGTTGCCGACCTCGACCGCCGCGTGGGCATCGTCTACGGCTCTGCCTATGCCGGCAGCTGCAAGAAGCTGATCTTTACCGTCATGAACTATATGCTGCCAGGCGAAGGCATCCTGCCCCTGCACTGCTCCGCAAACGAGGGCCCCGATGGCGATTGCGCCCTGCTCCTGGGACTTTCTGGCACGGGCAAGACCACCCTGTCGGCCGATCCTCGTCGTGCCCTCTTGGGTGATGACGAGCATGGCTGGTCACCCAACGGTACGGCCAACTTTGAGTACGGCTGCTATGCCAAGCTGATCAATCTGCGAGAAGACAAAGAGCCCGAGATCTATAACGCGGTCTTTCATGAGGCCGACTATCGCGTACATGGCGCCATCATCGAGGACGCTATGATGTACCCTCAGGGCTTTTTTGACCTGGATGACGGGCGCATCACCGAGAACTCGCGCGCGTCCTATCCGCTGCGATTCCTCAATAACATCAAGCCCAGCTCGGTCAGCGGCCATCCCAAGACCATCTTGTTCCTCACCGCCGACGCCAACGGCGTGCTCCCGCCCGTGGCCAAGCTCACGCGCGAGGAGGCCATGCTCTGGTTCCTGATGGGCTATACCAGCAAGCTGGCCGGCACCGAGACGGGCATCACCGATCCAGTCTCGACCTTTTCGCGGTTCTTTGCTGAGCCCTTTATGCCGCGCAACCCAGACGTCTATGCCACCATGTTGGGCGAGTACATGGATCGCTATGGCGCCAACGTCTACCTGGTCAACACAGGCTGGAGTGGCGGCCCCTTTGGCGTGGGCGCGCGGATGGACATCAGCCTCACTCGCGAGATCGTCCAGGCGGCCCTGTCGGGCGCTCTGGAAGACGTCGAGTACGTGGAGGATCCGATCTTTCACGTGATGGTGCCCAAGACCTGCCCCAACGTGCCGTCTGAGGTGCTCTGGCCCAAGAACACTTGGGAAGACAAGAACGCCTACGACGAGCGCGCCAAAAAGCTGGCGAGCGACTTTGCCAAGCACTTTGACAAGGCCTATGGCGACAAGGGGATCGACCCCGCCGTGGAAGCCGCCTGCCCAGGCAAGTAGGCCTCAACGCGACGTAGCAGTGGCGGGCGCTATCGATCGGTGGCGCCCGCTTTGCCATCAAAGGAGAGATGTGACCTCGCAACCGAACGAGCACACGATTAGGCTCGACCAGTTCCTCAAACTCGCCAACCTGGTGCGCTCTGGCGGAGAGGCCAAGCACCTCATCCAGGGGGGGCAGGTGCTGCTGAACGGCGTCGTAGAGACGCACCGCAGCCGCAAGATCGGCCCCGGCGACCAGGTCACCCTCGGCGACGTGACCGTAGAAGTCGCCTGGGAGGACGAGTAACCCTACAGCCGCAGCACCATCATCTGGCGATCGCCCTGGTCCTCTAGCACCTGGAACCCGAGACTCTCGTAGAGAGCCATCGCGCGAGCGTTGGCCTTGGTGACGCTGAGGGTCATCCTGGAGCGGCCTATCGCCCTAGCCTGAGCGATGGCATCCTCGACGATCCAGCGGCCCAGGCCGCGCCCCCAGTTGGCCGTCGCCACCTGCACATGCACGATGTGCGCTTGGCGACGAGGCCGCTGCAGGTCCAGCCATAGCCACCCCACCATGGTGCCATCTAGCGTATAGATCCACACCTCGCCGCGGCGAATCCCAGAGCTCAGCCAGGGCCGAAACAGCGCCTCCCGAAACGTCTGCTCGGGAAAGTTAATGGCATAGCTCTCGGACTGCAGGGCCGTGAGCAGATCCATGTCTATGTCCTGGCGGGCGGGCCGACGGGCCAGCTCTAGGCGATGGGGTTCCTCCATGGCGTCGCTCCCCGTACGTGTCCCACTCGTTACCACTAGAACCAACGCCGCTCCAGGCGAGCCAACGTTCCGTCATTCTCCATCTCACGCAAGGCCGCGTTCAACTCACTCAGCAGGGTGCTAGCATCGCGAGCCGCCGCGATCACCACAGGCTCCGCCGTCAAGAGCGCCTGGCTGCCCACCAGACCCTCGTCCTGGATAAAGGGCGCCGCCTCGACACGGTCGCACAACACAGCATCGGCCTGCCCCTGCTTTAGCGCGTCGATGGCCTGCTCCAGCGTACGCTCCGCCAGGATCTCTACCGCCAGGCCATGGTCACGATTCTGAAGGCGCAGGTACTGATGGGCCTCCGATCCCAGCTCCACGGCGACACGCCGCTCGTTCAGCTCTTCCCGCCCCGCGATGGCCCCGTCGTCTACTCGCGAGATGGCCTGCAGCCCCAGGTAGAGGTACGGCCTGGAATAGCCCACACCCCGCGGGAGTCGCTCCTCATAGGGCAGAGCTGAGATGATTAGGTCGAACTTTTCCGCGAGCAGCGCCTCCACCAGCCCATCAAAGTGCAGATCCACGAACTGCACCTCCACGTTCCAGCGTTCCGCCAGGGCGTGGGCTAGATCGGCATCAAAGCCCTGCACCGCACCGTTCTCATCGGCGAACTCGAACGGCGGGTAGCTGGCCTCCATGCCCACCCGTAACACCCCCCGACTCTGGATGCCCTCCCAGACCTCATCGCGGCCCAAGCGCAAGCGTAGGTCGAGCGATCCCCCCACCACCTGAAGCAGGGCATACGCCACCACGGCCAACGCCAAGGCCAAAGGCCACCAACGGCTCCAGAGGCTACGTTTGGCCATGGCTCACCGCTCCAGATACTCGAACGGCTCGCCCTGAGCATAACGAGCCAGCTCCGAGTAGATCGGCTTGGGAACAAACTCGGGCGTCACCAGGGTGAACCCATCCTGAAAGCTGCGGGCGGGCCATGGATAGCGAAAGGCCCAGACGCACAGGGCCGCGCACCAATCCCACGTGTGCAGCGCCATCTCGTAGGCATCAACGGTGTTCTGAATGCGGTCGTACGACGAGACGGCCTTGGTCCAGCGAGGGTGGTCATTCCAGCCGCCCTCGGTGACATAGACCTGCTTGGCGGCGTCGCCATTGGCTACCATCACGTCGCGCAGCAACTCGACTCGTCGCCAGTTCAACCGATCCTGAGCGGGCGGCTCATCAGCGCCAAAGGACAGCCCGTACGAGTGCGCAGCCAGGCCGTCGAACCAGCGGCCCGCGTCGGCATCGTACATGCGCTGCAGGTAGATCAGCTCGTTCATCCCCCACGGATCGCCCACAGGAGCCAAGGTGGGCGCCAGGCCCGCTGCCAGCACAACGATGTTCGGGTCTGCCTCTTTGGCGCTCTGGTAGGCTCGACGGAGCAGCTCGGTGTAAGCCTCGGGATCAGGCTGACGATAGCCCCACTCAAAGCTCAGGTTCGGCTCGTTCCAGATGATCACGTGCTGCACTCGCCCAGCAAAGTGCTCCACAAAAGCCCCCACAAACGCAGCGTAGGCATCATAGCCGTCCTCATCCAGATAGCGCGTCGTGGTGTCCTCTGGACGAGCCCACTCGGGCACATAGTCGATGCGGGCCAGCACGGTCAGCCCCTGCGCCACCGCGTGGTCGACCACCACATCGGCATGGCCCCACTCGTACCGTCCCGGGCTAGGCTCATAGTAGGCCCAGGGAAAGTACTCGACCACCCAAGGCGCCCCCATCTGGCGCACCAGAGCTAGCGTCTGTTGAATCTTCCACTCTTCTACTTCGTCGGTGAGGCGTGTATGCACGCCCATCTTGGGGTTGAGCGTCTCCACCTCACGGCGGGGACCGGGCACCACCAGCCGTTGCGGCGGCACCGAGAGCATCCACACCGCCCATAGCGAGACGACGATGCGTGCCCATGCCGGCACGCGCCCACGGATCCGTCGCACCGCCCCACCGCTCTCGCTCACCCGTCTTGTCACTCCTCGACCCGTATGCTATATTCTCGGCGCAAGCCCCAGTAGCTCAGAGGATAGAGCAGAGGTTTCCTAAACCTTGTGCCGGGGGTTCGACTCCCTCCTGGGGCATAGCGGATCGTAACACCGGCTCGCAGAATACAGCGCGGGCCGGTTTGCAGTTTCCCAGTGACACGCGATGATAGGCGCAGAGGCGCCTCGGGGTCAACCGAACCAACGGCCCGCGACGCCGGGGCGTGGCAGGCACGGCTAGAATAGCGTGGGCTGGGTAGCCGGCGCAGCCACCGCCTCGATCGCCTGATCCAGTACGCTTTCCTCGCGGCCCACCAGGTAGAGGTACTCTTTGTTGCGCACGTGGCTGATCTTGCCCACCTTGTCGCCATCCGGGTTATAGATGCCGATGCGAGCACCCACGTAGCGATCGTGGTCGCGAGTCAGCACCCGCACATGGCCGTGCTCGGCCAGAAGGATCTCCATCTCGCGCCGAGTGATGTACCCCTCATTGTTGAACGAGACCAGCAGATAGCGTGCCTGGGCCGCCTCGACCACCGTGCGCATGGCCGCGTGAATCTCTCGCTTAGAGTTGAAGGAGC
>Ga0123329_1001104_pt1 | contig 26012 bp, 18 predicted proteins | sample BioC12SIPDNA_FD_89703 | JGI IMG/M metagenome (GOLD analysis project Ga0123329, IMG submission 89703) | Anaerobic biogas reactor microbial communites from Washington, USA - Biogas_R1_B C12 SIP DNA | ecosystem: Engineered > Bioreactor > Anaerobic > Unclassified | place: Washington, USA | collected...
AGCCCGGGGGTCGTCTCTGCACCTGCCGCTCCCTCGGAGGGGTTGCGTCGCGGTATCCGAGCCCCTTCAGTCTGGGATTCCATGGGGGTGCATTCAGCGTTCCTGGTGAACTGAACACGCGCCTCCGGCACTAACTTCAGAGCGTGCGGGTCGGCACGGACGGCCTGCTCGGATTCGGGCGATTCAGGGTTTACCCGCAATAGAGAAACTTCGTAGCGATGGCCACAACCCAGCAACAGACATACTACGACGTCCTGGCAGTGCAGCGGACCGCCACCCAACCCGAGATCAAGCGTGCGTTTCGCCGGCTGGCCAAGAAGTACCATCCCGACACGAATCGGGAAGATGACCGGGCCGCCAAGAAGCTCGAGCGCGTGATCACGGCCTACAGGGTGCTGAGCAACGAGCGCGAGCGCGCCCGGTACGACGTGCTGATGCAGGCGAGCCCCGCCAATCAGCAGGAGGTCAGGCGCAGCGAGGCCCGCACCCTGCGGGAGTATGCCGAGGACGTGCTTCACAGCCTGCTGGCAGGGCGCGGGCGCCAGGCGCTGAACGTATACGACCACCTGGCCGCCCGGGCGGACTTCAGCCTGAAGGAGCACCTGGAGCCGAAGGACTACCTCGATGCGGTGTTCCTCCTGGCCGAGCAGTGCGAGCGGGCCGGCCGCTTCAAGGAGGCGGCGCGGCTCTACGAGGAACTCTACGAGGCCGAGAAGGACCCGCCGCGCCAGCGTTACTTCTTCGAAGAGGTCAAGGCGCGCATCAAGAAGCTCTACAGCCGCAAGCTCCCGCGCGACGCCGCCAACGCAGACGAGGAGATCGCCTGCTACGAGCGCATCCTCAAGTTCGACCTCGACAAGAGCGAGAAGGCGTTCATCCTGAAGAAGATCGCGGAGGTCTACTGCCGGATCGGCGACGAAAAGCAGGCCAAGAGCATCTTCTCCCAGGCCCTCCGGCTCAAGCCGGGGCTGAAGGGCACCGCGACGATCCGCGAGAGCCTTGGCATGGAAGACGTCTGACGCGCTCCCCGCAGTCGCGAACACGCACGGCCCGACGGCTCCGCGCCGCCGGGCCGTCTCTTTGGCCGAACCGGTCCGCCGTTTGCCCCGCAGCCGGGCGCACCCTATAATCGGCGGGCGTCCGCACGCGCTCGAGAATGATGGAGTCACCCGTGACGAACCAGGCCGAGGCCCTCGCCTGCACCTGTGCGCACGTGGCCGATGAACGCAAGGCCGAGCAGGTCGTCGTCCTCCACGTCGAACCCCTGACGTTCGTGTCCGACTACTTCGTGATCGCCACCGGGCTGAACGAGCGGCAGATCGCCGCCATCGCGACGCAGGTCCGCCAGCGGGCCGCCCGGCTCGGCCACCGCGTCATCGGCGTGGAGGGGGAGGCCGACTGCGGCTGGGTCCTGATCGACCTCGGCGACGTCGTCGTCCACGTCTTCACGAAAGAGGCGCGGCGGCTCTACGACCTGGAACTGCTCTGGGGCGAGGCGGAACACGTGGACTGGCAGGGCGTCGCGCCGATAGAACCCGCCACGCCCTGAGTCTGCCCCCCCCGGGTACCTGAGATGGACAGGTTGGCGGCGGGGGCATGGCGGCGCTGACGGCCGATCAGACGGATCGGTCGGATCGGACTGATCATCGGGGAGGAGGCGGCGATGGCGCGCAAGCTGCGGCCTGGCGGAGGGTACCGGAACACAGTCAGTTTCCAGGCGGCGACGGTCATCTATGATGCCACGTACTGGTTTTGCGAGCGGTTTGTCGATCAACGTTCGCGCACTGTAGACCAGATGGTGCAGGCCGCGCGGTCGGGCCGGCAGAACATCGCCGAAGGAAGCCGCGCAGCGGCGACCTCTTCGCAGACGGAGCTGCGCCTGCTGAACGTGGCGCGTTCCAGCCTGGAGGAACTGCTGCTCGACTACGAGGACTTCCTGCGGCACAGGCGCCTGGCGCAGTGGGCGCCGGATTCGGCCGAGGCGAAGGCGGTGCGGGATGTGCCGCGCAAGTTCAAGGAGGATCAGTCGGATCGGTCGGATCCGACTGATCTCACGGCCCTAACGGACGCCCAGCGCTGGGCGCTCTATGCGCCGTGGCTGGAGCATGCGGAAGGAGCCATACGGGCCAATGCGCTCATCTGCCTGATCAACCAGGCGAACTACCTGCTCGACCGGCAGATCGCTGCGCTCGAGGAGCAGTTTGTGAAGGAAGGCGGCTACAGTGAGCAACTGGCCACCGCCCGGCTTGCGGAGCGCAGCCGGGAGCGGGCCGTTGAAGCCGATCAGTCTGATCCGTCGGATCCGCCCGATCCGATCCCGCCGTGCCCCCTCTGCGGCAAGCCCACGGTTCTGCGCACGGCGCGCACGGGCAAGAACGCCGGACGGCAGTTCTGGGGCTGTTCGGGGTATCCCGACTGCAAGGGCGTGGTGCGCGCGTGACTACCCGCCGGCTTCCTTCCTGGCGAAGGCCATGAGGCCGCCGGCGTCGACGATGGCCTGCAGTTCGGGCGAGAAGGGGGGGAAGGCGTAGTTCCTGCCCGTGGAGTGGTTGACGATGCGGCCGAGGGCGAAGTTGGCCTCCATCGAGTGGCCGGTCTCCGCCTCGCGCGCCGCCTCGGGGCATTCGGCGATCAGCAGGCCGATGTTGACGGCGTTGCGGAAGAAGATGCGGGCAAAGGACTCGGCAACGACGCAGTGGATGCCGCATGCCTTGATGGCCAGGGGGGCGTGCTCTCGCGAGGAGCCGCATCCGAAGTTCCTGCCGGCCACGATGATGTCGCCGAGGTGGACCTTGCGGACGAACTGGGGGTCGACGCCCTCCATGCAGTGGGCGGCCAGCTCCTCCTGGTCGGTCACGTTCAGGTAACGGGCCGGGATGATCTCGTCGGTGTTGACGTCGTCGCCGAACTTCCAGCACTTGCCTTCCACGGTAATGCTCCTCTCAAACGGCGCTTCAGCGCTCTGCGTCAGGGCCGGCCGTTCAGGCGCTGCCGGGCCTGGTGCACGAAGGCATCCAGAAGCATGTCCTCGCCGGGCTGGTCCACGCCGTCGAAGGCGAGGCGCAGGACCGGTATGGCGTCATGGTCGCGGCGGAACTCCTCCAGCAGGCCGTTGACGATGGCCCCGGGCATGCACCCGAACGGCGAGACGTTGACGATGCCGTGCACCCCGTGGTGGGCGTACTCGGCCGCCCGGGCCATGCTGAGGATCGCCTCGCCCTTGACGGACGGATCGAGGTAGCGGCTGCCGATGCGCAGGACGTCCCGCATGGACGACTCGCGGGGCATGGGGCCGGCCAGTCCGTCGAAGACGGCGGCCACACGCCGTTCGTCCCGGCGGCAGACCCACTGGGCCAGGGCCTCCAGGGCGAGTTCTCCGAACGCCCCGCGCTGCCGGGAGGTCGCGCGCCGTTCGGCCGCGATGTAGTCGAGCCATTCCTGCAACGGCGGCAGCAGCACCTGCGCTCCCAGGCGCTCCAACTTGCGGACCAGGAACGAGTTGGCGAATGCGTGGCTGCGCACGTAGATCTCGCCGACGATGCCCACGATCGGCCGCGGCTCGGAGCGGTCGGTCGGGATGGACTCCAGGCGCCGGCGGATCTCGGCCGCCCTGGCCATGTGGTCTCCGTGTCCTTCCACGACCTCGGCCAGTTCCTGCAGACCCTCCTGGTAGACCCGGTCCGTCTCGCCCTCGTTGACCTCGTAGGGGCGGATCTCGTGCACGGCCTTGAGCAGGAAGTCGACGATCAGCGTGAGCTGCCAGCATGTGCGGTAGAACCCGGGGCCGAACCCGCGCACGTCCTTCCGGAAACCCCGGCCCTGGTCCAGCACGATCATGGGCACGTCCCGGAGGCCCAGTTCATCCAGCACCATTCTGTGGAAGTGATGGTACTGGCCGAACCGGCACGGCCCGCAGGCCTGCGGCATGAAGAACGCCGTAGTCTCGGGGTCGAAGTCGGGGCGGCGCGTCCTCTTGACCATGTCGCCGGTGGTCAGGATGCAGGGGTAGCATTCCTTGCCGGTGGTGAACTGGCGGCCCAGTTCCAGGCTCTCGCTGTCGGACATGGGCAGGGCCTCGGCTTCGAGTCCGTTGGCCCGGACACAGGCGGCCATGACGATGGAGTGGTCGCCCATGTGCGGGACGCAGACCGTGCGCAGCCGGTCGCGACGGGGGGGTGTGACGGCCGCGGCGGTGCGCATGGCCGGGCGGCCGCCCCGCGCGCGGCCGCCGCGGATGCTGTCCACGAACGCCTCGCAGCGCGTCAGCGCGCCCACGTCGGCGCTGTGCTGGTCGATCTCGATCGTCAGGTAGGGCTGCCCGAGCATCCGGTCGAAGAACTTCGTGACGAACGAATCGGGCCCGCAGCGGAAGTTGGTGACGTAGATCGCGTGCAGATTCGGGTGTTCGGCGATGTAGCGGGCTCCCGCCAGGATGCTCTGGCCGTACTTCCAGTACATGTGCGGGAAGTCCCGTCCGAGCGTCGGCAGGTCCAGGGGCAGCATGTCCAGCGGGATGGCCGTCATCCCCATGTCCCGCAGCTTGTCCGGCACGCCCAGGTTGGCGCCGGGATCGCAGCCGTTGTAGGGCCGGCTGACGATGACGACGGCGTGTTGGTCCTTCCCGAGTCCGTCGATCACTTCGCGTCCGCGATCGAGCAGGCGGCGGCGGAACGCCTCCTGGGCCTGCCAGGCGGCGTCCAGGGCGGTCTGCACGCGCCCGGCGGGCACTCCGAGGCCCCGGCCCAGGCGGTGCAACTCTTTGTCGACGGTTGCCCGGCCGGACGCGAAGTGCAGGACGGGGGCCAGGAACTGCGGGCCGTCCGGTCCGGGGCGCAGGGCCGCCCTGAGCAGGTAGGGCAGGCTCTGGGCGAGGGGGCATGCGTAGGAGCGGACGGCGTCCTCGGCTTCGTGCTCCAGGTCCACGACGCTGGGCACGAACACGTAGTCCACCCCCTGGTCCATCAGGTCCAGCACGTGGCCGTGGGCCAGGCAGATGGGGAAGCAGGTCTCGGTGTGCATGGCCTCGCTGCCCAGGCGCACGATCCGTTTGTTGGTCGGGCTGCTGAGGACGACGCGGCAGCCGATCTCGGTGAAGAAGGCCTTCCAGAAGGGGTAGCGGTCGAAGAACGACAGGGCCCGGGGGATGCCGATGCTCAGGCCGATGGGCTCGCGCGGTTCGGCCTGCGGGTAGGCGTTCAGCAGGGCGTCATCGCGTTCGGCGAACAGCCGGGGCAGCCCGCGGCCCAGGTCGTGCCGGGCTTCGTCGTCGAAGCGGCCGCAGCGGCTGCCGTAATGCAGGGGCTTTCGGCCCTCGATGGCCACCTGGTGGATCTCGCACCGGTTCGCGCACCTGGTGCACTCGAAGGTCTTCAACTCGTAGCGCAGGTTGCTCAGGTCGAAGCCCCGGAAGGCCGACGTCGGCCCCGCGTGCTCGTGGGCGAGGATCGCCGCCCCGATGGCGCCCAGGATGTCGTGGTGGGGGGGCACGATGACGGGCCGGCCCAGCACGGCTTCGAAGGCGGCCTTCACGCCGCGATTGAAGGCGACGCCGCCCTGGAAGAAGATCACCTCGCCGACCTTGCGGCCCTCCACCACCCGGTTCAGGTAGTTGGAGACGATCGAGTAGCAGAGCCCGCCCACCAGGTCGCGGCGCCGCACGCCGCGCTGCTGGTGGTAGGTCAGGTCGCTTTCCATGAAGACGGTGCAGCGCTCGCCCAGCTTGCAGGGCTCGGTGCTGGAGAGCGCCTCGCGGCCGAACTCCTCCTCGATCTTCAGGCCCAGGCGCTCGGCCTGTTCTTCCAGGAACGAGCCCGTGCCGGCGGCGCAGACCTTGTTCATGGCGAAGTCCACGACCGCGCCGTCCTGGAGCGACATGTACTTGGCGTCCTGGCCTCCGATCTCGAAGACGGTGTCGACCCGCGGGTCGGCCTCGACGGCGGCCCGCGCGTGGGTGGTGATCTCGTTCTTGATCAGGTCGGCGCCGATCAGCTCGCCGATCAGGTAGCGGCCGCTGCCGGTCGTGGCGCATCCGCGCACGGTCACGCGGTCGCCCAGTTCCCGGCCGACCTCGGAGAGGCCCCTGCGGACGGCCTCGATGGGGCGTCCCTCGGTCATCAGGTAGCGGCGGGCGACCACGTTGTGTTCGGCGTCGATGACGACGACGTTGGTGCTGATCGAGCCGATGTCCACGCCGACGTAGACGTCGACCGGGCCGTCTCGTTGCGGCAGGGGCCGGGGATCGACGTCCAGGGCGTAGTCGTCGCCCCGGAGGGCCGGCAGCCGAACGGCCTCCCGGTGCGGCTCGTTCACGTAGTTGCGCAGCGGGTCGAGCCCCTTCAGGGCGCAGTCGCGGCCCTCGTCGAGCGTCTGCAGAACGGCCCCGATCGCGCCGGTGCAGCCGCAGTGCGGGGGGATGATCAGCTCGCCGTCGTGGAGGCCCAGCACGTCCCGGAAGGCGCGGACCATGCCGGCGTTGGAGGCCACGCCGCCCTGGAAGGCGATGGGCCGGTCGAAGGCCTTGCCCAGCCCGACCGTGCCCTTGAAGTTGTGGGCCATGGCGTAGCAGAGCCCGGCGATGATGTCGTAGTCCGGCGTGCCGAGCTGCTGCAGGTGGATCATGTCGCTCTTGGCGAACACCGAGCAGCGGCCGGCGACTCGCGGCGGGGTCTCGCTGCGCAGGGCCAGCCGGCTGAACTCCTCGATGTCGACCTTCATGCGCGAGGCCTGCTGGTCCAGGAACGAGCCCGTGCCGGCGGCGCAGAGCGAGTTCATGGCGAAGTCCTCGACTCGCACCTTGCCGTCGGCAGAGCGCCCGAGCACGATGAGCTTTGACTCGGTGCCGCCGATCTCGATGACCGTCCGCACGCCGGGCGCCAGCACGGCGGCGGCACGGGCCTGGGCCATCACTTCGTTGACGAAGGGGACGCCCAGCAGGTCGGCGATGACACAGGCCCCGCTGCCGGTCAGGCAGAGGCCCTCGACCGGGCCGTGGTCGGCCAGGACCGACTCGAGGACCTCCAGGGCCGCCGGGAGCGGACGCCCCAGGTGCCGGACGTACCGGGCCTCGAGGATCTCGGCCCCGTCGGTGACGACGACGGCGTCGACGCTGATCGAACCGACATCCAGTCCTACGTAGTGCGACATGATCCCTGTCCCACGTTTGTTCGCTCTCAGCAGCAGTCCCGCCCGACCCCGCCGGACGGGACCTCCCTGGCGGGCCCTCAGGCCACGTCGTCCGGATGGGTGATACGGCCCGTGACGGCGCTGGCGGCTGCAACGGCCGGGTTGCACAGGTACACCTCGCTGTCGAAGTGCCCCATGCGCGTGCGGAAGTTGCGGTTCGTCGTGGCCAGTGCGCGTTCGCCCGCTGCCAGCACGCCCATGTGGCCGCCCAGGCAGGGGCCGCAGGTCGGCGTCGAAACGGCCGCCTGGGCGTCGATGAACACGTCGATCAGCCCCTCGTCCAGTGCCTGGCGGTAGATCGCCTGGGTGGCGGGGAAGACGATCAGGCGGGTCCTGGCCGCCACCTTCTTGCCTCGCAGGACCTCGGCCGCCAGCCGCAGGTCGCTGATGCGCCCGTTCGTGCACGAACCGATGACCACCTGGTCGACCGACACGTCGGCAAACTCCTCGACCGGGCGCACGTTCGACGGCAGGAACGGCGCGGCCACCTGCGGGCTCAGGCCGCTGACGTCCCACTGGCGGGTCTCGACGTACCGGGCGTCCTCGTCGCTGGCGTAGTGCACGGCCTTGCCCTTCAGGCGGCCTTTGCAGTACTCCTTCGTCGCGGTGTCCGGGGCGATGATGCCGTTCTTGCCGCCCGCCTCGATGGCCATGTTGCACATCGTGAAGCGGTCGTCCATCGGCAGCGCCTCGATGGCCGGGCCGCAGAACTCCATGGCGCGGTAGAGCGCGCCGTCGACCCCGATCTGGCCGATCGTGTGCAGGATCAGGTCCTTGCCGCCGACCCAGCGGGGGCGCTCGCCCGTGAAGACGAACCGCATGGACTCCGGCACGCGCAGCCAGACCTTGCCGGTTGCGAAGCATGCCCCCAGGTCCGTGCTGCCCACGCCCGTGCTGAAGGCGCCCACGGCGCCGTAGGTGCACGTGTGCGAATCGGCGCCGATGACCAGATGGCCGGGCCCCACCAGGCCCTGCTCGGGCAGGAGGGCGTGCTCGATGCCGACGCGCCCCACCTCCCAGTAGTTCCGTATCTTGTGCTTCTCGGCAAACTTGCGCAGAGCCAGGCCCAGCGTGGCGGCCTTGATGTCCTTGTTCGGCGTGAAGTGGTCGGGCACCAGTGCGATCCTCTTCGCGTCGAACACGCGCTCGAAGCCCGCCTTCTCGAACTCCTCGATGGCGATCGGCGCGGTCACGTCGTTGCCGAGGCACAGGTCCACGCTCGCCATCACGTACTGGCCCGGCGCCACGGCCTCTTCGCCGCTGTGCGCCGCCAGGATCTTCTCGGTGATCGTCATGCCCATGGCCAAGCTGATCCTCCCGTATCGGCCCCGTCAGTCCGTGTTCGGCCACCCGGCCGCCACCCCGGACGGGGGGGCGATGGCCCCGCCGACGCCTCACGAGCGAGTCGGACAGGATCCGCACTGCGTCTCGGGGTGGAAATGGCCATTATAGCCGCGCGCGATGCCAATGCAACGCCGAGCGCCCGCGTCGCCCACCGAAGTACCGTCAGCCCCGGCATCCTCCACCCTCCAGCCCCGAGAAGAAGTCCGCGATCCACAGACTGGACCTCATTCGCCCACCGGCACAGACACGCGCGTCCTGGCGTCCCGCCCCGACCGCCCCGCGGCCTAACCCGGTTCGAACGCCGCATCCAGCAGCAGCCTCTTGGCGCGGGCCGCCACGCGGGCGAACGTCTCCTCCCCCGTCTTGCGGAAGTAGAACACCAGGCCGACCAGCATGCTCCAGACCGCGTCGACGGTGGCTGCGGGGTCCTCCAGGGCGTGCAGCCTGGCGGCGCGCTCCAGCGCGCGGGCAGCCAGCGCTTTGCAGGCGTCTTCCTTTGCACGCAGCCGCTTCAACTGGTCCTCGTCGAGCGCCGATTCCCGCGTGTACGGCTTCTCGCGCTGCATGACGAAGAAGATGATGTCGAAGTACTCCGGGTAATCGCGGGCGAACCCGATGAACGCGTCGATGAGCCTTGAGGCCTGTACGCGGGGATCGTCGGAGGGGCTGCCGGCGCCGCCGAGGCGTTCGATCAGGCGGTCGAAGCCCTCCATGAGCAGTTCGGCGTAGAGGGCGCCCTTGCCGGGGAAGTAGAGGTAGAGCGTGCCGGGCGCCAGTTCGGCGGCGCGCGCGATTCGGGGCACGGTCGTGGCGGCGTATCCGTGCCTCCAGAACAGCGTGCGGGCGGCCGCCAGGATGGCCTGGCGCCGTTCCTGCCGTTCCCGTTCCCGCCGTTCCCCGGTGCTCAATCGCGCCCTCTCTGAACTGGACTCAGGAAATGAATGTCGTTCAGTATACCACGCGGCGGCCGCGTGTCAACGGAAATCGCTCCGTCCCGGCGGGCTCGTCGCCTCAGGGGTGGCGCCGGGCGCGCACGGGGGCGGCGGCGGGCAGGGGCGCGTGCACGGGCGCACGCACGGGCGCACGCGCCAGCCGTTCCTCCTGTGTTGGGGTTGGCGCCGGGCACGTGCGGGGGCAGCGGCGGGCGCCCTCGCCCGGCGGGGGGGCGGCGCGGGCAGGGGCGCGTGCACGGGCGCACGCGCCCCCACGCACGGTGGCGCAGGCGCTCGTTGACGCGGGCTGCCAGTCTGCGGTAATGTGGTGCCTCCAAGGGGGCATCGGCCAGAGGGGACAGAGGGCATGTGCGGCATCTTCGGCTGCGTCGGACCACGCGCGGGCGTGCGCGTGCTGATGGAGGGCCTGAAGCGGCTGGAGTACCGGGGCTACGATTCGTGGGGATTCGCCCTCGGGCACGCCGGCGGGCTGCTGATCCACCGTCGGGCGGGGGAGATATCGGCTGCTCCGCCGCCGGCCGCCGACCCCGCCGGATGCTGGGGCGTGATCGGCCACACGCGCTGGGCCACGCACGGGCCCGCCACGGAGCGGAACGCCCATCCGCACACGGACTGCGCGGGTCGGCTGGCGCTGGTGCACAACGGCATTGTCGAGAACCACGCGGAACTGCGGGCCGGCCTCGAGGCGCGGGGGCACGTCTTCCGCAGCGAGACCGATACGGAGGTCATCGCCCACCTCATGGAGGAGTGCCTGAAGGACGGCGAGGACTTCCGCTCGGCCTTCCTGAGCGCGCTCAAGGTGCTGGAGGGCCCCTACGCGGTCGCCGCGCTCTCGTTGACGGCGCCGGGCGTCGTCCTGGCGGCGCGGCGCGGCAGCCCCATGGTGCTGGGCGTGGGACAGGGCGAGATGCTGCTGGCCAGTGACGTGGCGGCGCTGATCGACCACACGCGCGATGCCGTCTACCTGGACGACGGCGAGGCGGCGGCGGTGACGGGCGAGGGCTTCAAGACGTTCGACCTGGACTCGGCGCCGCTGACGAAGAAGGTCCGGCAGATCGCGTGCGACCTGCCGGAGATCCAGCGGGGCGGCTACGCGCACTTCATGCTCAAGGAGATATTCGAGCAGCCGGACACGGTGCGCAACGCGCTGCGCGGACGCATCGTGCGCGCGGCGGGCATGGCGAAGCTGGGGGGCATCGACGAGCGCCTCCTGCGGGCCGCGCGCCGGTGCCACATCGTGGCGTGCGGCACGTCGTGGCACGCGGGGCTCGTGGGCAAGTACCTGCTGGAGAACCTGGCGCGCGTGCCCACGCAGGTGAGCTACGCGGCCGAGTTCCGCTATGCGCGCCCGGTCATCGAGCCCGGCACGCTGGTGATCGCCGTCAGCCAGTCGGGCGAGACGGCCGACACCCTGGCCGCCGTGCGCGAGGTGCGGCGGCAGGGCACCCCGGCGATCGGCGTCTGCAACGTGGTGGGCTCCAGCATTGCGCGCGAATGCGGGCAGGGCGTCTACCTGCACGCCGGCCCGGAGATCGGGGTGGCGAGCACGAAGGCATTCACCTCGCAGGTGGCCGTTCTGGCGCTGCTGGCCATGCACATGGGCCGGATGCGGGACATGCCGCTGCGCGACGCGCTGCGGTATCTGGACGCGCTGGAGCGGCTGCCGGAGCAGGTCGAGGAGGCCCTGGGCTGCGAGGGCGGTGTCCGGGAGATCGCCGACGAGTTTTTCCGCTCGGCCAATGCGCTCTACGTCGGGCGGCTCTACGAGTTCCCGGTGGCCCTGGAGGGGGCGCTGAAGCTCAAGGAGACCTCGTATGTGCATGCCGAGGGCATTCCGGCCGCCGAGCTGAAGCACGGGCCGATCGCGCTGGTGGACCGGGAGATGCCGGTCGTCGTGCTGGCGGCGCAGTCGGGCGTCCTGGGCAAGGTCATGAACAACGTGGAGGAGATTCGTGCGCGCGGCGGGCGCATCATCGCCGTGGCCCGTGCGGGCGACGACCGGCTGCCCCGCCTGGCGGAGCGCACCGTCTTCGTGCCGGCCACGCTGGACCCGCTGGTGCCCATGCTGGCCGTCGTCCCCCTGCAACTGCTGGCCTACCACGTGGCCGTGCGGCGGGGCTGCAACGTGGACCGGCCGCGCAACCTGGCCAAGAGCGTTACCGTGGAGTGAGACCGATGCCCGAAGGCAGCGTCGTTCTGTTCGAAGACGAGTTCGTGAGCGACATGTACCCCATCACGCTGACGCGGCCCGCGTTCGCCGTGACCTGCGGCGCGCTGAACCTCTACGACGTGGCCCGCATGGTCGGCGAGCGCGTCGGCTACGTCGTGCGCGACTACCTGGCGGACACGACGGCGTGCCTGTATGCGGACGAGCGGCCGGCGGCCGGCCCGACGCTGATGTTGAACGCCGCCCTGGCGCCGGACGCCCGGCACGTGGCGCGCCTGCGCGCCCTGCTGGCGGCGGGCGAGCCGTTCCTGTGCACGACCGGCCGGCGAGTGGCGGCCGCCCTGGTGCCGGCCGGGGTGCCGCTGCCGGACGACCTGTCGCCCGCCACGGCCATGCCCTGGCTGCTGGAGCGCGGCCTGCCTCTGCGCGAGGAGGAGGGGCTGCGGACGTTCGACTACCCGTTTCACCTGATCGGCGTGCTCGAGGAGCTGTTCCCGGCCAACCTGCAGGCGCGCATCGCCGCCGGCGGCCTTCGCGAGGTCCGGCCGGGGGTGTTCGTGGGCACGGACGTCGATCTGGCCGAGACGGCCGTCGTCCGTGCCGACAAGGGCCCCGTCGTGCTGGACGACGGCGTGCAGGTGATGGAGTTCGCATACCTGGTCGGCCCGCTCTACGTGGGCCCCCATTCGCGCATCATCGAGCGCGCGTCGGTCAAGGAGTCCGTCTCCATCGGCCGCCTGTGCAAGATCGGCGGCGAGGTGGAGGCTTCGGTGATCGAATCGCACACAAACAAACAGCATCACGGTTTCCTGGGGCACGCCTACGTCGGCTCGTGGGTGAACCTGGGTGCCGGCACGAGCAACAGCGACCTGAAGAACACCTACGGCACGGTGCGCGTGGAGCACCAGGGGCGCAAGCTGGACACGGGCCTGCAGTTCCTCGGCTGCGTGATCGGCGACTTCTCCAAGAGCGCCATCAACACGAGCATCTTCACGGGCAAGATCATCGGCGTCTCCAGCATGCTGTACGGCTTCGTGGGGCAGAACGTGCCGAGCTTCTGCAACTACGCGCGTTCGTTCGGCCAGATGACCGAGTGCACGATCGACCAGGCCGTGACCACCCAGCGGCGCATGTTCGCCCGCCGCAGCATCGAGCAGACGGTCCAGGACGTGGCCCTGCTGCGCGCCGTCCACGAGCGGACCCGCTCGGAGCGGTGCTGGAGCACCCTCCCGCCCGTCCTGTAGCGTGCCCCGGGCGGCTTGCCGGTGCGACGGCCGGGCGGTAGAATGCCGGGACGCGTATGGGACGGTCCCCCACACGGCCTGCGGAGGCGTCATGTTTCTGGGTATCGATGGCGGAGGAACGAAGACGGCCGGCGTCCTGGTCGACCAGGGGGGCCGCCTGCTCGCGCGCGAGTTGGCCGGGCGCTCGGCGTTCGTCGGCCGCCCGTCGGACGAGGCGTGCGCGGTCCTGAAGGGACTGGTGGACGCCGTCTGCGGGCAGGCCGGGATCGGCGCCGGCGACATCGCGTTCGCCGGGCTGGCGCTGAACGGAGTGGACTTCCCCGCGGACCTGCCCCTGCAGCGCGGCGTCGTTGCCGACGCGATCGGCGTGCCGGTCGAGCGCAGCTTCATGGCCAACGACGGCATCGGCGCGCTCTGGGGCGCGACGGCCGCCGAGCGGGCGGTGCTGTTGCAGCACGGCTCCGGGTTCACGTCGGCCTATCGGAACGGGTACGGCACCGAGCGGCTCTTCGACCATCTGAACGTCGGCCGGCAGTTCGATCTGCGGGCCGAGGTCGTGCGCCAGGTCGGGCGCATGCTGGACGGCCGCACGCAGGTGACGCCGCTGAAGGACGCCCTGCTCGATTACATGGGTGTGACGGAGGAGCAGTTCCCCGAAGGAGTCTACAAGGGCCGCGTGCCGCTCGGCTCGCGCTCGCGCAGCGCGCCGCTGGTGTTCGCGGCCTGGCAGCAGGGCGATCCGGTCGCGACCGAGATCGTCGCCCAGGCCGCCGCAGACTACGCCGTCACCGCCTGCGCCATGATCCGGCGCGTCGGCGGCGGCGCGGCCGAGGCCATCTTCGGCGGGGGCGTCATCCGGCAGGCGCCCCCGGAGTTCTGGAGCATGCTGACGGCGCGGGTGAAGGCGGAGTGCCCCGATGCCGTCGTGCGGCCGCCCGAACTGCCGCCGGACCTGGGGGCGGCCATCATGGGCTGTTTCTACGCCGGCGGAGACCCGGCGGCGTTGTTCGAGTCCCTCAGGACGGACTGGAGCCGGCGGCCGTCCGTAGTGAGGACGTGACGGCCGGCTTGCAGGCCAGGACGCACAGGCGAGGCCGCCTGTGCCACACAGGAAGGCTTCTTCAACGGGTTGTCAGGGGAACGCGGCAATGACCGATAGGTTGACCATCTGCCTCGTGGGGGCCGGGAGTTCCTACACGCCCGAGATCGTGCACGGCCTGCTGGGACTCTCGCCCGAGCGTCTGCCCATCGGCGCCGTGCACATGACCGACATCGACGAGCGCCGCCTCTCCATCATGGCCGGCCTGTCGCGCCGCATGGTGGCCGCAGCGGGCAGCGACGTCGAGGTCCGCGACGACGTCTCGCTGGACGCCATGCTTCAGGGAGCGGACTTCGTCGTCACCGAGGTCCGCGTCGGCGGCATGGAGGCGCGCTACCTGGACGAGAGCATCCCGCTGAAATACGGCATCATCGGCCAGGAGACCACCGGCCCGGGCGGCATGATGAAGGCCCTGCGCACGATCCCGCCCATGATCGAGATCGCCCGGGCGGTCGAGCGCGTCTGCCCCGACGCCTTCATCCTGAACTACACGAACCCGAGCGGCATCGTCACCGAGGCCGTGACCAAACACACGGGCGCGCGCTTCGTGGGGCTCTGTTCCGGCCTCCCGGGCATCACCCAGCGCATCCGCGAGAAGCTCGCCGACGTCTACCCCGACCTGCACGTCTACTGCGTCGGCCTGAACCACCTCGGGTTCGTCCATCGCATGGTCTCGGACGGGCGCGACGTGACGGCCGACGCCATTGCGCGGCTCTACTCGCAGGACGAACGGGCGGGGGTGGACAACGCCCAGATGGCCGTGGCCCGGCTGGTCAACACGATCGATGCCGTGCCGATCAGCTACGTGAACTACTTCTACCGGCGCCGCCAGCGCGTGGAGCAGGCCCAGGCGGCACCCGAGACGCGCGCGCAGGCGATCATGAAGATCCAGAAGGACGTCTTCGAGGAGGCCGCCCGCCAGGACGTGCACACCAAGCCCCAGGCGCTCGCGAAGCGCGGGGGCGGCGGCTACTCGAACGTCACCTTCTCCGTCATGGACGCCATCCGGAACGACACGGGCGCCGAGATCGCGTGCAGTGTGCCCAATCGGGGGACGGTCGAGCAGATCGACGACGACGCGTCGGTCGAGGTCGTCTGCCGGTTCGGCCGCCGGGGGCCCGTCCCGGTGCCCGTCGGCCCGATCCCGCCGGCGTTCCGGGGCCTGGTGCTGGCCGTCAAGGCGTACGAGACGCTCACGGTCCAGGCGGCGGTCACGCGCAGCCGGAAGACGGCCCTCCAGGCGCTGCTGAACCACCCGCTGGTCGGCGACCTGGACGTCGCGGCGCCGCTGCTGGACGAGATGCTCGAGGCCCACGGGCTGGACTTCCGTTGAGGCCGGTCGGACTCCTCGTTCCGGGAGGGCTTCCCCATGACCGACACAGTCGTGCGAACGGAGGAACGCGGCATCCGCGTTCTTCATGACGTGGACGTGATCGTCGTCGGCGGCGGACCGGGCGGCATCGGCGCCGCCGTGGCGGCCGCCCGCCTGGGCGCCCGGACGCTGCTGTGCGAGCAGTACGGCTTCCTGGGCGGCATGGCCACGGCCGGGCTCGTCGAGCCGTTCATGTGGAGCGGCCTGGAGGGGCAGCGGTTCGATACGGGCATCTTCCGCGAGTGGTGCGCCGCGATGGAGCGCATGGGGGGCCTGGCGCCCAACGGCAGCACGTTCTGCTCCGAAGTCGCCAAGCTGGCCGCCGAACACCTCTGCCTGGACGCGGGCGTGCAGCTCCTCTACCACGTGCAACTGGACCGGCCCGTGATGGCGGGGCGCGACATCGACTGCGTCCTGATGCTGGGCAAGAGCGGCCTGACGGCCCATCGCGCCCGCGTCTTCGTCGACGCCACGGGCGATGCCGACCTGGCCGCGCGCGCCGGCTGCCGCATCGAGTACGGCCGGCCCGAAGACGGGCAGGTGCAGCCCATGACGCTCTGCTTCGACATGGCCGGCGTCGACCTCGCCGCCATGCCCGGGCAACACGTCATCAACGAGCTGTACCAGAAGGCGCGGGCGGAAGGGCGGGTGCACTGCCCGCGCGAAAACGTGCTCTGGTTCCGCACGCTGGAACCCGACCGCATCCACTTCAACACCACGCGCATCGTCGGGTACAGGGCCACGGACACGCTCTCCTATTCCGAAGCCGAGGTCGAGGGGCGCCGCCAGGTCGTGGAGTACGTGGAGTTCCTGCGGCGCGACGTGCCGGGGTTCGAGCGGGCGCGGCTGCACGCGCTGGCCGTGACGATGGGCGTGCGCGAGAGCCGCCGCGTGCGCGGGCGCGCCTACCTGACGCGCCGCGACTACGAGAGCGCCGCGAAGTTCCCCGACGGCATATGCCGTGTGAACTACGTGATCGACATCCACAGCCCCACGGGAGAGGGCACCGAGATCGTGTCCATGCCGCCGGGGGAGTGGTACGAGATACCCTACGGCTGCATCGTGCCGCGCGGCTGCGAGAACCTGCTGGTGGCCGGCCGCCCCATCAGCGTCGACCATGCCGTGCACTCGTCCATGCGCGTCATGCCGCCGGCCTGCACCATCGGGCAGGCGGCCGGCACGGCGGCGGCCCTGGCCGTGCGCGAGCAGGCGTCGCCGGCGGAAGTGGACGGCGTGCAGGTGCGCCGCTCGCTCATCGAGCAGGGGGTCTGGCTGGAAGGTCCGCCTCCGGAGAGGGAGGAGGCATCGTGAACCTCGTCATCATCGTCAGCGACACGTTTCGTTGGGACTACATGGGTGCGTACGGAAACGACCGCATCCATACGCCCAACCTGGACAGGCTGGCCGCCGAGGGCACCGTGTTCCTGGACGCGTTCGCCGAGGGCCTGCCGACGATCAACGCCCGGCGCGTGATCTACACCGGGCGGCACATCTTCCCGTTCCAGTACCGCCCCCAAAGGTCCGACCCCATCCAGCAGCACGGCTGGCACCCGCTGTATGACGAGGACGTAACGCTGGCCGAGCACCTGCGCGACCGCGGGTACTTCACGGCCCTCTTCAACGACGTCTACCACCTGATGAAGCCCGGCAAGAACTTCCACCGGGGATTCCGCCAGTGGGAGTGGGTCCGCGGCCAGGAAGGCGACCCGGACATCCTGCCCGACCGGGCGAAGGTCGCCGACCTGCTGGAGCGGGCCGCCCCGGGGCGGGAGATCGCCGACGACGCCTGGATCATCCAGCATCTGCTGCGGCGCCGGCAGTGGAAGAGCGACGCCGACACCATCGTCGGCCGCACCATGACGCGCGCGGCCGACTGGGTGCGCGGCTACAGCCTCGACAAGCCCTTCTACCTCCACGTGGAGGTCTTCGACCCGCACGAGCCCTGGGACCCGCCCGCCGAGTACGCCCGGCGCTATGAACGCGACTACGGCGACAGCCTGGACGGCTGCCTGGCACCCTCCACCATGGACGGCGTGCGCGACGACCAGCACTTCCGCAACATCCGTGCCGCCTACGCCGGCGAGGTGACGCTGGTGGACCGCTGGACCGGCCACCTGCTGGACGCCCTGCGCGAGACCGGCCGCATGGACGAGACCCTGGTCATCTTCACCAGCGATCACGGCTGCATGATGGGCGAGCAGGGCCTGATCCACAAGGGCACCGACCGCCTGCACAACCAGGTGACGAAGCTGCCGCTGATCGTCCGCCACCCGGCCGGACGGGCGGCGGGGGCGCGTGTGCCCGGCTTCTGCCAGCATCAGGACATCATGCCCACGGCCCTGGACATCCTGGGCGAGCCCGTGCCGGACCGCGTGCTGGGCCGCAGCCTCTGGCCGCAGGCCCTCGGCCAGGGCGGCGCGCCCGACCACGTCGTGAGCGCCTTCTGCTTCCATGCCTGCTGCCGCACCGCGAAGTGGAACTACGTGCGGCCGTGGTTCAAGGCCGCCACGACGCAGGTCCGCGAGGGCCGGCTGTTCGGATCGCTGAACATGGAAGAGAAGCTCTACGACCTGGAAGCGGACCCGCAGGAACTGACAAACGTGGCCGCGCAGCACCCCGACGTCACGGCCGACCTGTCCAGGCGGCTCAACGCGCACATCGAGCGCATGCGGCCGCTGACGAACGGCACGCTCCAGGGCGTGGCCGAGATCGGCGCGCAGATGACCTTCGACGGACTGCCGCGCCTGGACGCGTGACGTGCACGGAGGAAGAGTCTTCTACTGATGGAGGCTGCATGGAATCCCCGCGGAAATGGTATCCGTCGGCGACGGAAGTGGATGGGTGGTGCCGTGCCGTGTTCCGGCGCGCGGAAGGCGCCGACGTGGGCGGCGAACTGCTGGACCCGCTGCCCTGGTCGGCCGTCGGCGGCATCCGGCACGCGCGCATGCGCTATGTGGCGTTCCACTCCGTAGCCCTGGGCACGTGGTACGGCATCTGGCAGCCGTGCCCGTCCGGCCGCGGCCCCCTGCTCGTCCACGTGCCGGGCTACGCGGCCGAGATGAGCGCGCATCCGGAACTGACGGCCGACGGCTACAACGTGCTGCACGTCAACCCGCTCGGCTACGTCACCCCCGAGGGGCCGGACCTCTCGAAGCGTGTCGATGACGCCTGGCCGGTGCTGCCGGACACGGTGCGCACGCTCGGCGAGGGCGGCTACTTCGACTGGCTCACCCAGGCGGCGGCGGCCACCCTCTGGGCGCTCCGGCAGGACGGCGTCAGGGGAGACGGCCCGGCGTTCTTCGGCACCAGTCAGGGCGGCGGCGGCGCGCTGCTGCTCGGCAGCATCCTGGCCGACGAGGGCGTGCGGGCCGTTGCGGCGGACGTGCCGTACCTGACGGACTTCGCGTGGGTCTACGAGCACAAGTCCGGCGCGGCCTACGCCCGGATCACCGGGCCGCTCCAAGCCCTGGCCGAGGACGGGCCGCAGCGGCTCGCGGCCGGGTGGAAGGCGCTCGGCTTCGTCGACACGCTCAGCCATGCCCACCGGCTGTCCATGCCGGTGCTGCTGACGGCGGGCTCGGTCGACACCACCTGCCCGCCGGAGACCATCCGCGCGCTGTTCGAGCGCCTGCCCGGCACGCGCGCCTACGTGGAACTCGGCGGCCAGTCGCACGGCTACACCGTGCCGTTCATGACGCTCACCCGCGCCTGGATGCGCCTGCACGTGTAACCGGCCGCGGCCTCGACAGGCGGCGGCACCGCCGTCGCTACGGGGACGACGACGGCGGGCGGGTGGACCGCCCGGGGCGCCGTCAGTCGGCCGTGTACTCGTCCCGGCGCGCGCTCATGCACTGCGCGATCTTGAGAGACTGCCGCGCGCTGCGCAGGTCGCCCACCGGGCGGCGCCCGGCGCGGATGTCGTCGAAGAACGACGCGTTCTCGCCGAAGAAGCCGTCCAGGACGAACGCCTCGTCCGTCCCGGCCAGCTTCGTGGCGGTCACGTCGTGCACGGGCTCGCGGGTGCGGAAGTGCACCAGCCGGCCCTCCACGTCGGAGCCGCTGACGGGGTGGTGCAGGACGATCGTGTGATCGAGCGCGTGAAGCTGTGCGCGTTCGACCGTCATGCCCGCCACGGGGCAGAAGCTCAGGTGGCCGGTCGCGCCGGATTTGAACGTGCAGTCCATGAAGATGTTGGCGACGCCGGGCCCCAGCTCGGGCATCTCCCGGTAGTGGAAGCGCACGTGCGCGTAGTCGCTGCCGATCAGGAAGCGAGTGGCGTCGATGCCGTGGATGGCCGTCGTCGAGAAGTCCGTGTCCTTCCGCTGCACGCGCACCATCTCGTAGCGGATGTGCTGGACGGCTTCGGGGGGGATCTCCTCGGTGAGGATGCGGCGGAACTCGCGATTCAGCGGGGCGTAACGCCGGTTGAACGCCACCTGCTGGGCCACGCCGGCCGCCTCGGCCGCCGCGATCATCTGCTCCAGCTCCTCGGGCGTGCGGCCGGGCGGCTTCTCCATCATCAGGGGGTAGCCCATCGACATGACCCGGCAGGACAACTCGCACGTGACCGGCACCGGGGAGACCAGGCAGACGGCGTCCGGCCGCTCGGTCTCGAGCATCCGGTCCAGGTCGGTGTAGCAGCGGGCGAAGCCGAACTTGTCGCGGAATCGCTCCGCGCGGTCGGCGATCAGGTCGCAGCAGGCGGCCAACTCGGTGTCCGGCCGCGCGGCCGCATAGGCGGCATAGGACGGGCCGTGTCGCCCGGTGGCGATGCCGCCGCAGCCGATGGTGCAGATTCGGAAGGCCATGCTCTCCTCCTGCCCCGGCAGGGCGGGGCGCCCCTCGAGCCAGAGTGTCGAAACGGTCGGGCAGTATACGTCGCTGCGTGCGGCCTGTCACGCGCCGAGGGCGGGGGGCGGTTCCACACTCCATCGACGGGCGGTCAGGGCACGCGGGCCGGCGCGCGGCCCAGCAGCTTGCGCAGGAACGCGGCCGTGGCTTCCGGGCTGTCGGCCGGGAAGCCGTGGTCGATCACGGCCAGGTCTTCGGCGATCCTGCGGGGACGGGCCGGCGCCGTGGCGAACCAGCGTTCCATGGCCGCCTCGTCCCGTACGCTCAGGTGGATGCGGCCGTCGCGGACGTGGACGGCGGCGAGCCCGGCGCGCGCGGCGAGCACGCGCAGCTCGGCCTGCAGGAGCAGGTTCTCCGCCGGGCGGGGCGGCGGTCCGAAGCGATCCCGCAGCGCCGCCCGGACTTCCTGGATGCCGGCCAGCCCGGTGGCGCGATGGAGCCGGCGGTAGATCTCCATCTTCTGGCGCGGCGTGGGCACGTAATCGTCCGGCAGGTAGGCGTCCAGACCCAGTTCCACGGTCACGTCGGGCGGCTCCTCGGGCGGGCGGCCCTTGAGTCCGCGCACGGCCTGGGCGAGCAGGCGGCAGTAGAGGTTGTAGCCGACGGCGGCGATGTGGCCCGACTGGGCGGGCCCCAGGATGTTGCCTGCGCCGCGCATCTCCAGGTCGCGCAGGGCGATGTCGAACCCCGCGCCCAGGTGCGAGTAGCGGCGGATGGCGTCCAGCCGGCTCTGGGCTTCGGGGGTGACGGGGCGGCTCTCCGGCACGAAGAAGTAGGCATAGGCCTTGTGGATGTAGCGGCCCACGCGGCCGCGCAACTGGTGCATCTCCGCCAGGCCCAGCAGGTCCGACCGGTTCAGGACGATCGTGTTCGCGTTCGGGATGTCCAGGCCGCTCTCGACGATCGTGGTGCTGACCAGCACGTCGATCCTGCCGTCGATGAAGTCGTCCATGGTCCCGGCCAGCTCGTTCTCGGGCATCCGGCCGTGGGCGACGGCCACGGTGGCCTCGGGCACGATGGACCGGACGCGGTCGGCGAAGTCCGTGATCGAGTGCACGCGGTTGTGGATGACGAAGACCTGCCCCTGGCGGTTCAGCTCGCGCAGGACGGCGTGGCGCAGTATCTGGGGGCTGAAGCGCGAGACCCTCGTCTCGATGGCCTGGCGGTCGTGGGGAGGCGTCTGGAGGGCCGAGATCTCGCGCAGCCCCATCAGCGCCATGTGGAGCGTGCGGGGGATGGGGGTGGCCGACAGGGTGAGCACGTCCACGGTGCGGCGCAGCTTCTTGAGGGACTCCTTGTGTTCGACGCCGAACCGCTGCTCCTCGTCGATGATGACCAGCCCCAGGTTCTTGATGCGGACGCTGCTCTGCACCAGGCGGTGCGTGCCGATGACGACGTCCACGGTGCCCTCGGCCAGGCCCGCCAGCACGCGGCGCGTCTCGGCGTCGGTCAGGAACCGGCTGAGCATCTCCACGCGGACGGGGTAGTCGGCCATGCGTTCGGAGAAGGTGCGGAAGTGCTGCTGCGCCAGCACGGTGGTGGGCACGAGCATGGCCGCCTGGCGGCCGCCCATCACGCAGCGGAAGGCCGCCCGCATGGCGATCTCCGTCTTGCCGTAGCCGACGTCGCCGCAGATCAGGCGGTCCATGGGCTGCGGCGAACACATGTCTCGCCGCACCTCCTCGGCCGCCCGGAGCTGGTCCTCGGTCTCCTCGTAGGGGAACTCGGACTCGAACTGCTGCTGCCACTCCGTGTCGTCCGGGGCGGCGATGCCCTGCTGGGTCTCGCGCAGGGCCTGCACCTCGAGCAGCTCGGCGGCCATGTCTTCGATCGCCTCTCGGGCGCGCTCCTTCGCGCGCCACCAGCCGGCGCTCCGGATGTGGCTCAGCTCGGGCCGGCGGCCGCCCACGCCGATGTAGCGGTGCACCAGCTCGATGCGGTCGCACGGCACGTGCACGTGCACCTGCTCGGCAAACTCGATCTCCAGGTACTCGCGCGTGCGCCCGCCCTGCTCCAGCACGCCGGTGCCCAGGAACCGCCCGATGCCGTGATCGACGTGCACGACCAGGTCGCCGGGCGAGAGGTCCTGCACCGACTCGACCGGCCGGCCCTCCTGCGCGTGCGGCACGAACCGCCGCTGCCGATACCGGCCGAACAGGCGGTGATGGGGGATCAGCGCCAGCCCGGCCTCCGCGCAGAGCACGCCGTGATTGAGCCGCCCGATGCCGAACCGGAGGCCGTCCAGCCCGTTCGGCCCGCGGCCCTGAAGGAGCGCCCGCAGGCGGCGGGCCTCGGCCTCGCTCATGCAGTAGACGGTCGCCGCGTCGTGCGCGCGACAGACGCGCGCCAGCTCTGCGAACGTCGAATCCAGGTCGGGGCCGAACACGTCCCGCTGAGCCATCGGCACCCGGACTACGTCCCCGTCGGCCCCCTCGCCGTCGGTGCGGAACTCCACGCGCGGCCGTCCCTCGACCGCCGCCCACAGGGCCGGCGGCGGCACCAGCAGGCCGCTCTGTTCGGCCTGGTCATAGACCTCCTGCGCGCGGCCGCGCAGCCGGTCGGGGTCGACCAGGTACACGGCGGCGTCCTGCGGCAGGTGGTCCAGCAGGCTTGCCGAGGGCCGTTCGCCCGCGCCCGTATGCTCCGCGGCGGCCAGCAGGCAGCTCTGGGCCCGGTCGACGGAGAGCTGGGATGCGGGATCGAAGCTGCGGATCGACTCGACCTCGTCGCCGAAGAACTCGATGCGTACGGGCCGCGTGGCCCCGTGCGAATAGACGTCCAGGATGCCGCCGCGCAGGGCGTACTGCCCGGGGGCCGCGACCTGTGGCAGGGCCAGGTAGCCGTGGTCGGCCAGCCAGGCGGCCAGCGCGTGCGGGTCCGCCGCCTCGCCGCGGCGGATGGTGCGCGAGCCCTCGCGCAGGGCGTCGGCCGAGGAGGTCGGCTCCATCAGCGCGTTGACGGCTGCGGCCACCACGCGGGTCGCAGCGGTGGGGGCCAGGTAGGCGTCGGCCTCGGGCGGGCCGTCGTCGGGGTCCGGGCCGAAGGCCAGGTGGCGCAGTACGTGCAGGCGGGCCCTCAGGACCACCTCGCTGGGCTCGTCGGCGTCGCCCGGCAGCACCTCCAGGGGGGGGAAGTGGCAGGCGAGCGCCGGGCGGAACAGGTCCACGTCCTCGGCGAACTCCTCGGCCTCCTCGCCCGTGGCGCAGACGATCAGCGTCGGCGTACGTACGTTCTCCGCCAGCCAGGCAGCGAGCAGGGCGGCTCCGCTGCCGGCCGCGCCGATCACCGTGACCTTCCCGCGGGCGCGCAGAAGGTCCGGCAGCCGCCTCACCGAGGCCAGGCCGCCGATCCTGTCCAGTGGATCCGACATCCCGCCTTGACTGAAGTGAGGACGCGAAGGCACGGGGCGGGACCAACGCCTCCATTATAGCGCGGCCGGGCCGGCCCGGCCAGCGAAGCGGGCCCATTTCGTTTGACAGCCCGGGGCCGTTTCCATATACTGATCCCACGGTGTACGCGCAGCAGGGGACTTCGTTTCTCCGGAACGGCCGGCGCGCACAAGCCCGCCCTGTTTCGAAAGTGTCGCGATGACACTGGACGAACTCCGTAGACAGGTGGACGAACTCGACAGGCAGATCGTGCGCCTGGTCAACGAGCGGGCCAAGGTGGCCTGTGAGATCGGCCATCTGAAGAGGCGCGACAACAACGCGCTCTACGTCCCGTCGCGCGAGAAGACCGTCTACGACAACATCTCGGCCCTCAACGAGGGGCCGCTGCCGGACCGGTGTCTGAAGGCCGTCTACCGGGAGATCATGAGCGGGTGCCTGGCGCTGGAGACGCCCCTGAAGGTGGCGTATCTGGGCCCTGAAGGCACCTTTACGCACGTGGCCGCACGGACGAAGTTCGGAGACTCGGTGAGCTACCTGCCGGCCGCCACGCTGGATGAGGTGTTTTCGGAGGTCGAGCGGGGCCGCGCCGATCACGGCGTGGTGCCGGTGGAGAACTCAACCGGCGGAGGGATTCACGAGACGCTCACGCGCTTCCTGTCCAGCCCGCTGAAGGTCTGCGCGGAGGTGCTGCTGGAGATCCACCACGCCCTGATGGCCCGGTGCCCGCAGGAGGACGTGCGAAAGATCTACAGCAAGGGCGAGGTGCTGGGGCAGACGCGGCGATGGCTCCAGGAGCACATGCCCGGCGTGGCGCTGGCCGAGATGCGCAGCACCAGCGCGGCGGCGGCCCAGGCCGCCGCCGAGCCGGACGCCGCCGCCATCGGCAGCGCCAGACTGGCGCCCGTGCACGGCCTGCGCGTGCTGGCGGACCGCATCGAGGACTACGCGCACAACGCCACGCGGTTCTTCGTGCTCGGGCGGAGCATGAGCGAGCCGACGGGCAACGACAAGACAGCCGTCCTGTGCAGTGTGCGCGACAAGGTCGGGGCGCTCCACGACCTGCTGGAGCCGTTCAAGGAGTTCGGCATCAACATGACGAAGATCGAGTCCTTTCCCTCGCCGACCGCCCCCTGGCAGTACCATTTCTTCGTCGACTTCCTCGGACATCCCGAGCACGAGGAGACGCAACGCGCGCTTCAGGCCATGGAGGCCGAATGCGTCTCCTTCAAGGTGCTCGGCGCATTCGCCCGCTGGGAGGGCTGAGCGTCCGGGGCCTCGGCGTTTCACGTACCCTGAGAATAGGCTGAACACATGAGAGCGTTGTTCGTCGCAGGCAACTGGAAGATGAACCTGGACGGCGCAGGGGCCGTGGCCCTGGCCGGCGCGCTGCGGAACGAGTTCGGCGAGACGCGGGCGGTGCGGATTGCCGTGTTCCCGCCGTTCGTCTATCTGAAGTCCGTCGCCGACGTGCTGTCCGGCAGCGCCGTCGCCGTCGGCGGGCAGAACATGTCCAGCGAGCCCTCCGGCGCCTTCACCGGCGAGGTCGCCGGCTCGATGCTGCTCGACGCGGGCTGCCGCTACGTCATCCTGGGCCATTCGGAACGCCGCCACGTGCTGGGCGAAAGCGACGAGTTCATCAACCGCAAGGTCCACCGCGCGCTCGAGACGGGCCTCTCCCCGATCCTGTGCGTGGGCGAAACGCTCGAACAGCGCGAGGCCGACCGCACCGACGAGGTGATCGCCGGCCAGCTCGAGAGCGGCCTGCAGGGCGTCTCCGCCCGGCAGATGGAGGACCTCACCATCGCCTACGAGCCCGTCTGGGCCATCGGCACCGGGCGCACCGCCTCCCCCGAGCAGGCCCAGGAGGTCCACGCCCTGCTGCGCCGCCTGTTGACCGACGCCTACGGGGCCGAAACGGCCGAGGCCACCGCCATCCAGTACGGCGGCAGCGTCAAGGCGGACAACGCCGGGCGGCTGCTGTCCATGCCCGACGTCGACGGCGCGCTGGTCGGCGGGGCGAGCCTGAAGGCCGACTCCTTCGGCGGCATCATCCACGCCGCCCTGAATCTCACGCGATGAGGCGGACGGATGGAACCTGAGGTACTGCGCGGACTGATCAAGAAGGCGGCCGTGATCGCCTCGTTCTTCGCCGTGGCCCTGATCTTCTACCTGCTGAAATGGCGCGCGGCGCTCGTGGCCTACGTGATCGTCGTCGGCTTCCTGGCCACGCTGGCCATCCTGATCCAGAGCGGCAAGGGAGGCGGCCTGGCCGCGTCCCTGGGCGGCCTCGGCGTCGATTCGATGCTCGGCAGCCATTCGGCCACCCCCATCGCCAAGGCCACTTACATCATGCTGGCCCTGTGCCTCTTCATCCTGATCCTCACGGCGCGCCTGGGCCCCGCGCGCGAGGA
>Ga0123329_1001109_pt1 | contig 25891 bp, 20 predicted proteins | sample BioC12SIPDNA_FD_89703 | JGI IMG/M metagenome (GOLD analysis project Ga0123329, IMG submission 89703) | Anaerobic biogas reactor microbial communites from Washington, USA - Biogas_R1_B C12 SIP DNA | ecosystem: Engineered > Bioreactor > Anaerobic > Unclassified | place: Washington, USA | collected...
GTCCTGGCGGCGGAACTCAAGACGTCGCTGACGACCGTCCAGGCCGCCCTCCGCAAGGCAGCCGAGCAAGGGATGCTGGAGGTTCGCGCGCAGCAGACGGCGAGAGTCATGCCCGAAGGTGCGGCCGTCGCCATTCGGCTTCTGACCCAGGCGGCCGAGGCGTCCAAGAGGCGTCGCCTGGCCATCCTGGTGCCCGACCTGTTCACGCCGCTCCAGGTGACCACCGGCCCGTTCCAGTGGCGGATCGCCCACGAGATCGCCCTGGCGGCCACCGCCGGCGGCTACGATAGCGAGGTCGTTCCGATTCCCGACGCCGACCAGCGGAGCCTCGCCAAGAGAGTCGTCCGCCATTTTGATGCGGCCTTCGTCGTCGGGATGATCCCGACGAACATTGCCACGATCTTCGTTCTGTCGGAGAGCCGCTTCCCGGTCGTGCTGTTCAACCGCTACGTGCCGGGGCTGAACGTTCCTTCGCTCAACATCGACGAGTACAGTGCGGCTCGCAGCCTGGCCAGGACGCTGCTGGTTCAGGGGCATCGCAACGTCAGTATGGTGATCAGCGCCCGCTATGGGGCGGTACTCGGCAGACGCACCGCCGCCGGCGGCTGGCTTGAGTGCCTCGAGGAGTCCGAGGCCATGGCCACGTGCGTCATGCCCCTGGCCCACACCCAGTCGGCGCCTCGCGGCCTGATCCTGGAGAAGCTGCTGGCCCTCCGGCCGCGCATCACCGGCCTGGTCCTGGGACTGCCGACCTTGCTGCACGACCTCGCCGCAAGCCCGCAACTGCGGGATCTGCGGATTCCCGACGACCTCAGTCTGGCCACCTTCGGGTCCATGCATGACATCCCGTGGCCATCGCGTTATCCGCCGGTCACCTCGTTCGAGGTCGACTGGAACCGCGCCGGCCGCTGTGCCATCGAGATGATCGACCGTATGCTCAGTGGCGATACCCAGCCGAAGGACATCCGTGTGCCGCTGAACATCCAACTGACCGACAGCATCGGCCTGCCGCCGGCGGTCGCCGAATGACGGCGGACCTGGGCGGCGTGCTGCCGGAGTTGGCGTCTCGCCGCAGCCTCGTGGCGCAGGGCCAACGCACCGGACGCCGGCGGCCCCCGACAAGCGGGGCGCACCGGCGTCCGGCGATTCTGTGGCGCGTCGGATGCCGCTACGGCTGAACGGGCCAGATGGGGATGTCGCGGCGGCCGTCGCCGTTGAAGTCCCCGAACATGTAGGCTCGGATATCGATGTCCGAGCCCATGTCGTTACCGTCCTCGTCGGCGCCGAGTGCCGGGCTGCCGGCTTTCAGTGAGAAGTCCAGGATGAAGTCCGAGTTGTCCTTCCAGTTGGCGACCTGGTTGGCCTCGGTCGCGATGTAGTCGTCGCCCGGAGCGAACGTGATGTAGTCGGCCCCGACGGATTGCACCGTGCGGACGACACCGTCCCAGTTGATCTCCACCTTGTCGCCGACCTCGAACAGGCTCGTGTGGGCCGAGGCCATGTAGACCGAGTCGGCTGTGAACAGGTGCACCTTGTCCGAGTCGAGTTGCACGAAGCAGGCCGGGGCGTTCTCGAACCGCGGATCGGCATAGACGCTGTTGGCGTCTTCGCCGCTGGCCGACGAGTAGGCCGACAGGGGCAGGTCCGCCCCGTCCCAACGGACGACGTCGCCGGTGACGTCGGGGGCGTGCCAGAACAGGTTGTAGTCGCTCGAGTAATCCGTTGCCGGGTAGAGATTGCCCCACATCAGGGCGTCGCGACCGACGACCAGGATGTTGTTCTTGTAGTAGTAGCCGCCGCTGCCGGCATGGTTCACGAGGCTGTAGCCCGAGTAGCAGAGCGTGTTGTTGCGGCACGTGGTGTGGGTGGAACTGCCGCCGTTGATGATCATGTAGGCCGACGCCCCCACGATCACGTTGTTGTCGAACACCACCTGGTCGGTCTGCTCCATCATGTACGACTGAACGGAACTGATGATGAAGTTGTCCTCGACCGTCAGGTACCGCACATTGCGATAGGCCTGGGCGTTGTCAGGATGGTTGTAGCGGTTGTGGTCGTGGACGTAGTTGCCGCTCACGGTGATGTACTCCGCCCAGGCGTCCGGCGTCGCCTCCGTCCTGGGGCCGGTCGTCATCAGGCCGTCGATGTCGTTGAAGCAGACCTCGTTGTGGGCGATCACCACGTGGCCGCACGCCCCGTTGGAGATGCCCGCGCCGTTGTAGGCGACGAAGTTGCTGAGGTACTGGCCATACTCGTTGTAGCGGCCGTAGACGGCCGTATCGGCGTTGTGGTGGATCGAGCAGTTCTGAATGACGTTGTGCCCGTCGCCGCCACTGTTCCATGTGCCCCAGGCGTAGGCCAGGCTGTGGCGGATCTCCAGGTTGTCGTACGTCCAGTAGGACTTCGTCCCCGTGCTGATGACAAACGCGCCTCGCCGCGCGGCCTCCATCATGTGACTGTCCGGATCGCCGCCGCCGTAGGCCCAGCAGTAGACGCGGTACGTCCCGCCGCCGATGTCCTCGACGGCCCATTCGCCCTCGGCGTTGATCAGTTCGACCCTGTTGTACAGGTAGTAGCGATCCACGCCGGCCTCGGGTGTGGGCCACGTGCCGTCAACCGTCAGGGTGCCTGTAGCCTGGTCAGAGTCGGTCACCTCGTACTGGTAGTGAATCGTCATGCTGCTGACGTCCCACATCCAGCACGACGCGCCGATCCAGTAGTCGTCGGCCTCGGTGCGGTGGGTCGTGTCGATGAGCGTTGTCGCCGCGCCGCCCTCGCAGAACAGCCAGCCCTCGGTGCGCCCGTAGGTCAGGTCGATCTCGTTCTGGCTCAGCCGGTTCGGTTGCCAGGGAATGTCCACGTAGTAGATGTGGGCATAGGCGGGGTTGTCCTTGGCTATGGCCTGCGTGCACTGGGTCCAGCCGACGAGTGCGTCGGCGCCGCTGATGACCACGCGTTCGAACGGGTAGCCCATCAGCACGCAACGGTCGCTCGGCGTGCCGCTGACGGCCGGACTGACCGTCTCGCGGTAGATGCCCTCGCGGACCATGATCACGTCGCCGCTGCCGCAGTGGTCCACGGCGTAGTCCACGGTGGCCCAGGGCAGTGCCGCCGTGCCGGGGTTGCCGTTGCTGCCCGTGGCGCCGTCCACCCAGCGGTCCACCTTCGGATAAACCCAGATGCGGACCACCTGAAGGTCGAGGTCATTGTCGTTGTCGGTGACCTGCAACGTGATGTCGTTGATGCCGAGGCCCAGGTTGACGCTGGCCGTTGAACCCGTGGCGATCGTCGCTCCCGAGGCGTCCTTCCAGACATAGCTCGCGATCGTGCCGTCGGAGTCCGACGAGCCCGTGCCGTCCAGGCTCACCGTCACGCTGCCGTCGTCGTCGGCGTCTTCCATGGCCGCATCGCCGCCGGCATCGGCGACCGGCGGGTGGTTGTCGCTGATCCTGACCGTGAGCGCATCTGTGGCCGTGCCGCCGTCATCGTCCGTGACGGAGAGGGTGATCGTGTGCGTCCCGAGAGCCAGGACGACCGAGGCCGTTTCGCCTGTGGCAATCTGGCTGGCTCCCTCTTTCCAGACGTAACTGACAATCGAGCCGTCGGAGTCCTGGCTGTCGCCGGCGTCCAGGGTTACCTGTTCGGATCCGCTGTAGTCGTCGTCATAAACCCACTGGTCGTCGCCTGCGACCGCCAGCGGAACGGCATTCACATGCACTACGACGTCGTCCGAGGCCGTGCCGCTGTCATTGTCGGTGACGGTTAACGTGATCGTGTGATGGCCCAGGCCCAGCGTCACATTGGCCGTTTGCCCCGAGGCGACCGGTTCGCCGCCCTCGCTCCAGACCCACGAGAGGATCGTGCCGTCGGAGTCGCTCGACGCGGAGCCGTCCAATGTCACCACCTCATCTCCGCTGCCGTTGGTGTCATGCACGATCAGGTGGCTGCCGGCCTCGGCCACGGGTGCCGTGTTGCTGGCTCCGGCGGTCATGGCCGTGGCGGCGAAGATCACCAGCCCGCGGGCGTTCCACTGCAACGTCGGGTTGACGTCTTCAAGGCGGAATCCCCAGAGCGTCTTGGAACTGTTCAGGTCGATCGGTGCGTCGAATTCCCACAGACTGCTTGTGGCGGCATAGATGCTCCCCGTGACGCCACTGGAACTGCTGTAGCACTTGCTCATCGTGTAGACGCCGGCGAAGCCCGATGGAGCAGTCGTGTCGGTGAGTTTCGGCCCGTTGCCCCCGTCGGCGGTCGAGAAGGCGTAGATTTCCTCCTCGTCGGAGCCGTTCTCGCCGTAGAGGGCCACGATACGCATATTCCTGGCCCGGTCGGCCACGTTCATGGCGGCCAGGACGAAGTTGACGTCAGCGTACTTGCCCTTCTGAGCCGACGGCAGCTCCACGGTCGCCGAGGCGATCTGCCACGTGGCCGTGTCGTGCTTCGACCCGACGACCATGCTGTTGCACTTGAGGTCGTACGACGACGGATCGGCCACTTCCGTCCAGTCGCCCGGGAGCAGCGCGTTGCCGCCCACCGAGGCCATATGGTACGTGCGGTCGCCGGCGCCGGTCAGCACGCCGTCGGCCGGCAGCGCCTCCGTGCCGCTGTAGTTGATCGGGTGCCCCGGCATCCCGACGATCGAGCAGGCGTAGGCCTCGCCCGAGGAGTCCGCGATGAGCATCGAGTCCTGCGACCGCACGTACTTGCCGTTGGCGTCGGGCAGTTCACCGAACAGGTCGTAGAGGTGGTGAGCGCCGTCGGTGCGGCAAACCTGATACTCCTTGGGGCCGCAGATGGAGTCCATGTTGAAACCGCCGGTCAGGTTCAACGGGACGGGGGTCGAGGGCGCATAGACCTTCACCAGCACCGTGTCGCTGGCCGTCGCATCGTCATCGTCGGTGACGATGAGGGTCATTGTGTGGTCGCCGACGTCCAGAGCCACGCTGGCTGTCTGGCCTGTGGCGATCTGGGCGGCGCCTTCCTTCCAGACGTAACTGACGATCGTGCCGTCAGCGTCCGAAGAGCCACTGCCGTCAAGGGTCACGACCTGGCTCCCGCTGAAGTCGCTGTCCTCGACGTCCTGATCGCTGCCGGCGTCGGCGACCGGCGGGGAGTTCGGCACGCCCTCGGTTGCCGTGGCGGCGAAGATGACCAGGCCGCGGCCGTTCCAGTTCAGGCTCGGGTTGACGTCCTCGATCCGGAAGCCCCAGAGATCCTTCGTATCGTCAAGTTCCAGCGGCGCGTCGAATTCGAAGAAGCTCGATGTCTTCGAGAGGATGGCCCCCGTGGCTCCTGTGGTCGTGGCCAGGCCCTTGCTCATGGTATAGATGACGGCGAAGCCCTCGGGGGCCGTCGGATCGGTCATCAGCGGCCCCGATCCTCCGTCGGCCGTCGAGAAGTTGCAGATGACCTCCTCGTCGGCGCCCGAGGCGCCGTAGAGGGCCACAATGCGGATGTTCCGGGCTCGGTCGGTCTGGTCCAGGGCGCATAGGGCGAAGTTGACGTCCGCGTACTTGCCTTTCTGTGCCGACGGCAACTCGACGGTCGCCGAGGCGATCTGCCAGGTGGCCGTACTGTGCTTCGAACCGACGACCAGGCAGTTGGGCTTGAGGTCGTACGACGACGGATCGGCTACCTCCGTCCAGTCGCCCGCCAGCGTGTCGTTGCCCAGCGTGGAGGCGACGTGGTAGGCGCGGTCGGCCCCCGTCAGGACGCCATCCTCCGGCGAGCCTTCGGTCCCGGTGACGTAGAGGGGATGGAACCCGTTGCTGGGAATCGAGTAGGTTTCCCCGAATCCCCCGGCCGACGAGCCGGCCAGGATGAAGTAGCTGCCATCGAGAATGTAATTGCCGTTGCCGTCTTCCAGGTTGCCGAACAGTTCGATCAGGTCGTGCGTCCCGTCGATGTAACACTGCTGTTGCTCCTTGGGGCCGCACCATGCGTCGACATTGAAGCCGGAGGATAGGTTCAGCTGTACCAGATCCTCCGCCACGGCCGTGGCTGCACCCATCATCATCACCAACAGAAACAACGCCACAAGACAGACTCTTGCTGACATGACTTTGGTCCTCCCAGAGCAGATGTGAGTGGTGCGCCCGGATACGGTGCGGGTCGCGTTAGTGCTGGCCGGGGAAGGGAAATGACGAAGCGGACAAGCCTTGACCGTCAGACGAGCAAGAAGCGTTGCATTGAAGGGGTCAGCATGCCCCCATCCGAGCCACATAGAGTATGGCTCCGGGACGCCGTGCCGGCAACGTCAGAAGTCGCAGCCGAGCTTTGGTGTGGCCGAGGCGTAACCGCTTTGTGGTCAAGTGGTTATGAGGCGCGACGCGCCGTGGGCGAACAGATTGGCCGGGCAGGTCGACCGACGCATGAGGCCTGCACTCGCGGTTTTGGATCACCTGCCGATATCGCTCCTCCGGCAAGTTCCGTGTCCCGGCGCAAGGTGATTGGCTGCGTTTTCCATCAAGGAGGGGGGGGATGGGAGCGCCACCCGTCCGGAAGTGGAGGCGGTTCAGTAACCTTGGAGGATCAGGTACGCCCAGTTGATCAGGAGCAGCAGGATCAGTGCGGCGGTGACGACGTGGGCCTCGCGTTGGGACATGTCGAAGCGGATGGTTCGGGCCGAGACCAGTCGGACGGCCAGGACGACGCCGGCCACGGCGATGGCGGTGGAGACCAGCGGATTGAAGAGCCACGCCCGGACGGGATGGCCGGCCAGGAGCGACTCGGCGGCGCGTGTGGAGCCGCAACTCGGACACGGCAGGCCGGTGACGTTCTTGAAGATGCAGAGGGAGAAGTCGGTGCCGGCGCGGCGCTGGACGATGATCGTGGCCAGGACCAGCGCGCCCCAGAGGGCAACAAGGAGGACGGCCCACAGAGGGACGCGCGGCAGGCGGGAGGCTCGGACGAAACGGAGTCTCATGTCACTCGACGTAACCGATGGTCTCCCATTTTCCGCTGCGGCGGCGGTGGTCGGCGACGGCCAGGGCGACCAGCCAGCCGAGGCCCGCGCTCAGGGTCATCAGCGCCGCATAGAGGCCGAGCGACACGAGTCCTTCCGCCGTGCCGAGAAGGTTGCCGACCCAGTAGAGCGAGTCACGCGCGCCGGCGCCGCTCAGCAGTCCCATGACCACGACGCCCAGCACCACGTAGAGCACCGTCAGCGGCGGCACCCAGAACATGGCACGGCCCTGGAGGCGTGGGGGCTGGCCCCAGCGGCCGAACACCAGGCCGATGGCGAGGCTCAGTGCCGCCAGCAACAGCGCCGATGACGCCAGCAGCCACAAGTAGATGTCAGCGTGGTTGTACAAGGTCCGGAAGATCGGCCCGGCACTGCTGGTCATCCAGAATCGTCCGACGCCGCCGCGGCGACTCAGCTCCATGACGACAAGAACCACGCCAGTCGCCAGCGACACCACGAGGTGCGCCGCCAAGGTCAGCTTGAGGGGCGAATGCAGGAACGCCTTCAGTCGCGATGCCATGGAGCAGTCTCTGGTGTGTACGATGGGCAAGCCCATGCACCCGGCCTGCCACCGGCACTACTGCGCCGGCAACTGGACACGGACGGCTCGCTGTGCCGAAAGAACGCGGTCGTCGAGCGTGATGAACCGGACGGCGACGGTCAGGTCGGCGTGCTGCGGGCGCCGGCCGTCGGGCCACGTGAGCTCGAAGGAGTAGCTGCCGGCGCCGAACCCGCCGACCCACTCGCGGCCGGCCTGATCGACGGTGAAGGTCCATCGTCCGAGCTGCCGGCTGCCGTCGGCCATGGCCAGGTCGAACACTTCGATCTCCACCGCGCCGGCCCGTTTGACCGTGTCGTTGTACCGGTCCTTCGGGGCCATCACGACGCGGATGCCCTCGTCGCCGGGCCTGCCGTCGGTGTCCATGCCGCCGGTGACGCGGCCAAGGTCGATCGCGACGGCGCGGAACGGGTCCTCGGTCACGGCGGCATGACCGTCGAGGCGATCCACTCCCTCGCGCGGGGTCATGGAGGTCTGGCCGCCGCCCAGCTCGGCAATCCGGCGGACCAGTTCCTGCCGTTCGAGCCGGAGGTTGCGGTTCTCGTGCAGCGCCCGCTGGAGCCGCTCGTCGGGCGTCAGCGGATCGGGAGAGCAGCCGGCCGCGGCCATCCACAGCGTCGCGACCGACAGAATGGCAATTCGGGACAGCTTCATCGGATGAACCCTCTTGGAACACGGTGCGTGTGTGGAACGGGAATCACTGTACGCCCGTCGCGGCACCTTGTCAACCGGCAAGCAGGTGCAGGCCGGATCAACGGACCCCACGGGTGTTTCGCCGCGCCCCCGCTGCGGGTGTCGGGGCTGCTGACCCGACCTACGCGTTGCGCGCTCCCAGCCGCAGACACGGGTCACCCGCTGCCCGTCATGCGCCGGACATGGCGCTTGACTTGGCAGCGCAATTCCTCTAGAAACTGCGATGGCGGAAGTGCTCTGAAGCGCGCCGCGAAGCACCTTTCGGCGCTGCGACACGAAACCGATCATGTGGACGACCCGTAGGAGGTTTGCAGTCTGCGGACGCGGCTGCGCGGCCTCAGCGGCGATGAGGCGCAAGACATCCGACGCGAGTCCTTTGCACGATGCCTGCGACCGCAGGAGTGTTACCCTTGGGAGACCATGCCATGACCACGTTGCGAAGTGAGCCGCACGCCGCCGGAGTCGCCCGAGGCCGGGCGGCCCGAATGCCGGTGCTCGTCTGCGTTGCCGTCCTGCCGCTGGCGGCGGCGGGGTGCCTGGAGCTGAAGGACCACCTGACCCTCCGCCCCGACGGGTCGGGCACTGTGCGCATCGAGGCGGTGGTGGACCCCAGCGCGTCGCAGGGGCGAATGGTCATGAGCATGGCCGGCGGTCGGGAGAGTGTCGCCGTCTACCCGCCGCTGGACGAAGAGGCGGCACGCCGGATGTTCGCCGGTGACGGCATGCAGGTTGCCGTCGAGCACAAGGCGGCTCGCGACGGCGTGGGCGGCGTGGTCGTGAACGTCGAGTTCAAGGACATTCACGCCCTGGTGGCCGGCCCCTACGGCCGCGCGCACTCCCTCTGGCTCGGCCGCGAGGGCGACACGCTCGTCCTGAAGGCCCGCACCGGCGTCCAGGCCCTGGCCTACATGGACGAACTCGCCAAGGGCAAGGGCATGGGGATGATTCCCGTGGATCTGTCCTCCATCCCGGCGTCCAAGGACAAGCTCAAGGTCGAGTTCACGATCACTCTGCCCGGCGCCGCCGAAATCGTGGGCTCCACCCCCGGCGCGGCGGCCGACGGCAATGCCGTCACCTGGACGGCCGACGCCACGCAGAAGCAGCCGTTCGAACAGGTCGCAGCCGCCCTGGACGGCGTGCTGTCGGTCCGGTGCCCGGCCGGCGACATCAAGCCCCCGGCCGCAGGGCCGATGCGCCTGGATCTGGCCCCCTTGGCCGAACTCAAGGAAGCCCAGTCCGCCGACGCGCCGCCGGCGGTCGATGCCGAGGCGATCCTGGCCGCCGCCAGGTTCGTTCCCATCTCGCTCCAGGTGATGCGGTCGTTCAACCTCTCCGGCGGCGACTTCCATGGCGGCAATGCCGCGACCCTGAGCGGGGCGGTGGTGTTGCCGCAGCGCTTCGCGCCGGTCCGATGGGGCCGCCTGGTCATCGAGGAAGCCACCGACGACCGGGGCCGCACGCTGCTGGGCGCAACCGACGGCCGCGACAATGGCGTCATTCACTGGGGCGGTTCCGGTGATGACGAGTCGGACGAGGACGCGGACCTTGATCGCGTGGTCCATCACGTGTCCGCCACGATGAAGCCGCCGGGCGTCGAGGCCGCCCACATCGCCACGCTCAAGGGCGGCGTCGCCATGTTCTATCCCGGCGTGACGCACCTGCTGCGCGTCGAGAACGCCGTGCCGGCCGCCGCCATCATCGACGTCTCCGACGGCCGGCATGGATGGCATTCGTCCGACGAGGAACTGACCCTGACGCATCCGAAGCTCGAGGAGCTGGGCGTGTCCGTCGTGGTCGAGCAGGCCCAGAAGATGGGTTTCATGACGTCGATCACCCTCAGCGTCAAGGACGACAAGGCCATGCTCTCGCAGGCCCAGGTGTTCGACGCCCATGGGAAACCGTGGCCGACGCTCTCGCCCACACGCAACATGTTCGGCCCGTCGGGCGACATGACGCTGATCGTCCCCGGGTCGCCCGAGGCCCCGCTGTCGCTGGCCGTGGTCGTCGAGACCATCGGCCCGAGCGTCACGGTGCCCGTTGCTCTGTCGGACGTGCCGGTCGTACCGCCCGAGCGGCCGCAGAAGGCCAGGCCCGCTACCGAGGCCCCGTCTCCCGCGGTCGGACAGTGATCGACGCGTTGCCGTGAGTGCGTAAGATAAACCCCAGGAAAGGACACTCTATGATGCGATACCGGACGATGCTTTGGGCCACCCTCGGGCTTCTGGCCGCGACAGTGTTGGTCGGTTGCGCCAAAGAAAGCCACGTGACCTTCACGATCAACGATGACGGATCCGTGGACTGCGCTTTGGCCTACTCGATGCCGCGGGCCATGATGGAACAACAGTTGAAGGCGATGGAACGCTTCGAGCAGGGGATGGACGAAGAGGACGAAGAAGGCGATGCCGGCAAAGCTGCCCCCGCCGGTGGGCAGGCGCCGCCGCCGGCCGACGCCAAGCCCGCTCCCGCCGACGGCGCACCCGCCCCGGCCGAGGCCGCGGTGCCCCCGCCCGCACCTGACGCCGAGGCGGCCGCCCGAGACGCCGCTCTGGCCGCGAAGGTTCGCGCGATGGTCGAGGAGTCGGGGCCGCAGGACGAGTTGGGCGACGCCCAGTGTGCCGTCAAGGACGTTCGTGTGACCGCCGACCTCGTGACCGTGGAAATGTCCATCCGCTTCCCGGACCTGGGCAGCTTCGCGGCAGGCAGTCACAAGATGTTCCGCGAGATCGGCGTGACGCAGACGCTGATCGACAAGGACGACGCCGGCAACCTGCGCATCACGCTGAAGACCTCAGGCGACCGTTTTGACAGAGCCGAGCGCAAGCAAGCCCGCCAGATGATCCTCGTCATGCAGGCCAAGACCACACTGACGTTCGTCATGCCGGGCAGAGTCGTCTCCAGCACGCTGCCGACCGTTGAGGATCGCCGCGCGTCGTTCCAGCTCGACGCCGCCAAGCCCGAGACCCTCGACGCCATGGAGAAGCTCATTGACGGGGACATTGTCATCGTGTCCGAGCCCGGAGTTCTGAAGCTCGACGGCCTGCCGCTGGACTCCCTGAAGCGGTCGCAGGAAGAGGACGGTTCTTCGACCGGCGACCTGCCCGTGGTGGACGCCGTCCCGGGCTACCGGACCGAGGCCCTCGGCGTGACGACCACCGTGTGGCACGTGTTCCCCGAGGGTCGTGAGTTCCTGCAAGGGCATGCACGGTCCGGGGACGCCGACACCGGCGGCGGCCAGTGCCGGATTCAGTGTAGACTGTTCGCGCCGCAGACGCGTCGCATGATGGGCATCGGCAAGGTTCGCGTGACCCGGGCTGTGGACAACCTGGGACGCCAGATCAAGCTTGCGGATCAGGTTCCTGCGAGCGACCGATACACCCAGTACTACGGCCACGGCGAGGATCGCGAGCGGGCGATGAAGTTCGACCTGTCGCTGCCCGCGCCGTCGCGGGGCGCCGCGTCGCTGGAGACCGTCGAGGGCGACGTCCTCGTCACGAGTTTCGCCTCGTGGAAAGAGCACGTCATCGCCGACCCGGTGGCCGACCCTGCCGCGGAGATCGACCTCGGCGACCTGGTGCCGGGCGCCAAGCTCGTTGTCACGAAGGTCGTTCGCCCCAAGGGCGAGGAGGGCGAACGGACCAGGCGGGTCACCGTCAAGCTGACCGGCCCCAGAGCCGTCGGCGACCTGCGCGTGAAGGTGCGCATCGAGGGCATGGACGACAGCCAGGGCCAGTCGTACGAATCCTCCTCCAGCCGTCGCGGCGGCAAGACTGTGACGCGCATGGAGACGATCCATTACAATGCCCACGGCGACGAGGGGATTGCTCCCAACGCGAAATGCCTCCTGGTCATCCAGGCTCCGGCCGACATGAAGCGCGAACGCGTGAGGTTCTTCCTCGAGGGCATCGACCTGTTCTGATTCTGTCGGCCCCATGGCCGTCCCCCCGGAGCCTCCCGCCGACAAGGTGAGACACGAACTGTATCACAAGGCCGCGGCAGCCGCGGACAAGGCGGCGAGGGAGAAACTGCAGAAGCGGTTGAAGGAGTTGCGGACGCAGTACAACAACGAGCCAAACAAGGAGAGGAGGAAGGCGATACGTGAGGAACGTGACAAGGCGATTGACGAATACAATGAGCATCACATTCAGGAGGAGGTTGATGCGAGGCTTGCGGAGGAGAAGTTCCGCGACAAGCGGAATGGCACCAAACGCAGCGACGCAGAGTACAAGAAGCTTCGCGAGAAGATAGAACAACAGGTTCGCGAGTCAGAGCACTACAACCCCAAAGCCCAGAAGAACCGGAAGCCAGTGCCAGGCGCGCAGGTACCCGGACCAGAAGACGGTGCATGAGGCAAAACCGCAAGGAGGCAAGTGACGTGCCTGGGGGGTGTCAACGAGGGGGACATCGCGCGAGGACGTGTGATACGTGTGAGGATGGAATATGGGGGTGCCACATGAGGACAGGGAATAGGTGCGTCTGTGCGGCCGTCGGGGTCGTGGTGTGTGCCGGTATTGTGGTGGCAGGTGTTGCCACCGAGAGCATGCGCAATGGTGACAAGGAGATGAGGGAGGACGGCGATGTGAAGTACTACACGGATGTCTTCTGGGGCATTCTGGAGATGGAACAGTCAAACACCGGAAGATCTCCTCTGCTGAGAAAGATTGAGACCATCGTTGGCGAACGAAGAACGGCGTTCTCGCTCTCAGAGGAGAGCATGACGCAGTTTTGGCCCGGAGGCCGGTGGGTCGATTACATTCCTGGTCACCGGTATCTGGTCCTTGTCGGCCACGGTCCAGGCAGAGTGCGCCATGGCGTGCAAGTTATCGATCTCGATGTGCGGGCACAGGATGCATGGGCCTCGTCCCTGTTCACCAGGCCACCTAGACAGTTGTCCCTTTCGAGCGGCGAAGGGACGGCAGTCGACGAAGCGTCTCTCGATGCCTGGTATGAGAAGGCCAAGAAGCGCATCGCTGAGGGAACGCTGACGACTGATGACGTGGCCAGTGCGCTCGGCGCCGCTGACAAGGTAGTGACGGACCGTGGTCCGAATGGGGCTCTGCGAATGGAGGCCATGTACATAATCGATGCTCCATCACTCGTGGCCGAAACGCGTACCGAAGGCAGCGTGACCACGAAACAGCCACGGTTGTTCTTCAAAGCCGAGGGGAACAGAGTGACAGCAACGCGGCGCGATATCTACGAGTGCGGGTGGATGCTTCGCGGTGAGCTGCCGGATCTTGATCCCGAGGGGTGGCCCAGAGAATGATCCAATGGGGGGGCGTACGGGTGGTCCCCCCCGGCCCGACGCGGGTGTGCTACCGGGGGTGTTGGGCGTGTCCCGGCCGTCGGTGCCATCCTTGGCTCGAATGGGGCGGTCGTGATACGGCGAACCGTGAGGCGCCGGCGTGGGACGACAACGGGAACCTGACGTGCGACGGTCGGACGGATCACCAGGTGTTCGGCACGAGCACGCGGCTGCACTTCGAGTACGATTACCGGAACCATTTGCGGCGGGTGTCGGACGACCAGGACCGGACGGTGGTGGCGTGACGATCACGGACGAGACGGGGCAGACGGTGCGCGGGGCGTCGGCCTACGGCAACGCGTACGCCTTCATGGGCCGTTACTGGGACGCGGATTGTTCCACCATTGACCCTGGCGGCCCCACAGGCGATAATGCCGCGCTTGCACTGCACCTGGGGGGGCGGATCCGGTCCGCCGCCGCGGTCGTCCGACACGGCCGTTGCGCCGTCGCCCCGGGCAAACGTGGAGAGGTGGAATGCCCGACGAGTCCAGGATGGCCCCCGATTGCGGCCCGCTGACGCCGCTACGCTGCGGCGACACTCCGCGCCGACCCTGGCTCTGGCTGGCCGCCCTCGTTGTCTACGCCCTCCTGCTCAACCTGCCGTTTCTCGGGTCAGGCATGCCCCTGGAGCATCACGAAGCCCTCGTCGCCGAACGCACGCGCGGCATGATGGAGTTCGGTCACGGCCTCGTGCCGCACTTGTACTCCACCGGCGAGCCCGACTTCAAGAAACCGCCCTTGCCGTTCTGGATCCAGGCCGGCCTGGGTCGCCTCTGCGGCGGCATCAGCGAGTTCACCCTGCGACTGCCCTCGGTCCTGGCCGGCGTCGGCACCATGCTGCTCGTCGTCGCCCTCGTGCGGCGCATGGCCGCCTGGCGACCCGCCCTGGTCGCCGGACTGGTCTTCACCGCCTCCGCCGCCTCGATGGTCTGGTCCCGCAAGGGGTCCGTGGACATGCTCCTGTGCCTGCTGACCACCGCGGCCCTTGTGGCCTACTGGTACGGCCTCACCGAACCCAACCGCCGACGCCAGGTGATCCTGTTTGCAGCCATGTGGCTGAGCCTCGGCCTCGGCGTTCTGGCCAAGGGGCCTCTGCCGCTGGCGGTCTGGCTCATGGCCGTTGTCGGGGCCGCACTCGCTGATCCTCGCGCCCGACGCGTCGGACGCATGTTGCCGATTGCCGGGCCGCTGATCCTCGCCGCCGTCGTCGTTCCCTGGGGCCTCTATGTCCTGAAGACGTATCCCGGTGCCGTGGAGCAGTGGTACTCCCAGTCCCTCGGCCGCACCCAGGGCGAATTGGAGGGACGCTCGCACCTGTATGACTACCTTTACATGACCCCAGCTCTCTGGCTGCCGTGGCCGGCCTTCGTCGTCGTCGGGCTCGTGACGGCCGTGCGCCGCAAGACCCTCGCCCCCGGCGCCGTGGCTTTTCTTCTGGCGTGGGGCCTCGGCCTGGCCGCTCTCCTGACCTTCAGCGCCGAGAAACGCATCTACTACGTCCTCGCCACGGCCCCGGCCATGCTCGCCCTGGCCGGCCTCGGCGAGGACTACGTCACGTTCCTCTGGCAGGGGCCCCGATCCCGCCTCGGACGCTGGTTCGTCGCCCTGCACGCCCTGGCCATTCCCGGCGGCGTTCTGGCCGCCGTGGCCCTCGCCAGGCGGTTTCCCGACGTGACGGCCTGGATGGTGCCTTTCGGCGCCGTCCTGGTCGCCGGGCTCACCGTCACATTCGTCCTGTTCGTGTGCCGCCGCAGGGTGGCCGCCATGGCGTCCATGGCGACGCTCATCCTCGTGGCGTTCCTGGTCGTGCTTGCCGAACCCGTTCGTCTGGTGCTGTCGCCTACGGACCGGACGTCGGCCGACCTGGGGCGCTTCGTCGCCGCCATGGACCCGCCACCCCAGGCCGTTTGCCTGTACAAGTGGCGACGCAACGCCGCCGCCGTCACTTTTTACGTTGCACAGCGCGTGCCGGTTATGGAACAATTAGACGCCATGGCCGCCTGGCGGCGCGACCATCCCGACGGCTGCGTCGTGGTCCGTGCTGAGGAAGCAGCCGAACTGGAACCGCTCGGGCCGTGGCGATGGGTGTTTCCCGAAGCTCCGCCCGGCGACGGCCGGCGCTATTGCCTGTTGCAGGCAGTGGGCAGCCGCTGACATCCCCTGTGTCTTTTGACGAGGACGTGATGCGATGACCCAGAAGAAGACGAACAATACTGTGAAAGCCGGTTCGAAGCAACCCGCCATCGGCATTGTCGGCTACGGCGTCGTTGGCCGCAGCCTGCACCAGCTCTTTGGCGACGACGCCGTGACGCTCGACCAGGACGGCACGGCCGCCGACCGCAAGAAGATCAACGCCTGCCGCGTTACGTTTCTCAGCGTCCCGACGCCCATGAACGCCGACGGTTCGTGCGACACGTCCATCGTCGAAGACTGTGTCCGCTGGATCGAGTCGCCCTACATCGTCATCCGCTCCACCGTCGCGCCCGGCACCACCGAACGCCTCTGCCGCGACACCGGCAAGCGCGTGCTCTTCCAGCCCGAGTACCTCGGCGAGACCGTCGCGCATCCCATGATCAACGTCCGCAGCCGCCAGTTCATCATCCTCGGAGGCCCGCTGGCCGACTGCTCGGCCGTGGCCGACGTCTACAAGAAGTACTACCACAGCGAGCTTCAGTTCTACTTCACCAGCAGCCGCGCCGCCGAAGTCGCCAAGTACATGGAAAACTCGTTCTACGCCGTCAAGGTGGCCTTCTGCAACGAGTTCTTCTCCATCGCCCAGGCCCATGGCGTGGACTACAACGAGCTGCGCGAGCTCTGGCTCGCCGACCCGCGCATCAGCCGCGACCACACCTTCGTCTATCCCGACAACCGGGGCTTCTCCGGCAAGTGCCTGCCCAAGGACGTCAGCGCGATCATCCACTCCGCGACCGCCCACGGCGTCGAGCCGGCGATCCTCAAGGCCGTCATGGCCGTCAACCACGGCTACCGGGCCGACGATCCGGGCTACGATCCGAACAAGTTCAGGAAGTAGGCCATGAGCAGCGACCCTGCGACCCCTCGCAATGACGACGTATACCTGTCGGTGGTGGCCCCGGCCTACAACGAGGCCGAGAACGTCGGCCCCCTGGTGGCCGAAGTGGCCCAGTCCCTGGCCTCGCTCGGCCGCCCATGGGAGATGATCATCACCAACGACGGCAGCCAGGACGACACGCCGCAGATGCTCCGCCGCCTCATGACCCAGCACCCGCAGCTTCGCGTCCTGTCGATGCGCCGCCGCAGCGGCCAGACCGCCGCCGTCGACGCCGCCCTGCGCGCCGCCCGAGGGCGCTTCCTCGCCACTCTCGACGCCGACCGCCAGAACGATCCGCACGACATCCCGCGGATGATCGCCCACCTGGAGGCCGACGAGTGCGACCTCGTCAACGGATGGCGCAAGGACCGCAACGACCCGTGGCTCCGCCTCGTCTCCACGCGCATCGCCAACGGCGTACGCAACTGGCTCACGCACGAACGCATCCACGACTCGGCCTGCGGCCTCAAGGTCTTCCGCCGCGAGTGCCTGGCCCGGCTCAAGTTCTACAACGGCATGCACCGCTTCCTGCCCACGCTGGTCCGCATGGAAGGTTACCGCGTCCTGGAAGTCCCGGTGAACCATCGGCCGCGGACCGCCGGCGTCGCCAAGTACGGCGTCTGGAACCGCGTCTTCAAGGCCCTCCGCGACGCCTTCGCCATCCGGTGGATGCAGAGCCGCACTGTCCTCTGGCAAGCCGACGAGTGGGAGCGCCGCGATGCCTGACCACTACTACGTCCAGATGGCCGAGAACCTGCTGCGCCACTACGTCTCGCAGCTCCGCGGCAACCTGAGCTTCTGGGAACTCATCGGCTTCGTCGGGCAGGCCATCTTCTGCACGCGGTTCCTTGTCCAGTGGATCGCCTCCGAGAAAAAGAAGCGAAGCATTATCCCCGACGCCTTCTGGTACCTGAGCCTCGTCGGCAGCACGATCCTGCTGGTCTACGGGCTCGGCCTCAAACGCCCCTCGCTGATCCTCGCCTACCTGTTCAACAACATCGTCTACCTGCGGAACCTCGTCCTTATCTACCGCCACCGCCGCCAGGAAGCCGCCGCAGCGGCCGGCGACACGACCAGCCGCGCCGCCCCCGACGCGCCGCCGGCCGGCAACGAGCCGAGAGCGTAGCGCCGAGTACCATGCCCCGCCGCTTCATTCGAGGAGGTAGGGTGGGTCCACCGGACCCACGCGGTCCAAGCTCGAGACGTACTGGGTGCCAGGTCAGGCATGGGCGTGTCTCCTTGCCTCTCCGCGTGGCTGCAAGCCATCCGCACGCCCCGCGCAGGCCCTCGTAGTTTCTGCTTGCTCTGACCGATCGCGCGGCTTATCCTCGTGCCGATATCTCGGAGCTGCTGATTCTCCCGACGAAAGGACTGTCTTTCGATGCCCGCTCCCTCCACCGACCGCAGCGTGATCCTGACCTTCGACGACGGCCCGGAGCATGTCGACGCCCTCGAATCCATTGTCGATACGCTCGACCGCGAGCGAGTCTCCGCCTGCTTCTTCCTGCTCGGCCAGGGCGTGGATCGCCACCCGGACGCCGCGCGGCTCCTGGCCGACCACGGCCACGAGCTGGCCAATCACGGTTGGAGCCACGCACGCATGCCCACCCTGAGCGAGCCCGAGATGTTCGACGAGCTTTGCCGCACACAGGAGGCCATCCACCGCGCCACCGGCGTCACCCCCAGGCGATTCCGACCGCCTTACGGCGCCGGATGGATCAACGAGAAGTGTCCCGAGCTGATCCGCTCGGCGGCGCGGCTCGATCTGCGGATGGCCGCATGGGCCCTGGACACCTACGACTGGAGGGACCCCAACGGCATCCGTCTCGACCGCGTCACCGCGTTCTTCCAGGGTTCCCAGCCCTCCGCATGCGACGACCACCTCGACCTCCTGATGCACGTCCTCCACGGCACCGCCCGGGATCTCAGCCAATTGGTCGCCTTGGTTCGCTCCCGCGGCTTCCGATTCGGCGGTTACGACGGATGAGCCGTCCCCGGCCATGCCTGATGGAACAGGGCGCCTGGCGACAGGGGCGGGGCGTCTGGTGCCCCCGACGGAATCCGGCCCAGGGCATGCATTTTGTCGCCGGATTACGGAATTCCGGGAAGAAGCCGCCCCCGGGATTTGTCTTTATGGGCAATAACGGTCGGGCGCGGCACCGGAGCCCGGCAACGCACGCAACGAAGGCCAGTATGAAGTCGACGCCATGAGCGAGAACCGCACGTCCAGCACAACAGGAGCCGGCTGCCTCGACCGCGCGGCATGGGCCGACGTTGTTCACGGTCACTACGACCGCGTGTTCCGCACGGCGATGGCTCGGACGAATTGCCGGGCGCTGGCCGAGGAGGTCGCCCAGGAAACCTTTATCCGGGCCTGGCAGAAGTACCACCTGTTCGACGGACGCGGATCGCTGGCCGGGTGGCTGCACCGGATTGCCGTGAACCTGAGCTGCGACGCACTGCGCCGAGAACGTCTTCACGATCATCGATGCCTGGGCGAGGCCCGCCAGAATGCCGGCGGCGAACTGAGGCCGCCCGATGTCGTTCACCGCGACCACTGTTGTCGCGTGCTGCGAGAGGCCCTGAACGACATCCCCGAGTCCATGCGGCGGGCCTTCGAGTACACCGTCATCATGGGCTACAGCTATCGCGAGGCGGCCGACATCGAGGGCGTCCCCGAGGGCACGATTGCATCGCGGGTGGCACGCGCCAGAAACACGCTGCTCCAGCGGTATCGCCGGCTGGATGCCTGACAGGGCAGCTCTTGGGACGAGGGCGTCATGGAACCGAACATGCCTGACGACACATTCGATCAGCTCAGCCGCCTCGCCAGCGGCGAGCTCTCGGCTGAGGCCGCACGCACGCTGGCCGAGCGCATGGCCCGCGACGAGGCCTTGCGACGCGACCACGCCGACCTCCTGGCTGTGGACCAGTTGCTTCGCGACGCCTGCCTGCGCGACGAGGCGACGGACCAGTCCGGCCTGCCCACGAGCGAGCAGCGGCAGGAGCGGATTCAGCAGATACTCGACAGGACCGGGAGCCGCCCGGCACGAACGTCCAGACGGTCGGATCGGCCGGCGCTTGGGTGGAAACGGGTCGGCCGGGTGGCGCCCTGGGTCCTGGCGGCTTCGCTCGCCGTGGTGTGCGGCATGCTGGTCCAGTGGCGGCTGGACCAGCCCTCGTCCCGGCCCGACGCCGTGCCGGCCGGCGGCCTCGACAGCCGTCTCATCACTCAGTATGTCGCTGTCCGAGACCGACTCGGCGACGCCAGCATGGCCGTCATCTGGTCCAACAACGAGGTCCGCGAGGAAGGTGTGCTCGGCACCGCACGCGATGCCGGCGACCTGGCCGACGTCATTGTCCGTGTCACCGTGACGCGCAGCGACGGCAACCGCACCGAGCAGTGGAGCGCCGATGCCCTGATGCGTCGCGGCCACGAAGTCGAACTCGTCACCGAAGCCGAGCGATCCTGGCCCGCCAGCGTCCGCATCTGCGCCAGGTCCGGCGGCAACGGCCAGGTTCCCCTGGCGGCCGAAATCCGCATGGGCGACGACCCGCCCGCCGAAATCAACAATCGCCGCATCCTGATCGAGCCCTCAGTCCCGGTGTCCGTCGGATCGGTGCTCGCCGGCCCGTGGCGGTACGAGGTCTACATCGAAGCGGCCGTCGTTACAGACGCGCAGCGCGCTTTCTGAGGAGGTGTCGCTCATGACACGCAGTAGCTCAATCGTGGTTCTCGGGTTCCTTGCGAGCTGGACATCCGTGGTGGCTGCACAGGAAGCGGGCGCCCCGAACCATGCTGCCCCTGCCGCCGCTGCGCCGGCGATGCGGACCGTCGCCGTCCTTGGCTACGAGGCCAAGTGGATCGAAGACCCGTCGCGCCGCAAGGAAGCCTCCGACATCCTGGCTACCGTCGTCGGCGACCGCCTCAGCGCCATGGACGAGGTCGTCGCCGTCGAACGCGCCGACATCGAGAAGCTCTTGAAAGAGCAGACGCTGAATCTCTCCGGCCTCGTGGACGAGAACAACCGCGTTCGCATCGGAAAGCTCCTCGGGGCCCAGTTTCTGCTCTGGGGCAGCGGATTCAAGCTCGGCGAGCAGATCTATGTGACCACCAAAGTCATCAACGTCGAAACTGGTCAGTTCAAGGGCATCATCGCCAAGATGCCGGCCGACCGCGACCTGGCCGCCGTCGTCGAGGGCGTCAGCGACGAGCTGATCAAGGCCTTGCCGGCCGCCGTCAAGGCCCTCTCGCCCGAGAAGGCCCCGGAGGTCGGCCCCGTCGAGATGCTCAAACGCCAACTCGGTGGCGACGCCAAGGCATGGCTCGTCGCAGCCGATGAAGAGCACAAGGGGCCGCCCGTCATCGACCCGGCCATCCGCAACGAACTCGAGGCGCTCCTCTCCGGCGCCGGCCAGAGCCTCCGCTCCCTCGACAAGAAAGACGCGCGCAGCGTCCTCGATGGACGGCGGACCGTGCGAGACGTCCTGCCCGACGCCAAGGCCGACTACTACGTCCTCGCCGAAGGCTTCAGCGAGTTCGGCAAACGATTGTCCCAGGACCTGGTCGTCTGCGTCGCCCGCGTCGAGATGAAGCTCGTCGATGCCGCCACCGGCAACGTGCTTGCCGCCGGCAGCGCCGACGCTCGCGCCACCGACCTGGGCGAGCACCTCGCCGCCAAGCAGGCTCTCCGCAAAGCAACGAGAACACTTCTCCTGGAACTGGCCGCCAAGCTGCCGCCCAACCAGGCTGGGGACGCCGGCGACCGTCAGCCAAAGTGAGGGCCGCGACACGCCCACATGAGGAAGGTGCTGCATGCGATTCCTCAGGCAATTCGTTCTGGTCCTGTTCCTCGCGGCAGCCGCACCGCTCCCGCATGCCGGCGCCACCACGGTCGTCGTCGTGCCGCTCCACGATGCCTCGCCCGACTCCGACGGCGACGTCGCCGAGGCCGTGACCGACCTCGTGGCCGGCACCCTGGCACAGACCTTCGCCGTCGTCGGCCGCGACCGCCTCGACGCGACACTGTCCGAACAGCGGCTGACGGCGCCGGACATGGCCGATCCGCCCGTTGCCGAACGCATCGGCGCCATGCTCCACGCCGACATTCTCCTGGCCGGACGCCTCGTCCTTACCACCGACGAGATCGTCCTTGCCTTGCGTCTCATCAGGATTCCCAGCGGCGATGTCGTCCGAGACATCACCGTCTGCGGATCGCCACGCGATCTGCCGGCCCTCGCTGCCGACCTTGCCGCCCAGTGCGCCGATGCCCTGGGCGACCCGCGTCGCGAGACGATCCGGACCCAGCCCCCCGGGGCCGCCCCACTGGCTGGCGAGCAGTTCTTCCTCGACGCTCTCGCTCGCGGCCTCGACGCCGACTTCCACCAGGCCGCCATCGACTGCCTGAAGGCCATCCATCTCCGCCCCAACCACCTTCGCGCGCGGCTCCGGCTCGCCGAGTCCCTCCTCGCCGACGGACAGACCGACCAGGCACGCATCACGCTCAACCGAACCCTCGACCTCTTCCCCGACGTCGCCCCGTCACGCCGCATCCTCGCCCTGATCGACCGGCTCCATCCCATGCCCCTTCAGGCCGTCGAGAGCCGGCCGCTCGTCGTGCCCTTGCCCGCCCAGTGGCCTCGCGACGCGGCCGTCGTCTGGGAACTCGCCTGGCGCCACCAGCCCGCGCGACGCGACAGTGCCCGTGCCGCCGACGGTCGCATCGCGATTCCCATGCCACCGGCCCGCGCGCCGCTCGACCTGGCCCTGACGCTCACTGCGAGCGATCGTCCCCCTGTCACGATCCCCGTTCGTCTCTGGCCCGCCGACTCCGGCCTGCGACCCCCAGGCCGCCCGCTCGTGATCGTGGACCCCGACGGTCAACTCCTGTCACTCCTGGCCGGCATCGAGTTCACGAGGTCCGTGTCGTGCGAGGCGATGCCCGATGCCGCCTCGCGAGTGGTGGTCGCCCCGGCCGCGGCCGCAGCCCTCACCGCCGAACAGGCCCGATGGCTGTCCGGATTCGTCGAGGCAGGGGGGCAGCTTGCCATCCTTGGCTCCACGCCGCTTGAGATGGCCCTGTGCGGCACAAACCAGGTGCAGGCCCGATGGCCGTCTATCCACCCTTGGCGGGGGCCCGGCGACGCGCCGCCCTGGGCGTTCATGTCGCCGGACGATTTCGTCAGCGTCCTCGCACGCGTGCCCCAGGCGACGTTGCTCACCGGCGGCACGCCGTGGCTCTGCTCCGACGACGGGGCCGCCTCGATGATCGTCTGCCGCGACCTTGGCGAGGGACGCCTCCTGCGAATCGCCTGGCCCGCGGCTTGGACCACCGACGACCCGCGATGCGCCCGGGCCGCCGCTCTGGCCGTCAGCGACGTCGCCTTTCGCCGGCCGCCTCCGACCGCCCGCGAACCCTCCGGCACACCGGACCCAGCCGCCCCCTAGCATTACAACGCTACGACGCCTTTTCACCATGGCACGGGCATCTTGCCCGTGAGTCGCAGGGCCATCCTGGCCCTGCAAGGCGTGGTTCGTCCAAGGGCTTTTCCGCCCGTGGGACGCATGGGCAGGAGGCCCATGCCACGATGCAGCGTTGCGGTACCAGGTCGGCGGACGTCCGACGCCGAAGCGGTCGTCCCTGTCCGTCATCGGCGCTCGCCGCCGTCCGACATGCAGCCACCCCCGCTGCCAGTATCGAAAACGCACAAACCCACGTCCGATAACCTCTCGGGTGCAGCATTGTCTCAAGTGGTGACCGACATATGTCCGACACACCCCATAGTCAGGATGGGATTCTGTAGGGGTGTTACGGATGGCACAGCAGTGGTTGACCTTGCCGCAGGCTGCGGCAAGTCTCGGCGTGAGCGTTCGCACGCTGGAGCGACGGATCGCCCGTGGGCTCATCGAATCCAGGCGGCTCCCCGACGGACGACGCGAGGTAGCCGTCAACGCGTCCGACACGGTGGCCGACAACGCGGCCGGCGCCGCCCCCGGCGCTGTCCGACCCGTCGCGCCGCAGGAGCACGCGGCCCCGGTCGCCGCGACGCAGGATGGCAGCCCCGTCGAGTCCTATGACCGGCAACTGTCCGCCGCGCGCACCGATCTCCTGATCGCTCGTCGCACAATGCGCCAGGCATGGGCGATTTCGACGGTCTCAATGGTGATAGCGGCCCTGGCCGTCACCTGGGCCGTCCGCACAACGTCCCAGCCCGCCGCAGTGGCCCGCTCGTCCGACCACGTGTCGGACATGCGACGCATGGTTGCTGCCCGTGGTGTGGCGGACACGTCCGAACCGCTGCCCGTGGTGTCGGACGCCGGTCGCGTGTGCGACACGACGCCCAAGGCGTCCGACGCCGCCTTCGCTCGTGCCATGGCCTCGCGGTCCGTCGGCCCGGAGGTCGCCACCTCACAAACCGTTTCCTCGGGCTCGCCTGGTGCCGCGCCAGCTACGTCCTCGACTGATCCCGCCAGTGCCGCAACAGCCGGACCGACTGCGGCGTCCGCTACACCGGCGTCCGTAACGAACAGGCCGCCGGTCGTGGCGGACAGCGGCACTGAGGCGACGGACACGGCCACGAAGTCGCCCCTTGCCAGTCTTGATCCCTCACCGCCTCAAGCGACGGGCAAACCGTTGTCTCCGCCGGCTGACCGACAGGTCGGACAATCTGACCGTCAACCGGTCGCGGCCGACCTCTCGCCCTGTCTGCCGTCGCAGCGGCTTGTCCGACAGTTGTCGTTGACGGACGAGCAGATCGCCGAGGTGGCTCGCCTGGACGCCCATTTCAATACGCTCTACAACCAGTATATGTCCGACAGCGACCGACAGATGCGCGAGACGTCGCAGGCCATGGCTGACGCCCAGGCCGCCGGCCGCCTCCGGGAGGCCGAGGACACCCAGGTCCGCCTGAGCGGCATGCTCCTGGAACGACGCGAAGTCCGCCGCCAGCTCGACGCCCAATACGTCGACGCCGTCCTGCCGCTGCTGAACCCCAGCCAGGCGGCGAAGCTCAAACCACCCACTCCCTGACGCGACCGGATTGCCCTGGAATTGCCGCGTGCCATGCACCGCTGTGAACTCTGCTGCATGGCATGCCCGCCCCATCAGGCATCGGCCGTTGATCCCTCGCAACGCACGCGCGCCATGCGGCGTTGTGACGCCCCCCCCCCCTGTACGACGACGCTGCAACGGCCCCCTCGGGCCTGCCGCGACACTCTTCATGCCAGGCGCATGGCACAAGAAATACACATACCAACAATACACTTGCCACAGCACCGGTACGTGTCTATGCTGCGACACTGGACGCTCAGGCGATTCCTGTCGCTCGTGACAGGGACGCGCCGTCGCCGCGTGGGGCGCCCAAGAGCCGTTCCGGGAGTGTGTCTTCCGCAAACCGACCATCGGAGCAGCAGAAGTGCTTGCGGCACACGTGCGAGCATGCGCGGTGCATGTTCGACATGTCGGGTCTCTCTACAGGAAAGGGCTTGACCATGAGGACGATGCTGATTGGCGCGCTGGTGATGGGCCTGGCGCTGGCAGGATCTCCGACCGCAGCGCAAGGGCAGGCGTGCGGGGGGCTCTGGGACTGGGGGTCGAACTGGAACAGCGAACTGGGGCACCGGGGACTGATGGCGTCGTCGTGGGACTCGCCGTCGAGCGTCGATCTGCCGTACCAGGTGGGTTCCCTCTCGAATGTCATCTCGGCGGCCGGATCGTCGCACGGAACGGTCGCCGCGCTCAGCGACGGCACGGTCTGGATGTTGGGCGACTACACGACGGACTACATGCCGCGGCAGGTCATGGCCCTGGTCAATAACCAGGTGGTGCCGCTGACGGGCGTCGAGTCCGTGGCCGCCGGCGGCGGTTACGATCTCGTCAGGCTGTACGATCTTTACAGCGGCCCCGCGTTCTGGGTGGCCTGCAAGAGCAACGGCGAGGTCTGGACGTGGGGGAACAACTCTGACGGGCAGCTCGGATATGCGGGGAACTACCCTGACGGCGTGGCACGTCAAGTGCCTGGCCTCGCCGGCATCGACAAGGTCAGCGCCGGTGGCCACCATGTCCTCGCGCTGGATGCCGACAGCTACTGCGCCTGGTCATGGGGAGGCAACCACTATGGCCAGTTGGGCCAGGGAACCGTTGACAACAATCCCCATTCGACCCCGGCAAGCATCGACCTGCCGGGTGTCGCGGCACTGGTCCTGGACGTGGCCGCCGGCCTGGACCATTCTCTATTCGCCGGCACGGACAGCCGCGTCTACGCGTGCGGATGCAACGACATGCTTCAGTTGGCCGTCGGCAC
>Ga0123329_1001113_pt1 | contig 25844 bp, 24 predicted proteins | sample BioC12SIPDNA_FD_89703 | JGI IMG/M metagenome (GOLD analysis project Ga0123329, IMG submission 89703) | Anaerobic biogas reactor microbial communites from Washington, USA - Biogas_R1_B C12 SIP DNA | ecosystem: Engineered > Bioreactor > Anaerobic > Unclassified | place: Washington, USA | collected...
AAAAAAGAGGCCAACGTTCTGCTCCTGGACGAACCGATCAACGACCTGGACGTGAACACCATGCGCGCCCTGGAGGAGGCCCTGGAGAACTTCGCCGGCTGCGCCGTGGTCATCTCCCACGACCGCTGGTTCCTGGACCGCACCTGTACCCACATCCTCGCGTGGGAGGGCAACGTCGCCGAGGGCCAGTGGTTCTGGTTCGAGGGCAACTTCGGTGACTACGAGAAGAACAAGGTCGAGCGCCTCGGCGCCGAGGCCGCCCGCCCGTCCCGTGTCACCCACCGCAAGCTGACCCGCTAACGGGTCCGAACTGGGCGACGTGAGGCCCGGCGCACCACCGAACATGAGGTGGGGTGCCGGGCCTTCGTCACACCCGATGAGCGCCAGCGGTATAGATTGGACGGAGGAAACAGCGCGGGCACCCGCGCCAGCAGACCCCGGACAAGGAATCTCACCCGCATGAACACCGACCAGAACTCCGCTCTCCACGAGACCGTCATCCCGGTCCGGTGGGCCGATTTTGACCGTTACGGTCACATCATGAACGCGAACTACATCGAGCTCGCCCAGGAGGCGCGCCTGAAGTTCGCCGAGGACGAGTTCACCTCCAAGGGCCTGGATTTCGCGGTGTTCGTCCGTCACATCGACGCGGACTTCCTTCGCCCGGTTCTCCCCGACACGACGGAGCTGCTCATTGAGACGCAGGTGGTGGAGATCGGCAACACGTCGTTCACCACGCGTCAGGAGATCAAGGACCGGCAGGGACGGACCGCCTGCATCGTGGAGTGCGTGCAGGTGGCCATCGACATGAACACGGAGCGCCCGCGGTCGATCACCCAGCGTGAGGTGAAGATCCTCACCCGCGCGGAGGATGCGCACGAGCTCACCGGCGACGAGGACCAGTGATTCCCGAGTCCCTGCGGATCGTCGACGGCGGCCCGGGCCTGCAGTCCCTGGTGGGCCGGGCGGTGGGGCTGGATGCGTCGGCGTCGGCCCGCCTGCGCCAGATCGATGATGCTTCGGTGGATGTCTTCGTCACCACCCCCTTCCAGGTGGTCGCCTCCCGCCGGGTGAGCGGTGAGGCGTCCCGCGACGGGGCGGTGGTGGCGGCCACCGATCTTCTCGACGCCCTCCGGGCCGGCGCATCCGAGATTGGTCCGGCCCGCGACCCGAACTGGCCCGGTGCCCTGCCGCCGGCGGCCGGTTTCGAGCTGGTGGACACCCTGCCCGTGCAGGTGGTGCGGGAGCTCGCCGACAAGGGTCAGGCCCTGGCCCGGCAGTTCTCGGGGCCGCTGGGCCCGCCGGCGAGTCTGCTCGATCAGACCGTCATCACGGTGGAGGGGGAGGGCCGCACCGCGGAGGTTCCCATGCGGATGATCTTCGCGTGCACCGCCCTCGGCCTCATCCCGGGCTTCGCCGCCCCGATCGACGTTCCCCGTCATCTGCGGGTGTCCACGGTGGGGCGCTGGGTGCGTGTCGACGCCCCCTTCGGCTCCGTCTACCGTTCCACCTCGCTGTCGTTGTTCTGACTTTCCCCTATAGTCGATAACTAATATGTCGACAACAACAGCAGCCTCCCGTGACCATCAGTCCACCCGCACCTCCTGGGCGATGCCGATCCTCACCGTCCTCGGTATCGCGGCAGCCATCGCCATGGCCTACCTGGGCAGCGGAGCACTCGTCGGCACCCCGGTGGCGGAGGCCGCCGGGGGTGCCCTCTCCGCCGACGCCACCCCGCTCGCCCCGGCCAGTGCGGCATTCTCCATCTGGGCCGTGATCTACCTCGGCCTGGCGGGTTACGCGATCTGGCAGCTGACGCCCACCGCCCGGGCGTCGGAGCGGCAGCGGGCCCTTCGCCCGTGGGCTCTGCTGTCCGCGCTGCTCAACGCGGGCTGGCTGTTCACGGTGCAACTGGACCAGCTGTGGTTGTCGGTGGTGGTGATCGTCGCCCTGCTCGCGGTGCTCATCCGCATCCTGTACCTCCTCGGTCGTCCCCGCACGGGTGGGGTCGTCGAGCTCGTCCTCACCGACGGCACCTTCGGCCTGTACTTCGGTTGGGTGCTGGCGGCTACCTTCGCCAACACCTGGGCCACCTTCGCCGACGCCGGGGTGACGGCGTTCGAGGAGGTCCCGGTGGGCATCGTCGGCCTCGTGGTCGCCGCGGCGGTTGCGGCCCTGGCCGCCTTCCGCGACGGGGGTCGCATCGCCCCGGCCCTGGCCACGGCGTGGGGACTGGCGTGGATCGCCGTCGCCCGCACCGAGGGGGAGTTCGCCAGTGAGGCACTGGTGTGGACGGCTGCGGCCGCCGCGGCCGTGGTGCTTCTCGCCGCAATGGCCTCCCGAATCCGCCGCTAGAGCAGGACCGCTCCCGCCGCCGCGGCGAACACCGCGATCGACCAGGGTGGGAGCTTCCACATCGACAGGCCCAGCCAGCACAGCACGGCGATGGCCAGCGAGCGGATCCCGGTGACGCCGTGGCTGAGAACCGGGTCCCAGAAGGCGGCACCGAGGAGCCCGACGACCGCCGCGTTGACCGCCGTGAACGCCGAGCGTAGCGCGGGCAGGTGACGCCAACGGCCCCAGAAGTGCAGGCCGGCGGTCATGAGCAGGGCGGAGGGGGCGAAGATCGCCACGGTGGCCAGGAGTGCCCCGCCGATCCCGCCGTCGACCGCGCCGAGGTAGGAGGCGAAGGTGAACAGCGGGCCGGGCACGGCCTGGGCGGCGGAGTAACCGGCGAGGAAGGCGTCCTGGGAGATCCACCCCGTCGCCACGGTCTGCTGCTCCAGCAGCGGCAGGACGACGTGACCGCCGCCGAAGACCAGGGCGCCGGCCTGGACGAAGGCGTTGAGCCGGGTGAGCAGCCAGCCGCCCAGGACGGTGGCGCCCAGCCACAGGCCGAGCAGGAGCAGGAAGAACAGTCCCAGGCTGATGGTGGCGGCCCGGGCGGAGACCGGGCGCACCGCATCGGAGTCGGGATCGGCGGTGTCGGGGGACGGGGAGGCGTCGATAAGCGTGCGGCGCAGCAGTATCCCGGCGAGGCCGGCGAGGAGGATCACCGCGACGTGGGTGAGCGGGCTCGGCAGGGCGAGGACGATGAGGCCGGCAAGGACCGCGATGGTCGCAGTGAGCGGGGTGTCGGCCATCGACCGGGCCATGCCGGACACCGCGTGGAAGACCACGGCGACGGCGGCGGCGAGGAGCCCGGCGATCCAGCCGCCCTCGACCCCGACCGTGCCGAGGAGGAGCCCGAAGGCGGCGAGGATGATCGCGGAGGGGGCGGTGAACATCAGCCACGCGGCGGCCATGCCCGCCCATCCGGCGCGGTGGTAGCCCAGCGCCATGCCCACCTGGGAGGAGGCGGGGCCGGGGAGGAACTGGGCGACGGCGACGATGTCGGCGTAGGAACGCTCGCTCAGCCAACGGCGACGGGCGACGAACTCCTCACGGAAGTACCCGAGATGGGCGGTGGGGCCACCGAAGGCGGTGACACCGAGGAGACCGAAGGAGCGGATGACCTCGCTGAGTCGGCCGGGCGGGGAATCGTGATCGGACACGACCATGATCCTAGGGCCGGACGGCGCGCCCCGCTCAGTGGGCGATCGGCGGGGGAGTGCCCTCGTCGGCGGTGTTGATGAGCATCGCCGCGACCCGCTGCATGTGGTCCCAGATCGCGTGGCGGTACACGGGCGGGATGGTCTCCTCGTCGATCTGGTCGAGGGAGCGGCCCATGAGTTCGAGCCAGCGTTCGGCAGCGGTGCGGTCGACGGGGAAGGGCATGTGACGGCGGCGCAGCATGGGGGCGCCGCGCTGCTCATTGAAGGTCTGCGGGCCGCCCCAGTACTGGGCGAGGAACCAGGCCAGGCGGTTCTCCGCGCCCTCCCAGTCGTCGGCGGGGTACATGGGGCCGAGGATGTCGTCGGTGCGGACCTGCTCGTAGAACCCCGCCGCCATGCGGGCGAAGGTGGGCTGGCCGCCGACGGCGTCGTAGAGGGACTGGGTCATGGCTCCACCCTAACCAGTCTCGCCGGGGGGTCGGACACCGATGCCGTGCGGGTAGGGGGTGGTGATGCCGGCGGCCTGCATGTCGGCCAGCGCCCGGCCGAGGAGGCGACGCTGGACGGTCCACTGCTGGCCGGGCAGGGTCTTCACGGACAGGCGCATGCTCAGGTGGTCGGGGGCGAAGTCGGTGATGCCGTTGAACTCGGGCTCGTCGAGGATGACGTCGGCGATGTCGGCGTCCTGCACGGTGCGCTGGGCGGAGGCGAGGATGACCTCGGCGGCCTGTTCAGCGTTGTTGGATAGGCCGACGGGGACCTGGATGCGGGCGATGGAGTACTCGTCGGAGAAGTTGCCCACGCGCAGGATCTCGCCGTTGCGGACGTACCAGAGGGTGCCGTCGATGTCGCGCAGCGTGGTCACGCGCAGGGTGACCTCCTCGACGGTGCCGGAGATCTCGTCGCCGACGTCGATGGTGTCGCCGACGCCGTACTGGTCCTCCAGCAGCATGAAGATGCCGGAGAGGAAGTCCTTGACCAGCGACTGCGCGCCGAAACCGAGGGCGACACCGGCGACGCCGGCGGAGGCGATGATGGGGGCGATGTTGACGCCGAGGGACGAGAGGATCGCCAGGCCCGCCCACGTCCACACGAGGATCGCGGCGGCGGACTTGCCCACGTCGGCCAGGGTCCGGATGCGGGCCTTGCGGCGGGACTCCTGGGAGCGGCGGATGGCCGCCATCTGCGCGGTGACCTCCTCCTCCTGGTTCGAGCGGCGACCGAACGCGGAGGCGAGGTTGGGCAGGCGGGCGGCGAGATTACGCCGGGCCAGCTTGTCGATCACCCGGCGCAGCAGCCAGTGCGCCACCACCGCCACCACCAGAGTGAGGATGATCTCGACCGGCCGCTCCACCAGCCACGTCTGGACGGCGGGACTCTCCCACCAGGTACTTACAGTCTGCGTTGTTGTAGCCATCAGGGTGCCAGCGTACCTAGACTTCCCGACATGGCTGATGCCCTGTTCCTCGATTCCGTCACCGTCCGTCGTGGCGCCACCCTGCTTCTCGACGCCCTCACGTGGCACGTCCCCGCCGGCTCCCACTGGGCGGTCCTCGGCCCCAACGGGGCCGGCAAGACCACCGCCCTGCGCCTGGCCGGCGGCTGGTGGTACCCGACGACCGGGACCGTCGACATCCTCGGCCACCGGCTGGGCCGGGTCGAGCTGCAGGCACTGCGCCGGCGGATCGGCTGGGTCGACCCGCGCCAGCGACTCGGCGACATCGACGTCACCGAAGCCGTCCTCAGCGGGGTGACCGGCTCGAACGGCTACCTGCCGCGGTGGTCGCCGACCGACGACGAGCTCGGCCGGCTCGACCACCTGCTCGCCCTGACCGGCCTGGCGGACAAGCGTCGCCTACGGTGGACGCAGCTGAGCCAGGGGGAACGCGCCCGGACTCTCATCGCCCGGGCCCTGATGACCGAGCCGGACCTGCTGCTACTCGACGAGCCCACCACCGGCCTCGACCTGCCGGGCAGAGAGCGGTTGCTCGGGGTCATCGACACGCTGCGTCGGCAGCGCCCCGACCTGACGACGGTGCTGGTGACGCACCACGTGGAGGAGATCGCGGCGTCGACAAGCGATGTCCTGCTGCTCAAGGACGCCCGCGTCCTCGCCGCTGGGCCGGTGGAGCAGACGCTCACGGCCGACAACCTCAGCCGCCTCTACGACATGCCCGTGGCCGTTGAATATAAGTCCGGCCGATGGTTCGCCCACGGTGAACCGCTTGGTCTATAGTGGCGCCATGACTCACGGCTTCTCCACCGAATCGAGCCACGCCGGCTACGACCCCGACAGCCTGTACGGCCCGATCAACACCCCCATCTACGCGTCGACCACCTTCGCGCAGAACGGGCTCAACGAGCTGCGCGGCGGCTTCGAGTACACCCGCTGCGGCAACCCCACCATCGACGCCCTGGAGAAGACCGTCGCCGCCCTCGAGGGCGCCGCCCACGGCCGGGCCTTCGCCTCCGGCATGGCCGCCACCGACATCATCCTGCGCATCCTCCTGCGCCCCGGCGACCACCTCATCCTGGGCAACGACGCCTACGGTGGCACGTTCCGGCTCATCGACACGGTCTTCGCCTCCTGGGGTGTCGAGTACACCGTCGTCGACACCGCGGACGTGGCCGCCGTCGAGGCCGCCGTTCGCGAGAACACCAAACTCATCTGGCTGGAGACCCCCACCAACCCGGCACTGGGCATCACCGACATCGCCGCCGTCGCCGGTATCAAGGGCACCGCCAAGCTCGTCGTGGACAACACCTTCGCCTCCCCCTACCTCCAGCAGCCGCTGGCGCTCGGTGCCGACATCGTCCTGCACTCCACCACCAAGTACCTCGGCGGCCACTCCGACGTCGTCGGCGGCATGGTGGTCACCAACGACGCGGCCTTCGACGAAGAGGTCTACTTCTACCAGGGCGGCGTCGGCCCCATCCCCTCCGTCTTCGACGCCTACCTCACCGCCCGCGGCATCAAGACCCTCGCCGTGCGCATGGACCGCCACTGCGACAACGCCGAGGCCATCGCCGCCCACCTCGACGCCTCCGACCACGTGGCCACCGTCCTCTACCCGGGCCTGGAATCCCACCCCGGCCACGAGGTCGCCGCGAAGCAGATGACCCGCTTCGGCGGCATGGTCTCCGTCCGCTTCCACTCCGAGGAAGCCGCCCGCGCCTTCTGCCTCAACACCAGGCTCATCTGCCTCGCCGAGTCCCTCGGCGGTGTCGAGTCGCTTCTCGAGCACCCCGCCACCATTACCCACCAGTCCGCCGCCGGCTCCCAGCTCGAGGTGCCCCGTGACCTGGTGCGCATCTCCGTCGGCATCGAGGACATCGACGACCTGCTCGCCGACGTCGACGCGGCGCTGGCGGCGGTCGCCTCGCTCTAACCGCCCGACCGTCAGAGCAGGCGGATCACGGCCACGCCGGCCACCATGCACAGCAGGCCCAGCGCCTGCAGCACGGTGGTCGGCTTCTTCCGTGCCCCCAGCAGCCCGAACTGGTCGATGAGCAGACTGCCGGCCATCATGCCCAGCAGGATCACCATGACCGTCAGCCCCGTGCCGATGACCGGTGCGAGGAACGCGTTACCGAACACGAACGCCGCCCCGAGGAACCCGCCGATCCACATCCACCACGGATTGCGGACGTTCTCCTCGACCCGCTCGACCCGCCACCGTGCCCGGGTGGCCAGGACAATGAGCAGCAGTGTGGCCACCCCGACCGTGAACGAGATCAGCGCCGAACTGACCGCCGACCCCAGCACCACACCGAGCTGACCGTTCACCGCGGTCTGGGTCGCCGAGAACATGCCGAAGACCACCCCGGCCAGCCGCCACAGCCACAGGCCCGCGCCCCGGCTCGCGCCGGTGGGGATGACGGTGTCGCGGCGCAGGACGGCATCGAGAAGCCCGATCGCCCCGAGCACACCGAGGATGAGCAGGCCGGCGCCGAGGAACCGGGCGATGGTCAACGGAGCCTGCGGTGCATTGAACCACCCGAAATGGTCGATGAGCAGACCCATGAGCACCTGGCCCGTGATGGGCAGAACCACCGTCTGCACGCTGCCCAGCCGCGGGAACAAAAAGATGTTGCCCGTGAGCACGACCACTCCGAGCAGGCCGCCGATCCACAACCACGCCGGGCCGCCCGCCGCCTCCGTCAGGTCAGGCAGACCGCCGGTGAGCAGCAGCGTGGCCACCAGCAGCGTCAGCGTGCCCACCGCGAAAGAGATGAACGACGCCAGGTACGGCGACCCCACTGACAGGCGCAGGCGCGAATTCGCGCTCGTCTGCAGCGGCATGCCGGCGCCGACGAGGACACCGAAAATGAGAGCGAGCATGAGGACACCCTAGTCCCGTCCGACTAAGGTCCAGTTCATGACCGAGAAGATCGCCATCGTTACCGGCGCCACCGGCGGCATGGGCCGCGAGATCGTCGCCGACCTCACCCGCACCCACCACGTCTACGCCCTCGGCCGCAGCGACACCGCCCTCGCCGAACTCGGGGCCCTGAAATCCGTCACCCCCGTCAGCACCGACCTCGTCGTTGACCTGCTGGACTCCGCCGGCACCTCCTGTGCGGTGGAACGCCTCGTCGACCTCTCGCGTATCGACGTCCTCGTCCACGCCGCCGCCGTCGCCTCCCGCTTCTCCGTGGAGACCGCCGGCGTCTCCGACTGGCGACAGATGATGGACCTCAACGTCCACGTCCCGGCCGAACTGACCCGCCGACTCCTGCCCGCCCTGCGTGCCGGCGACGGCACCGTCATCTTCATCAACTCCGGCGCCGGCCGGGGCGCCTACCCCGACAACGTCGTCTACGCCGCCACCAAACACGCACTCCGCGCCGTCGCCGACGGGCTGCGCAAGGGCGAGGGCGGCGCGGGCGTGCGGGTGGCCACCGTCGCCCCCGGCCCCACCGACACCCCCATGCTCCAGGGACTGCAGGGGCAGGCGGGGCAGGAGTACCGGCCCGAGCACTACATCGAACCCGTCGAGGTCGCCCGAGCCGTCCGCATGGTCGTCGACGCCGGGCCCTCCACCCAGATCACCGAGGTGGCCGTGCGGCCGCGGGTGGAGCTGTCGGACCGGTAGAGAAGCCGCCCTCCTCCCAGGATTCGGGATCAGCCCGTCGGGAGGAGTACTGATCCCGAGTTCTAACCCGCGAACGCGGGGTGATCCCGACAGGCTGATCCCGAACTTCGGTCAGGCGTGGACCAGATGAGCCGGGACAGTGGTGTTCGCCAGGGTGTCGGCGATGAGGGTGAGGAACCCGGCCGGGTCACGGAGGTCCGCCGCGCTGATCCGCAGGACGACATATCCCAGATTCTGAATCTCCTTCTCCCTCCTGCGCTCCCGGCGAATGGCTTCGTCAGGGGTGACACCGAATGCGCCACGATATTTCATTTCTCCGTCCACCTCCACGACCAGCCATCCGTTGATGAGCAGGTCGACCCGGTAGGTGATGCCGTGGTTCACGGTAATGGGGGCCTGCGTCTCCACTCGATGCACGCCCGGTAGGTCGGCCTCCCACAGCCGGAACCTCGCCTGGGACTCCAGCGCACTGCCGATCTCCGGACGGGACAGCGCAATCGCCTGCCGCAGTGTCCGGGTCCGATGGAACGGGCCGAGAGAATCCGCCAGGTTATCCAACGTCGCGGGAGTCAACTCCGGCCACAGCCTCCGGGCGGAATCCACGGCGACGACCGTCTGCTCGAGAGTGTGGTGGCGGGCGATGTCGGCGAGCGTGCGGATGAGTCGGGTGACCCGGATCCCGTGCTCCGAATGGATGTCGTCGGGATGGAGAAAACCGCTGCGGTAGACCACACCCGGTGGCCAGCCCTTCTTCGACCCCGGTCGGGCTGACCCCGGAAGGAGCAGCTCGGTGGTGTCGTCGTGTCCCAGCACATCGATTCCCCACAGCCGGGCGGCCGCGGGCCCCGCCACCACCGCGGTGTCGGCAGTGAGCCCGACCGCCGCGGCCCGGGCAGTGGCCTTGTCCCAGGGTGGAAGATCAGCGAACGCACGTGCATCCATGGCGATCTCCTTGGTGAGCTTCCGAAGAGTTCCGTCAGCCACCTTGGCGAGGACATCCTGGTCCTTGAGCGTGAGGCGTCGAAGTTGGATGAGGCAAAAGTGGTCCGGCCAGTTCTTCATGGCTCCCACGCTGAACCGTCTGGCCACGATGGTCCAGCTTCACGTCTACGAGTGGGGTCGGAGTCTGTGGATAACCGGAGTTGTCCACAGATGGACAGCTCCTCGGGTTGCGGCGCCGGACGATATAGGTTCGGGATCAGCCCGTCGGGATCACCCGGTGTCAGCTCATCTGGACTCGGGATCAGTACTCCTTCCGACGGGCTGATCCCGAAGGGGGTCAGTCGTCGAGGGCGACGGCGAGAGCGCTGCGGGCCGCCTTGTCGGTCTCCTGGAGCATGAGCGGGTCGGTCCCAGGCATGGGGGAGATGGTCGTGTCGGGGAGTTGGCCCCAGGTCGGGATGCCGATGATGTGGAGTCGGGGGTCGAGGGTGCCGTCGGCACGCACGGCCAGGCGGGTGGCCGGGTCGACCTCGGGGGAGCCGCTGTCGACGGTGCGGCCGGTGGCGGCGGTGAGCTGGAAGGGGCGGGTGCGGGCGGCGTCGTGAAGCGAGACGGCGAGGGGGTCGCCGGGGCGGCGGACGTCGGGCCGGTGCATCCAGGCGTCGATGAGCGTGGTGGCGCGGACCGGCTCGCCGAGGGTGGTGGGGGAGGAGGCGGCGAAGGTGCCGTCGGCGACCTCGAGGGTGGGGTCGGCGCCGAGGAAGGAGACGAGGCCGGCGTCGACGAGCGCGAGCAGTTGGCGGGTGCGGAACAGCGGCGGGCCGGAACCGACCATCTGCCCCAGGGACATGGTGGTGCGGAAGAGGTTGCGGCGCGATTCGAGAGTGTAGCGGCCCTCGGCCCCGAGGATCGAGGCGGGTTTGCGGGAGGCGCTGACCGACCACAGGGCCGCCTTGAGGGGGCTGTCGAGTCCGGCTTCGGCCTCGGTGATGTCGGAGGCCATGCCGGCGGCGATCTGTTCGGTGACCAGGTCGAGTGATCCGCCGACACCGCGCAGCGGGTCGAGCCAGCGGGTGAGGTCGAAGGGCTCTGTGGTGTGCGGGGCGAGGGCGGTGTGGAGGGCGGTGAGGTCGGCGGTGATCGCACCGTCGCGGACGGCCGATTCGATGGTGGCGACGATCTCGTCGAAGGAGGTCACCACCTTGTCGGGGCGGACGCGGGCGAGGACCCGGTAGTAGGCCTCGTAGGCGTCGGCGATGACGGCGGGCCACACCTCGGTGTCGAAGTCGATGCTCGCCGGGGCGGTCCGGTCGGCCAGCTCCGCGATGACAGCTGTGAGCCGGGTGAGTCGGGCGGCGGGCGGAAGGGCGTGGAACTCGGACTTGGGCAGGTAGGGGTAGCCGCGGTGGGAGGTGACCACGAGGTGGGGTTCGCGGCCGGACGGCTCATAGCGCAGTCCGGAGCGGGTGGTGGGGTCCTCGACGAAGGAGCCGCCGCGGTCGACGGTGAGCAGGGCCATGACGTCGAAGAAACCCATGCCCAGGCCGCGGGCGAGGACGGTGCCGGACTCGGGCACGAGGTGGACGGGCTGCTCGACGGGGTTGCCCGGGCGGATCCACGTGAGGTCGGCGGCGTCCGACGCTTCGGCGAGGGCAGCCTCGGAGGGGGAGGGTCCGGGTGGCTGCCAGCCGTAGGCGAGGACGGTGGCGTCGGCGGTGACGGTGGAGCCGTCGGCAAACTCGAGGACGTCACGGCCGGCGACCTCGGTGATGCCGGTGACCCGGGAGTGGTGGTCGAGGACCCGGACGCTGTCGGGCAGCTGGGCCAGGGCGACGTCGTAGACCCAGCGCAGGTAGGCACCGTAGAGGGCGCGGGAAGGGTTGGACTCGGGGACGGTGACGGCGAGTTCCTCGGCGAAGGAGGTGGCGATGGCGGGTGCGGGAGGGTGGGCGTCGTAAAGCGCGATCGCGGCGGGGGAGATGCCGTCGCGGTCGCCGCGGAGCAGACGGATCCACTCGTGGAGGATCGGGCCCTCGAGGACGGGTGCGGTGACGGAGGAACCGGGTTCGGTGAACAGGGTGACGGCGCCGGAGAGGGTGTTCATGCACAGGGTGCGGGTCTGGTCGGTGTCCCACACGCGGCCGGCGCCGTGCTGGGCGTCGTCGATGAGGTGGAGCGTGAGGCCGCGGTCGGCGGGCAGGGCGGCGGCGATGCGTTCGATGACCGAGATGCCGCGGGGGCCGAGGCCGACGATGGCCAGAGCCGGGTCAGAGGGGCCGGCCGGGGTGGCGGGGGTGGGATGGGACAACGCTGCTCCTGTCATGGGGATGACGATACCGTCGATATAAATAGACTAGACGGTCTACCTGTCGGATACCAACCAGTCTAGGGCGTGGTAAGGTCCCCGGAATCTGACCAAAGGAGAAACACGTGTCCCTGACAAAGCGACTGGCGAGGGTCGTGGCCGCGGTCGTCGCCACGACCCTGGGTGCCGGGCTGCTCACGGCCTGCGCCACCACGGGCCCGGACGACGACGTCCAACGGCTGACCTACCTCGAGCCGATCTTCTTCGCCACGCTCTACCCGCCGGGCGCCGGTTTCTACCCCAACGGCGGCGTGGTCAACAACATCACCGACCGGCTGCTCTACCAGGACCCGGAGACCCTCGAACTCAGCCCGTGGATCGCCACGGACCTGCCCGAGGTCAACGCCGACGCCACCGAGTACACCTTCGACATCCGCACCGACGTCACCTACTCCGACGGCACCCCGCTGACCCCGGAGAACGTCGTCGCCAACTTCGACCTCTACGGTCTCGGCGACTCCGACCGCACCCTGACCTCCTCGGAGCAGATCACCAACTACGAACGCGGCGAGGTCGTCGACGCCGACACCGTCCGCTTCCACTTCTCCGCCCCCGCCCCCGGCTTTGCCCAGGCCACCAGCTCCTTCAACGCCGGACTACTCTCCGACGCCACGCTCGCCCTCGGCAACGACGGTTTCGCACCGGGCAACGCCACCGGCGTCATCGGCTCCGGCCCCTTCGTCATCGAATCCGAGGACCTGGGCACCCTCCTGACACTCACGGCCCGCGAGGACTACGACTGGGCCCCGCCCGCGCACCCCCACCAGGGCCGGGCGCGGCTCGACCAGATCGACTACGTCCTCGCCGCCGAGGAATCGGTCCGCGTCGGTGGCCTCGTCGCTGACCAGGCCGACCTCGCCCGCCAGATCGAGGCCCCCGTCGAACGCCACCTCCGCGACCAGGGTCTCCAGGTCATCTCCCACGGCACCAACGGCGTGAACAACGGCCTGAGCTTCCGCTTCATGCACCCGCTGCTGGAGGACATCCGCATGCGGCAGGCCATCATCCGCGCCATCGACCGCGAGGAAATCAACCACACCCTGTTCTCCGAGTCCTACCCCGTCGCCCGCTCCGCCATCGCCCACACCGCCCTCGGCTTCCGTGATCAGGGCGACGCCTACCGCCACGGCCGGGCCGAGGCCGAGGCCCTGCTCGACGAGCTCGGCTGGGTCCCCGGACCGGACGTCATCCGCGTCAAGGACGGGCAGCGCCTGAGCTTCACCATCAACGAGGCTGTCCCGCAGCCCCGCTCACGTGAGGTGATCACCAAGATCCAGGAGCAACTCCGCCGCGTGGGCATCGAGGTCCACCTCAACCCTGGTGACAATGCCACCCAGAACGCCGACTCCCTGTCGTACGACAACATCCAGATCCGGCACACCATGGTCGGTCGCGCCGACTACGACGTGATCAAGTCGATGTGGCACTCCGACAACCGCAACGAACTGCTCAACGGCGACAAGGAGACCAGGCAGGTCCACGACCAGCAGCTCGAGGACATGCTCCAGCAGATCGCCTCCCTGCCCGCGGAGGAGGACCGCGCCGAGATGACCGGCCGTGTCCAGGACTACCTCACCGAACAGGCCTACATCCTGCCCCTGTTCGAGGAACCCCAGGTCTACGGCGCCCAGCCCTACGTCAAGGGTTTCCAGCCCGACGCCATCGGCCGGCCGTCCTTCTACGGGGTCTGGCTCGACCACGGTGACAACCACACGGAAGGGGACGACCAGTGACCTCCTCGATGATCCTCCGGCGCATCGGCCAGGCCGTGCTGGTCCTGCTGATCACCTACACCCTGGCCTTCACTCTGCTCTCCGCCCTGCCGTCCGACGGTGTCATGGCCCGCTACGCCAGCCCCGACCTGGCGCTGTCGGCCGAGGAACTGCAGCGCATCCGGGACACCTACGGTGCGGACGAGCCGATCCTGGCCCAGTACGTCCAGGCGCTCGGCGGCTTTGTCACCGGAAACTTCGGGTACTCCGTGCAGACGGGTACCGCCGTGTCCACGCTGCTGGCGGAGGCCATTCCCGGCACCGTGGCACTCGCTCTCCTGGCGTTCGCGCTGGCGGTCGTCCTCGCGCTGGGCATCGCCATCGTGGGCACCTCGGAGAAGTTCCGCGCCGTCGGTGACGTCTTCCGCTCGCTGCCCGCGTTCATGGTCTCCCTGCCGACGTTCTGGCTCGGCATCGTCATCATCCAGCTCGTCTCCTTCCGACTGGGGTGGGTCCCGGTCATCGGGGCGAGCACCGCGCAGGCCCTCATCCTGCCGACCATCACGTTGTCCATCCCCATCGCCGCCCCGCTGGCGCAGGTGCTCATCCGCTCCATCGACCAGGTCAAGGGACAACCGTTCATCCAGGCCGTCCGGGCCCGCGGCGCCGGTGAGGTGTGGATCTTCTGGCGCAACATCCTGCGCAACGCCATGCTCCCGGCGCTCACGATGGCCGGCCTGCTGTTCGGCGAACTCGTCGGCGGCGCCGTGGTCACCGAGGCCGTCTTCGGTCGCGCCGGGCTCGGCCAGATGACGGTCCAGGCCGTGGCCAACCGGGACACCCCGGTCCTGCTGGCCGTGGTGGTCATCGCGGCGACCCTCTACGTCCTCATCAACCTCATCGTCGATCTGCTCTACCCGGTCCTCGATGCCCGCCTGCGCAGGAAGGTCCGCTCATGAGCACGACAGCCCTCACCGCCACCGGCCCCGCCGCAACCCCCACGGCCACCGACACACCCCGCCGCCGGCGCCTCCGCCGCAGCGTGTGGACGCGTCCCGGCACCCTCATCTCGGCGGCCGTCCTCGTCGTCGCCCTGCTGTGGGCGCTGATCCCGCAGGTGTTCAGCAGCCATGAGCCGAACGTCGGCACCTTCCAGCCGCTGCTGGAGCCGAACGCCACCAACTGGTTCGGCACCGACGCCGTCGGCCGTGACCTGTTCACCCGCGTGGTGTGGGGCACCCGCGAATCCCTCACCGGCGCGGTCATCGCCGTGCTCGTCGGCCTCGTGGTGGGCACGCTCATCGGCCTGCTCGCCGGCACGCAGCGTGGCTGGGTCGACTCGGTGCTCATGCGTTTCATCGATGTCCTGCTGTCCATCCCCGCGCTGCTGCTGAGCCTGTCGGTGATCATCCTGCTCGGTTTCGGCACGATGAACGCCGCCATCGCCGTCGGCGTCACCTCGGTGGCCACCTTCGCCCGCCTGGCCCGCTCGCAGGTGCTCTCGGTCGCCGGGTCCGACTACGTCGAGGCAGCCTACGGCTCCGGCGGCACGCAGTGGCAGGTGCTGGTGCGTCACATCCTGCCCAACTCGCTGACCCCGGTGCTGGCCCTGGCGGCCCTGCAGTTCGGCTCGGCCATCCTGCAGCTGTCCACGCTGAGCTTCCTCGGCTACGGTGCCCCGCCGCCCACCCCGGAGTGGGGCCTGATCATCGCCGACGCGCGCGACTACATGGCCACCTCCTGGTGGCTGACCGTCCTGCCGGGACTGGTCATCGTCGCCGTGGTGTGCGCCACCAACTACCTCGCCCAGCTCATCCGGAAGGAGGCCTGACATGACACGTCAGCCCCTGCTCGAGGTCACCGACCTCGTCGTCTCCTACGCCACCGCCGGCGGCCGGGAGGTCCACGCCGTCAACGGCGTCTCGCTGGCCGTGCACGCCGGCCAGATCACCGCCATCGTCGGTGAATCCGGGTCGGGTAAGTCGACGACGGCGCAGGCGATCATCGGTCTGCTGCCGGGCAACGCCGACATCGACGCCGGGGAGATCCGGCTGGACGGCCGTGACCTGGCCGGGCTGTCCGAGAAGCAGTGGCGCGGGATCCGCGGCACCCGCATCGGGCTGATCCCGCAGGATCCGAACAACTCGCTCAACCCGGTGAAGACGATCGGCGAGTCCGTCGCCGAGGGGCTGGCCGTCCACCGGCGGGGGACAGCGGCGACCCGGAAGGCCCGCGTCCTGGAGCTGCTGGAACAGGTGGGCATCGACGATCCCGCCCGCCGCTACGACCAGTACCCGCACGAGCTCTCGGGCGGCATGAAGCAGCGCGTGCTCATCGCCGCGGCCGTCGCGCTGGAGCCGGACCTCATCATCGCCGACGAGCCGACCTCTGCCCTGGATGTGACGGTGCAGAAGATCATCCTCGACCTGCTCGATGACATGCGTCGGCAGCTGGGCATCGGCATCCTGTTCATCACCCATGACCTGGCGGTCGCCGGCGACCGCGCCGATCACATCGTGGTCATGCAGCGCGGTGAGGTCCGCGAGTCCGGCTACGCCGCGACGGTGCTCACGGATCCGCGCGACCCCTACACCCGCCAGCTGCTTGCCGACGCCCCCTCCCTCGCCGTCGCCGACGTCCACCGGCGTCGGCCCGTCCCCGACGGGGACGCCCCGCCGCTGCTCGTGGTCGACGGTGTCACCCAGCGTTTCGGCGACTTCACCGCCGTCGACGACGTCTCCTTCACCGTCGACCGGGGCACCACGCACGCCGTCGTCGGCGAATCCGGTTCCGGCAAGACCACCCTCGGCCGGTCCATCGCCCTGTTCAACCAGCCGACCGCCGGGTCCATCACCGTCGACGGCACCGAGATCACCACCCTCGGCCGGAAACAGCGCCGCGACCTGCGCCGCAGCATCCAGCTGGTCTACCAGAACCCGTACTCCTCCCTCGATCCGCGCCAGACCATCGGCGCGACCGTCGCCGAGCCGTTGCGCAACTTCACCCGCTCGGGGAAGGCGGAGGCCGCCACCCGGGTCGAGCGCTACCTCGATCTGGTGGCCCTGGACTCCGGCACCGCGGCGCGCCGACCCGCCGAACTCTCCGGCGGTCAGCGTCAGCGCGTGGCCATCGCCCGGGCGCTCATCCTCGAGCCGGAGCTGCTCGTCCTCGACGAGGCGGTCTCCGCCCTCGACGTCACCGTCCAGGCCCAGATCCTCCGGCTGCTCGACGAGCTGCAGCACGAGCTGGGGCTGACCTACGTGTTCATCTCCCACGACCTGGCGGTGGTCCGGCAGATCTCGGACACCGTCTCCGTCATGAGCCGCGGCCGGCAGGTCGAGGCCGGCCCCACGGAGCGGGTCTTCCGCGCCCCCGAATCAGACTTCACCCGCCAGCTCATCGACGCCATCCCGGGGCGTCGCTACCGTGGTGGCGACCTCAACCTGGGCCTGTAGAAGGAGTATCCCGTGACCGACATCATCAACCTGCTCGCCACCCTCCCGCCGGACCATGAACTCGTCGCCGCCCGCCAGGCCCGCCCGGACGCCCTGGCGAACGCGCAGCGCAGCTTCGAGGCGCTGCTCGAGCCCGTCAATCCGGGCACCTTCACCTACGGCGAGCGCTACGCCGTGGCCACCTATGTCGCCGGCGTCCACCAGGTGGCCAACGCGCGCACCCTCTACTCCGAACTCCTGCTTGACGACGCCCCCGCCACCCTCCGCGACGCCGTCCTCACCGCCGTGGACCACGCCCTGTCCACCGGTCCCTACGGGACCTACCGGGAGTCCGGTCTCGTCGACGAGTCCGAACCCGGCGGCCACGTCACCCATGACGCAGGTGCCCTGGGGGAGCGGCTGGCCGCGGCCTTCGACCTGGCGCACCTGCTCACCTTCCACCCGCGGGACGCCCGGCCGGAGACGATCGACCGGCTCACCGCGGCCGGCTGGTCCGCCGATGACGTGGTCAGTCTGGCCCAGCTCGTCTCCTTCCTCGCCTTCCAGCTGCGCGTGGTCCACGGGCTGCAGGTCCTCTCCGGCCGCCCGGTGACCGTCGCGGAGGCGACCCGCCTCACAGGGGACGGCCGCTCCCCGGAACCGGTCGAGGTCGATCCGGTCCGTCCGGAACGTTTCGTCCGCCACTCCCTCGGCTGGACACCGTGGGTGGCGCCCGTGGACAAGGCCGATCTCAGCGAGGAGCAGCTCGACTCCCTCATCCGCCCGGAGCGGGCGGACATGCCCTACTTCCGGCTGCTGGCCCGCGACCCGGCCGCGCTCAAGGCCCGGACGCTGACGGACCTGGACATCTTCTACAACACCGACGGCGGGCTCAGCCGCGCCGACCGGGAATGGTCCGCGACGGTGACCTCCCGGTTCAACGGGTGCGTGTACTGCGCGTCGGTGCATGCGGCCCGGGCGATCGAGGAGGGCGGGGAGGAACGCGACGTCGATACGCTCCTGGCGGACGGCGTGGACACGGCGGTGGACACGCCGGTGTGGGCGGGCCTGCGGGACGCCTCCGTGGCGCTGACACGGACCCCGATCGCCTACGACGCAGCAACGGTCCAGCAGCTGCGGGAGCTCGGTCTCACCCTGGCTGACCTGCTCGATCACCTCTACGCCACGGCCTTCTTCAACTGGGCGAACCGGCTCATGCTCGGCCTCGGCGAGCCGACGGTGCCGGCGCGTTTCCGCTGAGCCGGTGGGAATAGTCGCACTTAAGGCGGGGTCATATGCAAACTCCATAATGCATTAGTTATCCTTGCTGGGTGGAAACTTCAGGCCGCCGCCCCCCGGCGTATCTCGTCATCGCCGATGAGCTACGGGCCCGTATCGAGCGCGGTGACCTGACCGCCGGCGACAGGCTGCCGGCCGAACGGGAACTGGTCGAGGAGTTCCACGTCGCCCGCATGACCGTGCGTCACGCGTTGGACATCCTCCAGCTCGAGGGCCTCATCGACCGTCGTCGCGGGCGGACCGGCGGCACCTTCGTCCGGAGTGTCCCGCCGGTGGTGGAACTGACCCGCATCGAGGGATTCGTGCCCCAGCTGCGCGAACGTGACATCATGGTGACCTCCGAGGTGCTCGAGGCGTCCCTCGTGCCCGCGCCCGGCACCGTGGCCCAGGCCCTGGGTATCGAGCGGGACGAACCCGCCTTCCAGCTGCTGCGGCTGCGCACCGTGGACAACACCCCGCTGCTGCTGGAGAACTCCTGGTTCCCCGCCGCCCTGGTCCCGGGGCTGCTCGACGAGGACCTCACCGGATCCGTCTACGAGCTGCTGCGCCGGAACTGGGACCTCGCGCCGGTGCGCAAGTCCGAGACCATCACCCCGGGCATCGCCTCCGGGTGGGAGCAGAACATCCTGCGGATCTCCCGGAACCTCCCGCTGCTGCGCATCAACCGCACCGCGGAGACCGCCCGCGGGGTGGTCGTCGAGTACTCCGAGGACGCCCTGCGTTCGGATGTCGCCCAGATCCAGGTGATCACCGACTCGACGGGGAACTGAGCACCACCTCGGCCACGTCCGTCATGGCGGGAAACGTCAGGTCCGTGCCGGCGGCCGGACCGATCCCGATCACCCGCATCCCGGCCGCCTGAGCGGCCGCCACCCCCGCCCGGGAATCCTCGAACACGACGACGCCGCCCGGGTCATCCGCCAGGCCCAGGGCCCGGGCACCGGCGAGGAACCCCTCCGGATCGGGCTTGCCGCGGGTGACGTCCTCGACGGTGACGAGCGCCTCCACGGCGTCGGTCAGCCCGCGTTCGCTGAGCACCGGGGTGATGAGCCGGCGCAGCGTTCCGGTGACGATCCCCACCCGCACGCCCCGCTCCCGGAGGGTGTGGACCATCGCCACCGTGGTGTCGGCGACCCGGGGGCGTTCCGCGCACAGGGCGATGTACTGGTCCGCGACATGGTCGAGCAGCCGTGTCGCAGCGGCGGTCGCAGTGGCGGTCGCAGTGGCGGTCGCAGCGGCGGTCGCAGTGGCGGGGGAGTGGCCACGGGCGGTGACCAGGGCCAGGGCGATGTCGGGTTCGCTGCGGCCCAGCAGCGCGTCGTACTCGCCGTCGCGCATCGGCTCCAGGCCCAGGGCGGTCAGCGCCTCGGCGTAGGCCCGGGCGAGCTCCGCCTCATCGTCGCTGAGGGTGCCGTTGAAGTCGAAGAGGATGCCGCGGGCGGTGGACAGGAGGTCGGCCAGCTGCTGCTCGGGAGTGGTCATGGGGCCCGAGTGTAGGGCCTGCAGTCTAAAGGCCTGCGATTATGCGAAAAGGTCTAGCGGTTAATTCTCCTGTTGTTCACCTCACGGGAACGTTGGCGACAACAACGATTGCCGCACTTGAGCCCAGTCGCAGCCACCGGTCATCGCCGGTGGTTGTCCCGTCACCTCCCCATCCCGTGATCGAAAGGGTCCTTCCGTGTCCGCACCCCGCACCACCGTCTCCCGCCGCACCCTGCTCCGCGCCCTCGGCCTGGGCGCCGGCCTCGTCGCCGCCGGCCCCGTCCTCGCCGCCTGCGGCGGTGGCTCCTCCGGACCGACCGACGCCTCCGCCATCGGCGGCTCCCTCGACGAGATCGCCGCCAAGGCGAAGGAGGAGGGCACCGTCCGCCTCATCGCTTACCCGGAGACCTGGGCGAACTACAAGGGACACTTCGCGGAGTTCACGAAGAAGTACGGCGTCGAGGTCGTCGTCGACTCCCCGGACGCCTCCTCCGCCGAGGAACTCCAGGCCGTGCAGAACCTCAAGGGCCAGCCCTCCCAGCCCGACGTGCTCGACATCGGCTACTCCTTCACCCAGCCGGCCATCGACCAGGGCCTCATCGAGCCCTACAAGCCGTCGAACTTCGACGCCATCCCGGACAACCTCAAGGACCCGGAGGGCCAGTGGATCGGCGCCTACTACGGCGTCCTCGCCGTCGGCGTGAACAAGGCCGCCGCGGATGTGCCCACCTCCTTCGCCGAGCTCAAGGACCCGAAGTACCGCGGCAAGATCGCCCTGCCGGGTGACCCGCGCTCCGGCGCATCCTCCATCGCCACCGTCTTCGCCGCCTCCCTGGCCAACGGCGGCTCGCTCGACGACATCACCCCGGGCATCGAGTTCTTCGCCGAACTCGCCGAGCTGGGCAACCTGGTGACCATCTCCGACGAGTCCTCCGCCCTGACCACCGGTCAGGCCGCGGTCGTCTTCGACTGGAACTACAACTGGCTCGGCCGCACCGAGCAGCTGGAGCGCGACGGCGTCGACTTCGAGTACACCGTCCTCGAGGACGGCGTGTTCGGCAACTACTACGCCCAGCCCGTCACCATCGGCTCCCCGCAGCCCAACGCCGCCCGCCTGTGGGTGGACTGGCTCACCTCCGACGAGGGCTCCGAGCAGTACGCCCTCGGCGGTGCCGTCCCCGCCCGCTTCACCGAGCTCGCCGAGGCCGGCAAGCTCTCCCAGGAGGCCCTCGACTCCCTGCCCGCCCCGGAGATCGTCGCCCAGGTCGAGCTGCCCACCGCCGAGCAGGGCGAGGACGCCGACAAGGTCATCGCCGCCGACTGGGCCACGAAGGTGAGGATCTAGCATGACCGCCGCCGTCGACGCCCTGACCCCGGATACCCCGGACGCCCCGGACAGCACCGGGCCGGAGCCGGCAGAGAAGAAGAGCTCCCGCTTCACCTTCCGCACCCTGACCTCCGGATCGGTGCTGGGTGCGCTGCCGTTCTTCGCCTTCGTCGCCGCCTTCCTCATCATCCCGATCATCGCCAACCTCATCCGCGCCTTCCAGGACCCGGCGGGCCGGTTCTCCGTGGCCACCATGGCCGAGGCGGTCGGCCCGACCTACCGCCAGGCCTTCTGGCTGACCACCCAGCTCTCCCTGCTCACCGCCGTCATCGGCGGCGTGCTCGGCGTCATCCTCGCCTGGGCGCTGGTCAGCGCCGACGGCCCCCGCTGGCTCACCTCCCTGGTCAGCAGTTTCTCCGCCCTGGCCTCCCAGTCCGGTGGCGTGCAGCTGGCGTTCGCGTTCTTCGCCATGCTGGGCACCCAGGGCATGGTCACCGGCTGGATCGAGTCGATCGCCCCGGGGGCGATGGCGGAGTTCTCCATCACCGGTTTCCTCGGCGTCACCATCGTCTACCTCTACTTCCAGGTCCCGCTCATGGCCATCCTCATGCTGCCGGCCATGGGCGGGGTGAAGAAGGCCTGGTACGAGGCCGCCGCCTCCCTCGGGGCGAGCAGGTTCCAGTACCTTCGCGACGTCGCCGTGCCCGTCCTGTGGCCCTCGATCATCGGCTCGCTGCTGCTGCTGTTCGCCAACGCCTTCGCCGCCTACGCCACCGCCTACGCGCTGGCGGGCGGGTCGCTGAACCTGGTGCCCATCGTCATCGGCTTCCTCATCAGCGGCAACGTCCTGCTCAACCCGGGACTGGCCGCCGCCCTGGTCACGTGGATGATGATCATCATCCTCGCCGCCATGGGCATCCGATTCCTGCTGACCAGAAAGAGTGACCAGTGGCTGAGCAACTAGTGATCGACCGGCCTAATGCGCCGACGGTGAGCACGCGGACGTCGAGAAGCTCCGGCGGCCGTGGAGGCAACGCCGCCACCACCGCCATCTTCGTCGTCGCGCTCATCTTCTTCTTCCTGCCCTGGATCGCGGCGGCCGTGTTCGGTTTCACCCGCCCCGGCGAGGGGATCACCGCCGCACCGCTGCTGGAGTCGCTGCAGAACCCGAAGGCGCTGCCCGCCATCCGGGACACCCTGCTGCTCACACTGGCCTCCACGCTGCTCATGCTCGCTCTGCTCGTGCCCACCAACATCTTCCTCAACCTGCGGGCACCGCAGCTGGCCAAGGTCGCCGAGATGCTCTCCGTCCTGCCGCTGGTCATCCCCGCCGTGGCGCTGGTCTCCGGCGTGAGCCAGTTCTACCGGGCCGTCGCCCCGGCGTTCATCAACTCGCTGTGGTCGCTCGTCCCCCTCTACGTCATCCTCTCCATGCCGCTGTGCTACCGCGCCATCGACGCCGGCGTGAAGGCACTGGACCTGCGCACCCTCTTCGCCGCCAGCTCCTCCCTCGGCGCGGGCACCTGGACCACCCTCCTCCGTGTCGTCCTGCCCAACCTGCGGGTGGCCATGCTGTCGGCCGCGTTGCTGTCGGTGGCGATGTGCCTGGCGGAGTACGCGATGGCGTCCCTGCTGCTGCACTACACCTTCCCCGTGTTCCTCGTCGAGGTGTCCAACAACAACCCCCGCGGCATCGCCGCCCTGTCGTTCATCACCATCATCATCACCTGGCTGCTGCTCGTCGCCATCTCCGCGATGTCGCGCGCCGACAGAGCCACCGACACAGCCACCGACAAGGTCCGGAAGAACTGAGAGGCCTCCCCATGAACCACCCCCGATCCCTCAACCGACCGCACGTCGAACTGCGCGACGTGGTGAAGAAGTACGGACCGAAGACCGTCCTGCGTGACCTCACCCTCTCCATCGGGGAAGGCGAGATGGTGGCGCTGCTCGGCCCCTCCGGCTGCGGCAAGTCCACCTCCCTGCGCATCCTCGCCGGCCTGGAGTCCGCCGACTCCGGCCAGGTGCTCATCGGCGGGAAGGACGTCTCCGCCACCCCCACCCGGGAACGCAACATGGGCATAGTCTTCCAGGCGTACTCCCTGTTCCCGCACCTCACCGCCCGCGACAACGTCGCCTACGGCCTGCGGATCCGTGGCGTGAAGACCGCCGAGCGACGCCGCCGTGCCGGTGAGCTCCTCGAGCTCGTCGGCCTGTCCGAGCACGTGGACAAGTATCCCAACCAGATGTCCGGCGGTCAGCAGCAGCGCGTCGCCCTGGCCCGCTCCCTGGCCATCGAGCCGGATGTCCTCCTGCTCGACGAGCCGCTCTCCGCCCTCGACGCGAAGGTCCGTGGCCAGCTGCGCGACGAGATCCGCCGCATCCAGCTCTCCCGTGGCATCGCCACCCTCCTGGTCACCCACGACCAGGAGGAGGCCATCATCATGGCCGACCGGGTCGGCGTCATGCGCGAGGGCCGCATCGGGCAGATCGGCACCCCCGCCGACCTCTACGGCAACCCGCAGACGCCGTTCATCGCGGGTTTCGTGGGCATCGTCAACCGCATCCCCGGCATCGTCACCGACGGCGGTATCCGGGTCCTCGGCGCCGATCTGGAGATCGTCAACCCCGAGCTGCGTGTCGACGCCGCCCAGCCCGCCACCGCCCTCATCCGCCCCGAGGACATCGACCTCGCCCACGACGACGCCGCCCGCTTCAAGGTGATGGACAAGCAGCTGCGCGGCATCTTCACCGCCGTCATGGTCCAGGACGAGGTCCTCGAGCAGCCCCTGCGCATCGACCTGCCCACCCGCGCCGCCGACCGCTTCCAGGTGGGCATGGGCGTGCAGATGGCCGTCCAGCGCCGCGACACCGTCATCGACCACCCCACGGAGCGGGAGGCCGCCGAGGCCCAGGCCCTGTCCCAGGTGGAGACCTACCGGTGAGCCCCCGCCACCTGCTCATCATCGGCATCGACGGCGCCCGCTGGGAGATCCTCGCCGAACCCGGCGTCGCCGACACCGTCCGGACCCTCGCTGACCAGGGGCGCTGGCACCGGATGGCCATGGAGGTGCCCACCATCTCCGGGCCCGGCTGGTCCTCCATCCTCACCGGCTCCAGCCACGCCGAGCACGGGGTGCGCGACAACACGATGGTCGGCTCCCGCCTGTGGTCCCGCCCCGACGTGCTGTCAAAGGCCTTCTACCGCGACCAGTCCACCCGCACCTTCGCCGCTGCCGGCTGGCCCGTCCTCGTCGACCCGGACGGTCTCGGCCCCGTCATCCACCCGCGCGTGGAGCAGCAGTTCGCCGGCCTGCACCGCGTCATCGTCCGCGACGGCGAGACCCACGGCTACGAACGCATCGACGCCGAGATCACCGACATCACCGTGGCCACGCTCCGCGGCGCCGCCTTCGACGTCGGCTTCGTCTACTTCTGCGACGCCGATGACGCCGGCCACACCTACGGCCTCATCGACGGGGAGCAGTACCGCGATGCGCTCCGGCGTATCGACGCCCACGTCACCCGCCTCATCCACACCGTCTCCGCCCGCGCGCAGCAGGAAGGGGAGGACTGGCTCGTCGTCCTGGTCACCGACCACGGCCACCTCGACGCCGGCGGCCACGGTGGCGACCATCCCCGCGAACGCGAGTCCTGGGTGGTGACCTGGTCACCGACCGGTAACACCCCGGACTGGCCGGCGGAGATCAGGCCCGAGGAGCTGGCGGGGATGATGCTCGACGCCCGCTGAGGAACATCAGCCCGTAACCGAGGGTGAGCGGCGCCCTGCCGACGCCCACGAGGCCGTGCACCAGCGGCACCGGCTGCCCGGCCCCGTTCAGTCCCTCGTCGGCTGTGGTCAGGGGTGTCCGGGAGGCCAGCTGTAGCTATGTACTCCGGTTCACCTTCGTCACCCCGGCAGCCAGCAGAATGAGCAGGGTTGCGACGATGGCCGTCCGCCTCGGTTCCACGGCACCGGGGAGGATCTCGAGTGACGCATTCGACACGGCGTGGAACAGCAGGGCCGTCGCGGCGCTCCTGCCGGACATCCGGAACAGGTGCCCCATGATGATGCGCATCGCGACGGTGACCGCCGACTGCCAGGCGACCCACCGCCAGCTGTGCCCCATGCTCAGCCAGGGCACGACGTGCCACCCGGCCCACACCGCGCCGATGACCATTCCGGCCCCGGTCACGCCGAATCGTTCCTGCATCGGCCCGGTGGCGTAGGCCGTCCAGCCGAGTTCCTCCGGGATCGCGCCGAGGATGAACACGACCAGGGTGAGCGCGGCTGCACTGGGTGTCACCGGTGTCACGGCACCGGACAGGCCCGCCGCGACCAGGTGGACGGCGGGCATGAGGAGCGCGGCGGTGAGGAGCGTGCGGGGTGGGGTACGGCGGACGTCGACAAGCGAGGCGAGCCAGCGGCGTACACCCCGCCTGCCCTCGTCGCGGGCGACGAACGTGCCGGCGACGGCGGCGGGGACGATGATCATGGCGACGCTCGGCGGAAGCCCGAACGGCACCGGGACGTCGAGGGAGTTGAGGGCGTAGAAGGGGACGGAGCAGACGAGCGTGGTGCCGAGGAAGAGCAGGGGACGGCGCGGCACCGTGTCCACCACCTTGTCCACCA
>Ga0123329_1001129_pt1 | contig 25653 bp, 31 predicted proteins | sample BioC12SIPDNA_FD_89703 | JGI IMG/M metagenome (GOLD analysis project Ga0123329, IMG submission 89703) | Anaerobic biogas reactor microbial communites from Washington, USA - Biogas_R1_B C12 SIP DNA | ecosystem: Engineered > Bioreactor > Anaerobic > Unclassified | place: Washington, USA | collected...
CGCTCAACACCCTCACGCTCGACGCGCTGAAGGCGGCGCTGGGCTGGGACGGGCGCGATCCGTTCTGGCTCCAGGAGACGGACCTATCCGAGCACCCGGTGCAGGTGAAGCTCGGTTTCGAGGAATACGGCGGCAAGACCCGCATCAAGGTCCAGTACCTCAACCCTTTTGGCAGCACCGGAGGCGGCGGCGTGAGCAAGGCCGACGACGCCACGCGCCGGACGATCAGCAACCGGCTCGGCTCGAAGCTCCGCGCGATGGCCGGGCCGGCGCAGGCGCCCGCGAAGCCGGCGAAACCCGCCGGACCGCCGAAGCTCCCGCCGGCCAAGCCCAAGGCGCAGCCGACGCCGGCCGCGCCCGCGCCGAAGCCTGAACCCGCGCCGCCAGCGGAACCGGCCGCGCCGGTCGAGCAACCGCGCGATCCCGAAGCCGCCACGATGGAAGAGGCGTGGGGTGAGTTCTGCAAGCACTGCCCGCCGCCCAAGTGGGACCAGGCCGCGGTGGAAGCCGAATGGTTCCGCATCATCGCCGAGTTGTTCCCCGGCAAACAGCCTGACGAACTGACGCCGGCCGAGTGGGCGGCGATGCGCGACCAGGGACCGGCACAAATCATCCCCTTCTGAGAAGGCGGCGGGTCGGTGGGCCCTGGTGGGCCTGCGAGGCTCATTCCCTCGCCCTGGTCGGTTCGATTCCGGCACCCGCCTGTGGGTTGGTCTCCCCTGTCCGGCCGGGTCGGGGGCTGCCGCAAGGCGGCTCCCGCTCGGTCCGGGCGGGCGGCGACGCACCCGACTGTGGACTGAGCCATGATTGCGACTGCTTCACGCCAACAACTTCGGGACTACCAGGACCGGGCCGTCGAGACGGTGATTGAGAAACTCGGCAGCCGGCCGATCCTCGTCAGTCCCACCGGCAGCGGCAAGACGACGATGGCCACGGAGGTCGTCGAGCGGCTGGGGCTGCCGACGCTGTGGCTGGCGCACCGGAAAGAACTCATCGACCAGGCCGCGGAGCGGCTCGCCGCGCACGGCTTGGATGTCGGCATCGTCATGGCCGGCTACAAGAGCAATCCGGCAGCGCAGGTGCAGGTCGCGTCGGTCCAGACGCTCGTGCGGCGGGACAAGCCGCCGGCCGGGCTGGTGGTGGTGGACGAGTGCCATCACGCCGCGGCGGAAACCTATCAGAACATCCTGGGCGACTACGGCGACGCCGCCTTGATCGGCTTGACCGCCACGCCGTTCAGGCTGGACGGCCGCGGACTGGGCGACCTGTTCGGCGAACTGGTGGTCGCGGCATGGCCGGACGAACTCTGTACCGCCGGCGTGCTCCACAAGCCGCGGGTCTGGGCATCGAAGGCCCCGGACCTGCGCGGCGTTCGTGTTGTCGCCGGCGACTACAGCGTCGGCGCTCTGGCCGAACGGACCAACACGGCGGAACTCAACGCGGATATCGTGCAGACCTGGCGGAAGCGCGCCGACGGCAAGCGGACCGTGGTCTTCGCGGTGGACATCGAGCACAGCGAGGCCATCACGGAGGCGTTCCGGCAGGCCGGCGTCGAGGCCGAGCACCTCGACGGCGGCACGGCCCGCGCCGAGCGTGATGCCATCCTCGACCGTCTGGCTTCGGGCCGGACGCTGGTGGTGTCCAACTGCATGGTGCTCACCGAAGGCTGGGACTTGCCGGCGCTGGAGTGCGCCGTCATTGCCCGGCCGACGGCCTCGCTGAACCTGCACCTCCAGATGATCGGCCGCGTCATGCGGGCCTGCGACGGCAAGGACGGGGCGCTCGTCCTCGACCACGCCGGCAACCATCACGTACATGGGCTGGTGACGCGCCGGCTCGACTACACGCTGAGCGATGAGAAGGTGGGCTTCTCCGAACCGCTGGGCCTGCGCCGCTGCGGCAACTGCGGGTTGCTGTTCGAGACGAGCGAGCGGTGCTGTCCCGAGTGCGGCTGGGAGCCGCAAGGCGAAGGCGGGCAGCGCCGCCGGCCGGCGATTCACGGCGAAGGCGAACTGGCCGAGTTCGACGACTCTTCCTTCGACTACCGCCGGCAGGTGTGGGTCCAGATCGAGGCCCAGCGGCAGGCCGCCGGCTACAAGGCCGGCTGGAGCTACTACCGATTCTTCGACCGCTTCGGCGTCGCGCCGATCGTGGCGGGCGGCGAGCTGGTCGATCCGCCGGCGGCAAGCCCGGACCAGAAGGCCGAGGTCTATCGCGAGTTCCTGCGGATCGCGGCCAGCAAGGGCTACAAGCCTGGCTGGGCTGCCTACCGCTTCCGTGACGCTTTCGGCCACTGGCCACGGAGGGGCGAAGCGTGACGGAGAAGCACCTCCAGAACGCCATCCTCCGCGCCTTCGGCACGCTGCCCGGCCTGCGCCTGTGGCGGGCCAACGTCGGCGTCGCCCGCATGGGCCAGCGCGTGGTCAGTTTCGGTATACGCGGACAAGCGGACCTCACCGGCATCGTGCCGGACGGCCGGCGCTTGGAGATTGAGGTCAAGACGGCAACCGGCCGGCAGACGGCCGAGCAGCGGAGCTTTCAGAACATGATCGAGAGGTTCCATGGAATCTACATCCTCGCAAGGTCCGTTGACGACGTGCGGCGGGAGCTTGCCGCCCACGGCGTCCGGCTCGGATAACGCGCTGGCGGCGAATGTCCGCTACGGCTACGGGCTGGGCTGGTCGTTCACGCCGCTGGACGGCAAGCGGCCGGTCCTGAAGCGCTGGCAGTCCGCGCCGCGGGAGTCGCTGGAGCAGGCGCTTGCCTGGGCGGGCAAGGGCAACGTCGGCCTGCGCACCGGCAAGGCCAGCCGGATCGTCGTCATCGACGTGGACCCCGGCGGCGACATCGAACCGCTGGGGCTGCCGGGCACGGTGACGGCGATGTCAGGGCGCCCGGGCGCGTTCCACCTCTACTTCTGGCACAACGGCCCGCTGGGCAACTCATCGAAGAAGCTGGGGCCGAACATCGACGTGAAGGCCGACGGCGGGCAGGTGGTCTTCCCCGGCTCCGTGCATCCCGACACCGGGGCGGTCTACGCCTGGGCGGAAGGCCGCGAGCCGTGGAACGTCGAGCTTGCCGAATTGCCCGCGCACATCGTGGAGTTGCTCCAGTCGCCCGACGCGCCGAAACAGGCCGCCGCGGGGCCGGCGTTGCCCGCGGCGCTCGAAACGCCGACCGAGCCGGATAGCCGACCGTCCGCGCATGAACGAGCGCCCAAAGGCCGCGCAGATGCCAAAGCCGCCCGCTACGCCCAGCGGGCCTTGCAGCTTGAACTGCACGCCCTGACCAGCGCCGCCAACGGTACACGGAACCAGACGCTCAACCGGGCGGCGTTCAGCCTGGGCCGGCTGATCGGCGGCGGCTACCTCATCCGGGCCGAGGTCGAGGCGGCGCTTCGCAGCGCGGCCGAGTCGGTCGGGCTGGAGCCGCGGGAAATCGACGCAACGCTCCGCTCCGGTCTGGACTCCGGCACGCGCGAGCCGCGGACAGTCGAGCTTCGGCCCCGGCCGCGGTGCGACGGCGAGAGCGACTTCGACCCGGCCGAGTACGTGCTCCTGCCCGGTCCGCACAAGGACGACCAGGACGCGCACATCGAGCAGTCGAGCGTGGACTTCGCGTCCGACGTGCTCCAGCGCCTGCCGGCCGACGCCATCTACCGGCGGGACTTCATCCCCGGCGAGGTCATCGGCGAAGCCGGCCGGCGGAAGTGGGTGGAGTTGTCGGCCGACCGGATGCGGATCGTGGTGGACAGTCACGCCAAGCTCGGAAAGTGGGTCACGCACCGGCAGACGAAGGAGCAAGTCCTTCTGTACCAGGCGTGCAACAAGGACGCCGCGGGCCTGGTGGTTGCCCACGCGACCGGCGCGGCCGGCGTCCGCGAGCTTCACCTGATGGTGTCCTACCCGGTCTACGGGCCGGGCTTCGTGCGCGTCGAGCCGGGCTGGCATGACGGCCTGTACTACGACGAGCCGGACGAGCTGCGCGACCTTCGCCCGGAAACCGACTGCGAGGTCATCCACAACGTGCTGCACGATCTGGTGGTGGACTTCCCCTTCAAGGGCGAAGCGGACCGGCAGAACTTCTTCGGCCTGCTGCTCACGCCGATCATCGCGCCGGCGCTCGACGGCAACCGGCCGATGCACCTCTTGAACGCGCCGCTGGAGCGGACCGGCAAGAGCAAGCTGGTCAACGAGGTGTTCGGCGGCATCGTCACCGGCCGGGACACGCCCTCGATGCAGATCACCGACCGGGAGGAAGAGCGCGAGAAGCGCATCCTGGCGATGCTGCTCCAAGGCGAGACCTTGATGCACCTGGACAATCTGCCCAGCTACATCGACTCGCCGGCGCTCGCGAGCCTGTTGACGACGCAGCGCTTCCTGGGCCGGCTGCTGGGCTATTCGCGGAACGTGTCGATGCCGAACAACCTCACCATCGTCGGCACGGGCAACAACGTCCAGGCCTCCGGCGAGATCGCCAAGCGGATCGTGCCCATCATGATCGAGCCGGCGTCGGCGAACCCCGAGGCCCGCACCGACTTCCAGCACCCGGACATCCGGGCCTACGTCCGCCAGCAGCGGCGGACGGTGCTGGAGTGCGTGCTCGGCCTGGTAGAGAACTGGACCGCCGCCGGCCGGCCGAAACACCCCGACCGACTGGGCGGCTTTGAGAACTGGTCCGAAACCGTCGGCGGCATCCTTCAGGTCAACGGCCTGCGGGCATGGCGGACCAACGAAGGCGAGTGGCGGAAGGTCGCGAATCCGCACGGCTCCGAGATGGAAACCTTCGTCGAGGTCTGGCACGAAGCCTTCGGCGCGTCCGAGGTGACGGCGCTTGACCTGATGAACCTGGCCGAGCAGAACGGCCTGTTCGGCTTCGTGTTCGCCCGCAACGGCATCGCCGCCCGCGGTTCGGTGTTCGGCAAGCTGCTCACCCGGCACATCAACGCGCCCATCGGCAACTGGCGCATCCGCCAGCGCAAGGCCCGGCAGGCGCTCTACCGACTGGAGGACGCTCATGGGGATTGAGAACGTCCGCCAGCGGCTATCACAAGCAGAGGTCGCAGAGGTTTGCGGCGGCTCGGCGTCGGCCTTGCGCGCGAAGGCGGCTCAGGGGTTGCAGAGGTCGTGCAGAGGTCAAAGCGCGACCTATGCACCGATAAGCCCTTCAAGCCCCTTGACTTGCGGAGCACCCGCAGGGGTTGCAGAGGTTTCCCATAGCTTCACGCATGCGCCGGCGCACGCGCGCGCGCACACGCGCGCCCGTGAGCAGCAAGTAGACGCCGGACCCGTGCAAACCCCGCAACCTCTGCACGTGCCCGGCGCGGTGACGTTGCTGAAGCACTGCCGGTGCATGGACTGCCGGCGGTTCTACAAGGCCATGGGCGGGGAGTTCTACTGCGAGTCCTACATCGGCGGCACGCGCATCGAGTGGGCGACGGGCAAGCGCTACTGCGACCCGCTGCCGGACGCCTGGCATTACTGCGCCGACTACCACGGACCCCAGATCAGCAAGGACGTATGGGCCTGGCCTCGACGCCCTCATGCAGAGGTTGCAGGGGTCGCGGGTCCTTCCGAATCGGCGACGGAAGACAACCGCGGCGGGAACGGTTCCGAAAGAGGTTTGTTTCGTTCGCCGGCGCGCACACAAGGCACGGAGGCATAGCAGCCATGAAGATCGAGCAATGGGACATCGACCGGATCAAGCCATATGAGAAGAACCCGCGGCGGAACGACAAGGCCGTCCAAGCCGTGGCCGACTCCATCCGCGAGTTCGGCTTCCGCCAGCCGATCGTGGTGGACGCCGCCGGCGTCATCGTGGTGGGCCACACCCGCTACAAGGCCGCGCTGAAGCTCGGCCTCAAGACTGTGCCGGTGCATGTCGCCGCCGACCTCACGCCCCAGCAGGCGCGGGCCTACCGCCTGGCCGACAACCGCTCGGCCGAGAATGCCGAGTGGGACATCGACCTGCTGCCCATCGAACTGGGCGAGCTTCGCGACGGCGGCGCGGACCTGAAGCTGCTGGGCTTCACCGACAAGGAGCTTGCCGAGTACCTCCGCGAGTTCGACACCGATCTTGACGACGGCGACGCCGACGCGAGCGAAGCCGCCGAAACCATCCGCTGCCCCAAGTGCGGGCACGAGTTCCCACTGGAGTAACCGCCATGAGCGCCGAGGTTGCCGTCTACGTCCAAAGCAAGTACGCCAAGCCCGCCTACACGGTGGAGAGTTACAACGTCCGCGCTTGGCCGGGCCTGGAAATGGTCTGCCATGCCCTGCGGCAAGCGGGGATCGAGGTGGACTACTGCTCGTCCGCCACGGCCGGCCGGTACAAGGTCGTGCTGGTGTCGATCACGTCCGGCTGCGACTGGTATCCGTTCGTCGGCGAACGGCTCCGCTGGCCGGTGACGGCGCGGCCGACGGTCATCGCCGGCGGCGCGGGGCTGCTCAACGTCCGGCCGTTCCTCCGCTGGTGTGATATCTTCTGCCTGGGCCGGGCCGAAGAGTACATCGTGCCGCTGGTCCGCTCGGCGCTGGCCGGCGAGAAGCTGGAGCACCCGTCGATCATCTACGGGGCCGACTTCGACCTCGGCAAGACCTACTACATCGACGCCGGGACCGGCTTGTATCCGCACGCCGTGCCGCTGGCCAACGGCAAGACCTGGCGGGAGAGTGCCTACGGCTGCCAGCGCAAGTGCATGTTCTGCGCCTATACCTGGCATCGCCGGCACATCGGCGGATTGCAGAACGAAGCCGGCGCGGGCGACGTGCTCTGGGGCGGCTCGGCAGAGAAGACGATCTTCGAGTTGGACCTCGCCCGCCCGGAGACGTGGGGCCTGCCCAAGCTGCGCATCGTCGGCCTGGACGGCTTCTCCGAACGGCTCCGGCGGATGGTGAACAAGCCTATCACGCGGGACATGCTCCGCGGCTTCTTCCGCGGCCTGGCCGCGGCGAAGGTCGCGCCGAACCACATGAAAATCTACAACATCGTCGGCTACCCGACCGAGACGGAAGCCGACTGGTTCGAGTTCCTCGAAGACCTCACGGCGGCGGATGAGGGCTGGACGAAGATCGACCCGCAATGGGGCATCGAGGTCCACTCGACGCCGTTCCGTCCCATGCCGGCGACGCCGGGCGCCTGCTGGCCGATGAGTCCGGTCAACTTCCGCGGCCGGATAGTGAAGGTGCTCAGCCAAGGCAAGCACCGCGAGTACAAGGGCATCTTCTACCGGGGGAATCGCTTCTGGGCCGCCGAGTCGCGCGGGACCGAAAGCCTGCCAACGGTCATCCTCGACGCGCTGGCCCTTCGCGGCGTGGAGGACGACTCCGAGACCATCGTCCGGCTGGCCGGCTCGACCAAGTTCCGCAATGCCAGCATGGCGCACAAGACGGCGATGCTGGAGCGGCACGTCGATATCGCCCGCCTCTTCGCCGGCTACACGTGGGACACGCTGCCGACGCGATACCTGGCTTCGTACATCCCGAACGACAAGCTCCAGAACATCGACGCGGTGGCGCGGAAGCGGGCCGGCGCACCGTGGCCGGCGGAAGGCGGCGCGGCATGAGCGAGGAACTGGACATCCGCTCTCTGTCCGTCACGGCCGCGGCGAAGCTGCTCAAGGTGTCGCCCAAGACGATCCGCGCCCATATCCGCCGCGGCCTGCCGCTGGTGGACAAGCGGATCGACCTGATTGTCTACGGGGCCGGGCGGAACCAGCAGGAACAGAACCGGCAGAGCGATGGCGCTTGATCCGAACAAGCTGAGCCGCAACGAACTCGTCCAGCTACTCAACTCGACGGCGCTGGGTGAGTCGATCACGCGCTCGCGGCTGGACCGGCAGATGAACCGGGCGGGCCGGCGCTGGCACGACGGGCGGCGCATTCGGCTGCTGGAGTACCTGCGCTGGCTGATCCGCGAAGTGGAGCGACCGGCGAAGCCGAAGATCGACGCCCGCGCCGCTGACCTCGAACGCAAGAACACCGAGACCTGGCGGACGCAGAACATCGCGCCGCTGCCGGACATCGCCGACATGGCGCGGCGGGAACGCGCCCGGGCCGACTTCCGCTTCTTCTGTGAAACCTACTTCGCCAGCGCCCTTTATCGCGGCTGGTCGGAAGACCACCTCCGCGTCATCGAAAAGATCGAGCGGGCGGTGAAAGACGGAGGATTATTCGCGTTCGCCATGCCGCGCGGGTCGGGCAAGACCACGCTCGCCCGCCTGTCGGCGCTGTGGGCGATCCTGTCGGGCTACCGCCCGTTCGTCTGCCTCATCGGCGGCTCGCAGGAACGGGCGGTCGAACTGCTTGCCCCGATCCGTAAAGCCGTCCTGGAGAATCCGCTGCTGCTGGCCGACTTCCCCACGGCCATTTACCCGCTGCACCGGCTTCAGAACAACGCCCGCCGGCAGATCGGGCAGCACATCGACGGCCGGCCGACCTACTGCACGTGGGCCGCGGACAAGCTGGTCTTCCCCACGGTCGAGGGGCCGTACAACGAGGCGTCCGGGGCCATCATCACCGTGACCAGCCTGGATGCCAACATGCGCGGCCAGCAGCACACCACGATGGACGGCCGGACGCTGCGCCCGTCGCTGGTGCTACTGGACGATCCGCAGACCCGCCAGTCGGCCCGCTCGCCTTCGCAGACACGCTACCGGCTCCAGCTTCTCACCGGCGACGTCCTCGGCATGGCCGGGCCGGGCGAGTCCATCGCCGCGGTGCTCACCTGCACGAAGATTTACGCCGGCGACCTCGCCGACCAGGTGCTCGACCGGCAGAAGACGCCTGAATGGCAAGGCGAGTGCACGAAGCTGGTCTACGCCTTCCCGACCGCGGAGAAGCTCTGGGATGAGTACGCCCGCGTCCGCGCCGAAGGCTTGCGGCAAGGCAAAGGCCTGGCGCCCGCGACGGAGTTCTACGCGGCGCACCGCGACGCGATGGATGCCGGGGCCGTCGTCGCCTGGCCCGCCCGATACGACGCGAAGACCGAGTTGTCGGCGATCCAGCACGCGATGAACCTCAAGCTCCGCGACGAAGAGGCGTTCGCCGCGGAGTATCAGAACGAGCCGGCGACGGAGCAGTTCGAGGACGAGCGGCTCACAGCCGACCAGGTTGCCGAGAAGATCACCGGCCGGCCGCGGGGCGAAGTACCGCTGGCCGCAACGCGCCTCACGGCGTTCATCGACGTGCATGACAAGCTGCTGTACTGGTGCGTCTGCGCGTGGGAGGAAGACTTCACCGGCTACGTCATCGACTACGGCACGTTCCCCGACCAGAAGCGACAATACTTCACGCTCCGCGATGCGACGCACACGCTGGCCGCGGCGTTCCGCGGGGCCGGCAAGGAAGGCGCGGTCCAGGCCGGCTTGGAGAAGCTCGCCGGCGAGTTGCTCGCCCGGCAGTGGACGCGGACCGACGGTGCGGCGCTCCGCGTCGAACGGCTCTTGATCGACTCGGGCTATCTGCCGGCGGTATGCAACGCCGTCGCCGTCAAGCTCGGGCCGGCCGTGCTGCTGTCCAAGGGCATGGGCCTGCGGGCCGGCAACAAGCCGATGGCGGCCTATACCCGCCGGCCGGGCGAGCGGCACGGGCACAACTGGTACATCCCCAACGTGTCGAGGTCGAGCGAGTTTCGCCACGTCGCCTTCGACGCCAACTTCTGGAAGACATTCCTTCACGCGCGGCTGGCGACGCTGGCCGGCGACAAGGGCTCGCTGTCGCTGTTCGGCAAGAAGCCCGAGCAGCACCGGCTCTTTGCCGAGCATGTCGCCGACGCCGAAACCTACGTCGTCACCGAAGGCCAAGGCCGGACGGTCCACGAATGGCGGGTCAAGCCGTCGAAGCCCGACAACCACTGGTTCGACTGCCTCGTCGGCTGCACCGTGGCGGCGTCGATGATCGGCGCGAAAGTCCCCGGCGAAGGCGCGACCACCCGCCAGCGGAAGCGGTATACACAGGAAGACCTGAGAAGGCGCGTGGTATGACGAGCGAGAGCACACGCAAGCGATGGCCGCCGGCGGAAGACCCCAAAGGCGTCGTCTGCCCCAAGTGCGGATGCGCCCACCTGCCGGTGCTCAACACTCGGCGCTCGATGGGCCGGATCGTCCGCTACCGCCAGTGCCGGCACTGTGGCCGGCGGGTCACAACCTACGAGGTCACGCCGTCGAAAGTCGCCGACGTGACCGCGTAAAGCCCCGGAAATCGGGAGCGAATGACAGGTATGGCACAATCTGCCGCCACAAGCCGGAAGGCCCTTCGCGGGGCGCAGCTTCGGCGGTAGTGTGAGAGTAGACAACCAGGACGCGCGGCGCGTCGGCTGATCCCCGACGCGAAGCCACGGACCAAGGCCATGCGGGGCCGCATACCCGGCATGGCCTTTTCTGTTGGGCCGCGCGACTGGTTGCCTCCCCGGCTTCGGCCGGGATTACAGCGGGAAGAGCCCTGGCGGGCTGTCGGGCCTCATACGCCCGATGCGGCCGGTTCGACTCCGGCTCCCGCAATCGAGGTGACGCATGGCGGACGACTTGAAGGACGCAATCAAGAAGAACGCGGAAGGCCCCAAGCAGGCCAGCGCCGACGGCGTGACCGCCCAGCAGCATTCGCTGGCGGACCAGATCGCCGCGGACAAGTACCTCGCCGCGAAGGACGCCGCGGCGCGAAACCCGGCCAAGGGGTTCACCCGCGTCAAGATCGTGCCGCCGGGGACGGTGTAACGCATGGGACTGTGGCCCTGGACAAAGCGGAAGAAGGTGCAGGCGGCCGGCCTGATGCTGGTGCGGGCGAAGTTCGACGCCGCGCAGACCACGCCAGACAATCGCAAGCACTGGGCGAACGCCGACCATCTTTCGGCCGACGCCGCGGCTTCGCCGGAGGTCCGGCGCACGCTCCGCAACCGCGCACGCTACGAAGTGGCGAACAACTCCTACGCCCGCGGCATCGTCCTCACGCTGGCCAACGATGTCATCGGGACCGGGCCGCGGCTCCAGATGCTCGCCGACTCCGCGGAAGCCAACCGCACCATCGAAGCGGAGTTCGCACGGTGGGCCAAGGCCGTCGGGCTTGCCGAGAAGCTCCGCACCATGCGGCAGGCGCGGGCGCAGGACGGCGAAGCGTTCGCGTTGCTGTTCAGTAACAGCCGGCTCACGTCGCCGGTGAAGCTCGACGTGCGGCTCATCGAAGCCGATCAGGTTACCTCTCCGAATCTCTCGTTCGCCAAGGACAACGCCGTCGATGGGATCGTGCTGGACGAGTTCGGCAACCCCGTCGAGTTCCACGTGCTCAAGCAGCACCCCGGCAGCGACGCGGCTTCGGCCGGCACGCAGTACGACCGGGTTGCCGCAGCGGGCATGATCCACTGGTTCCGCGCCGATCGGCCGGGCCAGAACCGCGGGCTGCCGGACATCCTGCCGGCGCTGCCGCTGTTCGCCCAGCTTCGACGGTACACGCTGGCGGTCATCGCCGCAGCCGAGTCGGCGGCGAACATCGCCGTGCTGATGAAGACCAACGCGCCGGCCGGCGGCGAAGCGGCCGAGGTCGAACCCATGACGGAAATGGAGTTCGCCCCGAACATGGCCGTCTTCACGCCCGAAGGCTGGGAGCCTTCGCAGGTGAAGGCCGAGCAGCCGGCGACGACTTACGACATGTTCAAGCGGGAAATCCTCAACGAAATCGCCCGCTGCCTGAACATGCCGTACAACATCGCCGCCTGCAACTCCAGCGGCTACAACTACTCGTCGGGGCGGCTGGATCACCAGACCTACTACAAGTCCATCCGGGTCGAACAAGCCCATATCGAGGCGATCGTTCTGGACCGCATCTTCGCCGCGTGGCTGGCCGAGGCCGTCAAGGTGTTCGCCCTGGGCGACATCGGCGACGCGACCCATCAATGGTTCTGGGATGGGCATGAGCACGTGGACCCGCAGAAGGAAGCCGCCGCGCAGGCCCAGCGGCTCGCCAGTCACACGACCACGCTGGCCACCGAGTACGCCCGTCAAGGCAAGGACTGGGAAACCGAACTTCGCCAGCGCGCCAAGGAGGCCGCGCTGATGAAGGAACTCGGCCTCACGTCCGCGCAGGCTGCCCCGCAGGCGCCCGCGCAGGACAACAAGGAAGACGAAGACCCCGAAGACAAGGAGGACAGCCGTGCCGCTGCCTGAACAAGACGATCACAAGACGCTTCGATTCGTGTGTGAGCCGGGCGGGATATCCATCGAAGCCGCGGCCGATGTGGCCGCGGGCGAGAGCGGCAAGACGAAGCTGCCGCGCTTCTCGATGGTCGCGTACACCGGCGGGGCCATGCGCATCGCCGGCTGGCGCTACCCGGTCATCGTGGACCTGGCCGGCCTGACCATCCCTTCGCAATCGCGGCCGATCCGCTTCGGCCACGACGCCACCGCCGGCGTCGGGCACACCGACAGCATCGCCGTCGCCGAAGGCAAGCTCGTCGCCGCCGGCGTCGTCTCGCGCGACACGGCCGCGGCGCGGGAGATCGTCGCGTCGGCCCGCAACGGATTCCCGTGGCAGGCGTCGCTGGGCGCGTCGGTCGATCAGTTCGAGTTCGTGCGTGAAGACCAGGCCGTTCTGGTGAACGGCCGCGAGTTCAAAGGCCCCGTCAACGTCGTCCGCCGGGCGACGCTGGGGGAAATCAGTTTCGTAGACCTCGGAGCCGACGGGAACACCTCGGCCAGCGTCGCCGCTTCGGCGAAGGAGAACACCACCATGGAAGACAAGGAAGTCACTCAGACGCAGCAGGGCAAGGTCGAGGCCGCGGCGCAGACGGACGGGGCCGGCAAGGACGCCGCCCCGGCCGTCGCCGATTCCGCGGCGGAAATCCGCGCCGCCGCCCTGGCCGAAACCAAGCGGATCGACGCCATCCGCAAGGTGTGCGCCGGCCGGCACGCTGACATCGAGGCCAAGGCCATCGAGGAAGGCTGGGACGCCGGCCAGACCGAGCTTGAGGTGCTCCGCGCCGAACGGCCGAAGGCCCCGGCCGCGCACATCCGCGACAGCAACGTCGATGCCGACGTGCTCGCCGCGGCCGTCTGCCTCAGCGGCGGCATGAAGGCCGACGAGTCGCGCTTCGACGCCAAGGTGCTCGAAGCGGCCAGCCGGCGGTTCCGCACGGGCATCGGCTTGCAGGAACTCATCATGGAAGCGGCCTGGGCCAACGGCTACCAGGGCCGAAGCTTCCGCTCCGACATGGAAGGCGCTCTCCAGGCGGCGTTCAGCACGTTCCGCCTGCCGGGCATCCTCTCCAACGTCGCCAACAAGTTCCTGCTGGCCGGCTTCGAGAGCGTCGAGGACGCCTGGAAGCGCATCGCCGCCACGCGCAGCGTCCGCGACTTCAAGGCCGTCACCAGCTACCGGCTCACCGGCGCGTTCGAGTACGAGGAAGTCGGCCCGACCGGCGAACTGAAGCACGGCGCGGTCGATGAGGAAACCTTCACCAACCAGGCGAAGACCTACGGGCGGATGTTCTCCATCACCCGCACCGACCTCATCAACGACGACCTCGGCGCGCTGACGGCGCTGCCGCGGCGGATCGGCCGGGGCGGCGCGCTCAAGCTCAACAAGGTCTTCTGGACCGCGTTCCTCAACAACGCCGCGTTCTTCACCACCGGCCGCGGCAACTACAAGGCCGGCGCGGACACGGCGCTTTCGGTGGACGGCCTGACCGACGCCGAACTGCTCTTCCTGGAGCAGAAAGACGCCGACGGCAATCCGCTGGCGCTGGTTGCTCGCGTGATGCTGGTCCCGCCGGCGCTGCTGGTCCGCGGCACGCAGTTGATGAACTCGACGGAGCTGCGCGACAACACCGCTTCGAGCAAGTACGTCACCAACAACCCGCACGCCGGCAAGTTCAGCGTCGTCCACTCGGCCTACCTGTCCAACGCCAGCATCAGCGGCTACTCGGCCAAGGCGTGGTATCTGCTGGCCGACCCCGACGACCTGCCGGTGGTCGAGGTGGCCTTCCTCAACGGCCAGCAGACCCCGACGGTGGAGCGGGCGGACGCGGACTTCAACGTCCTGGGCATCCAGTTCCGCGGGTACTTCGATTTCGGCGTCGCCCTCCAGGACTACCGGGCGGGCGTGAAGATGAAGGGCGAGGCGTAAACCTCACAACCATAGGAGCCAAACGACATGGCAACGTTCATTCACGACGGAAGCAGCATCGACTACACCCCCGGCTCGGCCGTGACGGCGGGCGCGGTGGTGGTCCAGGGCGAACTGGTCGGCGTGGCCAAGGTGGACATCCCGGCCAGCACGCTCGGGGCGCTGGCGGTTGCCGGCGTCTTCGACTTCCCCAAGGCGACGGGCGCGGGTACGGCCATCGCCGCCGGCGCGAACTGCTACTGGAACGCCGGAGCGCAGCAGGCGACCACCACGGCTACGGGCAACAAGCTCATCGGCAAGTCCCTCCGTGCCGCGGCCGACGCCGACGCCACGGTCCGCATCCGCATGAGCCAGTGACCTACCGGAGGCTGCCGTGCCCGACATGCTCGAACAGGCTGTTGGCTGGCTGGGCGACATGCGCACCCAGCACCTCTCGCGGACGGTCGAATACGTCCGCGGGCCGGAGTCCGTCGAGCTGTCGGCCACTTTGGGCAGCACCCGGTATGAACTCACTGACGACGCCGGCGCGACGGTGGAGGCCAAGGCAACGGACTTCATCGTCGCGGCGGACGAACTGGTCCTCGGCGGTGCGGCGGCAAAGCCCCAGATCGGGGACCGCATCCGCCTGCCGGCCGGCGCGAGCGTGCTGGTGTTCGAGGTGCTCGACCTGGCCGGCTCCGGGCACTGGCGCCCGGCGGACCCGTTCGGCAAGGCCCTGCGGATACACGCCAAACAGATCGACGAGGAAACACCGTGACTTGCTGCAATGACCAATACGACCGCGTGTGCAAAGGCGAGTTCGCCTCAATCCACGTCAAGCTCGACCGGATGGACGAAGCCATCCGCGGCAACGGCAAGCCGGGCATCCAGCTTCGCCTGGACCGGCTGGAAGCGGCCGAAGCCGTCCGCTCAAAGCTGCTGTGGATCATCGCCGGCTCGACGGTGACGCTCGCGCTGGGCGCAGTCTGGACGCTGATCTTCGGAGCATAACGACATGGCCAAGAGATGGATCAACTCGGCAGATGTGCTGGTGGACGACCAAGGGCGGATCGGGATCATCTTCCCGTCCGAGTTGGTCACGAGCAACCGCCTGAAGGTGGACGCCGTGGTGACGGCCGAACTCGATGCCGCCGCCATCATCGGTTCGCCTCCGTACACGCTGGCAGACATCTACGAGCGGCTCCACTACGGGCTGTTCGACTACGGCTACCCGTTCTTCCAGGAGTTGCGGGGCGATCTGGACTACTACCTCTACAACAGCAACTACGGCTGGGAGCCGTGGCTCGCGACCTTGGACCGCTCCATCAACGACGGCTTCTACTACCACCTTTACGACCAGAACTCCTACCAGCCGTGGCTCCAGACCATTCACTACGACTTCGACTCGTACCTGTACGACTGGGGGAACTACCGCCCCTGGCTTGAAACGCTCCGCGATGAGGTGTCGGCGCTTCGGGCCGTGCTCGAAGACGTGTACGACGCCGCGCAGCACGCTTTGAGAACCGTGTAACGAAAGGACTGACATGAAACCCACTCTGAAAGTCTCCAACGTGGACGGCAAGAAGTCGCTCCTGGTCAACGGCCGCACCGTGATGACGAAGAAGGAGGTCACGGACCAGATCGCCGCCTTGACCGACCGCGCCACCAAGCGCCTGCCAGCCGCTCGCGCTTCACTCAACGCGCAAGACCTTCTGGCCGCTGCGCAAGCGAGCATCGACCGCCAGATCGCGGAGGCGTCGGAAGCAAAGACCGCGCTCGAAGCGCTGCTGCCGCAACTGGACTGAGCCATGGCACTGATCCCCGACATCACGGAAGCCGTCGTCGCGGCCCTGAACGGCCACACGTTCAGCCAACCCTTCACGGCGCAGCGGGCCTTCCGGCCGGTCTTCGACCTTGCCGAGATGAAGGACTTGCACGTGACCGTGGTCCCCAAGGGCGTGGAGCTTTCCACGGCGGGCCGGGGCCTGGCGCAAAGCGACGTGCAGATCGACATCGGCATCCAGAAGAAGCTGGCCGCCGGCGACACCGCGGAGATCGACGCGCTCATGGGTCTGTTGCAGGAAGTCGCCGAGTTCGTCCGCGCGACCGGGCGTTTCGGCGGTGCGGCATGGGTCAAGGCAGAGAACACGCCCATCTACTCGGCCGAGCATCTGGGCGAGCTTCGGCAGTTCACCAGCGTCTTGACGCTGACCTTGCGGGTGATGACGGCATGATCGGCATGGTGACCAAGCAGATGTTCTTTGACCGCAAGGCGGTCACTTCCGCGGTGGACCGCGGGACGCGGCGCGTACTGTCGAAGTTCGGCGCATACGTCCGCACCACCGCCCGGCACAGCATCCGCAAGCGGAAGGCCGTGTCGGAGCCCGGCCGGCCGCCGAGCAGCCACGTTGGCCTGCTGAAGAAGCTGCTGTTCTTCGGCTACGACGTGGGGCGGAAGTCGGTGGTCATCGGCCCGACGCCCCTGCACGGCACGGCCGAAGCGCCGCCGCTGCTGGAGTACGGCGGCAAGGCGCGGCGGCGCGGGCGCAAGGGACGGCAGGTTATGGCGACGTACAGGGCTCGGCCCTTCATGGGGCCGGCATTCGAGCAAGAGAAACCCAAGCTCCCGGCGATGTGGGCCGGCAGCATCAAGTAAGACAAGGAGGCCAAGGACATGGCAACGTTCATCCTGGGCAAGGACGCGAAGATTTACCAAGGCACCGCCGGCGGCGCGCTGGGCACGCTGACCGAGATGAGCAACGTCAAAGACGTAACGCTCAACCTCGAAGCGGGCGAAGCGGACATCACCACGCGGGCGAACTCCGGCTGGCGGGCCACGGCCCCGACGCTCCGCGAGTGCACCTGCGAGTTCGAGATGGTCTGGAAGCCCGGCGACGCCGGCTTCGACGCCATCAAGGCGGCGTTCCTGGCGGGCACGGCCATCGAACTGGCCGTCCTCGACCAGGCCCGCGAGACGACCGGGGCGCAGGGGCCGAAGGGCTCGTTCTCCATCACGTCGTTCTCTCGCAACGAGGCGCTGTAAGAGGCCATCACGGTTTCCGTGACGGCGAAGCTGGCGGTCTTCGGCGAGTGGGTGGAGGTGTAACGTGAAGACCTTCACCGATAACGCCGGCCGGGCCTGGACTCTGGCACTGACCATCGACGCGGCCAAGCGGGTCAAGTCGCTGCTGGACGTGAACCTGCTGGAACTGGAAGCGGGCGATCCGCCGCTGCTCACGAAGCTCGGCACGGATGTCATCCTGCTGTGCGACGCGATCTTCGCGCTGGTCAAGCCGCAGGCCGACGCCGCCGGCGTGACCGACGAGCAGTTCGCCGCGGCGATGGGCGGCGACGCCATCCTCGCGGCGCAGACGGCCTTCTACGAGGAACTCGTCGATTTTTTCCGCAAGCTGGGCCGGAGCGACCTCGCGAAGGCCGTGGACGCCCAGCGACGGATGATCGACCTGGCGGTGCAGCGGATCGAGACGCGGATCGACCGGCTGGACCTCGAAGCGGCCATCGAGACGACCCTTGGCGAACCGTCTACGAACTCGCCGCCGTCGTCGGCGTCAACCCCGGCACGCTGACGCTCCGCGAGCTTCTCTGGATGGCCGAGGCCCGCGGCCGGGACAACTGGGCGCATTCGTCGGCGGTTCTGGCGCTCGTGGCCAACGTGAACCGCGACCCAAAAAAGACCAGGGCGTACAGGCCGGCGGATTTCGACCCATACGCCCAACACGACCGGCGGCAGCGGATGGTCGCCGACAAGGAATCGCTGGCAATCCTCAGACAGGCCCTTGAGGGCCGGAAAGGCAACGAACATGGACGGTAACGCGATCCTCAACGGAATCTGGACGTTCCTGAACTCGGGCATCGGCTACGCCATCATCTGGGCGGCGATGGTCGGCTTCTTCATCTTCCTGGCCAGCCGGCTCAATCCCTGGCAGGAGAAGTGGAAGCAGTACGAAGGCAGCATCATCACCGGCATCAAGCTGGCCGAGAAGCAAATCCCCGACGACACGCCCAACGGCGGCCTGGCCAAGCTCGACGCGGCCTTGCGGTTCGTGCTCAATGCCTACGCCGAAGCCAACAACGGCAAGCAGCCGTCGGCCGCGCTGGTCGAGCAGATCAAGCAGGGCATCCAGATCAAGCACAGCGAACTGGACCGCTTCGGCGGGCTGTCGAAGCCCAAGGAGGCGGCGTAGTGCAATGGCTGGTCGCCATCCTGACGGCCTTCTTCCGCGCCCTTCTGCCGTGGGTTGCCAAGCAGTCGCGGCCCACGGCGGAAGACGCCAGCCGTGACCAGCAGACCAGGGACAAGCTGCGGGCCAAGGTCCGCAAGCACTGGAGGCAGCCATGAAGCTCCTGAAGCGCCTGATTCCCTTCCTGCTGCCCATCCTTCTTCTGACGGGTTGCGGCGGCGGTGCGCCGTTTACGCGGACGATCTACGTGCCCAACGGCGAGCCGGTCCGGCTCCGCGAAACCATCCGGTCCGCCAAGGTGTGGGTGCTCGATGAGAACGGCAAGCCCGTCGCCGGCAAGGTGGACCTGCCCGAAGGCTGGTACTGCCTGCCCGTGCCGCCGGAGGAAGAGTAGCCCATGCCGCAAGCGGGAGCCATCCGAGCCGGCCGGGCGTTCGTCGAGCTATTCGCCGACGACTCGAAGCTCGTGCGCGGTCTGAAGCGCGCATCGGCGAAGCTCAAGGCGTTCGGCGAGTCGGTCCGCAACATGGGCCTCAAGATCGCCGGCCTGGGCACGGCCATTGCGACGCCGCTGCTGGCGTCCACCAAGGTCTTCGCCAAGATGGGCGACGATCTGGCGAAGATGTCGGCCCGCACCGGCTTCACCGTCGAAACGCTCTCGGAACTCGGCTTCGCGGCGGACCTGTCCGGGGCGAGCATGGAGGTGCTGGAGAACGGCATCCGCAAGATGCAGCGGACGCTGGTGGACGCCGCGACCGGCATGGCCAGCGCCCAGGAGGCCCTTGCCATCCTCGGCCTCACCGTCGCCGACCTCGACCAGCTCTCGCCCGAAAAGCAGTTCAAGCTCATCGCCGACCGGCTCGCCCGGATCGAAGACCCCACCATCAAGGCCGCGGTCGCGATGGAACTGTTCGGCCGGTCGGGCACGCAGCTTCTACCGATGCTCGCCGGCGGCGCGGCCGGCATCGAGCAGCTACAGGAGCAGGCCCGCAAGCTGGGGCTGACCATCTCGACCGAGGACGCCAAGGCCGCGGAACGGTTCAGTGACACGCTCTCGATTCTGTGGAAGGTGCTGAAACAAGGGGTATTCACCGTCGGCTCCGCGCTGGTCCCGATTCTCTCGCAGCTTGCCCAGTGGGTCACGAAGGTTGCTGTCTCTGCCGGCGAATGGATCAAGCGGAACAAGGAACTGGTGGTCACGGTGCTGCAAGTTGCCGTGGGCATCGTTGCCGCCGGCTTGGCGCTGGTGACGCTGGGCTACGCCATCGTCGGCGTGTCGAAGGTGCTGGGCATCCTCGCAACCGTTGTCACCGGCGTTGGCGTCGCGCTCAAGCTGCTGGGCGCTGTGCTAGCGTTCCTCGTCTCGCCCATCGGCCTTGTGATTACCGCCGTCGTCGCGCTGGGGGCCTACATCCTCTACGCCACAGGCGCCGGGGCCAAGGCGCTCGGCTGGCTGGGCGAGCGGTTCGACGCGCTCCGCGACGAAGCGGTCGCGTCCTACCAGGGCATCGCCGACGCGCTGGCCGCCGGCGACATCGGCCTGGCCGCAAAGATTCTCTGGCTCACGCTCAAGATGGAGTGGACCAAGGGCATCAACTTCCTTGAGAAGGCTTGGCTCAACTTCCGCAACTTCTTCATCAAGATCGGCTACGACGCCTGGCACGGCCTGCTGGCCGTCGTCGAGATCGTCTGGCACGCGCTGGAGGTCGGCTGGATCGAAACGACCGCCTTCCTGTCCAAGACGTGGACGCAGTTCACCGGCTGGGTCACGAAGGCGTGGCACTGGTGCGGCAAGCAACTGTCGAAGGCGTGGAACTGGATCAAGAAGCAGTTCGACTCCAGCTTCGACGCCGAAGCGGCCAACCGCGCGGCGGACGAATACTACGAGGCGAAGAAGGCCGAGATCGAAAAGGAAACCGGCCGCAAGCTCGCCGAGCGCGAAGAACGCCGCCAGCAGGAACGCGAACGGGCCACGCAGGTCCATGAAGCCACGATGGCCGAGATCGGCCGCGAGAACCTCCAGAAGCATCAGGAACTCGACAACGAATACCAGCAGCGGATGGCCGACAACGAAGCCGACCTCGCCAAGGCGCGGAAGGAGTGGCAGGACTCGCTGGCCGAAGCCCGCCGCAAGCGCGAGGCCAAGGAAGCCGAAGGCCCCGGCAAGATGGAAGGTCCCGAAGACCTGCTGGCGAAGGTCCGCGGGAGCCTGTCCGGCCTGGGCGACCTGCTCCAGACGGCCAAGGAACGGACCGTCGGCGTCGCCGGCACGTTCAACGCCGCGGCCTTGCTCGGACTCCAGGCCGGCGGCGCGGACGATCGTATCGCTGCGGCGACGGAGCGGACCGCCAAGGGCGTCGAGGGGTTGCGGCAGGACGTGAAGAACAACCAGGCGGCGTTCGTGTGAGGTCCGACCATGCCCTTGACGCTCACCGAAAAGCTCGACAGCCGCAAGTGGAACACAGGCGACAACGCCTCGGTGGAGATGCTCTACATCCTCACCGGGACCAGCGATGATGTCACGGCCAAGAACCTCATCAGCAGTTCCACGCCCACCAGCTACAACGGCCTGACCCGCCAGTCGATCCAGATCGAGCCGGAATGGGTGGACTCGACCGCCGGCGACGGCCGCTGGCTGGCGACGGTCCGGTATGGCGTAAAGCCGCCGGCCGAGGTGGGCGAATCGAGCTTCGCCTTCGACACCTCGGGCGGGACGCAGCACGTCACACAGTCGATTTCCACGGTGAACCGCTACGCCGCGCCGGGCAAGACCGCCCCGGACTTCGGCGGCGCGATCGGCGTCACGCATGACAACGTGGAAGGCGTCGATATCACCGTGCCGGTCTACGCCTTCTCGGAAACCCACTACCTAGCCGACTCGTTCGTCACGCCGACCTACCGCGGCACGCTGTTCAGTCTCACCGGCAAGGTGAACAACGGCGGCTTCAAGGGCTGCGCCGCCGGCGAGTGCCTCTTCCTGGGCGCGTCCGGCTCGAAGCGCGGCACCGACGACTGGGAGATCACCTACCGCTTCGCGGCCAGCCCCAACCGCACGGGCATCAGCGTCGGCGGGATCGGCGGCATCAGCAAGAAGGGCTGGGAATACATGTGGGTCCGCTACGCCGACTCGGAAGACGCCGCGGCCAAGGCCATCGTGAAGAAGCCCGTCGCCGTCTACATCGAGCGCGTGTACGAGGAAGGCAACTTCGGCGGACTGGGAATCGGGACGTAAGCCATGGGCGACACGCTCAAGAAGGTCAAGCCGGGCGATCCGCTCGCCATCCCCGCGGCGACGTTCAACACGTTCGTCGATTCCGCCCGCGACTACCTCCAGCGCCGGCACAGCCAGCGCCAACAAGGCACACCGTCCGGCCGGCACAACTGCATCATCCACGTCCGCAACGACAGCGGGGCGGACCGTGAGCGGTACGAGGTGCTGGGCATCGACTCGCCGATCTTCGACCCGGCCAGCGACGAAGAGGCGTTCAAGAACGCCCCGGCCATGGCCGGCGTGACGCCGGCCGAGGACGACCACGCCGGCAAGTTCGTCGTACTTCTGGAGCCTGTTGCTGCCGGCGAACTCGCCCTGGCCGTGGCGGCAGGCGCCGTGCCTGTCCGCCTGGACGTGCCGGACGAGGACTTCCCGTACCGCTTGGCCGAGGTGACGGACGGCTCGGCCGCGAACCTCACCGCGGTCAAGCGCGGGTCCGCCGCGATTCTCTGGCGCGAAGGCGGCACGGGCGTCCAGTGGGCGCTCGTGCGGCTGGGCATTCTGCCCGAGCCGGCCGTCTTCCCGGTGGACCTGTCGCAGTACGGCGGCGAGCAGGGCGACGATCAGAACCCGGCGACGTGGACCTACGACGTGACCGATCCGTTCACCAGCGAGACGCTGGCCAGCGCCGTCGATCCCGTCGCCGCGCCGCACAAGTGGCAGCGCCCTTCGGTGGGCTTCATCATCCCGGCGACGTTCGGCTATGCCCACTGGGACACCGACGGCGAGCTTGTGCTCGGCTGGATCAACGAAGTCGCCGACCAGGAGCCTTGCGAGACTTCCGAGTCGGAGCCGTAGGAGGGCCGGGCATGTCCACAACAGGCAAGGCGGTAGCTATCGCCAGCGGCAAGCGCGGCGTGCTCGTTTCGGGCAAGGCTGCGATCTACAACGTCGATGGCCAGTGCGCGGCGTGCTGCATCGAGTTCCTCCAGACCTGGAGCTTCACCGACCAGGGCTTCATCGACGGCGGGCAGGATGGGGCCTTCCGCGCCTACGACGACCCGGCCGACGTGCCGGCCAGCCCGTGGAGCATTCTCAACAACGGCCGAAGCCTTCGGCTGGACTGGGAAGACGACACCAACTGCATGGGCCACAACCCGTACACGCAGTACGCCACGGCCACCTGCGAAATCATCGTGCCGCGGGACACGCTGATGACCGTGGCGTGGTCCGGCATGGGCGAGACGCAAGACCCCAACTACGAACTGATGAGCTTGTACGTGGACGGCCTGCTTGTCGGCTCGGCCCACGCGCCCGGCGGGCAGCAGGGATGCGCCGGCATGGGGCCGGTGGTGTCCAACCCGCCGCCGCCCCAGCAAGTGCTGCTGACGGCCGGCCCGCACACGCTGCACATCGACGCGACCACGAACGACCCGCTCTACCACTTCGGGGCGTGGTATCGGTTCGACCTGACCTTCGAGGAAGTCCCGCCCGCACCGTGAGACCGCCATGCTGATTCGCCGATCCATCACTGCCTTGAAACGCACCGCCCGCGCCCGGCCGGCCGGCTACGCCGAAGCCGTCCTCGCCAGCGCCGAGCGCGCCGACAAGGCCCACTACTGGATCGACCTGGCCAGCTACCTCGACCTCTGCCGGCGGCACGGCAGCTACAAGGGCGCGGTGCCTGCCGCCGCCGGCGTCGCCGTCGCTCCGGGCCTGCACGCCGCCCAGCCCATCCCCGCGCGCGAATCGCCGCCGCCCCGCGAAGGCGCGGTCCCCCAGCCGGCCGCACCGGACGCCGACGCCCAAGCCGCCGCGGAAGCCGTCGTCGCCCGGCTCGCGGAGATCAAGCGCCGCTTCGCCACCTGTAAAGCCTGCGAGCACGCGCGGGACGACGGCTTCGCCTGCGTCCTTCACGCCGGCTGCTGCTTCGGCCGCTTCCGCTCCGACCTCGCCAACGCCTGCCCCGCCGGCCGGTGGTAACGTGGGCCACTTCCCGACGGCTCCGGTAAGCACTCAGCATGGAGCCGAGTGCCGCCGAGGTTGGATTTCACGCAACGAAGCCGGAAAAGGCTTTCAATCCGGCCGTCTCTGACGTAAAATGCCGTCAAACAAGGGCTTATGACGATGAACCACGCGAGCTTTTCCAACCGAGCCGCCGGCAGATTCGGGACGCCCGAAGCTGGCTGGTGCGGGTCATCGCCCGCCGCGCCGTGGACATCCTCAAGGCCCAGGAGACCGGCCCATGAAGAAGACGGCGATCTACGCGCGCTACTCGTCCCACGCGCAGGACGGCGGCACGTCGATTGAAGTCCAGCTTGACGCCTGCCGCCGCGACCTCCCGCCCAAGACCTTCCGCGAATACGTTGACCGTGCCCGCACCGGCCGCTCGATGGCCGGCCGCGAAGCCTTGCTCCGGCTCCTGACCGACGCCGAAGCCGACCAGATCGAACGGGTGCTGGTCTACAAGTTCGACCGGCTCGGCCGCAACCTTGCCGAAACCTCCGCGATCATCGCCCAGCTTGAGGACGGCGGCGTCGAGGTGGTGAGCGTCACCGAGGGCAAGGACGCGCTGGCCCGCGGGATGCACCTCGTTATCAGCGAGCACTACTCGCGGGTCCTGTCGGAGCGGACGAAGGACGGCCTGGTCAAGCGGTTCGAGCAGAAGGCTTGGACCGGCGGACCGCCGCCTTACGGCTACCGCATCGAGACAACCGCCGACGGCCTGCACCGGCTCACGGTGAACGAAGAGGAAGCCACGGTCGTCCGCTGGCTGTTCCAAGTCTACACCAGCGAGTCGATCGGCCTGAAAGCCCTTGCCCAGCGGCTCGCCAAGCGCGGGATTCCGACCCGCCGCTGCCCGACGTGGACGCACACCAGCGTCCGGCGGATTCTCACCAACGACATCGCCATCGGGCGGATCGTCTACAACCGCCGACGGTTCAAGCTCAACAAGCGGACCGGCCGGCGGGTCCCCGTGTGGCGGGACGAATCGGAGCACATCGCGCAGAACGAAGAACGCCTGCGGATCATCGACGACGAAACCTTCGCCGAAGCGCAGAACCGGCTCGCCCTCCACGCCCGGCCGCGCCGGGACACCGGGCAGCTTCTCGCCCCGGCCTACCGGCCGTTCACCGGGATGATCTTCTGCGAAGAGTGCGGCAGCGTGTGCTATCGGCGAACCAGCAAGAACCGCAAGGGCGAGTACAACTACTACGGGTGCGGTTGCCGCCAGCGGAACGGCCCGGGCGCCTGCGACAACGGGGCGAGCGTCCGCGAAGACCTGCTGATGGAGCGGATCAAGCGGACCTACGAAGAGGTCTTCGCCGACGCCGACTCGATCATCGAAGACGCCATCGAAGAAGCCCGCAAGCTGATGCAGTCCAACCGCGGCGAACTCCAGCGGGTCCGCGGCCAGATCGGGGAACTCGACAAGAAGATCGGTTCGATGACCCGGCTCCTGGTGGACCCGGACATCGACGCCACGGCCAAGCGGGCGGTATCGCGGCAGGTCGGGGAGTTGGAAGCCGAACGCGAGCGGCTCCAGAACGCCGTGGCGGAATTGGCCAACGACGCCAACGACAACACCGCCCGGCTGGCCGGCGCGGTCCGGCAAGCCCTCACCGAAGCGCAAGAATCGCTTGCCACGGTGGCCACGCCGACAGAGATGCGGGACTTCATCGAGCAGTACGTTGGCCCGATGGTCCTCAAGCCCAACGGGGACATCGAGCGCAAAGGCTTGGAAACGCTGGCCGAAACGCAAACGGCCCCGGCAGAAGCCGGGGCCGTGAAGCGGTCAATAGCGGGGACAGGATTTGAACCTGCGACCTCGAGGTTATGAGCCTCGCGAGCTACCGGACTGCTCCACCCCGCGTCATGTATTTTTTATCGAATTGACTCGTGTTTATGCCTGAGCAACACCGTCATTGTACTGATGGAACGGGAGCCGTCGAGGGGGAAAGCCCAAGTTATGGACACTTCGGTGTCGTTCTGTGGCGATTGTGCGGGGCATGCGGACGCCGAACGGCGTGGACGGGCGTGGACGACGGTGCGGTGCCGAATCGCCGCAACATCCCGGCGCCGTTAGACTTTGCTTGCCGGTTCGGAGGTGAAGGGGTAGACTCCAAGAACGGGCCGCCACAGGGGTACG
>Ga0123329_1001148_pt1 | contig 25486 bp, 22 predicted proteins | sample BioC12SIPDNA_FD_89703 | JGI IMG/M metagenome (GOLD analysis project Ga0123329, IMG submission 89703) | Anaerobic biogas reactor microbial communites from Washington, USA - Biogas_R1_B C12 SIP DNA | ecosystem: Engineered > Bioreactor > Anaerobic > Unclassified | place: Washington, USA | collected...
CACGTCGAGCCGCAGCTCGGGCCACATGCGCCGCAACCGCTCTCGAAGCGACTGCACCACTTCGACCGATCCGTCCTCGCTGCGGATCACGACGCCGTCGGCCACGGCCGCCGGGAACCCGGCCGGCCGCAGGGCCACGTTGCGGTCCAGCGTCTTGTCGGCTTCGGCGGTGGCGCGGCGGATCAACTCGTCGACGCGGCCCGCGGGGCTCGACGCCGGCAACGCCACCTGGAGACTGTCGTGCGGCATCTGGGCCACGGCTTCCAACGTGAGGCGACACTGGGCATCGAACTGCTCCTGGTCGCTCAATTCGCCCAGCCGCCGCTCGGTCCGCTCGTACACCGACCGCAGGATTTCCTCGAGCCGGGCCAGGCGCTGGCGCTGGGCCTCGACCTCGACCGTGGCCAGGACCTGCCGCCGCAGGCGGTCGCCCTCGGCGCGTGCGGCACCGAGGATCTCCTCGACGGTCGCACGGGCCTTGTCCTCGATCTTCCGGGCCTCGGCTTCGGCGTCCTTCTGGCCGCGACGGAGTTCGCGCTCGGCTTTCGTGCGCGCGTCGGACAGCACTTCGTCGTACAGTTTGTTCGTCGTCTGCGTCATGCTCGTCCCTGCCTGACCTTCCGCGTGGCTGCCCCTCGACAGGCTCGGAACCTGACGGCAAGCAGCCACCCTGCGGACTACACATTCACGGGCGGCTCGCGAGCCGCCCCTACGACAGCCTCCGCGTGGGCCCGCTGGCCCACCCTATCATCCCAAGGCGGGTCCGGAGGACCCACCCTACACGCCGCGTCAAGCAGCCGGGTGCCATGCCTGCCCCGTCAGGCATGGGCGAGTCTCCTTGTCGATTCGCGTGGCTGCAAGCAGCCACCCTACACGCTCCTCGACAGGCTCGGAGCCTGCCGCCAAGCAGCCACCCTACGGGCGGCGCCGGGCGTCAGACGCGGACGCCGATGGCCTCGCGGATCAGGTCCACCAGGCGCGGTCGTCCTGCGCGGCGGCCGTCGGGGCCGGCAATCTCGACGATCGCCGGCCGCGTCCGCGTGAACCGGACTTGGTTGATCTCCTGCTGCAGCTCGGCGGAGATCTGGTCCGGGAGGATGATGACGCCCACGTCGGCGGTGCCAAGAGCGCGCTCGAATTCGCGCCGGGCCTCGCTCGGGCTTTCCACCACCACGCCGTCAACGCCGGCGAAACGGAAGCCCATCACCGTATCGTAGTCGCCAATGCACACGAACTTCATGTCAGATCAACGGCCTCAGAATCATGAACATCATCAGGAACGCCACGGCCAGGCCGAGCACGGCGAGGCCTTCGCCGAGGGCGACGAAGATGAGGCCGCGCCCCATCATCTCGGGCTTCTCGCTGGCGGCTCCGATGGCCGCCGAGCCGACGTGGGCCACGGCGTAGGCGGCGCCCAGCACGCTCACGCCCGTGATAAACGCAATCGCACACGCCACGAACGACGCCACCATGCCGTGATGCTCCTGCAACAGTCCCTTGCCGGTCGCGGTTCCGTCCGCGGCAGCCTGCTCCTGGGCCAACGCCGGGGCAGCCACCAGGGTCATCAGTACCAACGCCATCGCCAGATGCTTCATGGTCAACCTCCAAGTCCACATGTCTGCCGAGCCTACTCGACCTCGAACGGGCGATAGGCTCGTCCGTTACCCGAGAAGAACTTTCCGAAGAACTCGTAGTACTCAAGACGCACCGCCTGGATGGCCGCCACAAGGCCCTCCAGCACGATGATGATGACGTTGCCCACAACGAACATGACCACGGCCAGAGGCTTGCCCACGGTCGGCAGATCGGCCAGGACGCGACTCATCTCGAACGTCGCCAGCAGCAGGGCCGCATGGCTGAACGCGTACGCCGCCAGACGCAGGAACGACAGCGAGTTGGCCAGGTACCCGATGAAGACCTCCATGACCTCGACGCAGGCGGTGATGAGGGCCTCGCCGAGGTTCTCCGCGGGCTCGCCGCGACGATGCTTCAGGAACACCAGCAGCGGCTCGCGGATGAACAGCACCACGACGCCTGCGGCGATGATGCCGAGCATCGGCCCCACGGGCAGGTTCTCCGGGCCGAACACCAGGGCCTTCAGCGCCACCCACAGGACCGCCCAGTACATCAGCGCCCCGACCAGGCCCACGCGGTCGAAGATGCCGTGCATGAAGTCGCGATTGCGCAGGCGGTTGATGATGTTGAAGATCAGGCCGATCGAGATCATTGCCGCGCCGCCGACGACGGCCACTTCCAGCGTCATCAGCGGGTCGCTGTGCTCGCCGAACGGTTCCTGCCACAGCGGCGCCATCCACGTCTGCCCGGTGTTTTCCACCGTCAGGCCGAAGTAGCTGCCGTAGACTACGCCCATGACCATCGACGCCAGGCCGCACGCCAGGAAGATCGTGCCGATGTCGCGCGTCTTCTCCTTGCGGCCCTTGCGTCGCACCAGGAGGCCGATCACGGTCAACACCAGCCCGTGGCCGACGTCGCCGAACATGAAGCCGAACATCGCCAGGAACGTGATGGCGACGAACAGCGTCGGCTCGATCTCGCGGTACTTCGGGAACCCGTAGCCGGCGACGAGCATCGCGAACGGCCGCAGGAGCGGGTGCGTGGTGAACTTGCTGGGCGGCTCGCTGCCGGGGGGCGGATCGTAGATTTCGATGGCCGCGCGGCCGCCGGTCTTCTCCAGAACGACCTCGGTCACCTGGTTCACCTGGGCCGCGGGGACCCACCCGGTGATGTAGCAGGCCGCCTCGGTGTAGGCGAAGTTCACGCGCGCCTCGATCATGCGCAGTTCGTTGACGATGGTGCGCCGATAGGTGCGCAGCTCGGGGCCGCAGTCGGCGGCCATGTCCTTCAGGACGCGCTGGGCCATGTCGCGCTGCACCTCGACGCGGTCGATCTGGCGGTCGGCGTCGGCCTTGAGCTGCTCGGCCAGACCGGTCATCGATTCCCCGGGCGGCTCGGGCTCGAACCCGGCGTGCTCCAGGGCCGTCTCGAGGGCGAATCGCCCCTTCTTGCTCGTCACGGCCACAATCCGCTGCTTGTCGCCGCTCGGGCGGCGCGGCAACAGCACGACGTTCTCGCCGACCTTCGCCTCCAGGTCGCCCAGGGATGTCTCGGGCATCGACCCGATGGCGAAATGCAGGAACGAGAACTCGTTCAGCCGCTCGATCGGCACGCCCAGGCCGACGAACGACTCGATGTTGCGGATCATGCTGTCCAGTTGCGTCCGTTCGGCCTCGCACCTCGCGGCCTGGCGCGACGCCTCGTCGGCGCGGACCTCGATCTGGTGCAACCGGTCGGAAATCTCGTCCGGCGTCTTGTGCGGCAGCACGGCCTCGGGGCCTTCGGCCTCCAGCCCCAGTTCCGTCAACAGACGCTCCACGTGCAGCAGCAGTTGCCGAATCTCGTCCACGTGCCGGTCCTGCTGCGGCCGATGCGACAGCGGCACATCCGTCTCCGCCGCCGGCACCAGGTGGATGGTCTTCAGTTCGCCCAGCGCGCGCGTCACCTCGGGCTCATCCTTTTCCAGGATGAACAGGTTAACCCGCTTCATGCGCGCGGGCGTCAGCATCCGACCGTCCTCCCACTCAGGCCTCGGGCGACACGAACCGCTGCCTGGCCTCCTCCGGCGACAACCCGTAGCGGACGACCTCGACCGCCGTAATCAGGTTGGCCAGTTCCATGCGCCGCACGGCCGCGTAGCCGTACAGGCACCCGATGTCGAACAACGATCCGAAATAGGTGCGATTCGCCATGGCGTAGTACCGCCGCCACAGGCGCCGCTCGATGGCCGGCAATTCCGGCGGCACCTCGCCGAGGCGATCGCGAATGGGCCTCGGGGCCGCGGCGACGATGTCGCGGACGCCCCCTTCGCGTGCCGCGGCGCGCACCCACGACGGCACGTGCCCCGTCATCGGGTCGGGCGCCGCCAGGCTCGCCACGGACCCGGCCTCCAGGGTGTAGTTCACGCGACCACGCAGGACGAACATCAGGTTGTAGAGGGCCGCCTCGAACTCGGCCAGGGTCGCGACCGCCTTGCGATCCGCCGACGGCAGGACCGCAATGCTCTCGGCCAGCAACCGGAAGTACCCGCGGTCCAGGCCCGCCTCGAGGTGAATCGGCAACCCGGTTTCGTTGTACAGCAACAGCCCTTCGAGGGCCGATTGCCGCAGCGTCCGATCCGGAATGCCGTTGACCAGTTCGCCGACGCTGTCGGTGCGGCCGGGGACGAATTCCAGCCAGCGGAACGGTTCCGGAACGCGGATGAGCGGCAACTGCTCGGGCAGGTCCTCGCGGCCGGCCAGTCGCATGCGAAGCCAGAGCTTCATGTTCTCGATCTGGAGCCGCGCGACCAGGGCCGCGAAAAACCGGTCGCGCGGGGCCTTCAGGTATCGCCACAGTTGGGCGATCGAGGCGGCGTACCGCTCGACGAGTCGCCGCTGAAGGCCCATGTGCCCGGCAACGGCCTCGTTGGGAAACAGCTCGCCGGCCAGCTCCACGAGCGTGCGGTGCCTGAGCAGGGCCATCAGCCGGTCGCCCTCGTAGGCCTGCGAGTGCAGGGCCCGAGCCTTGGCGATGAGGAAATCCAGACCGGTTTCGATCTTGGTCAGCACGACAGTCGTCTTCCGAGAAAATCGTTGCGTTGCTAGAGGCCGAGCACCGCTCGGCGGAGGGCCTCGACGGCCTGGTCCGCGTCGGACGGAGCGACCTGAAGGGTCTGGTGCAGGTGCTCCAGCCGCTGAGCCAGCAACCGCTGCTTCTCGCGCTGGGCGTCCGTTTCGGCCTTGGCGACCAGGTCGGCGGCTTCGCGGCGGGCCTGCTCGATGGCCTGCTGGGCGCGCGCCTCGGCCTCCTGCTGGGCTCGTTGCACGGCCTCGCGGGCGTCTTTGCGGGCCTGCTGAACCAGCCGCCGGCCCTCGTCTTCCACTTCGAGCATCTTCTGAATGACTTCCTGCATGACAATTGCCCCAGCGGCCGTCGCTTGACGCGGCGAACCAGGACGGCCGACGCTATTCCTCCGACTCGATCAGGGCGAGCAGGTCGGCCACCGACTCGGCTTCGGTCATCTTGCGGTAGAACCCGGGAATCTGGAGCAACCGGGCAATCTCGGCCAACGCCTGAATGTGCGGGCCCGGATCGTCCACGCGGGCCATGATCAGGAACACCACGCGAACCGGCTTGTCGTCGATGGCATCGAACTCGATGCCCGACTTCGAGATGCCCAGCGCAGCCGTCAGTTCCGTGATACTCTCGTGCTTGGCGTGAGGGACGGCCACGCCGCTGCCGATGCCCGTGGTCTGCTGACGCTCGCGGTTCATGATGGCGTCGATCACGCCCTCGCGGTCGGTGATGCGGCCCGAACGAACCAGAACGTCCACCAGTTCCTCGATGGCCTCGTCCTTCTCCGTGGAGACCATCGACACTTTGACCGTGGAGCTATCCAGCAAATCGCGCAATCTCATCGGCCTGACTCCTCACCCGGGCAGGGTTCCATCGTGGGGGAGGCTAACGGAACCCATGACGGGTCACCATGGGCTTCGTTAGAGTCCCCTAGAAGTACGAGCGGTCGCCCTATCCATCGACCGCTCGCGCCCATAGTGTAGCGAATGATCGACGCAATGCAAGAGTTTAAGACGACGCCCGTCGAAACGCGCCGACGGCCTCCGGGGGCCGCGCCCTGGCCGGAGTCCGCCTTGCCATCGTGCGAAACCCGCATAGAATGGGGGTGTTAAACTCACGGCCCCCATCGCTGGGGCCGGACGCACGTCTATCGCGCTGCGGCTTGGGAGGACTTCGGGTGCAGTATCGAACACTGGGAAATACCGGACTGAAGGTGTCTGCGCTGGGGTTCGGGGCCATGCGGCTCCCGATGACCGCCGACGACAAGGCCGTGGACCGCCGGCTGGCCCTGCCGATGTTCCGCCGGGCTTTCGAGGGCGGCGTCACCTACGTCGATTCGGCCGTCGGATACTGCAACGAGGATTCGCAGCGGGCCCTCGGCGAAGCCCTGGCCGACTGGTTCGCCGACGGGCATCCCAGGGATTCCATCGTCGTTTCGACCAAGAATCCCCACTACAACAAGGCCGATCCCGACACCTGGTGGAAGAACCTGGAGAACTCCCTCGAGCGGCTCCGGGTCGATTACATCGACTGCTACCACCACCATTTCATGAGCCTGAAGAGCTTCAGCGAGCATGTTCAGGGGCCCGGCGGCCACTACGAGCAGATGCTCAAGGCCCGCGATCAGGGCCTCATCCGCCACATCGGATTCAGCTGGCACGACACGCCCGAGCACTTCATCGAGGTCATCGACACGGGCCTGTTCGAGTTCGCCACCTGCCAGTACAACCTGCTGGACCGCAAGAACGAGCCGGCCATCGCCCACGCGCTGGCCAAGGGCATGGGCATCATCATCATGGGCCCGGTGGCCGGCGGACGTCTGAGCGTCACGGCCGGCCCCTTGGGCGAGCGTTTGCCGACGGGCATCGCCACGACGCCGGAGCTGGCCCTGAGGTTTGTGCTGGCGAATCCGGGCGTGTCGGTCGCCCTGAGCGGCATGACGTGCATGAGCGACGTGGACGAGAACCTGCGCACGGCCTCGCGGCGCGAGCCGCTCACCGACGCCGAGAAGAAGGCCACCGAGGAGGCCATGAAGGCTCTCAAGGGCCTGGCCGACCTCTACTGCACCGGCTGCCGGTACTGCGAACCCAAGTGTCCCCAGCAGATACGCATCGCGGACATTTTCCATCACATGATCGTCCGCAACGTCTACGGCGGCGAGGAGGCCGCCGTACGAGGCTATGCGTTCATGAAGAAATCGGCCGCCTCCGCGGGCAAGAAGATGGCCGACGCGTGCATCGAGTGCGGCAAATGCGAGAAGGCGTGCCCGCAGAACATCCCGATCCGCCAGCAGCTCAAGGAAGCCCGCGCCGCGCTCGACAGGAGTTGACAGAGCCTGACCATCGGGGCAGGCGACTTCGTGGCCACGCCCCTCGACGGGTTCGGGGTCTGCGACAAGCGTCGCCATGCCATCCGACGACAGGGCGGCTCACCCCTCGACGAGGCTCGGGACTTGCAGCGAGCCGCCCCTGCAACAACACGCGGGGCCATGGCCGCGAGCGACCATGGCCCCGCCCTTGTTTCTCCGCGTGGCTGCAAGCAGCCACCCTACGCGCGCCGCGTGGCTGCTCCTCGACAGGCTCGGAACCTTACGGCCCCTCGACGGTGCTCGGGAACTGCGTCAAGCAGCCACCCGACGCGCGCCGGCGTCACTTGGCCACGATGTTCACCAACCGTCCGGCCACGACGATCACCTTGCGGACCGTCGCGCCGCCAATGGCTTTCTGGACGTTCTCGTCGGCCAGGGCCAGTTGCTCGATTGTCTTGTCGTCGGTTCCGGCAGGCACCGTCACGTGGCTGCGCAGCTTGCCGTTCACCTGCACCGCCAACTCGATCACGTCCTCGGCGCAGGCCGCCTCGCTGAACTCCGGCCACCCCGCGGCAATCAGGCCGCCGTCGTGGCCCATCGTCTCCCACAACTCCTCGGCCACGTGCGGCACCATCGGCCCGAGCAGACGCACCATCGACTCCAGGGCAAAACGCACCACCGCCCTGCCCCGCTCCTGCGAGGCGAGCGTTCCGAGGGAGTCGCCCAGCAGGTTCGACAGTTCCATGACGGCGGCAATCGCCGTGTTGAATTGCCACGACTGCTCGATGTCGGCGGTCACTTTGCGGATGGCCTGATGCGTCTTCCGCCACAGGGCCTTGGCCTCCGGATCGAGGTCTCCGCCGTCGCCGGCGTACGGCGCAACGTCGTGCAACGTCGCAAGATGCTCATCCACGTGAACCCACAGGCGCTTCAGAAACCGGTGGGCCCCGGCCACGGCCGAATCGTTCCATTCGGCGTCCTTCTGCGGCGGGCCGATGAACAGGGTATAGAGCCGCTGCGTGTCCGCCCCGTACTGGGCGATCAGGGCGTCCGGCGACACGACGTTGCCCTTGGACTTGGACATCTTCTCCAACTTGCCCGTCTTCTCGCTCATCTTGCAGATCATGCCCTGCGTGAAGAGGGCCTTGAACGGTTCGCGGCAGTTCTCGCCCACGTGTCCGGCGTCCATCAGCACCTTGACGATGAACCGGGTGTAGAGGAGGTGCAGCACGGCATGCTCGACGCCGCCGATGTACTGGTCCACGGGCAGCCACGAGTCGATGTCCTTGCGGCGGAAGGCCTGGGCGTTCTCCTGCCCCGGCAGCACCGGCGAGGCAAACCGCAGGAAGTACCAGCACGAGCAGAGCCACTGGGCCAGCGTGTCGGTCTCGCGCCGGGCGGGGCCGCCGCACTTCGGGCACGTCGTGTTCACCCACTCGGCCACGCCGGCCAGCGGGCTGGTGCCCTTGGGGCGGAAGTCCACCTTCGACGTCTCGGGCAGTTGCACCGGCAGTTGCTCGTCGGGCACCACCTGCTCGCCGCAGGCGTCGCAGTAGATGACCGGAATCGGCGCGCCCCAATACCGTTGCCGCGAAATCAGCCAGTCGCGAATGCGGTAGTTGACGGTCCGCTCGCCCATGGCGTGTTTCTCAAGGTACTCGATCACGGCCGGAATGCCGCTCGGCGACGGCGTGCCGGTCATGGCGGCGGAGTTAACCATTTCGCCGGCCTCGACATACGCCTCGGTGAGTTCCGCGGCCGTCAGCGGCGTCGCGCGGCCCTTGGGCTGAATGACCACCTTGATCGGCAGGTCGTACTTCCTGGCGAACTCGAAGTCGCGCTGATCGTGGGCCGGCACGGCCATGACGGCCCCCGTGCCGTACTCCATCAGGGCATAGTTGGCCACCCAGAGCGGCACGGCCTCGCCGTTGACGGGGTTGGTGACGGTGCGTCCGGTGAAGACACCCTCCTTGACGGTGGTCTCGGCGCCGCGGTCGGCGGCGCTCTGGCGGCGGACGCGGGCCACGAACTCCATGACGGGGCCTTCGTGCTCGGTGCCGCGCACCAGTTCGGGAATCATCGGGTGCTCGGGCGCCAGGCTCATGAACGTGACGCCCCAGAGGGTGTCGGGCCGCGTCGTGAAGCACGGCAGCGGCTCGCCGGTGTGAGTGACCTTGAAATCGACGCGGGCGCCTTCGCTGCGGCCGATCCAGTTCGCCTGCATCGTCCGGACGGTCTCGGGCCAGCCGTCCAGCAACGACAGGTCGTCCAGCAAGCGCTGGGCGTACTCGGTGATGCGGAAGAACCATTGCTGGAGGTCGCGCTGCTCGACGGCCGCGCCGCACCGTTCGCAGCCGCCGGTGACCACCTCTTCATTGGCCAGGGCGGTGTTGCACTGCGGGCACCAGTTGATCGGGGCCTTCTTGCGGTAGGCCAGCCCGCGCCGGTACAGCACCGTGAAGATCCACTGGGTCCACTTGTAGTAGTCGGCGTCGCACGTGGCGACCTCGCGCGGCCAATCGTACCCGACGCCCCAGCGGCGCAGCTGCGTCTTCATCTTCGCGATGTTGTCGTAGGTCCACTTGGCCGGATCGGCGTTCTGCTTGATGGCGGCGTTCTCGGCCGGCAGGCCGAAGGCGTCCCACCCCATCGGCGTCAGCACGTTGTAGCCGCGCGTCATCTTGTACCGGGCCACCACGTCGCCGATGATGTAGTTGCGGCCGTGGCCGACGTGCAGCGTGCCGCTCGGATACGGGAACATGACCAGGCAGTAGAACTTCTTGCGTCCCTTGGGATCGGCGGCCGGGTCGGCGGCGGCAAACAGGCTCTGCTCGTCCCATCGCGTCTGCCATTTCAGTTCGATCGACTGCGGATTGTACTCGCTCACGGCGATCTCCTTCGTTGACGCGCCCTGCGGCGCGATGGCTCTCCGCGTAACGGCGGATCAGCCACCCTGCGGCTTCCGGCGGCTGCAAGCAGCCGCACGGGGTTATTCGGCGGGGAGATCCTGTCGGGCCTCGTCGCGGAACTGTCTGGCGCGAAGCACCAGTTCGTCGGGGTCCGACGCCTTGGCCGGCGTCAGTTCGTACGGGCCGAAGCGGTGCTCGTCGTGCCGCGTGCCGGGCACCACCGTCTCGAACGGCAGGTCCAGGAACATCCATTGGTACCACGGGGCGGCCACGCGCTCGTTCACCACCAGCGGCTCGTAGCCGTCCAGCTCCATGCGGATGCTGTAGACGCCGTACCACGTGAACGGGGCCGTCACGGGCGTGCGGCCGACTTCGTTGTCGTTGAGCCAGACGACGGCTCCGGGCGGATTGGTCTCGATGGTGATGGAGCGGGCCACGCGGCCGGTGCATCCGGCACACAGCGGCGCGACGACGGCCAGCACGGTCACGATGACCCCTCTTGCGCTCATAAGTCGGGCCTTTCCTGATGATAGATCACCCGATTGTCCACCGCCAGCGTCTCCGTGTCAAGAAGGCTCACGCGACACAACCCGGTCAGCCACCCGCAGCACTCGCCGGGATTGACGTACGGCGCGCCGCCGCGACGTTCGGCCAGCGGCTCGTGCGTGTGGCCGCAGACAACAATGTCGGCCCCCGCCGCGCCCTCCGTCGCCAGGGTGGCCGCATCATGCACCAGGCAGAACCGACGGCCGCCCAGGTCGAACCGCCGCGGCCCGTCGCACAGGTCGGGCAGCAGCCGGGCCAGCCCCCGCCGCTCGCCGTCGTTGTTGCCGAAGACGCCCAGCAGCGGCACACGAAGCCGCCCGAGCAACAGCTTCAGCGCAAACGGCGAACAGAAGTCGCCCGCGTGGATCACGGCCTCGACGCCGGCGGCCTCCAGCGCCGCCAGCGCACGGTCCAGGGCCACCAGGTTATCGTGCGTGTCGCTGATCAGACCGATGCGCATGGGCCGGTTCCCGAGGACTCAAACGATGCGATCATAGAGAGCTGCCGCACGAGTGTCAAGCTCGCCTCCGGGGGTTACGGTCATCGCATCATGGAGCCTCCCTAGCACACACAACCACAAGCACCTCCGCGATGAAACTGCCGCTCTCCAACAGCATCATTTGCCCTTTGGCAGAGTCAGCACGCTCAGTTTCAAGTTATCCCAGCTTCGCTCCACCTCTTCGAGTTTTCCATACTCGCCAATTTCCTCAAGGGGCTGCGAAATGGGAGCGCTTAGCAAAGCCACTTGGTTCATCTTGGCCAGATAAACCGCATCCCAGACTACGGCCCCTTTCTCGAGTTTGAGGGAGGTCGACAGCTTCGTGTCATCCGTGTTGCCTTGCCAGATGACAGCGCTGTCGGTCGTAAGAAACACGACTCGCTCCGCATCACAGTACAACACGTGCCCCGTGTCAGAGGGCAACACTCGCGGAGCGGCGGGAACGGTGGGCTCCCCCCCAACTTCCACTTGGTATTCCTGGAACACTTTCTTTTCGCCATTGAAGGCAAACATCGCTCTCGACTGATTATCACGAGGAATCAACAGCCGCGTGACGCCTTCAATCGCGGTGCATTTCCGCACAAAGTCCAAGGACTTGGTCCTGAAAAACGCCACGTGTCCTTCGCGATCGGCCAACCAGATGACTCCCTCCTTGTCAACGCCGCAGGATTGAAGCGGTGGAGGCAACTCCTTGCTACAGGCATAAAGAGGATTGCCGGCATACCGCAACGCCGCCAAGTCGTCAGGATATCCTTCCACGGGCACATGCCCGGCCACCTGGCAGTCTCCATACACCGAATAGAATCGATCATCAATGCAGAAGAGAACCGGCTTGACCAAATCAGCTTCAGGCTGCTTGTAGTCCCGCATCAGCACACCCATCGGGGGCGTATTATATGTCCGCATGGTCAGTGGGCCCAAACGGATCTTGACCATCTTGCCGTCTGCACCAATTTCAAGATACTCCTCCGAAAGTCCCCAGGCAAGCCAGAGATCGTACATCTGGTAAATCGGCAATGGTGGCCAGAAGCTTCTGTAGCCCCGTCCGGTTCTGAAGCCAGCCGGACCCCTTTCATCTATCTCGCGCTGCCGCTTTACTAAATCTGGAAATTTCCGGAACACCTTCGCATATTCCTGATTAGTCTCCAGCCTGCTAATCGGCCCCATGGGCACGGAAGGCGACGTCCTCCTTGCTGATTCACTGCTGGGGGCCGGTGGCGTTACCTTCCGACCGACAACGGCATATTGTCCATCTCGTTCGAATAGACTCAGCAGCCGCGTACTGTCCGGACGGCCCTGATCCTCCGCCGTCGCGACGGCATCCGTTGCCCACAGCAAGAGAATCGCTAGCAGCAAATGCGTGGCGGAATTGATCATGGTCCTGCCTCCTCCATCTCATTGACCCATGGGGACATGACCCATGGGGACAGGACCCATGGGGACAGTATACTGTTTTCTCCCCCGACCTACGGACTCGCGGCCACATGTGCCATCGTATCGCACGCCTGAACCACCAGGCAACCCCTGCGTCCCGCGTGGGTCCGGGGGACCCACCCTACCCGCTCGGCTCCGGGCGGGGGCGCATCAGCGTTTTGGGGGCCGTACCGTAGCACGGGCATATTGCCCGTGAGTGGCAGCGGCAGAAGAGCCCCTGCTTCCCAAGAACGTGAATGCACCCTCCGGGTGGAGTCACTCCAGCGGCTCGGGCAGGGTTCGCTCGTTGGGATCCAGCACGACGGTATGTTCCTGGATGGCCCCCGGGATCAGCACGAAGCTGCCTTGGCGGCCGGGAACGATCGACCCGTCGCCGTCGCGGCGTTTGAGGACAAACAGGTACTGCTGTCCTTTGACCAGGAACTCCAGGAAAACGAGCGTGGAGACCTTCTCGACGACGACCGCGCCGTCGGCACCGACGACTTTCTCGTCGGCCAGGTACGGCGGCGGAAGGAAGCGGCCCAGTTCGATCCGCAGCTTGTCATCGAGCCGCACGGCAATGGCCTGCTGCGGCCCCTGCTGAGGGTCGAACGCATAGGCCCGTTGCACGGCGGCAATCCGCTCGGCCAGGTCGCGCCGGGCCCACTGAAGCGTGGGCTCCAGATCGGCCGCGGGCGTCAGGTTCTCGGGGATGGTGTACGGCCAGACGCCGCCGGGAATCGTCGGCAAGGCCTCGGCGGCCGCAGCGTGTGGCTCGTCGGCCGGTGCAGCCGACGGAGAGACCGCGTCGGGGGATGTCGCCGTGGCCGCAACGGGTTTGGCCTGTGCGACCGGGGCCGCGACAGGTCCGATTTCGACGGCCGTGTCGGTCGCCGCGACCGGCGGTTCGGTCACATCAGGCACCGTCCCGACGGTGGCTGCGGTCGCCTCCGGCAGCGGGGTTGCGTGTACGTCCGGCGTCTGTCCGTCTGGCTCCTGTTTCTGTGTGTCTGGGGTGGGCGGGGTGGGCGTGGCGGGCGTCTGCGCGACGGGCAACGACGGTTCGGGCCCTTTCAGCATCACGATGGCCGCAATTCCGGCCGCCGCCAGCACGACCGCGGCCGCCAGGATGGCCCAGACCGGCCGCCGCGACGGGGCCGGCCGGCGCGGGGTGTGCGGTTCGGCGTCGGGCCACTGGTTGGCGTCGCGCGGCTCGGCATACGGCATCCGCTGCCCCTCGGGCTCGCGGTCGAAGAACGGGTCCGGCTGCAAATCCGTCAGCAGCGCCCGCATGTCGTCGTCGTGCACGGAGGCGGTGCGGCCATCGGCGTCCGCGGCCTCTGTCTTGGCGGCGTCGGCCTCCAGGTCTCTGGCGGTCTCGGCGGCCTCGGTCTGGGCCAGGCGGGCGTCGTCTTCCGCCTGGCGGACCTGGGCCACGTGCTCCTTGTGCCGGAGGATGTCGTCCTGGAGCTGCTGCCCGCGGTCGGCCAATTCCTGCTGCTGCCGCGACAGGTCCTCGTGGCGGCGCCGAATCGCGTCCTGTGCCGCTTCGAGCCGCGCGGCCTGCGACTGCACGTCGCCCTGCTGCCGCTCCAGGTCGAGACTTCGCTGCTCCAGATCGCGACGGCTCGCCTCGAGTTCCTGCTGCTGGCGGGCCAGGGCCTCTTTGTCGCCGTCCAGGGCGCCGGCCTGCTCGGCCAGGCGGCGTGCCTGCTCGTCAAGCCGCCGCCGCGCGTCCTCCACCTGCGATTGCCCCTGACCGATCTCCAGCCGCAGCGCGGCCACCTGCCGCTGCTCGGTTTCGAGCGACTGCGACTGGTCCGCGAGGGCCTCGCGCCGCCGGTCCAGGTCGTCGCGGTCCCGCTCCAGTTGCCCGCGGTCGTCCGACAGCCGCGTCCGCTCGTCGTCCAGGGCCCGGCGCTCGAGATCGAGGGCCTGGCGCACGGCCGCCAACTCGGCATCCATCTGCTTCAGCCGCTGCCGTTCGGCCTCCAGGAGCTTCTGCGACTCGTCCTGCCGCTGCTGGTGCTGGGCGTCGAGCATCGCCTGGCGTGCGGCCAGGGCCTGCCGCTCGGCGGCCAGTTCGCGGCGCAGAGCGGCCACGTCCTGTTCCATGCGTCGCCGCTCGGCCGCCAGGCGGGCCTGAGCCTCGGCGGGGGCCGGGCCGGACGATTCGCCCGGAGCGCGGGCCGGCGCCGACGTCGTCGGCGGCGGCGTGAGGTCCGCCCGACGGGCCGGTCGCAGATCGGTCGGATGAATATCCAGCGAGTGATCGTTGTCGCGGTGGGGCATGAGTCCGCCGTCCCTGTGAATGCCGGTCGTCCGTGAAGTCGCTGCCGGAGGCCGCTACGCGCGGTCCTCGGCCTCGGGGCCTTCGTCGGCCTCGTCCCGCTCGTCGGCGAACAGGTCGTCCAGCGCCTCGGCCGCCGACGGGCCCGGGGACGACTCGCCCAGGGCATCGGCGATGAGCGAATCGAAATCGTCGGCGTCGCCGGCCGACCCATCCGGGGTCGCAGGGGATGCACCGCCGGCCGGCGATGCCGGGGCCCCCTCGTCGCTGGGATGCGAACCGAAACGCGTCTCCGCGGCCGCGGCGGCCCACACGTCGTCGGCCTCCGGCCGGGCCTGCGGCCCCGACGCGGCACCCGCCTCGTCCTCGGCCCCGATGTGGACCCGGAACTCGTAGGGGCCGATCATCAGAATCTCGTTGCCCGTCAGCAGTTGCTCCTTCTGCCGCCGACCGGTGACGAACGTGCCATTGCGGCTGTCGAGGTCGTGAACGATCAGCCCCAGCCCGCAACGGACCAGCAGGCAATGGACGCGGCTGATGTCGTCGCCGGACAACCGCAGGTCGCTCTGCTCGCGGCGTCCCACGACCGTCACCGGCCGCGTCAGGACCTCCGTCCGCCCCGCCACCGCATCGTGCAGCGACGCCGCCAGCGTCGTCACCGCGTGCCCCATCTGGCCGCTGACCCGGATGCGGAACCGGTGACTGCCGAATTGCACCGTGTCCCCGTCGTTCAGGCGCTGGGCATGGGCCTTGTGGCCGTTGACGCTGGTGCCGTTGCGGCTCCCGAGGTCGTACAGCCACACGCCGTCGCGCCGACGCACCAGGCAGGCGTGCAATTCGCTCACCGAGCGTCCGCCCAGGGTCAATTCGCACCCCGCCTCGCGACCGACCACGACGACCAGCAGCCCGTTGTCGTGAACACTGGGATCCCGAGGGTCAATGGCCGTCAGGTGAAACTGTGGCAGCGTCTCTGGTGATGTCATGGTCACCCTGTCCATCTGCAACCGGCCGCTGAGGCTTCCCGTCTTCCCCCTGCGAGCGGGGGGAGGCGCCACCATCGCCCCATGGAAGGACGGCGCGCACCGGAACGCTAGCTCCAGCACGGGTCCGAGCTTGCAATCGTCCGCTCAAGGGCCTATTATACGGCTTCCGGGCTAGCATTACAAGCCGCCCGCGGGCTGTTTGGCGACCTGAATCGCGTGTGCCGCGACCGTTGAGGAAGGTGGGGAACGTGTCGTTTCTCGTTGATCTGCATACCCATACGCGCGAAGCCAGCGCCTGCGCCAGCCAGTCGGCCGATGAACTCGTGTCGCGGGCGCTCAGCGTCGGGCTCAATGGCCTGGCCGTCACCGACCACAACCGCATCGACGGCGCCCTGAAGGCCCAGCGACTCGGGCGCCGCCGAGGGTTGGCCGTTTTCGCCGGCGTCGAGGTGCAGACGGAGGAACTGGGCGACATCCTCGTCTACGGCGTCAGGCGGGACTTCCCGGACGCTCCCATGAGCTTCCGCCGTCTGGCCCGGACGGTCGAGCGGGAGGGCGGAGTCATGTTTGCCGCTCACCCGTTCCGCCAGCAGGTGCACAGCGGCCTGTGGACGTATTTCGAGGACGTCGGGTTCGACTGGCGGCGGGGCATGGTCCTGCCGGAGCTGGTCCGGCCGCTGACGGGCGTGGAGATCTACAACGGGGGCTGCACGCCGGAAGAGAACGAGGCGGCGGCGATATTCGCAGGGCGTTTTCGCCTGCGTGGCATCGCCGGCAGCGACGCCCACGGGCAATGGCGCGTGGGCTGGTGCGCCACCGAGTTCGAGTATGAGCTGCGCAGCGACGAGGAACTGGTCGAGGCCCTGCGGCTCGGACGGTTCCGCGTGTCGCGGATGCAGAGCGAATTCGACAGCGACCAGGAGCGGGCCGTCCACCTGAAAGCCATGCACCGGCTCCGCGGCCAGGAACTGGCCGATTACGTGGAGAACTGGATGCGTCGCAAGCAGCGGCGGTCGTGAGACGCGGACGGGCCTGGGAAAACTGTTGACTTGCAGGGGGTCGCCGATAGACTCTCTCTGCCGCAGAGGCGGAGAGTCCCTCTCTAGGAAAGGCGTGTGCCGTGCTGGACCCGGAATTCCTGAAGCTCCTGGCGTGCCCGAAGTGCAAGGTGCGGCTGATCCAGGAGGACCAGACGCTTCTGTGCCAGGAATGCGGCCGCCGGTTTCCCGTTCGCGATGGGGTTCCCGTGCTGCTGATCGACCCGGCCGACGAGCCGCTCGATTGACCGCCCCGCCAGGACCGGACGCGTCCTGCCGCGCCGCCGCGATCCGGTGGCCGCTCCCCCTGTTGCGGCCGAAAGACGGAGGTAGTTGCGTGCTGGCGCTGATCAGCGACATCCATTCGAACGTGTCGGCCCTGGAGGCCGTTCTGGAGGACCTGAGAAATCAGGGCGCCGAGACCGTCTACTGTCTGGGCGACGTGGTCGGCTACGGGCCTCATCCCGGCGAATGTCTCGACCTGGCCATGCAGTTCGACCTGTGCCTGATGGGCAACCACGACCACGCCGTCCTGCTTGAGCCGGGCGGGTTCAATGCGGCCGCCGAGAAGGCCATCTTCTGGACCCGCGAGAGACTGGACGCCGAGCCCGACGCCGCCCTGAGGGGGCAGCGATGGGAGTTTCTGGCCGGCCTGCCGGTACACCGGTTCGAGCGGCAGATTCTCTTCGTTCACGGCTCGCCGCGGCGCCCGCTGCACGAGTACATCTTCCCCGACGACCCGCAGGTGAACCGGGAGAAGATGGCCACGATCTTCGACCGCATCCCGTCGGTCTGCTTCGTGGGTCACACGCACATGCCCGGGGTGTTCACGGAAGACTACCGGTTCCTGACGCCGGGCGACCTGGATTCGCAGTTCCGGATCGACCAGCGGCGGGCCGTCATCAACATCGGCAGCGTCGGCCAGCCGCGAGACCGCGATCCGCGGGCCTGCTACTGTCTTTTCGACGGCAACCGCGTCCTCTGGCGGCGCGTCGAGTACGACGTCCAGGCTACGGTGCGGGGCATCCTGGAAGCCCCCGGCCTGGTGAACATCAACGCCCAGCGGCTGCGCAACGGACGCTAGCGTCGCCGCCTCAGCGACTATCTCAGAACGTGTGGCCCGGCCGCCCTCGGCCGGGGGAACGGGGAAGAGGCCGCACAGCCGAGGGCGGCTGTGCCACAGATGGCTGTTCTGAGATAGTTGCTTGACCGTAAGGAGCCTCGCGTGAACAACAAAGACGCCATGGTCCGGATGCTGCTGTTCATGGTGCTGGGCGTCGTCGTGGTACTTGGATACAAGTACTTCACCCAGCGTGACAAGGGCGGCGACAATCGTCCCCCGGCGGTCGCGGTCGGGACGGCGGTGCCGGGCGGCAGTGCCGCGGTCGGTCTCTCCGGAGCCGGGCCGGCGGTGCGTTTCCAGGTGGAGCCGGCCGAGCCGCAGACCCCGACCTCCGAGCAGCCGGTCCGCCTCGGCGAGGCCGTCCGGGGCGGCCCGTTCGCCATGGCGGTCGAGCTGACGCCTCGGGGAAGCGGCATCCGGCACCTCGAACTCAGCGACTACTACGCCTCGGTAGAAGACCGGCACCTGTCCGACGCGGAGCGCCGGCACTTTCCCCTGGTCCAGCGGGACCTCGGCCGCCCGGGCTTCGCCGTGACGCGGCTGGACTTGACGTACCGCGACAACCGGCCGGCTGAGACGGTCAGCCTGTCGCTTCCGCCGGAGACGCCACTGTCGCAGCTCCATGGCGGGGCGGGCGTGCGGCTCGGCAGTATCGAGCTGCGCAACGGCTCGGCCGGCGCGAAGATCTACCTGTCGGCCTGCCGCACGGTCCAGGACGTCATTACCACGATCAACGCCAACGGCATCGTTCCTGTGGCGGCGTCGGTGAGCCCGGCCGGCGACGGCCTGATCCTGATCGGCGGCGAAGGAGACGCCCTCAGCGTGAACGAGGCCGACGGCGGCTCGACGGCGGCAGACCTCGGCATCCTCCAGCCGGAGGCGCTGGCCAAGGGTCAGGCGCTGCTCGGCCGGTCGCTCGGCTGGGAGGCCCCGTGGCAACTCGATGGGGCGCCGACGGCCGAGAGCGTGCGTCTGAGGCTGACCATTCGCCGCGAGGGGGAACCCCTGGTGACGCTGTACCGCACGTTCCGCCTGACTCGGCGGACGACTGACGGCGGCGACCTGTTCGGCGACGGCAGCGCGTTTCTGCTCGCGATGGACATCGAGGCGGTGGACCACTCGGGCCTGCTGAGCAGTTGCGCCGTGACGATGCGGGGGCCCGAGGGCCTCATGAAAGAGGAATCGCGCGGCGACGACCGCATGGCCGTCGGCGGGTTCGTGGACGCCAAGCGCGCCGCCGAATTCAAGACCGGTGGCGACGCCAGGGAAGCCCTGAAGAGCGACGGGGAGAAGCACAAGTTCACCCCGCCGCTGGACTGGGTGGGCATGGTGGACAAGTACTTCACGTTCGTGGCGGCCCGCGCCGACCTGGCCGACCTGTCGAGCCGGTTCGACCATGCCACGGCGTACCCGGCCTACACCGATGAGAAGAAGGAGACCGTGCCGGGCGTCGTAATGCGCACGTTCCCGCTGCGGTTCCAGGAGAAGGACGGCCGCTCGGTGCTGGCCGCCGGGTTCTACCTGTTCGCCGGCCCCAAGGACGCCAACCTGCTGGACCGGCCGCTGCTGCGCGAGCGCAACTTCGGCGAGGTCATCAGCTACAGCCGCGGGTGTTGCATCGACATCCCCGGCGTGGCGTTCATCAGCAAGGCCATGGTCTGGGCCATCAACGAACTTGCCGACGTCGTGGTGAACAAGGGCGTCGCGGTGATTCTGCTGGTGGTGGTGGTTCGCCTGCTGATGTTGCCGATCAGCCGCTACAGCCAGTTGTCGATGCTGCGGATGCAGGACCTGCAACCCGAGGTGGCCAAGCTGAAGGAGCAGTTCGGGGACGATCCGAAGCGCGTGCAGATGGAATCGCTGAAGCTGTATCGCGAGCGCGGGGCCAACCCGATGCTCGGATGCGTGCCGATGGCGTTGCAGATGCCGGTCTGGATCGCGCTGTACACGGGGATCCAGGTGGCGATCAGCCTGCGCCACGCGCCGTTCGTCCTGTGGATTCAGGACCTGGCCCAGCCGGACGCCCTGTTGCAGTTCGCCCCGGTGGACGTATGGGGCGTGTCGTTCATCGGCAACTGGGCCCAGTGGCAGCTCAACGTGTTGCCGGTGCTGATGATCGTGGCGATGTTCCTCCAGATGCGGATGCAGCCGCAGTCGGCCGCCACGACGCCCGAGATGGCCAAGCAGCAGCAGATGATGAAGTTCATGATGCCGGCCATGCTGCTGTTCTTCCTGTATACGGCGCCCAGCGCGTTGAACCTGTACATTCTGGTCAGCTCGTTGCTGGGCTTCTTCGAGGGCAAGTACATTCGGTCGCACCATGCGAAGCTGAAGCTCCGCCCGCAGAAACCGCGCAAGGAGAAGAAACCGGGCCGCATCGGCCAGTGGATCGACGCCCAGATGGGCCAGGTGGAACGGCTTCAGAATGCGGCCAAGAAGAGCGAGAACCCGCTGGAGAAGCGCAAGCCGCGCAAGTGACGGAATCGTGTACATCCAACCGACCGGAAGGAGAGAAGCGATGAAACTGGGCGTGATGATGGCACTGTTCTCGGGCGTGGACCTGGACGACGCGCTGGACCGGATCGTGGCGATGAAGCTGGACGCCGTGGAAATCGGCGCGGGGAACTATCCGGGTCAGAGCCATTGCCCGGTGCAGGAGCTCGTCAAGAGCAAGGCCAAAGCGCGGCAGTGGGCGTCGCGGATTCGCGACCGGGGCATCGAGATCAGCGCCCTGGCCTGCCACGGCAACCCGCTGCATCCCAGCGCCGCGTTCGCGCGGAAGCACCACGACGCGTGGCGCAACGCCGTGCGGCTGGCGGAGATGATCGGCGTCAACACGATCACGGGGTTCAGCGGCTGCCCGGGCGGCAGCGACCGCGACAAGGGCCCCAACTGGATCGTCTGCCCGTGGCCGCCGGACTTCTCCGAGATGCTCCGGTGGCAGTGGGAGAAGAAGATCGTCCCGTACTGGAAGCGTGAGGCGAAGTTCGCCGCCGATCACGGCGTGCGGATGGCCTTCGAGATGCATCCGGGCATGAGCGTCTACAACACCGAGACGCTGCTGCGCGTCCGCAAGGAGTGCGGCAACAACATCGGCGCGAATTTCGACCCGAGCCACCTGTTCTGGCAGGGCATGGACCCTCTGGCCTCGATCCGTGCCATCGGCAAGGCCGTCTACCACGTCCACGCCAAGGACACGCGGATCGACCCGATCAACACGTCGCTGAACGGCACGCTGGACACGAAACCCTACGGCGATGAGCTCGCCCGCTCGTGGGTGTTCCGCACGGTGGGGTTCGGCCACGACGCGCTGTTCTGGCGCGACTTCGTCAGCACGCTGCGCATGGTCGGCTACGACGGCGTGATCTCGATCGAGCACGAGGACAGCCTGATGAGCGCCGGCGAGGGGTTCTCCAAGGCCGTCGAGTTCCTCCAGGGCATCCTGCTGAAGGAGAAGCTCGGCAAGATGTGGTGGGCCTGACGAGGGAAGGCGAGGAGACGGCTGAATGCAGACGATTCTGCTGATGGTGGCCCTGTTCGCGGGCTACCTGGTGGCGTATTACACCTACGGGCGTTTCCTGGCGAGGCGAATCTTCAAGCTGCGGCGGGCGTGTACGGTGCCGAGCGAGCAGCTTCGCGACGACATCGACTACGTGCCCACCAAGCCGATCGTCGTCTTCGGCCACCACTTCACGTCGATCGCCGGCACGGGCCCCATCGTCGGGCCGGCCATTGCGATCATCTGGGGCTGGCTGCCCGCGGTGCTGTGGGTCTTCTTCGGCAGCATCTTCATGGGCGCCGTCCACGACTTCGGGGCCATGGTCGTTTCGCTCCGCAACGAGGGCAAAAGCGTCGCCGAGGTGGCCGCCCGGTACATCAACCCGCGCGTCCAGGTGCTGCTGTTCGGCGTGGTCTTCCTGGAGTTGCTCATCGTCATCGCGATTTTCGGGCTGGTCATCGCTGCGCTGTTCAACATGTACCCGGCCTCAGTGTTCCCGATCTGGTGCGAGATTCCCATCGCCCTGGTCACCGGCTGGGCCATCGCCCGGAGGAACTGGAACGTGGTCGTGGTGAGCATCGTCGCCGTGACGGCCATGTACGTCACGGTCGGCATGGGTCACCGCATCCCCCTCGAAATGCCGGCCATCGCGGGCGTTCCGGCCACGGGCGTCTGGACCGTCATTCTGCTGATCTACGCCTACGTCGCCTCGACGCTGCCGGTGACGATGCTCCTGCAACCGCGCGACTACATCAACGCCTGGCAACTGTTCGTGGCCATGGCGCTGATGATCGTGGCGGTGGTGGTGTCGGGGCTGACGGCCGACCTGACGATGGCCGCCCCGGCGTTTCAGCCGGCCCCGGCCGGCGCGCCGCCCCTGTGGCCGATGCTGTTCGTGATTATCGCCTGCGGCGCGATCTCGGGATTCCACAGCCTGGTGGCTTCCGGCACGTCGAGCAAGCAGCTTCGCAGCGAGCTGGACGCCCAGCCCGTGGGCTACGGGTCGATGCTCATGGAGGGGGCCCTGGCGGTGCTGGTGATCATCGCGGTGTCGGCGGGCGTCGGCCTGTCCGCCCAGTCGGGCGACACCGCGTTGACGGGCCGGGCGGCGTGGCTCCACTACTACGGCCAGTGGACGGGCAACAGCCCCCTGGATGTTCAGTTGAAGGCCTTCGTCGAAGGCTCGGCGAACATGATCCAGCACGTCGGCATCCCGCATCACTTCGCCCTGATCGTCATGGGCGTCTTCGTGGCGAGTTTCGCCGGCACGACGCTCGACACGGCCACACGGCTCCAGAGGTACGTCATCGGCGAACTGGCCGGGCGGGCCCGGGCGCCCGTGCTGGCCAACCGCTGGGTGGCCACGGGCATCGCCGTGGCGACTGCCGGCGCGCTGGCGTTCGCCAACGGCGCCGGCGGCGCGGGGGCCAAGAAGCTCTGGCCGCTGTTCGGCTCGCTCAACCAGCTTCTGGCGGCCCTGGCGCTGCTGGTCGTGACGGTGTATCTGCGAAGAAAGGGCGGCATGAAGTTCCTCGTGGCCGGCCTGCCGTGCCTGTTCATGCTCGTGATGACTGTCTGGGCGATGGTCCTGAACGAGCTCGACTATGTGCACAAATCGGACTGGCTCCTGGCGTCGCTCAATGCGGTGGTCCTGGTGCTGGCCGTCTGGATGGTGATCGAGGTGACGGCGTCGCTCGCGCGGCGATGGGGCGAGGCGCCTGAGCCCGAGGCGTTGGGCCGGTAGCGGCCCGGCGGCCCTGCCCCGAGGCCCGATTTGGTTCAAGGGCGTGCGCGTCCGTGGGCGATAATGCTCCTGTGGCCACTGTTCGGGGAGTCTGGAGAGACCATGCAGGACTACCGCGAGAAACGACGTTACGAGCGTGTGCCGCTGTCGTGCCCGGCGAGGGTAAAGGACAAACGCCGGCGGCTGCTGGTCAAGGGCAAGACTGCCGACATCAGCGCCGGCGGCGTGAAGATTCTCGGGCCGCTGGCCAGGGAACTGAAGCTCGGCTCGCAGGTCCAGGTCGAGATCGAGCTCCAGATGCCCGACGCCTCCAAGAGCCGCACGGTTCAGCGAACCGCAAGCGTTCGCCGCGTCGAACAGATGGGCGACTGGGCCGCCGTGGCCCTGGAGTTCGTGGACCTGGTGGACCTGGCGCCGCAGAGGCCGTGACGGCCGACCGGAGGGGCCGGTGATCGCCCTGCGGCAGGCCCTTGAGGAACCGTGGCACAGCCGCCCTCGGCTGTGCGGATGCAGTGGCAGGGGTTATTCCAGGCCCGTCTCCACGCCCGAGGGCGGGCGTGCCACAGGGTGGCGGACTTCCTTCACGGAGTTGTTCAGAGCACCGGCAGAGGGCCGAGCGCGATGGTGCTCCTGGCCTCGATGCGGCAGGCGCCGCCCTCGAGCGGGCGCAGGCTGAAGGTGCTCGATGCCCCGTGTACGTCCACGGCCAGATCGGCGGTTCGCAGGGCGCCTTGGCCCCGCAGGTCGTTCCACGCGAAGTTGATCACGCCGACGAAGCGGCTTCGGTGCGGATCGTTGCGGAGCAGGTCGGCGTCCTTCCATTTCTCGGTCATGCCGAGGCGCATCCGGTCCCGGGCGAAATCGATCAGGCGAGCGACCAGCTCGTTGTCCTGTTCGGCGTCGCGCACGCGGAGGGCGTCGGCCAGGTCGTCGGGCAACGGCCCCTCGTAGACCATCTCGACGTTGAGCGTCTGGACGGCGATCATGTGAATGACGCGGGCCGTCAGGGCCGTCTTCGACTGCACGGCGCCGCCTTGCGGCACCGAGGCGTGGATGACCTTGATGATCGTGGGCCAGGAGGCCTGGGTTTCGAGGGTATAACCGTCAGGGGTCTCAGCGGCCTGGGGACCGAGCGTCTGGGCGACGGCTTGTCGCTGAGTCAGGCCGACGGCCAGGGCCGCGAACGGGTCCGGCGCACAGCCGGCCAGTCCTGCCACCGCCGCGAGCGACGCCCCCAGAAGCCAGACACGACGAAAACGGAACGACATCCCGATGCTCTCCCGCAAGAAGTCCGAGTGACGGTGTGGTCGCCGGACGACGGCCGCAGAACAGTTTGATTGACGCGGGGAAAACATGCAACTAAAATCCAACGCACCCGGCCGGCCGCCGTTGGGGGGCCGCCGAGACGCTGGACAAGGGGCGCCGCACGGATTGCCCGTGGCGGCCGGAGTCGAAAGAAGAACGTCGTGAAGTACTCGATTTTCACTGTCTGCATGCCGGAGTACACGCCGCAGGACGTGGTTCAGCGTCTGAAGAAATGGGGCTACGACGGGGTGGAGTGGCGGTTCTACAACCGCCCGGAGCAGGTGACGCCGCGCGCGGGGTTCTGGGGTGGGAACCTCGCGACGATCGACCCGCGAACGTGGGAGAAGGAAGTGCCGGAGATTCGCAAGCTGTGCCGCGCGGCCGGGCTGAAGATGCCGTCGCTGGCGGCGTATGCCGGATGCTCCGAACCCGACAAGTACAAACCGGCCATCGAGGCCGCTGCGGCGCTGGGCGCGCCGCTGGTGCGTATCGGCGTGCCGCGGTACGACAAGACCGTCGGCTGGAAGAAACTCTACGCCAAGGCCGTCAGGGACTACGCCAAGGTCGTGGCCTACGCCCGGCGGTTCAAGGTCAAGCCGGTTATCGAGATTCACATGGGGATCATCACGGCCAGCGCCGCCGCGGCCGCCCAGTTCTGCGGCAACTTCTCGCCCAGAGAGATCGGCATCATCTACGATCCGGGCAACATGGTGTACGAGGGGTACGAGCAGTACCAGATGGGGCTGGAGATGCTCGGCGGGTACCTGGCCCACGTGCACGTGAAGAACTCGCGGTGGGAGGTCACCGGCGCGACGCGCGACGGGGCGGTGGTGTGGAAACCGACCTTCGCCGCGATGAAGAACGGTTGCGTGGACTTCGAGGACCTGCTGCGCTCGCTCAAGGCCGTGGGCTACGACGGGTGGCTCAGCTTCGAGGACTTCAACACCGCCCTGAAGACCGACGAGAAACTGCCCGAGGACCTGAAGTACCTGAAGGCCCTGGAGCGGCGGATTAAGTAGCCGGGCGTTAACCTTGCAACGCTACATCGTGGCATGGGCATCCTGCCCATGCGTCCCACGGGCATCTTGCCAATACTGTCCGGTAACCGTATCGTCACACTTCTTTAACAGAACCTTAACTTGCGCCAGGGCCTGGGGTGCGGTATTTCATAGGCATGGAGCAGCCGACGCCCAGGGAG
>Ga0123329_1001150_pt1 | contig 25479 bp, 21 predicted proteins | sample BioC12SIPDNA_FD_89703 | JGI IMG/M metagenome (GOLD analysis project Ga0123329, IMG submission 89703) | Anaerobic biogas reactor microbial communites from Washington, USA - Biogas_R1_B C12 SIP DNA | ecosystem: Engineered > Bioreactor > Anaerobic > Unclassified | place: Washington, USA | collected...
CGACGGGAATGTAATCGTACACGGTCGTAAAGACGTGGGCGAAGATGAGCAGCAGGAGCAGCAGGCTTCCCAGGCCAAAGGCGCCGGCCAGCAGCCGCGGCGTAGGCCGGCGCGATAGCAGGCTGGCAGCCAGGACGATGAAGTCGGCGTAGAGCACGGGCGCCACCAGCAGCGCGATCAGCAATGGGATCAGATACCAGCCGGGAATGGCCGGGGATCGCAAGGGGTAACTGCCCGGATTCGGCGGGAACCAGACCTGCCACAGCTCCAGGGTTACCGCCAGGAACACGGCGAAAAAGAGGGTCAGCAGCCAGAGGACGCGGGGCGTCAGCACGGCCCGCCAGCGCGGTTGGGCCAACACGAGCGCCCACGCCGCCGTCGCCAGCGCCAGCAGCGCGAGGATGGGCAGCGGCGCCATCTCCACCCAGCGGGCGATGACGTGCGGCGCCGCAAAGCCAAAGTAGAGCTGGGCCAGTACGGCGACGAGCCCGGCCACGAGCAGGACGCGCCGCGCCCAGCCGGCAAACGAAAGAGCCTGCCGCTTCTCTTCAGTATCGTCTCCGGGGGCAACGGGCAGCGCCGGCAGCAGCAGCGCCACGACGACGACCAGCAGCCAGGCCAGCCAGGATTGCCCGCCCGACGTGCTCGCGTCCAGCCCCGCCCCCAGCACGCGCAGCAGGGTGGAGAGGCCCACCGCCAACAGCAGCCCCGCGCCCAGCGTCCAGGCCGTCGCCCACGCCTCCCTGCGCCGCGCTGCCGCCGCGAGCCACGCCGGGAGCCAGAAGAGGAAGAGCGCGATGCCCAGCCCGGCGACGAACAGCCGCTCCCGCGTCGAAAGCAGGGGCAGCGCCCCCCGCGCCACCAGAACGAGCAGCGGGAGCAGCCGCAGCCAGAAAGGGCTCAGCCCGTGCGGCAGGAGGAAAAGCAGCAGCGGCGAGAAGAGCAGCAGAACGGCAACTATCTCTACGGGGATCGAGACGCCCAGCAGGCCAAAGGCGTAAATGGCCGCCACGAACTCGGTCAGCAGCTGCAGAAAGATGAGAAAGAGCAGGCCAAATAAAGGAGTCTGGAGAGCGGCGTAGGACAAGCGGTTCATGGATCTCCTCTGGCATCGACAGCCTTCAGAGCGTATCATCACGTTGTTGGTTTGCCAATAAGAATACCCGGCTAACCAGCTGAGGGAGGATCCATGAAAGAGTACAACATAGCCCTGATCCCCGGGGATGGCATTGGCGGCGACGTCATCGACGAAGGTATGCGCGTGGTGTGCGCGGCAGCCGACGCATTCGGCTTTGGTGTCCGGAGCGAGAGCTTCCCCTGGAGCTGTGCCTACTACCAGGAGCACGGCCGGATGATGCCGGCGGATGGCCTGGACGCGCTGCGCGGCTTCGACGCCATCTACCTCGGCGCCGTGGGCTGGCCGACCGTGCCCGACCACATCTCCCTCTGGGAGCTGCTCCTGCCCATCCGCAAGACGTTCGAGCAATATGCGAACGTGCGGCCGGTGCGCCTCTTTCCGGGGCTGCAGGGGCCGCTGCACGGCAAGACCTCGGACGACATCAACTTCGTCTGCGTGCGCGAAAACACCGAGGGCGAGTACGCCGGCCTCGGCGGGCGCGCCCACCAGGGCACACCGTACGAGCTGGCGATTCAGACTGACCTCTTCACCCGCACCGGCGTCGAGCGCGTCATGCGCTTCGCCTTCGAGCTGGCCCAGCGGCGCAACAAGAAGCTGACCGCGGCGACCAAGTCCAACGCCAGCCGCTACAGCTTCGTCTTCTGGGACGAGGTCTTCGCCGAGCTATCGGCCGACTATCCCGACGTGGAAACCGAGAAATGGCACGTGGATGCCCTGGCGGCGCGCTTCGTCACCCGCCCGGAAGCGTTCGACGTCGTCGTCGCTTCTAATCTCTTCGGCGACATCCTCACTGACCTCGGCGGCGCCATCCAGGGCTCGCTGGGCACGGCCGCCAGCGCCAACCTCTCGCCGCAGCGCGTTGGCCCGTCGATGTTTGAGCCGGTCCACGGCTCAGCGCCCGACATCGTCGGCCGGGGCATCGCCAATCCCATCGGCGCGATCTGGGCCGGGGCGATGATGCTCGAGCACCTGGGCGAAGAGCAGGCCGGCGCGGCCATCGTCGCGGCCATCGAGCGGCTGACCAGCGAGGGCACGACCCTGACCCGCGACCTCGGCGGCAGCGCCTCCACCTCCGACGTAGGCAAGGCCATCGCCGCCTACGTGCGGGAGCAGGCCGGCTAGCCAGCCAGTTGCTTTCGTCGCTTCAGGGACCGCGCCGGATGTAGCTGTCCGGCGCGGTCCTTTCTTTTTGGGGGAGGGCCTTCTACGTTTACGGCCCTGGAAACAACACGTACAGCGCCCAGCCGATGTAATGCCGCCCGTAGCGCAGGTAGTCCTCCTGCGTGTCGTGCAGATGGTCGATGACCTGCTGCCGGTCGGGATGCTCCGGGTATTCGCGCAGCCACTGCAGCAGCCCAAGCCAGTTATCCGACTCGTAGCGGTCCCACTCGGCCCGGCTGGCGTGCATCACGGTCCCCAGCTCGTAGCCTTCCTCGTGGAGGATGGTGAGCAGCTCGCGCTCGCTCTTGATCTCCGGCACCGGCTGGGCGAACTCCGGCGGCACGAGCGGCGCCCGCCAGTAAGCCTCGCCCACGATCAGCGGCCCGCCCGGCCTGACGGCACGCCGCATCGTCTGCAGCGCCTCGCGAAAGCCGCCCGGCCAGATGAAGGTCGCGCCGATGCAGGTCGCCACGTCGTACGTGCCCGGCTCGAAGGCGTAGTCAGCCGCATTCTGGCAGACGATCTCCACCCGGTCGCTCATGTCCAGCTCGGCCAGCCGCGCCCGCGCCCGCTCGCAGGCGTGGGGGCGGATGTCGATGCCCACGCCGCTCACTTCCAGCTCGCTGGCCCATAGTGCCAGGGGCTCGGCAAATCCGGTCCCAAAGTCGATGACCCGGCAGCCGGGCCTCATGCCGGCAATCTGGCCGGCGCGCAGCAGCTTCTCCGCCGAAGATGGGTTGACCAGTCGCATCGTCTGTTCGGCTATGTTCTTCAGCTCCAGAAAATCCATAATCCTAAGGCTCCTCGACCTCAATCCGGTAGGCTGGCTCGGGTTCTTCGTCCACAATTTCGCGCCCGTATAGCTCGGTCAGCTCGGCCAGCCGGTAGGCGATCACGTCGGTCAGCATAGGCTCCGTATAGCGCCACTGCCAGTTGCCGCCCAGGCGGCCCGGGTAGTTCATGCGTGCCTCGTTGCCCAGGTCCATCAGGTCCTGCATGGGGATAATGGCCATGACGGAAACCGTCATATGAGCCAGCCGGATCATATCCCAGGCAATGTCGTCGCCGCTCCGGGCCAGATAGCGGCGCACGTGGTCGCGCTCTTCCTCGCTGGCGTTGCGGTACCAGCCCCAGATCGTCTCGTTGTCGTGCGTGCCGGTGTAGACGACGCTGTGCTGGGTGTAGTAATGGGGCAGGAACAGGCTGTTCTTCTCGCCGCCAAAGGAGAACTGCAGGATCTTCATGCCGGGGAAATCAAACTGCTCGCGCAGAGCCACTACTTCCGGCGTGATCACGCCCAGATCTTCGGCAATGATCGGCAGCTCGCCAAGCTGGGCCTGCATCGCCTCGAAGAAGGCTGCCCCCGGCCCGCGCACCCAGCGCCCCTTCACCGCCGTCTCCTCGCTCGCCGGGATCTCCCAGTAGGCGTCAAAGCCGCGGAAGTGGTCGATGCGCACGATGTCCACCTGGCTCAGCACCGCCTCCAGCCGTCGCCGCCACCAGTCGTAGTTCTGTTCGGCCATCCGCTTCCAGCGGTAGAGCGGGTTGCCCCAGCGCTGCCCGGTCTCGCTGAAGTAATCGGGCGGTACCCCGGCGACGAACTCCGGCGCGCCCATTTCGTCCAGGCAGAAGAGGTCCGGGTTGGCCCAGACGTCGGCGCTGTCGAAGGCGACGAAGATGGGCACGTCGCCGACGATGCGGATGCCGCGCTCGTTGGCATATGCCTTCAGCGCCAGCCACTGCTCGAAGAAGAGGAACTGCAGGAACTTGTGCAATTCCACGTCGTCGGCCAGCGCTTCCGACCAGTGACGCATCCCTTCTGGCGTGCGCCGGGCGATTTCCGCGGGCCAGGTGTTCCACACGCCGCCGTGCTGCTCGACGTGCTTTTGTTTCAGGGCCATGAAAAGGGCGAAATCGTCCAGCCAACCGGCCTCCTGCGCGGCAAAGGACTCAAAAGCGGCCCGCTGCTCCGGCGTCCCGGCGGCGCGAAAATGAGCGTACGCCTGCCTCAGCAGACCGTTTTTGTAGTCGATGACCGGGCCGAAATCGACGCGCGCATCTGGGAATTCCGGGACCTCGGCAACGGCTTCGGCCGGCAGATAACCGTCCGCCACCAGCCGGTCGGGGCTGATCAGCAGCGGGTTGCCGGCAAAAGCGGAGAAGCTCTGGTAGGGGCTGTCGCCGTAGCCGGTGGGGCCGAGAGGCAGTATCTGCCACAACGACTGTTTGCTCTCCGCCAGAAAATCCAGGAAACGATAAGCGTGTTCGCCCAGATCGCCGATCCCGTAGCGACCCGGGAAGGAGGTGGGATGTAAGAGAACGCCTGCTGAACGGGGGAAGTCCAAGGTCGTGCCCTCCTGTGTGTGAAGGTCGGCATCAGGATGCCACGGCGCGCTAGCGCGGGCATCGGCGAACATTGTAGCCCAATTCCGGGTCCCGGTCATTCACCCGATTCTACGCCATTCTTAGACACGCCTCCTAGACTGGCGACATGGCTGCACAGCAAGGAGGGCCCAAGATGAGCGATACCAACGAGACCCCGCCGGCCGAAGAGGTCAGCTCATCCGAGCTGACTCCCGAACAGATCGGCGAGCTTGAGCCCTACGCGCGGCTGCGCACGGTGAGCGGCGGCGAGACGCTCTTTGCCGCCGGGGACACCGACGCGGCGTTCTACGTCGTCGAGGAAGGCGAGATCGAGGTCTGCGACGACTCAGAGGGCAAACGCCAGGTCATCGCCCGCCACGGGCCGCGTGAGTTCACCGGCGATATGGCCGTGCTGCTGGGCCGGCCCGCCGTCTTCACAGCCGTCACCAGAGGAGAGACCACCGTCCACGAGATCGCGCCCGACGTGCTGCGCCGGCTGGTCAGCGACCACCCTGAGCTGGGCAACCGCATCCTGGAAGCGTTTCTGGCGCGGCGCGAATGGGTAGAAGATGCCGGGCGCGGCGGGGTGACCGTCATCGGGTCGCGCTATTCCCCCGACACACTGCGCGTCCGCGACTTTCTGAGCAAGAACCAGGTAGCCTTTACCTGGATCGACGTCGAAAACGACAGGCGCATGGAGCGGTTGATCCGGCGCTTTCGTGTGCAGCCGGAAGAGATGCCCATCGTCACCCTGCGCGGGCAGGGTATCTACAAGAATCCCAGCAACCGCCGGCTGGGCAGGCTGCTGAAAATTACCCAGCCGGTCAACCGCACCGTCTACGACCTGCTGGTGGTCGGCGGCGGGCCGGCCGGGCTGGCGGCGGCCGTCTACGGCGCCTCGGAAGGATTAAAGACGGCCGTCATCGAGGCCAATGCACCCGGCGGGCAGGCCGGCGCCAGCTCCAACATCGAGAATTACCTGGGCTTTCCCCAGGGCCTCTCGGGCAGCGAGCTGGCCGACCGCGCCGTCATCCAGGCGCAGAAGTTTGGGGCCACTATCACGGCTCCGGTGCAGGCGGTCGGCATGAGCCTGCAGCCGGGATACACCACCGTGCGGCTGGACAGCGGCGAGCGGGCCGTCGGGCGCTGCGTGCTGATCGCCACCGGCGCCCGCTACCGGCGCCTGCCCGCGCAAAACTGCGAGAACTTTGAGGGGCGCGGCGTCTATTACAGCGCCACTGTCGTCGAAGCGCAGCTCTGCGTTCGCCAGCCGGTCGTGGTCGTCGGCGGCGGCAACTCCGCCGGGCAGGCCGCCGTCTTCCTCGCCGAGAGCGCCGGGAAGGTAGTGCTCGTCTACGTCGAGGAGACGCTGGAGCAGAATATGTCCAGCTATCTGGCGACGCGCATCGACAAGACGCAGAACATCGAGCAGCGCCCACAAAGCGAGGTCATTCTGGTGGATGGAGTTGACCAGATCGAAAGCGTCGTCGTGCGCGACAATCGCACGGGCGAGGAAGAACGCCTGCCCGCCGCCGCGCTCTTTGTCTTCATCGGCGCCGAGCCCCACACCGCCTGGCTGCCCGAGGAGATTGAAACAGACGAGGCCGGCTTTATCCTGACCGGCCCCGAGGTGGCGAATTCAAGCAAGTGGCCCCTGTCACGGCAGCCCTTTTATCTGGAGACGAGCTGCCCGGGCATCTTCGCCGCAGGCGACGTGCGCGCCGGTTCGGTCAAGCGCGTGGCGGCGGCAGTGGGCGAAGGCTCGATGGCTATTCACTTTGTGCACCAGGTTCTGGCCGGTTAGCCGGCGCTCCGGCGCCGGTGCTCCACCATCATGCAGCGGTCCATCACCACGTCGAGCCCCGCTGCCCGCGCCGTGGCTGCCGCCTCTTCGTTGACGATGCCGCTCTGCATCCAGATGGCCTTCGCGCCGACGGCGATGGCTTCGGCCACGTGCGGGGGTACGTCTTCCGGGCGCCTGAAAAGCAGGACCAGGTCGATAGGCTCGGGCACCGCCGCAAGGTCCGGGTACGCTTTTTCGCCCAGCGCGCTATCCAGCGCCGGATTAACGGGGATGATGCGGTAGCCGGCCGTCTGCAGATAGGCCGGCACGTAATAGCCGGCGCGTGTCGGCCGGCTGGACATGCCGACGACGGCTATCGTCCGTGTTTGCCCCAGTAGGCGCTTAATCGTGGCATCCATCCTGCACCTGCTTCTGTTCTGGGAGCCGCAGACGGCGGCTCCCAGTTCCTTCTCATTCGGGGGCTTATTGTAGAGCAGGCTCGCTCCCCTGCCCACCGGGCTCTGTTCCTCAGATGCTCCTGATCGCCGCCAGCAACGCCTCGAACGGCTCCTGCTTGCCAATGAACGCCCGCGCTCCGGCCTTCCGGGCCCGCTCGCGCACCTCTGCATTGTCGTGGATGCTCATGACGATGGCGGCTACCGGCAGGCCGCGCAGCGCTTCCAGCGCCGTGATGCCGTCCATCACCGGCATCTCCACGTCCATCAGGACGACGTCGGGCCGCAGGGCGCCGGCCAGCGCCACCGCTTCGCGCCCATCGCCGGCTTCCCCGACGACGACGATGTCTGGCTCCAGGGCGAAACGCATCGCCCAGCCCTGGCGCACGATGGCCTGATCGTCGACCAACAAGATCCGGATCATGTCTCACTCCTCTGCAGACACGATACCGGAAAGCGCCGCGCCCCACATCGGGTTCTGGGGGGAGACCGACCTACGGCTTTTGGCGGAGAAAGGGTTGGGGAATAGCAAGAGGGCAGAGCCGGCTCCTTCCCGGAGCCCACTCTGCCCTCTGCCTCGACAGACTATCGACGAAGCGCTATTGACCGGAAGCTATAATCAATTAACGCATCCAGCGCCGCATCACGTGGCTCTGACGTGAAATAGAGCGCCATGAAAGCCGTACCTGATTCATAGGCGATGGCCGCACTCATGTGGAAATTGCCGGCCGGGTCCTGAATACGATACTCGACAACCTCGACGGAGAGGCCGCTCTCTGTAGTTACTGTTTCGCGGGAGCGTAATGTTCCTTGCTCGTTAACGATGCCCATAGAGCCCAGGAAAAGCTCGACCAGTTGTTCTCGTGCGAGCGGAGTCTGGTCCATGCTTCTCGTCATCGTCATCAGGATGCCCTGCTCGCCTTCATAACATAATCCCGGGCAATCAGTCGTACTGGACGTTATATCCTTCCAACCGGCCGGTATGAGCATCGTAAACGGCTCGCTTCCCCGTCCGTAAGGCCGCATTGACCCGAATGGCGTATCGACCGGAACGGGCGTCGGCGGCGGAGCCATCGGGGTTGGGCCGCCGGCCGTTTCAGCGGTGACGCTCAGCGAATACCCTCCGGCGCCCATGCCCGGAGCGTTTTCGACAACAATAATATAGGTGCCGGCGCGCGGCGCCTGATAAGCCATCCGGGCATTGGTCCCTATAACGCCTCCACCGCTGTTGTCGTCGCCGACGATGTCGTCCCAGGTGGCGCCCGGAAAGGCCACCGCGACGACAGGATCAACGACGATGGAATCTACTTCGATCTCGATAATCTCTCCTTTCGAGAGGGTAATGTTGAAGTAGTCCAGATCGCCGGGGTAATCGAACGCACCCAGCACCGTGTCGCCGATTTCCACCGTGCTACCATCGTCCGGATCGGAAAGATGGATGAGCGACGGCTGGCTATTGATCCAGGCGTTTCCGGCTACCTGGTTGAAAAGGAAGAGTTCGACAAAGTATGCCCCGCTTGCTGGCGCCGTCCAGGTAAAGTGCTCGGCTCCCTGATACAGCTCATCTACAAACGCCTGCTCAATCCCTTCGAGATCCAGCACGGCGAAGGCAACGTCGTCATTGCTGCTTGCCTCGATCTCCCACGTCGCCCCCTTGTCTACCAAGACAAGAAAAGCCTCGGCATGCCAGGCGCCCCGAATGACCACGCTGAAGAATTCCTTCGGGGAGTCATGGTCGATACGGCGGCTACCCAGACCAGACGGATCTTCCCCGGCAATCAACGCCGCAATGCGTGATTCAAGATCCGCCGCCGACGCTACCAGGGCAAACTTCCCTTCAGAAAACTGGAGTCCCGAAATGCCGATCACTTCCCCCATTTCGGAGATAAGCGCCCCGCCACTCTGGCCTCCGGCGATGGTAGCATCTGTCTGGAAGAAGGTAATCCCGCCCGTTTCCCAATCTCGAACCCGGGAGATGATCCCCTGTGTTATCGTCGGCCTGGGAAACCGGTTTACCTCACCCGGGTAGCCAATGAGATAGACGGTGCTGGCGATAGCCCGTGCTTCGCCATCGGCCAGGGCCAGCGGCGGCGCATCAAGACCTTCCAGCGGCCCCAGTACGGCGAGATCAGCCATCAGGTCCCAGCCGACGACGGGAACGTCTTCATGCTCTGTACCGCCGTCAAAGACAATACGCGCCGACTCGTAAGGCCAGACCACGTGGGCATTGGTCACCACGTACCCATCCTCAAGGAGGATGCCGCTGCCGAACCGGTTACCCATATCCACGAAGACGATAGACGGCGAAATCAGGTCGAAGATGGCCGACGGGCTCAACGGGCCGGGTGTCGGCGTGGGGCTGGGCGTCTGAGTCGGCGTGGGCGTAGTCGTTGGCGTTGGGGTTCTTGTAGCCGCTCTCGTCGGTGAGGGGCTTGCAGTTGGTAAAGGATCAACTTCCTGTGTCGGTGACTGGCAACCTTGGCTCAGCAAGGCCAGCAGAAAAAGGCAGGGCAACCATAGGACGATGCGTGCAAAGTGCGAAGCCATTAGCGGGTCCTCCACCGGCCCAATCGGCGGTTATATTTGTCCAAAGTATAAGGGGAAGTCGCACGGAGAGAGTGTGACTTTCGTCTACGTTACCTGTGACGATGATCATTGCGGCAACTGCTGCCAGTAGCGCCGCTCGCCGAGGCTACCGTTGCTCGCCCGCCACGCCCGCAACCCATTCAACGACTGGCTTGCAGCTCGCATCCAACAGCTCGCGCGCTACCCCGGCATACAGGGAGAGATAGTGCGCCAGCGCCTGCTGCGGAACCTGATGGTTCGCCAGCAGCCCCCGCACCCAGTCGATCTCGTGGTCGAGCAGAGCCATATCGCCAAAAGCCAGCGCGGCGCAGATGCCCTGTTGGAGATGTTCGTTGGCTACCTGCAGATAGCCGGAGGTAATCCCCTGATCGATCATACACAGCCAGACCTGTCCTTCCAGAAAACGGCGCTGCCGCTCAAAACAGGCCAGGGCCAGCCGGTAGCTTTTGTCCACAGGATCGCCGGCCCGGAGCGTCGCCGCTGCCTCCAGAATAGCACCCGCGCGCGACGCCGCCTCATCGAGCTGCTCGCCCAGGAAATGGCCGGGCATCTTATCGCGCAGCGCCGGCAGCCGGTTATAGATCAAGCCGCCATAAGCCACAGGCGTCTGCTGCGACTGCAGAAAGCGGGCCATCTCCAGCGCCGCTGCCGCCGTGGGCAAGGTCTGCGCCGCCAGGATGAATAGCGCCGGCCGCTGCGCCGCCAACGTTGCCTCCAGCTCCTCGATCGGAAGGTTGGGACCGAGGAAGGAGGCCGGCCAGCCGCGATAGCGCAGCAGCAAGGTCAGGAGGAGCGGCGGGAAGGCGTGTTCTTCGCGCGGAGGGCTGGCAAGATAGATGGTCTGCCGGCGGGTGGGCGGCGGGGCAGACGCCAGCAGCGCGTTGATCCGGCGTAGAGCGATAGCCGAAGCGAAATGTTCCTGCTGGGCCGTCGCTTTGTTCTCATACCAGAGCCGGCCGATTTCGGACATCCCTTTCTGCAGCAGTTCCAGGCTGACCAGCTCTGGCGCGTGCCGGGCCAGGGCGTGGGCCAGCTGTTGCTCGGCCCCGGCTTCGTCGTAGCTCAGACAGGCGGAGACCCAGGCCTCACGCAGCGCCGACAGGTCGGCAAGCGTTGCGGCAGGCACGGCCCGTTTGCCGGGAGGCGGGCCAACGACCGCAGGCTGATGTAGCGGGTCCTGACCACCAGCTTCCAGGTCGCGCCAGAGCTGCACCGCCTGGCCGATACGCATGCCTTCCCTTTCGCGGGCCATCAGCCATTTAACCGTATCCAGGTCACGCTGGGAATAGAGGCGGTGTCCGCCGGCTGTGCGCTGCGGAACAGGCAGCCCGTAACGCCGCTCCCAGGCACGCAGTGTGTCAGGTTTTATGCCCGTCTTACGGACGATGACTTTCAGATTATAGCTGGGGGTTGTCTCTAGCATTTGTCTGATTCTTATGTGCTTTTTGTCACTGTATTTTGCTGGAAACGGCACATTATACTGCTCTAAAGTATAGAAAGAAGTATAGCAAGGTGCCGATATATTGTCAATGAATTGCACAGTTTATATTGACAACTAGATAGCCCTCTGTTATGCTTTGCGCGGAATACAGCTCCCGGAGGTGGATGGAACTCCTTTCCGGGTGTGCAAAATTATAGTCCAGATACCGGCGGGTCTCATGGGAGACCGAAAATGACCGTCCAGTTAGATGCCTGGGAAAGCCCATTATTGCTACAGGCTTACGCCCCCCTGGAGAACCGCCTGCGTCACGACGCACAGCTTCTGGCTGACCGGACGCAATCAGAGCTGGCCTTCCACCACTGCCAGGTCATCACCCGGGAGCATAGCCATACCTTTTTTGTCGCCTCCGCCTTGCTTCCCCGCTCGCAGCGTGAAGCCATCCGCGCCCTCTACGCCTTTTGTCGCGTCAGCGACGATCTGGTTGACCGCGCCGGCAGCGATCAGGCTGCCCGGCTGCAGGAGTGGCGGCAGCGCAGCCTCTCCGGCCAGCCTCCGGCCGACGATCCCGTGGCCCTGGCCTGGGCCGACGCACGCGCCCGCTTCGCCATCCCGCGGCAGTACGCCGAGCAGCTTCTCGACGGGATCGCCACCGACCTGACGCCTACCCGCTACCAGAGCTTTGCCGAGCTGGCCCAATACAGTTACTCGGTGGCCTCTACGGTGGGTCTGATGAGCATGCACATCGTCGGCTACACCGGCACGGAAGCCATCCCCTACGCTGTCAAGCTCGGCGTGGCTCTGCAGCTAACCAACATCCTTCGCGACGTCGGCGAAGATTGGCGAAACGGTCGCCTCTATCTGCCCGAGGACGAGCTGGCTGCCTTCGGTCTGACCGACGCCGACATCGCGCGGGACATCGTAGACGATCGCTGGCGCGCCTTCATGCGTTTCCAGATTGCGCGCACCCGCCGGCTCTACGCCGAAGCGCTGCCCGGCGTGATGCTGCTGCACAGGAAAGGCCGCCTGGCCATTGCCGCCGCTGCCGAGCTATACCGGGCGATCCTCGACGACATCGAAGCGCACGACTACGATGTCTTTACCCACCGGGCGCATACGAGCACGCGACGCAAGCTGGCCCTGCTGCCCGGCATCTGGTTGCGTTCTCGCTTCGGCGGTTACTCGCGGAAAGAACGCGCATAACCATCCCGGCCCTCCCATTCCAAGGAAAAGAAATGAGTGAAAAAGTAATCGTTATTGGCAGCGGCTTTGGCGGATTGGGCGTCGCCGCGCGTCTGGCGGCGCGGGGCTACGATGTGCAGCTTTTCGAAAAGCTGGACAAAGCCGGCGGGCGGGCCTACGTCTTCGAGCAAGGCGGCTTCAAGTTCGACGCCGGCCCGACTGTGATCACGGCCCCCTTCATGTTCGACGACATCTTCACCGCCGCCGGGCGCAGGCGTGAGGATTATGTCGAGTTTTGGCCGCTCGACCCGTTCTACCGCATTTTCGACCACCATGGCCGCTCCTTCGACTACAACGACGATCCGGCGTTCATTGCCGGGCAGATCCGCAACTGGAATCCGGCCGACGCTGCAGGCTACGAGCGCTTTATGCAGACGACCCGCGCCATCTTCGAGAAGGGGTTTGTCGAGCTGGCCGATAAGCCGTTTCTGCACCTGAGCGATATGCTGCGCGTCGCGCCAGATCTGATCCGGCTCAAATCGCACAGGTCGGTCTACAGCTATATCTCCCAGTTCATCGAAAACGACTTCCTGCGCCGCGTCTTCTCCTTCCACCCGCTGCTGATCGGCGGTAATCCCTTCGACGCCTCCTCCATCTACGCCATGATCCATTACCTGGAGCGGCAGTGGGGCGTGCATTACGTGATGGGCGGCACGGGCGCGCTGGTGGCGGCCCTCGTACGCCTGATTGAAGAGCTGGGCGGGCGCATCCACTACAACAGTGAGGTAGTCGAGATCCTTGTGGACAACCGCCGGGCCAGAGGCGTCCGCCTGTCCGATGGGTCGGTCCACCGCGCCGACCACGTGATCAGCAACGCCGACGTTCCCTGGACCTACCTGAACCTCATTCCAGGCCGCCATCGCAGCCTGCGCAATAGCGACCTGCGCTGGAAGAAGCTGACGCGCTACAGTATGTCTCTGGTCGTCATCTACTTCGGCACCGATAAGGTCTATCGCCACGACGGCCGGCTGGCCCACCACAATATCATCCTCAGCGAGCGCTACCAGAGGCTGCTGGCCGACATCTTCAAGCACAAGAAGCTGCCCGACGACTTCTCGCTCTATCTGCACATGCCCACGGTGACCGATCCGGCAGTCGCGCCGGCTGGGCACGAAGCGTTTTACGTGCTCTCCCCGGTGCCAAACCTGGCCGGCAGCACGGACTGGGCGCGCCGGGCTCGCACGTACCGCAATGCCATCATCCAGTTCCTGGAAGACAACTATCTCCCCGACCTGCAGCGGCACATCGTGACGGAGTGCATGATCGACCCCCGCCACTTCCAGACCAGGCTCAATAGCTACCTGGGCGCCGGCTTCTCGGTCGAGCCGATCCTCACGCAGTCTGCCTGGTTCCGGCCTCACAATCGCTCGGAGGATATCGACAACCTCTACTTCGTCGGCGCGGGCACCCACCCCGGCGCCGGCCTGCCCGGCGTGCTATCGTCCTCGATCATCGTCGAAGAGCTGATCGCCGCCACGCGCAGCGCGTCGCAGACCTCGCGGGACGAGGCGCTCGTCGCGAGCCTGAGCCGTTCGTAATGTCTTCCGCAAAACCGCTTCCCGTCGCCGGTCCTGAGACCGGCCTGAAAGTCCTGCGCGGGCTGGCCCGCGAGCGCTCGCTGCTGGCGGCGCTGGAAATCATGCGCGACGAGGTTGGCCCGGCCTTCCAGATCACGCTGCCGGGCTTCCAACCCGCCGTGCTGGTTGGGCCGGAGCATAACCGAGGCATCATGGTCAGCCAGCGCGACAGCTTCCGCTGGCGCAGCCCGTCCGATCCGGTGACCAAGCTGCTGCGCCACGGCGTGCTCGTCGAGGATGGCGAAATGCACGATCGTCTGCGCGGCGCTATGGAGCCGGTGCTGCAGAAGCCGCAGGTCATCCGGCATGTCCCCGCCATGCTGGCGTACACCGACCGCGTTCTGGACAGGTGGGCCGACGGCTCGGTGCAGAACATGCTGGTCGAGATGCGCCGGGTCGCCCTGCTCATCTTCATGGGCACTCTGCTGGACGTGGAGTTCGGCCCCGATTTGGAGCGCATGTGGGAGCCGATCCTGCGCTCTATCAAATATATCTCTCCCGGCCTGTGGATCGTCTGGCCCAACATGCCCCGCCCCGGCTACGAACGGGCGCTGGCCCAGATGGACGACTACCTCTACGACCTCGTTCGCGACCGGCGGCAGTCGCTGGCCCGGCGCGACGCGACAGGCGTGCAGCCTGCAGCCGACCTGTTGACCCACCTGGTACAGATCCCAGAGATGAGCGACGATCTCATCCGCGACCAGATCCTGACCATGCTCATTGCCGGTCACGACACGAGCACGGCTCTGCTCGCCTGGACTCTCTACCTCCTCGGCCAGCATCACGACGTGATGGAGCGGACCCGGCGGGAAGTGGACAACGTGCTCGGAGGCGGCCCGCCGACCGCCGAAGCGGTGAACAACCTCTACTCCCTCGACGCTGTGATCAAGGAGAGCTTGCGCCTCTACCCGCCGATCCACGTCGGCAACCGCCTTGTCGCCGAAGACACCGCCCTTTCCGGCTACGAGCTGCGGGCAGGCACGCGCGTTATGGCCTCGATCTACCTCTCCCACCGCGACGAGCGCTACTGGGAGGAGCCGCAGGCCTTCCGGCCGGAACGCTTTGAGCGTGGCGGCGAACGGCCCCCTGCCTTCACCTACGTACCGTTTGGCGGCGGCCCGCGCGCCTGCATTGGCGCTGCCTTTGCCCAGGTGGAAGCCAAGGTCGTCCTGGCCCGTATCCTGCAGCGGTTTACCCTGGAGGATGTTGGGCGGCCGGTGTGGCCTTACATGGGCGCTACCCTGGAGCCACATCCAGGCGTCTTCCTGCGCGTCAAACGGAGGCCAGCGTGACCTATTTCGGCTTTTTGCTGCGTTTTGTGGTCGTGCCTATCGCCGTCCTGCTTGGCGTGGCGCTCTGGGACCGGCGCCAGGGGCGGCGGCGCGCTGCTTCGCTGCGTAGCTGGCCCGTCTGGGCGGCGATCGGGCTGCACATGGTCGTCGCCCTGCTCTACACCACGCCCTGGGACAACTACCTTGTCGCCACGCGCGTCTGGTGGTACGACCCGGCGCTGGTCAGCGGCATCGTCATCGGCTGGGTGCCCGTCGAGGAATACACCTTCTTCCTGCTGCAGCCCGTGCTCACCGGCCTGTGGATTGTCTTCCTGGCGCGCCGCCTGGCCCTGCCCGCCGGCCCGGTTCCGTCGTCCCAGCGCTTCATGCGCGTCTGGCTTCCCGCAATCCTCGGCATCGTCTGGCTCGCCGCAATTGCCGCCCTACTCGCCGGCCTCGAGCCAGCAACCTACCTGTCCCTGACGCTGCTCTGGGCCATGCCGCCGATTGCCCTGCAGCTCGCCTTTGGGGCCGACATCCTGTGGCATTATCGCCGCCTCGTCCTGCTGGCCCTCGTGCCGGCGACGCTCTACCTGAGCGCGACCGATGCGCTGGCTATCGGCCGGTGGGGAACCTGGACCATCGATCCTGCCCAGTCGCTACACGTCCTGCTCGGCGGCATGTTACCGGTTGAGGAGTTCGTCTTCTTCCTCCTGACCAGCACGCTGCTGACCTTGGGCATCGTCCTGGTCTGGGCCGAGCCCAGCCACAGGCGGCTCGCCGAGACTAAAAGTATTCAGTTAAAGGCCAAGAGCTAACAGCTTATTGCTCCCCTTCCCCCAGCCGGCCAACCTGACCGGCAGTTGGCTCCGCTCAGCAGAACCAGTCTTCAGTCAGGCGCGGCGGGGGTAGGTCAGGCAGCAGGGGGGCCGTCCAGGTGGGCGCCGGTACGCCCGCCAGATCGCTGGCCAGTTGTTCGACGGCGCGGAAGATGTGGTAGACATCGCCGTCTGCTGCCTGCTCGACCAGCGCGGCGACCTCCTGCTGCAGTATGTCCATTCGCGGGTCAGGATGGACCCAGCGGTAGGTGAAGTTGGCGCTGTCCAGCGGCCCAAGCCACGACGGCAGCGGACCGCCGTCGAGCAGGGCGCTGTGCGGCGGGATGAGCAGGCGGATGGAGAGCTGCACCGCCGACACGTGGGGAATGAGCCCCCGGCTGCGAATCCAGCCCAGCATCTCGCGGTAATCGTCCAGCGTCGTCCACGGCGTAAACGGCACCCACGTCGGCTGCACGGGCAGCGCCGCCTCGTCGAGAATCGCCAGCGCCTCGTCCATATCGGCGACGGTGTGCCCCTTTTGCAGCTCGGCCAGCACCTCGTCGCTCGTCGCCTCAAAGGCGGAGACGACGAAACTGGCGCCCAACGCCCGCAGCCGGGGCAGCAGCGCCCGCCGCTCGAGGATATGCTCCACTTTCGTCGTGAAGTCGAAGGTTACGTGGGGAAACTCCGCGTGCAGCGCTTCGGCCAGCCGCAGAGCATGGCCCGGCCCGTTGAGGAAATCGGGATCGCCAAAGGTGATGTGCCCCGCGCCCGCCGCGACCTGCTGGCGGATGTCGGCCATCACCGTCTCCACAGGCACGGCGAAGAAGCGCCCGCCATAGACCGGCACGACCGGGCAGTGGCGGCAGGTGTGCAGGCAGCCGCGGCTGGCCTCCACGTAGCCGGCCTGTATGGCCTGCCTGTCGTACATATAATGGGCGTAGTCGCTCAGCGGCGGGAGCCCCGTCCGGTCGGGTACGGGCAGCTTCAGCCGCTCCAGCACCGGCGCACCCTGCCGCGTAGCAGTCGTCACGCCGTCCACCGCTTCGGCCGGCCTGCCCTCGGCCAGCGCCGCCACGAGCCGGCTCAACACCCCTTCCGCTTCGCCGGCAATGACCGAATCAGCCACCTGCGCCTCGCCCAGCAGGTAGGTGGCGTTCATCCAGGCGTAAAGGCCATAGAAGCAGATGTGCGCCGCCGGGTTCAACGCCCGCACGCGCCGCGCGGCGCTCACGCCCAGCCGCAACGCCGTGTGCATGGGCACGGCAATGCCCACAAAGCGCGCCTGGCGGACGAGCGTTTCGTCCAGAGAGGTAACCGACAGGTCCTGTGCCGCGACCTGCCGGCCCTCGCCCCGCAGCACAGCCAGAGGCCAGGCGAGGTTCAGCGGCTGGTGGCCCAGCTCGTAGCAGGCCAGCAGGAGAATATCGCCGTTCGTGGCGGCGGCAGCGGGCAATCGGTCGTCCATGAGGGCCAGTATACCATATGCGCCGGCCGCTCACGACCGTTCTGCTTTATTTTTGGGTGCCTCTCCCATTATAATGAGGGTGATGGACGAGCAGGAGGCCTATTTCAACCGCCAGCGGCAGCAGATGATCGAGCGCCAGATCCGCGCCCGCGGCATCCGCGATAAGGCCATTCTCGCCGCTCTGGCGACGGTGCCGCGCGAGGCTTTCGTGCCGTCTGAGTACCAGTACGCTGCCTATCAGGACAGCCCACTGCCCATTCCCGGCCGGCAGACGATCAGCCAGCCCTACGTCGTCGCCCTGATGATGCGCGCCCTGCGCCTGCAGCCCGACGACTGCGTGCTGGAAGTCGGCTCGGGTTCGGGCTACGCGACGGCACTGCTCAGCCGCATCGTGCGCGAGGTGCATGGCGTGGAGCGGCGCGAGGAGCTGGTGACCTACGCTCGCGAGCGGCTGCAGAAGCTGGGCTACGACAACGTCCACATCCACCACGGCGACGGGACGATGGGCTGGCCCCCCGCGGCCCCTTACGACGCCATCATGGTCTCCGCCAGCGGCCCTGAAGTGCCGCCGGCCCTGCGCGAGCAGCTGGCTATCGGCGGGCGGCTGGCGATGCCCATCGGCCGGGCCAGCGATCTACAATCGTTGCTGCTCGTCCAGCGCACCGGCCCTGACAGCTTCCAGCACAAAGACCTGGGCGGCGTGCGCTTCGTGCCGCTTATTGGCGAACAGGGGTGGTAAAAGAAGCGGCTTGGGGAGACGGCTACAGGCCGGCCGGCATGGTCAGTCGCGTTTTTCCACCGGCAGCCCCGAGGCGCGCCAGGCGTTCATCCCGCCGCTCACGTCCAGCACTTCAAAGCCAGCGCGACTGAGGCGGCGCGACGCCAGCGGGCTGCGGTGCCCCGAGGCGCAGATGCACAGGATCTGCCGGCCACGGGGCACCTCGTTCAGCCGTTTTCCCAATTGCGTGAGGGGAATCAGCAGCGCGCCGGGCGCGACGCCGCTGCCGTACTCGGCGGGCTGGCGCACGTCGAGCAGCACCGTGTGGTCGCTGCCGGTGGTCAGGCGAGCATACGCCTCGTGCGGCGCGATACGCGCGGCGGGCCGCCCCCGCAGCCAGTCCAATAAGCCCACTAACGGACCCCGCTCGCCAGCGCCTGGCGCAGTAACCCCAGTGTACCGGCCGAGAGCAGCTTTTCGTTCTTGTGGGCGATGAACTCGGCGTAGGCGTCTACGAATATCTTGCCCGGCTTGCGGAAGTCGAAGCCCTCCGGCTCGTCGCGGAAATATTCGCGGTGGACCCGCGTCCAGACCAGGCGGCCATCCGTGTCGATGTTCACCTTGGTCACACCCAGGGGCACGGCGCGGGCGAACTCGTCCTCATCTACCCCTTTGGCGCCCTTCAGCGCACCGCCTGCGGCATTGATCCGCTCCACCTCTTCCTGGGGCACCGAGCTGGAGCCGTGCATGACCAGCGGGACGCCCGGCAATTGCCGCTGGATTTCGGCCAGCCGGTCAAAGTGGAGCCCCTGGCTGCCGCTGAACTTGTAGGCGCCGTGGCTCGTGCCAATCGCCACCGCCAGGCTGTCGCAGCCCGTCTGCTCGACAAACTGCCGGGCCTCAATCGGGTCCGTCAGCCGGGCATGCTTCTCGTCTACGGCAATGTGCTCCTCGACGCCGCCCAGCATACCCAGCTCCGCCTCCACGCTGATACCCTTCGCGTGGGCATGTTCGACCACCCGGCGTGTAATCGCCACGTTTTGCTCGAACGGCTCGTGCGAGGCGTCGATCATCACCGAGCTGTAGAAGCCGGAGTCGATCGCCTCGTGGGCCGTCGCTTCGTCGCCGTGGTCCAGATGAACGGCGAAGATGGCCTCCGGGTAAATATCGCCGGCAGCGCGGATAATCGCCTCCAGCATCGTCGGGTTGGCATAGCTGCGCGCGCCGCGCGAAATCTGGATGATGAACGGGGCCTGCGAGCGCATGCAGCCCTCGAACAGCCCCAGGGCCTGTTCCATGTTGTTGATGTTATAGGCGCCGACGGCGAATTGGCCGTAGGCTACTTTGAACAGCTCGTCAGTTGTTACGATCATCGCGTTCTCCTCGGCCGCCGGCCATGAGGATGGCCGTTTTGTAGACAACTCTCGTGGCCTTCAGTGTAGCACAGTGTGGCGTCGCGCGTTAGCTGGTGGCACAATGTGACGTGATGGAACGCCTTGCTTTGTTACGCTTGCGCTCCTGGCTCTCGTTGCTCTGGCTAGGCCTGCTTCTTCTTGCCGCACTGCTGCTGCCGGGGCGCATATGGACCACGCTGCTCGTCGGTCTCGGCGGCCTGTTCGTCGTCGCCTTCCTCTGGTCGTGGCAGCTTGCCGGCGGCCTGCACGGCCGGCGCCAGCTCCGCTTTGGCTGGGTCGCCGTCGGCGACCGCCTTTCCGAGAGCTTCACCCTGATCAACGATAGCGTGCTGCCTGCCTTCTGGGTGGAGGTCGAAGACCGGTCCAACGTGCCCGGCTACAGCCCGGCGGTCGTGCGCAGCGTGGGTGGTAGGGGCACCCTGCAGTGGCGCCAGGACGCCATCTGCCAGCAGCGGGGTCGCTTCCACCTTGGCCCCTGGACGTTGCACAGCGGCGATCCGTTCGGCATCTTTACCGTCACCATCAACTACCCGATCTCCGACGAGATCATCATTCACCCGCCGATCCTCACCCAGCTACCCATCCCGCTGCCGGCCGGGCAGGCCAGCGGCCGGGTCCGCGCCCGCCAGCGCAGCTGGCAGGCTACCGTCAACGCGTCCACGGTGCGCGACTACCAGCCCCAGGACCCCTACCGCTGGATTCACTGGCCCACCAGCGCCCGGCGCGACGACCTCTACGTTCGCGAGTTCGATCTGGACGCGGCCGGCGACATCTGGCTGCTGCTGGACATGCAGGCTTCCGTGCAGCTCGGCAGCGGGCCGCAGAGCAGCGAGGAGCAGATGATCCTGCTCGCCGCCGCTCTGACCGCTCGCGCCCTGCACGAAAACCGGGCAATCGGCCTCGCCGCCTACAGCCAGAACCCCCAGCTCATCCCGCCGGGTATCGGCGGCGGGCAGCAGTGGCGCCTGCTGCGGGCCCTGGCCCTGGCCAATGCCGACGGCGAAAACAGCCTCGCTGACTCGCTGGACGATCTGCGGCGCGTGGCCCAGCGCGGCAGCGCCGCCGCGATCCTCACGCCGCGCGCCGACGGAGACTGGCTGCCGGCGCTGCTGCAACTGGCGCACGCTGGCATCCGCTGCCACGTCACGCTGCTCGACCGCGAAAGCTATGGCGATCGCGCCAGCGGCAGCAAAGGGCTGTGCGACGCCGTCCAGCAGCTGGGCGTTCCCTGCCACCTGGTGCGCCAGGGCGACATCGGCCAGCCGCTGGAGGAAGGCCCGCGCCGCGGCTTCTGGCAGTTCCGCACGCTGGCTACCGGCAAGGTCGTCGTCGTGCAGCGGCCCGACGAATGAGGGGCGAGCAGGGCGGTATGCGGCCCGCGATGAAGAACAAGGACGGTAATCATGGCTGATAGCACAGACCGGCGCCGACTGACCCTGCGGACGCGCAAGAACCTCTATGAATCGGCCCACCTGCTGCGCCGCGACAGCAGTCGCGAGCTGGGCATCTTCCTGGATGGCCTCTGGGCCTACGTCCAGGACCCGCGCGTCGCCGCCTCCGACCCGGAGAGGGGTATCCAACCACTGGAGGTGAAGTGGGAGCCGGGCCTGCGCGACGGGCCGGTGAGCGCCCGCTTCGCCGTGCTCGACTACAACGCCGACAGCGGCGCCCTCGTGCCGCCGGCAAAGTGGGACCGCCGCAACGCCCGCTTCACCGGCCCGGATGGCCAGCCGCTCGACCCCAGCCGGTGCGATACCTTCCAGTTCCACCAGGTCAACGTCTGGGCCGTGGCTCAATCGGTGCTGGACATGTACGAAGCGCCGCAGGCACTCGGCCGGCCAATCCCCTGGGCGTTCGAGGGCAACCGGCTCATCCTCGTGCCCCACGCGGGCTACGACGAAAACGCCTATTACGACCGCCACAGCAAATCGCTGCAGTTCTACTACTGTGGCAGCCCCAGCTCGCCGCTCTACACCTGCCTGTCGCACGACATCATCGCCCACGAGATGGGTCACGCCGTGCTCGACGGCATTCGCCCCCTCTACTACCACTTCACCAGCCTGGAAACCGCCGCTTTTCACGAGGCGATGGCCGACCTCACCGCCATCGTCGCCGCCATCCTCAATACCCCCCTGCGGCGCAGCGTCGGGGCTGCCGGTCACGGCGCCCTGAACAACGATAATGCCATCGCGTTGCTTGCCGAGGAGTTTGGCGAGCAGGTTATGCATACCTCTTCGCTGCGCAGCGCCCGCAACCAGTACACCATGGCCCACTTTGGACCGGACGCGACGCCCCACGCGCTCTCCCAGGTGCTCACCGGGGCGATGTTCGACATCCTCGCCGGCATCGCCGACATCCACCGGCGCGAGGGCGAGAGCAGCCCGCTGCAGGCGCTCTGGTGGGCAGCGGACCGTTTCCGCCGGCTGGCGCTGCAGCCGCTTGATTTCTGCCCACCTGTGGATATCCAGTTCGCCGACTACGGCCGGGCGGTGCTGAAGAATTTCCTGCTCTACGAAGAGCACGAAAGCAGCAACGGCCGGGCATACCTGGATCTGATCCAGGACGTTTTCCACCGCCGCCTCATCTGCAGTCATAAGCGGGCGAGCTGCAGCGCCGATCCCCGCCAGTGCGCCGTGATGCCGGGGCACACACCGCGCATGGAGATCGTACACGATATCAACCGCATCGCCCGCTCCCGCGCCGCGGCCTACTATTTCCTCAACGACAACCGCCCGCAGCTGCACATCCCCCCGGAACAGGATTTTGAGGTCGTCGATCTCTACGACACCATCAAGTATGGCGCTGCCGCCGTCCGGCTGCCGCGCGAAGTCGTCGTCGAATACGTCTGGCGGGAGGAGGTGCCTCTGGAAGGAGAGCGCTTTGGCCGGCTGCAGGGAACCCGCGCCGAGCTGCTTTGCGGCGGCACGCTCGTGCTCGACGGGCAGGGTAACGTGCTCGCCTGGGAAAACAAGCCTGGCGCCGGCGGCGTTTACGACGTGCAGGCCGGCCGGGCGCGACGCGACGCGCTGCTGGCGCACATCGCCCGGCAGGCGCGCTACGCTCTGCAGCACGAAGCGCCGGAGGCGGTTGTCCCCGGCCCCTGGAACCCGCCCGTAGTCGCCAATATCGAGGACGGCGTGCTGCGACTGGAGATCCCGCCGCCGCTGCGCAATCCCCTGCACATTACCGGCGGAGAAAACCACCCCTGGAGCGACCTGCCATGGACGACCAGCTTCTAGTCTACGTCTACAACGTCGGCGTCGGCGACTGTATCTACCTGCGCGTGCCTGATCGCGACGAGAACGGGGAGGTTCGCCAGCGCCACATCGTCGTGGACTGTGGCACGCTCCAGCCCAACGAGGACGAGCGGCTGCTGAAGCTGGCGATGACCCATATCGCCCGGCTGCTGCCGCGCGATCCGGCTACCGGGCGCAAGCGGCTCGACCTGCTCGTCGTCACCCACCCGCACATGGATCACATCGCCGGTTTCGGACTGGAATCGACGGCCAGACAGTGGCAGCGCAAACAGGTTGACCGCCTCTGGCTCAGCGCCCTGCTCGACCCCGACAACGACCGGGCGCGGCGGGCGCGCGAGCAGGTTCGCGCCGGCAACCTGGCCCTGCAGGCGCTGCTCGCCGCCGACCTGCATCCGGCGCTCACGGTTCTGGCGCGGGAGCTGTTCAGCCTCAGTCAGGGGCAGATCGCGGATAATGCCCGGACGCTGCTGGAAGGCGGCCTGATCCCCCCACTTTACGTGGACGACGCCACCCCGCCCGACCGGCTGCAGCTCTTTTCGGAGCCGGGCACAGCGATCCACATCCTCGCGCCCAGCCGCGACATAGACGCCGACTACCTGGGACTCGCGGAGGACGACCCGGCCGAACAGTTTTCGGAGTTCAACCGTGGTATCCGCAGCGCCGCCGGGGAGGCCGTCGATTGGTCGTTTCCAGCCGGAGAGCTGACGATCAGCCAGAGGGACTTCCGCCGTCTGCGCCAGCGTATGGGCAGCCGCGCCGTTCTACTGGCGATGGCCCAGAACGAACTAATCAACAACAGTAGCATTGTCTTTCTGCTTACCTGGCGCGGGCGCCGCCTGCTCTTTACAGGCGACGCGGAGTGCAAGTTCACGCGCAGCGGTCGCTTTGAGGCGGGCAAGCAGAACTTTAGCTGGAATGTGATGTGGGCGCGCCACCGCGCCCTGCTTGAGGAGCCGCTCGATTTCCTCAAGGTCGGGCACCACGGCAGCGATAACGCCACACCGTGGATCGGCGACGAGCCGGAGAACGAAGCGAACCAGATCCTGGACGCGCTGGCGCCTCCCGGTGACAGGCGGCTGTACGCCATCGTCTCTGCGGCGCGCCACGCCAGCTGGCCCGGCAATATCCCCCGCCGGGTCCTGCTGGAGACGTTGGGCGAGCGCGTCGCCAACCCGCGCCTTTACGACGAGGCGATCCACTATCAGGCGCACAGCGGCGGCAACTGGCCCACGGGCGAGGCCGAGCGCGCGGCCCTCTTCGTGCCTGGCGACAAATCCCAGCCGCCGCGCACCGACCTAGAGCGCCAGCGCGGCAAGCCCGTGCGTTATATCAGAGTCAGCTTCGGCCCGCGCGAATAGTATGTTGCGGGTCAAAGTCAACTTACAGGAGGAAACATGACACCGTCCTATAAACCCGACAACTACAGCAGCGTCTCCCCATACCTGATTGTGGATGGCGCTGAGCGGACTATCGACTTCCTCGTCGCCGCCTTTGGCGCCGAGGAGCTGCGCCGCTTCCCGGCCGACGGCGGCCGGCTGATCCACGCCGAGGTGCGCATCGACGATACGGTCATCATGCTCGCGGATGCTAAGGCGGACTGGCCCCCGGCACGGGCTCACGTACACGTCTACGTGCCCGACGTGGATGCGGTCTACCGACGCGCCCTAGAGGCCGGCGCGACCTCCGTGCAGGAACCGCTCAAGGACGACGACGCAGATAAGCGGGGCGGCGTCGAGGACGCCGGCGGCACAACGTGGTGGATTGCCACGAAGATGGCGTGAGGCCGGATGGCAGACCCGGATCAGACGCACCATCCAGACGAGATCAGGCGCCGCCTGATCGACTGGGCGGCAGCGCAGGCAGACGTGCGCGCGATGCTCCTGACCAGTACGCGAGCCCGGCCCGGCGCTCCGGCCGATCGCTTCTCCGATTATGACGTCATCCTCGTCGTCGAGGACATTGCGCCGTATGTCGCCGACCGGCGCTGGATAGCGGATTTTGGCGAGGTGCTAGTTACGTACTGGGATCCCGTTTACCCCGCGCCGGGGTATGGCATCGACATCATCGGCAACGTCATCCAGTACGCGGATGGCCTGAAGATCGACTTCACCGTGTGGCCGGTGACGCTGATGCAGCAGATTGCCGCCGCGCCCGAGCTGCTGCCCGAGCTGGATGCCGGGTATACCGTGCTGCTGGACAAAGATGGCTTGACCCGCAACCTGCAGCCGCCTACCTATCGCGCCTACGTGCCGGCGCCGCCAACTGAAGACGAGTTCCAGCGCTGGGTTGAAGAGTTCCTGAGCGATGTTCCTTACGTCGCCAAGTTCCTCTGGCGCGACGAGCTGTTGCCTGCGAAATGGTGCCTCGACACCGACATGAAACACAAGTACCTGCGCCGGGTGCTGGAGTGGCGGGCCGCCATCGACTCCGGCTGGTCGCAGCCGGTCAGCGGAGCGCTGGGCAAAGGGCTGAAGAAGTGGCTGTCGCCGGAGTTGTGGTTCCGCCTCGAAGCCACTTACGTGGGCGCAAACCTCGCCGAGAACTGGGAGGCCCTGTTCCAGACAGTTGCCCTGTTCGGGGAAGTAGCCGGCGAGGTGGCAAGCCATCTCGGCTACGTTTATCCGCAGGAACTGGAGGAGCGCGTCGTGCGTTATGCCCGGTCAATTCAGCGTCAGGAGAGCCGATGAACGACCGGCTTTCATTGGGCGCTGCCGAGCCGGACCATGGGCAGGGCCCTTTCCGCACCTGGGACGGCCATCCGGTCAGCCAGGAGCCGCCACATGGCGCC
>Ga0123329_1001160_pt1 | contig 25349 bp, 20 predicted proteins | sample BioC12SIPDNA_FD_89703 | JGI IMG/M metagenome (GOLD analysis project Ga0123329, IMG submission 89703) | Anaerobic biogas reactor microbial communites from Washington, USA - Biogas_R1_B C12 SIP DNA | ecosystem: Engineered > Bioreactor > Anaerobic > Unclassified | place: Washington, USA | collected...
GACGGCGTCACCGCTATCCGCTCATGAAAAAGCCCCGACAAGAGCTGCGCCAAGAAATCGGAAAAACGTAACCGCCCCGCGGAACGCAACTTCCGCACGGCAGTACCATTCGTTCCTGACACCTTTTCGTGGTCGCCGCACTGTTTGGGCTACGCTCTGAGTCTCTGCGCCAGAATGCCCACCGGCCGATCGCCGAGGCGCGTCAGCAGGAGCGCGGCGGACGTCTGACCCTTGGGCCGCAGTTTGCGGAGCAGGTCCTCCGGTCGGCCGGCGAAGCCGCGGGTCTTGATCTCCAGTCGGCCGACGTCGTGCCTGTGGAGCAACTTGCGGGCCGAAACCGTCGACCACGGTATCACCTCCAGAATCCGGAATCCGGCCAGGAGCGAGGATCGCACCTCGCGATCGCCGACCAGATAGGCGATCAGTGGATCGACGGGGGCCAGCTCATATTGCCGGGCAAGCGGGCCGACCAGATGAGCCCGCACCACGGCCGCGTCAGGCTCGTAGAGCAGCCGGCCCGCAGCGATCTCCCCCGGCGACGGCCAGGTCAGATCGTCCGGCGAATCGACCCCCACAGTCTCGCCCGAGGGTAGCGCGGTCGCCCGCCGATAGCAGCCGGCCAAACGGCCCGTCCAGGCCACCGCCTGCTTGCACTCGCCGTGATGGCTAATGAGTTCCACTTCCGCGTCGAAAGGCAAGGCCTCGGAATCGGCCCCCGGCGACAGTTTGACCGCGACGTTCGTGTAGTGCCGCACCAGGTTGGCGACCTCCGCGAGGTTGGGCGAACCCAGTTCCGGCTCATGCCGCCGCAGGCCCTGGGGCCGACGGTCGGGATCAACGTGCACCGCCCCGACCTCCGGCCTCGCGACCGCCGCATCCGCAACCAGCCCGAGGACCTCGCCGCCGTACACCCGCGCGTTATGCTCGGCCATCGCGACCCGCGGAGCCGACCAATCCACGACGGTCACGTTCGCCACCGCCGCCAAGGCCAACGCATCGCCGCCGATCCCGCAACACAGATCCGCCACCGGCCCCAGCCCGGCAAATCGCTTCGCCTTGTGGCCGGCCACCACCTCGTCGGTGGTCTGCTCGAGCCCGACGCGGTCGAAGAGCATGTCCGCCGCCCGCGAGAATCGCCCCGCCGCCGCTCGCCGAAGGACGACCTGGCTCCACGCCGCGGTTACCAGGTGCGGATCGAGACGTTCCCGCCAATAGGCGATCGCGGCCGGCGTATCCGCGCCCCGGCCGGCGGCCATCTCCCGACAGCACGCCACCCCCGCCACCGAACGCAGCCACGCCAGCTCCTCCACGCTGGGCAGTCGCTGCTCGCGAACCCAGGAACCCGCCGACCTCGGCTTCTCGTCTGAATGATGCCGCATAGCCTTAGTGTGCGGCTCCTTCGCGTGCGGATCAAGGGGGAAAGGCACAGAGGCAGAAGGCACAAAGGCACATGCGGCGACTTCGCGCGCGGGTCAGGTGTTCCCCCGCCATCCTGCGATGTTCGCTTACACGTCCGCTCGTTCTACGGCTCACTCCGCGTACAAACCGGGGACTCTCGTCCCCGGCTCGTGGGTCTCCAGATCTGCTCGCTCAACCGGGCACACTCATCCCCGTCGCGTGGGTCTCGTTGACGAAACCGCGCGCTCGGGGCTTGTTGGCGGACCCCCATGATCGGGGTTCGCTTGCGGAACCCCGTGGTTGGGGCTGGTTCGCGATCTTCGGCTCGGGGCCTATGCCGCGAGGGTCATTCGCGATACCATCGAGTATATGACTGGAACCGAACGGGTCTTGCGAGTGCACAGCCTGCTGGAGGCGGCATACTACATCGTGGTGACGCCCTGCGCGGAGTGTCGAAGCGGGCCGTTGGAGGCTCATGCTGGGCAACTGGATCGCACCACGCATCCGGGTCTGCTTATCATGCCGACCACCTGCCGGGCGTGCGGCGTCTGGTGCGCGTTTCGGTTCAACACGGACCACGTATGCGGCGAGGAGGGTTGGCCGACCGATCCGCTGGGCACGGCATGCGAACCCGCTGGCAATGCACCATCCAGCCCAGTCAACCGGAGTGAAGAGCCTTCGGAAGTCATCGACGTGGCCGGCTGGCTGCTGCTCCACACCCTCCTGCAGGAGCGGGTGAGCAGTTTGGGGGCAGGGGCCTTGCGCGTGGCGGAGCGATCGGCTCGTCGGCGGCTGCAGGTGCAGTCGGCGGCCTGTCTCGCCGAAGCGTTGAAGTTCTACGACCCGGACAACGACCTGCCGCCAGAGGAAGCTTTTTTCACGGCGGAATCACGGCGTCAGTTCCGCGCCCGGCCCGAGCTGTTCGCCCGCGACCGGATCATCGGGCTGCGTGCCAGGCTACCGTGGTCTCGGGGCGGGCAACCGGCGGAGCAGTGACTCGCACGTGTCGGCGAGTCTATCATCTCGTAGGTTTGTCGCGAGCGTGCGGTTTGGAGAAGGGGCCACGGTGCCGGGGGCAAAGACAACACGATGGGTTTGCTGGGTAGTGATACTTAGCCTGCCGGCCGGCCAGATCCCGCCCGCAACCACCGCCCGCGCTGAGTTGGTGCGTCCGCTGCCGCCGCGCATCACCGTGGAGACGCAGCGAGCCATCGACCGCGGGCTGGAATACTTAGCGAGAACGCAGGGCCGCGACGGCGTCTGGCGCACCCAAGGCACGATGGGCGAGTTTCCGACGGCGATGACCGCTCTGGCGGCGCTGGCCCTGCTCGCCAGCGGCAGCACACCGATGGAGGGTCGCTACGCTCCTCAGGTGAGCCGTGCAACCACCTTCCTGCTCCGCTGCAGCGATGCCGACGGGCTGATCTCGCGCATCGAGGAAGAAAGCCGCTCGATGTACGGCCACGGGTTCAGCATGTTGTATCTGGGGCAGGTGTACGGACTGGAGGCGGACATCGAGAAGCAGCGGCGGATCCATGAGGTTTTGCGGCACGCGGCCGAACTGACCGCCCGCAGCCAGAGCCCGTTGGGCGGCTGGATGTACACTCCGGATTCCCGCTCCGATGAGGGCTCGGTGACGATCACCCAATTGCAGGGTCTGCGTTCGGCTCGGAACGCGGGCGTGGCTGTGTCCAAAGAGGTGATTGACAAGGCCCTGGGCTACTTGGAGAAATCCTCGCTGCCCAACGGCGGCATCACCTACCGGGCGGATCGCCAGGGGGGCCCGCGCCCGCCGATCACCGCTGCCGCCGTCGCCTGCTGGTATAATGCCGGGCAATACGATAACCCCCTGGCCACTAAGTCGCTGGGCTTCATCAAGGAACACCTGGGCAACGGTGGCCGACGAGCGGGCAGTTGGGGCCATTACTACTATGCCCACTTCTATATGGCCCAGGTCATGTGGCTCAGCGGCGAGAAGGACTGGGAGTGGTACTTCCCCGCGATGCGTGACTGGCTGCTCACCTCGCAGGAATCCGACGGCTCGTGGGAGGGCGACTACATCGGCCGGGTCTACGGCACGGCTCTGGCGCTGTTCATCCTGCAGATCCCGTATGGGTACTTGCCGATTCTGCAGAGGTGAGGGGGCGAGACGAGGAACTGAGACTTGAGGGTGGAACTGTAGCATCACAATAGAGCAGGCAGAATCCTCTTCAACTCATCCGTGTTCATATGTATGAGCTGCGGGCGGGACACGAGAAGAAACGCTCACAGATCACTCAGATGAACGCAGATGGGGGACGAAATGAAGGGTTGAGAATCGAGAATTGCAGATTACAGATTGCAGATTGCGGCTTGCGGATTAGCCCTTCGCGACAGGGCGGGAGTCGGGCTGTTCGCGATGACACAGGAGTACGCGAATGAACGAGGGACGCGCGGATGCTGACAAAGACATGGACCTCGCCGCGGTCGAGCAGTTGCGGTCGGCGCATGAACGCATCCGGGGCGAGCTGGCCCGGGTCATCGTCGGGCAGGACCGGGTGGTCGAGGAGCTGCTGATCGCCCTCTTCGCGGGCGGACACTGCATCCTCGAAGGCGTGCCCGGGCTGGCCAAGACGCTGATGATCTCCACGCTGGCCCGATCGCTGAAGCTTTCCTTCTCACGGATCCAGTTCACGCCGGACCTCATGCCCGCGGACATCACCGGCACCGAGGTCATCCAGGAGGACCGGGCGACGGGCTCGCGGTCGTTCAAGTTCCTGCGTGGGCCGGTGTTCGCCAACGTGGTGCTGGCCGACGAGATCAACCGCACGCCGCCCAAGACCCAGGCCGCTCTGCTGGAGGCCATGCAGGAGCGTCAGGTGACCATCGGCGGGCAACGGCACACGCTTGATCCGCCTTTTTTTGTCCTGGCGACGCAGAATCCGATCGAGCAGGAGGGCACGTACCCACTACCCGAGGCCCAGCAGGACCGCTTCATGTTCAAGGTCTTCGTCGGGTACCCCAGCTACGAAGAGGAGCTGGCCATCGCGGAGTTGGCGGCCCCGGACATCGCCCTGTCGCGTGACGCAATCCCGGCCGTGCTCGATGCCGAGCAAGTGCTTAAGCTCCAGGAGGTGGTGCGCCGCGTACCGGCCGCCAGACACGTGGTAGGCCACGCCCTGGATCTGGTTCGCCGCACCCGACCGGGCGAGCCGGGGGCCCCTGAGATTGTCCGCCGCATGATCCGCTGGGGGGCCGGCCCGCGGGCGGTGCAGTTCCTCGTCGCAGCCGCCAAGGCTCGGGCGGTGCTGCACGGACAGTATCACGTGGCCGCCGAGGATGTGCGGGCCGTCGTACACCCGGTGCTGCGACACCGTATCGTGACCACTTTTTCCGCCGAAGCGGAGGGCTACTCGACCGATCGTATCATCGACGAAATCCTGGAACAGACGCCGCCTCACTCTTCGCCACTGACTGCCGATGGCCGACTACAACAAGTACTTGGATCCTGACGTTCTCGCGCGGATCAGCCGGCTCGAACTGCGGGCCCGCACGATCGTCGAGGGCTTCGTCTCGGGCATGCACAAGAGCCCCTACCAGGGGTACAGTGTGGAATTTGCCGCCCATCGCGAGTACGTGCCCGGCGACGACATTCGGCACATCGACTGGCGGCTGTTCGGCCGGGCCGACCGCCTGTACATCAAGCAGTACGAGGAAGAAACCAACCTGCGAACACACGTGCTGCTCGACTGCTCGCGATCGATGGCCTACCCGGAGCACACCCGCGGCTGGCGGAACAAGTACGATTACGCCGCGACGCTGGCGGCCTCCCTGATTCACCTGCTCGTGAACCAGCAGGATACCTGCGGCTTGGTCCTCTTCGACGACGACATTCGCGAGCAAATCGCCCCGAGCAGCCGCACCGCCCAGCTCTACGCGATGATCGAGGCCATCGAGCGTCATCCGCCAAACGGGGCGACGGAGGTGCGAGCGGTGTTCGGTCGATTGGCCGAGCAGCTTCGCCAGCGCGGCCTGGTAGTGCTGATCAGCGACCTGCTGGGCAATTTAGGCGATCTGCTGGACGGTCTGCAGCGGCTGCGATATGCCGGGCACGACGTGATTGTGCTGCACGTGCTCGATGATGAGGAACTGACCTTCCCGTTCGACGGCAACACCATGTTCGAGGGCCTCGAGCCGCCGCCCGGCGAGTTGCTGGTTGACCCGCAGGCCCTGCGCACAAGCTATCTGGCAATCCTTGGCGACTTCATCAACCGCGTCAGGTCGGCGTGCATGGGCCACAAGATCGACTACCATCTGCTCAGCACCCACGACCCCCTGGAGGCATCCCTGACCGCCTACCTCGCCGCGCGCATGCACAGGACGTCGAGATGAACCATCGAGTTGAGGAGGAACCACGAGCAAAGCCGTATTGAAACATGAACCTATCTGCGTCAATCTGCGCAATCTGTGGGCACAAGAGGAGTTGGCCTACAGATCACACAGATTGGCGCAGATGAGGAGACAAGAAGACAGGAGAAGGTGAAAAGGAGAAGCGTGTGCCGGAGTACCCTTTGAAGGAAGAGACGTATCGCATCATTGGAGCCTGCTTCGAGGTGTACAACCAGATGGGCTGCGGCTTCACCGAGCCTGTTTACCAGGCGTGTTTTGAGATTGAACTGGGTCTGCAGGATATCCCGGCCCAAGCACAGAAGGAATTGGCTCTGAACTACAAGGGGCACCGTATCGGGAAGGCGTTTGTGCCGGACTTCCTCTGTTTCGGCGAGGTCATCCATGAGATCAAAGCGGTCTCCGCCCTCGCGGACGAGCATCGGGCACAACTCCTTAACTACCTGAACGCGGCGGAGCTCAAGGTCGGGCTCCTGGTCAACTTCGGGCATCACCCGAAACTCGAATACGAAAGGATCATCGCAGGCAAAGGTGGATCTCGATTATCTGCGTCATCTGTGTGATTTGTGGGTGAAGAAGAGCTGGCCCGCAGATCACACAGATAGACGCAGATGAAGAAAGTGAAAGGATGGCATCGGATGTGCAATGGTCAATGGCCAGTCAATGACGAGACCCGAAACCAGAACCTCCGTTATTCGTCATTCGGGCTTCATTGGTCATTCGGTGTTGGTCATTCAGTCCGAAGATGGCAACAGGAGCCCATATCAATCATCTGCGTCAATCTGGGTGATCTGTGGGCTCGTCCTCTTCTCTCGTGGAAGTCATGATGGCCGTGTCGGGTATCAGTTCGATTGGGGTGTTGGCGGCGATGGTAACGCCGGGGCTGCTGTATGGCGGCGCGGCGGCCATGGCGGTACCGATCCTCATCCACCTGCTCAACCGGCGGCGTTATCGGCGGGTACGCTGGGCGGCCATGGAATTCCTGCTCGACGCCCATCGACAGAACCGGCGGCGGATGCGCGTCGAGGAACTCATCCTGCTCGCGTTACGCTGCCTAGCCATGTTCCTGGTGGGCGTCGTGATCGCCCGCTGGTTCGTCAGGCCCGCCAGCCTGATGGCCACGCTGGGCACCGGCGGGCAGACCGAACGCATCATCATCCTCGACGATTCGTTCAGCATGGCCCTGCAGGTGCACGGGCAGGAAGGTGAAACGGCCCCCGTGGGCCAGGCGACGGTCTTCGGTCGCGGCCGGGCCGCCGTCGAGCGACTCGTGCGCACCTTACGTGAGGAATCGCCCAACGACCCGCTGACCTTCCTGCTGACTTCGCGGCCCGACCAGCCCTTGCGGACCGAGGCCACGGTCGGCGGGATGGACGCCCTCGGCTGGTCGGCGGCCCTGGAGGCTCTGGCCGTCTCGCATCGTGGGGGCAACATGACCCCCGCACTGGCCACGGTGCGCGAGTTGCTCGACGCTCGCTCCGGGGCGACCAGTGCGGCGGTCTATGTAGTCAGCGATTTCCAGCGGTACGAGTGGCCGACCGGCGAGGCCGGCGCGATTGCGGGGCCGGCGTCGGCCCTGGCCGGCTGGGCCGATGAGGCCCGAAGCCTGCAACTCGTCCTCGTCGACGTGGGAGTCGAGGCCCGACGCAACCTGTGCGTGACCTCGATCGAGCCGCAGCAGGCCCAGGCGGTTGTCGGCGTCGAGGCCCGCTACATCGCCCGCGTGGCCAATTACGGGCAAGAGTCGTCGGAGCCCGGCTGGCTGCAAGTATACGTGGGCGACGCAGCCCAGCCGCCGGTAGCCCTGCCCGCGATCGCCTCCCGGGAGTCGATCGAATTGGGCATCGAGGTGACCTTCCCTGCAGAAGGTTCGGAGGTACTGACGGTTGAGCTGCCCGCTGACCCATTGCCGGTGGACAACAGCCGTTGGCGGGCGGTCCCGGTCAGCCGGGCGATGCGCATCCTCATGGTCAATGGCGAGCGATCGGCTGACCCATACAACGACGAGGTCTACCTGCTGACCGTGGCGTTGCGGCCGGAGGGCACGCAGTTCAGCGGCAACGAGGTCATCGTCATCGAGGACAACGAGTTAGCCCAAGCCAACCTCGCCGACTTCCATGTGGTTATGCTGGCCAACGTGTACGGCATCACCGACGAAGCGGCCGAGCATCTCCATCGCTATGTGGCCGACGGCGGCGGGCTGGCGATCTTCGTCGGCGATCAGGTCGATCCGGAGGTCTACGACCGGCTGTTGTTCCGCGACGGTGCGGGCCTGCTTCCCGGCCGACTGGGGGATTGGGTGACCATGCCCGCGGATCAGGCCGGGGTGGGCATCGGCCGGCTGGACGCCGAGCACTCGCTGATGAACCGCTTGGCCGGTGACGGCGTCAATCTGTTCCACCATGCCTTGTTCTGGCGGTACCTCCGCTGCGAGCCGTTGATGGTTGAGCCGGACGCGGCGAGCACGGACGAGGTTGACGAAACGCGACGTTCCGCCCGGGTGCTGGCCGAGCTGGCGGACGTTGACCGCAGCCCGTTGATCGTGGCTCGGCTGTTTGGCCGGGGCAAGGTGGTGCTTTTCACCTCCACAGCGGACAAGGAGTGGAACAACCTGCCGGACCAGCCGGTCTTCGTGGTCTGGGCCCAGGAGCTGGTTCAGTTTCTGGCCAGACCCGCTTCCACGGCGGGCGAAGGGCTGGCTGGCGAACCCATCCGCGTATCGCTGACCCCGGGGCGTTTCCAACCGACCGCGATGCTCAAGCCGCCGACCTTCCCCGCCGAGCCCGCCGTCGACCTGACCCTCCAGCCCGATCCTGAGACCGGCCGGCCTTGGCTGGAATGGGTGCAGACCGAGCATCCGGGTCCCTACCGGTTCGAGCTGACCGACGCGGGCGGCGGCGCGGTGCAGGAAGCGGTGGCCGTCAACCTCGATCCGCTTGAGAGCGACCTGGCCCGGGCGGATCGGGCGACTTTGCTGACCGCAGCGGGAACGATACCAACCAGCTACCTCACCGCCGCGGACCTGCAGGTGCTGCGGGATGAGCAGGCCCGCCGCGAGTTGTGGCCGCTGGTCTGGATCGCACTTTTGGCCGTGCTGATGAGCGAGCAGGGTCTTGCCTGGTACTTCGGGGCCGGGCGGGATCTGCGGGCCCTGTGGCGAGGAACAACGGCATGACCGCCCAAGCACCGATCCTTGCCGCGGACATGATCGAGCGACGGCTCGAGTTCGCCGCGCTGCCTGAAGGCTGGGCCGCGGTCGCGGCGATCATCTTCGGGATCCTGGTGGTGCAGTTCGTATGGCTGCTCTATCGGCGGGAGCGGCGGGCGGGGGCTTCCTGGCGGGCGCGGGCCATCCTGGCCGGTCTTCGCTGCGCGGCTCTCGGCGTCCTGGCCTTGGTCTGGCTCGAACCGATCATCGCCACATACATCCACCGCGAGATCGAGGCCCGCACGATCGTGCTGGTGGACGCGTCGGCGAGCATGGGCTTGCGCGACCGCTACGCCGAGGAAAGGGAGGTGGATCGCGCGGCAGCCTTGGCCAGCCGACTGCCCGGCATCGATCCCGCGCATGCGACCCGGGCGGAACTCGTCGCCGCGGTGCTCGCCGGTGAGCAGTCCGGCCTGCTCCGCCAATTGGCCGAAAGAAACCCAGTAGAACTCTACCAGTTCGGGGATCGGCTGCTGCCCCTGGGCCAGGTGATCCGCGACGGCCGGTTCCAAGTCGCGAAAGACCAAGCCTCGTCGCCCGGCGATCCGGCCAAGCCGCCGGCGTCTGCCAACGAAGGGGCCCCCGTCCGCACCCGTCTCGCTCAGGCGGACGCCCCGGCTACGGACATCGGTCGAGCGGTCCGGCAGGCGGTCGAAGCCCAGGCGGGCCGCCCCATCGCCGCGGTAATGGTGCTCAGCGACGGGCGCTTCAATCGCGGCGAACCGCCGGAGGTCGTCGGTCGATACGCCCGGGCGAAGAAGATCCCCATCTGCGCCGTCGGGGTAGGCGACGCCTCCGAACCGCGCAACGTCGCCGTCACCGCGGTCGAGGCACCGGCCAACGTCTTCGTCAACGACCCCTTCAGCGTCACCGCGCACCTTGCGGCCCAAGGGCTCACCGGCCAGCCACTCACCGTGGAACTCATCGAAGGCGGCACCGCCAACGAACCGGGCCGCCCAATCGCCACGCGATCCGTGAGCGTGGATACCACGGGCCAGGTGCCGCCGGTCGTCTTCACGCACCAACTCGCCGCCGCCGGGCAGATCCGCCTGCAGATACACACCATGGAACTCGAAGGCGAGATGCTCACCGACGACAACCGCAGGGACGTGACCGTGCGGGCCCTGGAGAACAAGATGCGTGTGCTCATGATCGCTGGGGCACCGGCGTGGGAGTACCGCTACGTCAGTCGGCTGCTTGAACGTGACGCCACCGTGGACCTGAGCTGCTGGCTCCAGTCGGCCGACGAGACCGCCCTGCCCGACGGCAATACCCCGCTGCCGCGTTTCCCCCAGACGCGAGAGGATCTGTTCGCCTACGACTGCATCATCCTCATCGATCCCGACCCCGCCGATTTCACCGCGCAGTGGGCGGCGGACGTCGAAGCCATGGTCGCCAACCACGGCAGCGGGCTGCTGTACGTCGCCGGTCGCAAGAACACCCCGCGGTTCATGCGGTCGCCGGAGACCCGCGGCCTGATCGATCTACTGCCGGTGGTGATCGACCCGGGCGACGCGGACTTGATCCTGAACGAACTGGGCCATTTTCAGACCAGCGCCTGGCCTCTGGGCATCCCCCAGCCGGTCGCTGGTCATCCCGTGCTGGCCCTGGCGGACACGCCCGGGGAGAGTCTCCAGGTGTGGGCACAGCTACCCGGCCTGTACTGGCATTACCCTGTTCGCCGACCCAAGCCGGTCGCCACGGTGCTCTGGCGACACACCAACCCGCGGATGCGCGGCAACGACGGCGGGCACGTGCTGCTGGCCAGTCAGTTTGCCGGCGCCGGGCGCAGTGGATTCCTCGCGTCCGACTCCACTTGGCGATGGCGCCCTGCCGGCGAACGCCACTTCAACCGCTTCTGGATCCAGCTTCTGCGGCACTTGGTTGAGGGCAAACTGCTGGCGGGCCAGAAACGCGGATTCATCCAGACCGACCGGGAGCATTACGCGGTCGGCGAGGCGGTGAGCATCGAAGCCCGGCTCATGGACACGCACTATCAGCCCATGCGGCAAGCGGAGGTCGCACTGTCCATCCTGCGGGAGGGCGAGGCGGATGCCACCTTTGCCCTGGAACAGCAGGCGGATCGACCGGGCTGGTATCGCGGACGATGGGTACCCACTCGCACCGGGCTGTATACCCTGGGTGTGGATCTTGCGAGCGAGCCGGGTTCCCCACCGGCAGCCATCCGCCGCGACGTGCGCGTCGGGCAAGCCGACCTTGAGTTCCGCCAAACCACGCTCGATCGCAACGCGTTGCGGTCGCTGGCCTCGCAAACCGAAGAAGGAACGTACCTCGACCTGGACGAGGCCCACCGGCTGGCGGAGCTGATCCCCGGCCGGACGGTCAGCATGGTGCTTGATGGTCAGCAGGTGCGATTGTGGGACCGATGGTGGACGCTGGTGCTGCTCGTCGCCCTGCTCGGGCTGGAGTGGGCTCTGCGAAAGCGGGCGTGCCTGCTGTGAGAGGAAGCCGTATGGACCTGGACACCGCATGCCGCGAGTTTGAACGCCAGGTGCTCCGCCGGCTGCACCGGCTCGCGGTGCGGCTGCGACTGTATGTGCTGCTGGACGGGCTGGCGATGCTGAGCCTCGCGGTGTTGGCGGCGGTGGCGATCACCTTCATGGCGGATCGCGGCTTCCAGTTAACCCGGGATATGCGGGCGACGCAGTTGACTACCCTGCTGCTGGCCCTGGCGGGCTTGGGCTGGTACGGGCTCGTGCGTCCGATGCGTCTGGGATTACCGCCTGCGGCCCTGGCCCTGCTCGTCGAGCGACGTTACCCGGAGCTGCGCAGCCGACTCATCAGCGCGGTCGAGTTCGCCGAGGCCGTCCGGCAGCGGTCCGCAGGTCCGCGAGAAACCTCGCCGACCATGCTCGCCGCTCTGATCGCTCAGGCCGCCCGGGCCGTCGCAGGTATCGACTTTGCCGCGGTTTTGAACCACACCCGTGCCCGCCGACGATTCGCCCTCGCGCTGACCGGTCCCCTGCTGATCATCGCCCTGTGCCTGCTCGCCAAGCCGGCCATGGGCATCTGGTTTGAACGCAATGTCCTTCTGCGGGATGTGGACTGGCCGCAACGCAATCGCCTGGTCATCGAGGGGCTGACCGAAGGGCGCCTCGTCGTCCCACGCGATGACGACCTGACCGTCACCGCCCGCGTCGTAGAGGGCTTCGAGCCCCCCCGCCAGGTATTCATCAGCTTCGAGTCAGCCACGGGCATGAAGGGCCAGGCCCAGATGCCCGCCACGCGGGCCGTAGCGGCCGCCCCCCGACCTCGGCGAGCTCAGCCGAGCCGCGGCGGCCGCCGCCCCGAAACCCCGATGCCCGCCACGCCACCCGTAGCGGCCGCCCCCCGCGGCGGCCGGGGCCCCGAAGAGCCCGCCGGCCTGCCCGCGGATGCCGAGGGCCCGATGGTTGACCAGCCGGTGATCCGCTTCACGCACACCTTCGAGCAAGTGCGCGAGAGCCTCAAGGCCAGCGTCTGGGGCGGCGACGCGCGGACCGATGAGTTCATCATCGAGGTGGTCGACCGGCCGCGCATCAGCGATGTCCACCTCAGCGTCACGCCGCCGGCTTACTCGCGATTGGCCCCGTACGACCTGCGGCCGGGCCAGACCGTGGCCGAGGTCCTCAACGGCAGTCGCGTCGGCTTCCGCGTGCGCACCGATCGCCCGGTCGTCGAGGCGGTGCTGATGCGACAATCGGGCGACGAAACCAACGAACTGGGGCCCGCGCTGCACGACGCGACGCAACCGCTTGGCCGGGAGTTCACCATCTCCGATCAGCCGCCAGCCAGCGCTACCTACCACTTCCAGCTTCTCGATGAACGGGGCCTGTCCAACATCAGCGACCGCGGCCGGCCGGTGCGCGTCTCCGTGCGACTGGTGCCTGACAAACCGCCGGTGGTCAAGCTCACCGCCAAGGGCGTCGGCGAGATGATCGTTCCCCAGGCGGTCTTGCCCGTCGAGGTGGATTGCACAGACAGCTACGGGCTGGCCGGTGCGACCCTGGTCTGTGAACTGCCCGGCAAGGAGGGCCCGCCGCTGGTCGAACCCATCGAGGGCTTCGAGCCCGAGACGAAGGTATTCCAGCGGACGATCGAATGGGTGCCCGCGCGTCGCGGCCTGATCGAGGGCGACCGGCTCATCCTGCGGGCCGAAGCCCTCGACTTTGACGACGTGGCCGGGCCGAACATCGGTCGGTCCAGCGCCCTGGGGCTGCGGGTCGTCAGCCGCGAGGAACTCCTCGCCGAGCTCAGCCGTCGCGAGCAGGAATACCGCCAGGACTTCGAGCGACTGGTCCGCCAGCAGGAGGATCTCTACAGCGAGTTGCTGGCTCGGATGCGGCCCACCTCCCCGGCGCGGCAAGACGATGCCGAGCCCACGTCCGCGCTCGCCCGCCGCCAGCGAGATTACGCCGGGCGGATCAACGGCCTGCGGCTCCAGTTCGAGCAGGTGCTTTCCGAATTGCGGATCAACCAACTGGCCACGCCGGCGGCAGAGGATCGCGTCGGCCGGCGAATCGTGCGTCCGATGGAGAGCCTGCACCGTTCCGACATGCCCGCCGCCGCCGAGCGTATCGAACTCTTCGCCCGCGAGCGAACCGCCGAGACCTTCGCCGATGCTCGCGCCGCCCAGGAGCGGATCCTCGCGATCATGCGGACCGTGCTTGCCGATATGCTCCAATGGGAGGGATTTCAGGAAGCGATCACCCTGCTGCGTGACATCCAGAAACTGCAAAGCGAGATCAGCCGCGAGACGGATCAACGGATCGAGAGCGAACTCTTCGGCCCCAAGCCGTAGCCTTGATCCTGCTCGTAATCCTTGTGCAGGAGCACCAACAGACAAGACGAGCCGTGGACACAAGTCCACGGGTTCCGCGGCTCTTCGTTCAACGTGGATCAGTCGTTGCCCGGCGCGGGGCCGTCGTTTGCCGCAGGCCGAGTGGCTGCGGGTCGCCCTCTCGCCGGGCGGGTAGCGGGGCGTCGTGAGCCGGCCGGTCGCGTCGCGGCCTCGCCGGCGGGTCGGGTGGCTCGGGGCCTGGGGGCACTGGGGGGCGCGAACATCGGCATGTCGTCGCGCTTCTTCTCGACATAGGTCGGCCGCAGCGCCCCCTGCACGCCAACCACCTTGTACTTGCCCACCGCCTCCCCCATGGCCTTCACGTAATTCTCCTGAGCAAGGTACAATCGGATGTTGCGCTCGACACTCTCGAAGGTTCGTTGTCCGGGCTTTCGGCTCTGCGCCTCCAGGACATGATAACCCAGGAGCGTCTCGTGGACCTCGCTGATCTTGCCGGGTTCGAGAGCGAAGGCGAACTCCGCCAAAAAGGGGTTAATCATCAGGTGGCGGGTGAACTCGCCCAACGAGCCTGCCCGTGGCTGCGGGTCGGTCTCGGCAAGACACTGCTCCCAGGTCCGCCGGCCGGACACCAGCTCCTCACGCAGCTTTTCGATCTTGGCACGCTTGACCGCCCGTTGCTCGGCCGTGTCGGTCGGCGAAACCATGATCATCAGTTGGCGAGCGGTCACCGTCGTCCCGTCGAACTCCGGGCGGCGGGTCTCGTAGATCTTCCGCATGGTCGCTTCATCCTCGGTCAGGTCGGTTCCCTGCCGAGTCAGGGCCGCCCTGGCCAGCGCCAACCGCAACCTCTCTCGATAGTCTTGCAGCGTCGATCCGTGCTCCTTGATTCTGCGCAGCAACTCGTCGAAGGAGGCGATTCCCGCAATCCGCATGTCACGATCGATCCTGGCGTCTAATTCAGCATCGGGAATCAAGTCCGGACGGTCGCGCACGTAGAGCTGGAACAGTCGCTGCTCGACCAGACCTCGCAGCACCCTGTCCTTGAGGTGCTCGTAGAGATCCGGATCGGTGCCCTCAAGAGCCTTCTCAAAGTCCGCTTGTGTGACCGTCAGGGTATCGCCGACGCGAACCAGGATCCGCTCCGCCGCGGGCTGGCTGGCCGGCGCCGACGCGGTCGGCTGACTGGCTGACGCCGTTGCGGGTTGCGTACTCGGGGCAGCCGTCGGCCCTACTTCATCGCCTCGGGCCACATCCGTCGCCAAGCCCGCCGCCAGCACCACCGCCGCCATGACCCGCCATCTTAGGTCCGGTATTCTCGCCACGATACCTGTCTCCAGCTTGTGAGGTTGCCGGTCCACCGACCACTCCGCCCGACGCCCGAGCGGTCCCCTGAAAGAGTTGTCGGTCACGCGGCCGGCCCGCGTGAGGAACCGATCTTCGACTCCGTTCCCGCCAGCAGTCGCTGCAAGTTGCTCCTGTGACGGTATACGACCAGCACGGCAATCAGGATCGCAAACACGTACATGGGCCACAATCGATCCAGGCCGCCCCACTGCTCAGCTCGCAAGCGGGCGGCCATCGCGAACACGATAGGAAAGGTCACCGCCCCGACCATCGAGGCCGCCGAGACGTATCGCGTCGCCGCCGCCACCGCTACCCATAAACCCAAAGCCACCAAGCCCGGCACGGTGAAAAACGGATAGATGCCCAACAGGGCACCCAGGGATGTCGCCACGCCCTTGCCGCCTTTGAATCCCAGCCACACCGGAAAAACGTGACCCAGAATAGAAGCCGCCGCCACGCCTACCCACAGCAGATACTGAACGGCGGACACATCTGCCAGGCCTTCTCCACTCGCCACGGGCAGCAGCCACGTACCAGCCACGACCACCGGCAGAAGCCCTTTGAGCACGTCCAAGCCGAAGACCGCCATGCCGAACCCGCGTCCCAGTACCCGCCCGACGTTAGTCGCCCCGATATTGCCGCTGCCCATCGTGCGGACATCGACCCCCTTGAGCCGACCCACCAGCAACCCGAACGGGATCGATCCGCACAGGTAGCCTGCCGCCAGAAACGACGCCCCGAGGGCCAGTTCCACATTCGTCACCGGTATCCTCCCCGACGGCACTCGCCGCTGGCGATCAACTCCTCGTACAAAGCCAGGACCCGTTCCGCGTGAGCCCGCATGCTCACGGGCTCGGTCGTCAGAGGCCCCCAGCGGGCACACTCCCGCCGGTGCTTCTCGTCTGCCAGGCGTTCGATCCGGTCCGCCAGGGCGGCGACATCCTCCGGCGAGTCGATAACGTATCCTTCGCGACCCTCGGTGATCAGCTCGGCCGCACCGTTATACCGCGTGGTGACGGCCGGCAGGCCCGCGGCCATCGCCTCGAGCACCACCCGGCTGCAAGGATCGTAGTAGGTGGGATGCACCAGCACGTCCGCACCATGCAAGAATGCGGGCATGCGCTGAGTGGAGCCAGCAAACAGAACTCGGTCGGCGACGCCCAGTCGCTGAGCCAAGCGGGCGAAGCTCCGCGGGTTGTCGTGCCCGACGATCACCGCGAAGGTGCGATCGGCACGCGATCCATTCACTCGCCCTTGCCGACGCAAAGCCAATGCCTCGATCAACTTCGCCACGCCCTTGAGCTTGAAGTTGTGGGCCACGCACAGCAGCACGAGGTCGTCATCCGCCAACCCGAACTGCAACCGCAGATCCGCCCGCTGGGCCACACGTTCCGCGGCCGGGGTGATGTCCGGATCAACCCCATTGAAGATCCGTCGCACCCGACTGCCGTCCAGCCCGTAGTGCTGCCCCAACTGTCGCGTCACGTAGTCCGAGATGGCGATGACCCAGGGCGATGGCTGCCGTTTGAGCAGTCTGCGCTCCAGACCCGCCACCACTTGGTATTTGAGACTGATCTGCTGGCTCACGCGTTTGAGACTACGGACTCCTCCCCGCGGACGCATCGCGAGGTTGCGTTCCAGCGTCTCGGGCACGGTGCCCCCTCGCGGCTGATACACGTCCGCCGCGACGCAAGGAGTAATGCCGTGCACAATATCAAACGAATGCTCACGAACATATCGGGCCGCCCGACGGGCGAATACCAGTGTCCGGGCACCGCGAAGCGCCCCGTTGGCCCGAATGGGCACAATCCGTAACTCCGGCGTCGAGGGCTGCTGGCTGGTGGTGATCATGTGCACCTCGCAACCCAACCGCGCAAGATGACCGGCGAACTGCACGGTCGAGGTCTCCGCACCGCCGCGCCAGGTCTCCAGCCGCTCGATGACCACCGCCACTTTCATGACACCCGCCAAACCGCGATAGCGGCGGCCCCATCTCATGACGCCGCCGCAACAAGCGCATCAAAACCGCAAGGGCGGCGATTATACTCCGCGGCTGGCCGAAAGATGAAACCGGCGGTTTCCACGCCCCGGTCGCGTGACACATGAGAGGTTCGCCCGACAACGTCGTGTGGCGCTCGCCCGTAGCCCCCCCCTCGAGCGAGCGTCGGCCCATCCCATCCGTGCTCACGAACGCATGGCCAGCGCCACGGCCAGCGACCCGATCGCGGCGATCGCCAGCACCAAGGTCACCACAAAGAGCATGACAAACCGCCGGCCCTGCCGGTCGATGAGCCGGTTCACCTGCTCGGTCTGCTCCTCGGCTTTGGCGTACATCTGCCGGAGGATCTGGGCCTGGGCACCATTGACCTCGCCGACCGAGTGGATGGCGGTCGAGAGCTTCTCCATCGCCTGGGAGGTGACCACGTTCTGCTCACTGACCATGCCGAGCTGCCGGTTGATCCCGGTCAGCGTATCCGTCTGGGCACGGGCGATGCGCGGCACCTCTTCAACGGCGGCGGTCAGTTTATGCGTGCCAGCGTTGGTGGTCTCCAACTGCCCGGCGATGGATTCCAACATGCGGACCTGCTGGCGAGCGATGTCCGGCAAATCGGAGGTCGAACGGGCCAACTGCTCCAGGGCCGAGCAGATGCGATCGGTCTTGACTGTCTGATCGCTGAGGTGCTTCTGGATGTCGCCGACCAGCCGGGCCACCTGCTCATAGCCTTCCTGAAGCTGGGTAAGGGCCTGGTCCCGCTTGCTCCATCGGGTCAGTGCGCCGGGCGGTCGCTCAGCCGCTTCGGAATCAGCCAGGAGGCCGTCCTCGCCGACAGCGGGCAGGCCATGATCGTTGCGGCCCGGCCGGGTTCGCCGAAGACCGTCCGTCAGCCGATGCCACCAGGTTCGCGTCCGGGTCGTTTCCGTCATGCCTGAGTCTCCTTCCAGCAGGACCATGGCGGGGAGTCGTTACTTGCCGCTCGTCGTTCGTTGCGGCGTCGATCGGTCGGCGTTCACGTCAAACCGAATCGCGGCCAACAAGGCCTCGCGATTCTCTTGCCAGCAGGTCCGTCCGCTGGCGTCTCGCGGCAATTCCAGAGTGATCGTGGGGATCTGCTGATCAACACCCGCCCAGCTTCCGAAGCTCCCCGGCGTCGGATACCCCATCGTCGTCAATACGGGATAGCGGTTATGACGGCTCATCTCGACAGCGAGATCATGCGCGGGCCCGTCGTAGTTGTTGCCATGTCGCCCCCGTGCGATCGAGTGGATCGAGATGATCTTCACCGGTCGGATCTCGCGAATCGCGGTCACGACCGCCTGCGTCTCGGGCTCGCTGCCGGCGAACGGCCCACCCGCGAACTTGGCGCCCGGCTTGCTCGGGAAGTTGCGGGCCGGGAGGTTTCGGTTGAGATCCACGTTGCGTCGATTGTGCCTCGTCGCCGCAAGCAGCCCGTCCGGGTTCACCACCGGGACCACCGCCACACGACGATCGCGGGTCAGTTCCGGATGCGCCCGCAGGTGCTCGATCAGACTGCGGGCCACGTCGGCACCGCTGGGTTCGTTGCCGTGAAATGCCCCCAAAATCAGCGTCGTCTCACCTTCCCGCCCGAAGACAGTCATCTCGATCGGCCGGCCGTCTACCGACTGCCCCAAGCGAGTGGTTTGCTCATACCCCCGGATCGCTGCGGGGCGAGCGGGCACCGGCAAGGGCTCGGGCGGAACATAGTAATGTCGCCAATCCGCGGTCGCTCGGTACTGCTCGCGAGGCTTCTGGCAGCCCGGCACTAAGACCAGGGCAGCCAACCATCCAACGGTGGCCAAAGACGCTCCACAACGATGAGGAATCACAGACCTCGCCACGCCCGCAACCTCCCAGTACGCGTGTTGGATGCTTGATCGGCGGGTGGAAGCCTCCATGCTACCTCCATCGGCGAGCGGCGTCGCGGGCCTTGAACCTACCGAAACGCCACGCATGAGACAACAACGTCACTTCCCTGTGTGCGATGTCAAACCTACCATGAATCCAACCGTCGGTCCAGCCGAGGTCGACGTGGAGACCCGCACGCCGTACAATCCACCGCCGCACAAACGGTGATCATCGCGCGGCGTCAACACCGGGTTCACGAAAGGGGGCTACCCTTTGCCAGACCGCGACCAAGCTTCATCCCCGACGGCCGCCACCGCGTGCCCCAACATGCCCTGGGAAGATCGCCCCGCAAGCTGCACCGACGTCGCCTGGCGATACAGCCGTAACCCGGTCATTCCCCGTAACCTCATCCCCCGGGCCAACAGCATCTTCAACAGTGCGGTGGTGCCCTTCAAGGACGGCTTTGCCGGCGTGTTTCGCTGCGATGACCGCTGCCGATACATGCGATTGCACAGCGGCGTCAGTCGCGACGGCCTCGATTGGCAGATCGAGCCCGAGCCCATTCGCTTCGAGGCCGAAGATCCCGAACTCGCCAGATTCATCTACGGCTACGACCCTCGCGTCGTCCGTGTCGAAGACCGCTACTACGTCACCTGGTGCAACGGCTACCACGGGCCCACCATCGGCGTCGCCTGGACCATGGACTTCAAGACTTTTCACCAGCTCGAGAACGCCTTCCTGCCCTACAACCGCAACGGCGTGCTCTTCCCTCGGCGGATCAACGGCCGCTACGCGATGCTCAGTCGGCCCAGCGACACCGGCCACACACCCTTCGGTGACATTTTTTACAGCGAGAGCCCCGACCTGAACTTCTGGGGCCGGCATCGCTACGTCATGGGCAAGAAGGGTGATGGCTGGCAGAGCACCAAGATCGGGGCCGGGCCGATCCCCATCGAGACGCCCGAGGGCTGGCTACTCATCTACCACGGCGTGCTCACCTCGTGCAACGGGTTCGTCTACAGTGCCGGCGTCGCCCTGCTGGATCTCGAACAGCCGTGGAAGGTCCGCTACCGCGGCGAGCCCTACATCCTGTCGCCGCAGACGCCCTACGAGTGCATGGGCGATGTGCCCAACGTGGTCTTCCCCTGCGCCGCCCTGCACGACGCTCCCACCGGCCGCCTTGCCGTCTACTATGGCGCCGCCGACACCGTCACCGGGCTGTTCTTCGCCCGCGTGCCCGAACTACTCGACTTCGTCAGAACTAACGCCATGGCGTGACCGTTCCCAACATGAGAGCCGCCGCAGCCCTTATGGCGAAGCGGCGTTTCATTGTTTGCGGATGGAGGAATCCGGCAGACGGGGTGGGGTATTGGCGGCGTCGCGGATACAATGGCCCAGCACCGCCCGTGCGAGAGGGCTGCGTACCAGAAAGATCGGGACCGCCACAGACGACCTGTGGAGGGATGGAACTTGGTGGGCGAGGACCGTCGGGCCAGCCCGATAGGCCGATGTGCCTCGGCTTGTGGAGAGACAGGTGATGAAAAGCAGACTGACATATGCGAGTGTGTTGACAACGCTGCACGTGCTGCTCGCCAGCTTCTTCATGCCGATGGGGATCATGTACCTGGTCACTGGCGGGCTGTACACGATGGGGATCAGGGGCTCCTATCGGGAAGAACAGCACGACGTGACGGTGGCCAGGGTGCCCGAAGCGGATCTGCCGGCGGTGCTGGCCCTGGCGGCGTCCGAGCTGGACGCCCGTGGCATCACCCACCCCACCGGCGCAGCCCGTATTCAGCGGATTGGAGCCTCGTGGCAGTTTGAATGGACAGGTTCAAACCGTGATGTCGTGCTCCGCCCTACGGACAACCCGTCCGCCATGGCGATGACGGTGAAGAACACTACGCCATACCGGCGATTCGTTCAGTTGCACAAGGCCAAGGGCGGTTGGGGGTTCAAACTTCTGGCGGTAGCTTGGTCGGTGGGCCTGCTGTCCCTGCTGGTCAGCGGGTACCTGCTGGCATGGCGGCCGCCACATCTTCGGCGGATGACGGCTACGGCCACCCTCGCCGGAATCGTGGTCTTCGCGGCGTATGTGTGGTGGGGATGACCCTGCCATGGGCGTGCGTCCGGGTGGCGCGTCCATTTCCAGTCAGCGCCGCAGCCCGCAGTGGCCCGCCCAAGCCGAACGGCGATTCTCCATGGCCAGCCCTGACGATCGAGCAGAATGGCGAATGCCCAGAACCCAATGACCAATCAATGACCAAGTCCGAAACCCGAAACCCCGGCCGCGGCTTCGAACCAGGTTGTTGGTCGCTTATCAGTGTCTATCTGTGTTTATCCATGGTTCGTTTCCGCCCTCCGCGTGGCTCCAAGAAGGTGACGAACCGCCGATACACGCCGATGAACGTCGACAGGACGATGCGTAAGGTGTCTTCTCAGGATCGCGACGTGTCTTGCTGCCGCCGGCCGTAGGCGATGACGCGGACGATATTCAGAGCGAAATGGATGGCCATGAGGATGGGAAGAATGGCCATGATCGGCCCCGGCGTCCCGTAAAGGAACCAAGCCGCCAGACCTCCGAACGCCGCGACGAGTACAATCATCGACAGCAGCGAGCGTCGCCAGTTTTCGAGGTAGGCGATCTCCCAGCCGTTCCACCATTGTACCCATACAAGGCTTTCTGCCTGCACCGGTGCGGCCGGGATCGGCCATCCACACTCCGGGCAGATGCCGGACACGTTGCCGGTCAGATCGTAGCCGCACTGTCCGCAGTGCCCGGAATTCTGGGCGTAGTTCTGCAGCTGCTCCTTGGCTGACGGCTTGCGCCATCCCAAGTAGAGCAGTGCCAGCACAAAGGGACACCACCAGAGCATCATCTCCCAGCGGACGTTGCCGCTGAAGAGCTGCGCCGCCCCGATCATCAGCCCAAGGGCGACGAAGTAGTATAGCACGCCTCTATGAAGCCGCTGCTGCTGACGCGGTGACCACCCACGTCGGGTACGGCGACTCATGACCAAGCCACCAGCCAGAAAGGCAATCACCATGACGCTGCCGACGATATACTCCGGTCTCATGGCCTGCACTCCCATGCGATAGGCGGGTAGCAATCGACTCTATCTGACCGCAGTCCGAGCCGTTCGTCAAGAGATGCGGCGGGAGTGCATATCCGTGGGTCCGTGACAACCTGGTTCGCTCCGGAGCGGTTGTTCGGGAAAGGGGGAACCGCTTCCTGACGGGCGCGGCTCTGCTGGGTGCCGGCGACTGGTCGTGCCCGAGCAGTTCTGCCCGTCCAACCCCGTTCCTGCTTCACGCCCCAGCCTTACGATCTTTGCCATCTGGATCACTGCCGCCCCATCAGCCGAAGGATCCGGCTGGTTATTCCAGTGTGCCGTTATTGCTTGACAGGCAATATGCCGAAAGTAGGATAACGGCATGGCGCGCAAGCTTGGAAAGCTCGAAGCAGCCGCACTGGCATACGTCCAGATGCGAAATCTTCGCACCGTGAAGTCGGGCGAACTGGCCGACGCTCTGCGCATCACGGCCAAGCAGGAGCGTGAACTGTTCAGCCGCATGGCCCGCACGGGCATGATCGCCAAGGTGCGCAACGGCCTCTATCTGTTCCCGGCCAAGCTGCCCCTCGGGGGTGTCTGGACGCCCGACGAGGCCACGGCGATCAACGCGCTGATGGCCGACAAGCAGGCCCGCTACCAGATCACCGGCCCGAATGCCTTCAATCGCTACGGATACGACGAGCAGATTCCCGCCCGGGTCTGCATCTATAACGACGCCATCTCCGGCGACCGTTCGGTGGGACATGCGGAACTGACGCTGATCAAGCTCAGCCCGGACCGACTCGGGGAAACCGAGCAGTTCGAGACACCCTCAGGTGAAGCGCTGGTCTATTCCTCGCGCGTCCGCACGTTGGTCGATGCGGTCCATGACTGGTCCCGGTTCGACAGCCTGCCCCGAGCCTACGACTGGATTCGACGCGATATCGAGTCGGCTCGCATCAGCCCGGCCGATCTGTCCAAAACCACCATCCGCTTCGGCAACCTGGGAACCATTCGCCGCATCGGTACCTTGCTGGAGCAGATGGGCACAGAGGAATTTGTCCTCAGGCGATTGCAGCGGACACTGACACCCTCGACGGCCAAGATTCCGCTCGTGCCCGGCAGGCCCCCGCGCGGAGTACTCCTGAAACGCTGGGGGGTGGTTCTCAATGGCTGAATCGACCGGCCCGACGCTCCATGAAGACGTGCCCCTGTTTTGTGAGGCGGTCAACTTCACGGCCTCGAAAACGGGCTTCAACCCGCGACTGATCGAGAAGGATTACTTCGGTACCGTTCTACTGGCCTATCTTGCCGAATGCGGCATCGGTCGACTCGTGTTCAAAGGCGGCACCTGCCTGGCCAAAGTCCACGCCGGGTTCTACCGGCTCAGCGAAGACCTGGACTTTACCATCCCATTACCAGTCGAAGCCAGCCGGAAACAGTGCAGCCAAGCGGTCGCGCCGGCCAAGAAGGCGGTCTCCAGTGTCGCCGGTTTTGTCGCGGCAATGAAGTGCACTGAGCCACTCACCGGTGCGAACAACTCAACGCAGTACATTGGCGTGATTACCTATGAATCACGGACGACCGGGCAGCGGGAGCCCATTCAGGTTGAGATCAGTGTCCGCGAACCGCTCCTGCTGCCGACCGTCACCGGCCAGGCCCGAACGCTGCTGCTCGATCCCATCGGCGGCAACACGATGATCCCTGCCGTCGCCGTGGGCTGTATCGACGTGATCGAAGCGATGGCCGAGAAGTTCCGAGCGGCCCTGTCCCGCCAGGACGTGGCCATCCGGGATTTCTACGACATCGACTATGCGGCAAAGCATCTTGGCCTGGATATGATCAGCGATCGGATGATCGACCTCGTTCGCCAGAAACTCGCTGTGCCAGGCAACCTACCCGTCGATGTCGGGGAGCAGAGGCTGGCCGACCTGAAACGCCAGTTGGACGCCCGGCTGAAAACGGTCCTGCGAGAGCGTGATTTCCGGTCGTTCGATCTGGACCAGGCGATCCGATTGGCCGCCGCCATGGCCGAGAGCGTTCGTCGCTGACGCCCTCGGCCCACATTATGCCAGCGAACTCGCCCGCCGCGGCGATCGTGCCACGCCCTACGAGCAGCTCTGAGCGCCAAGCCGCCACGGTTCAAGATGATTGACATGCCTCCCGCGGCGCAGCGTCACTTGCGGCTGGCGGCGACGAATAGCGTCAGGGCCAGGGTCTGCAGGAGCAGGGCCATCAGCATGCGGAGCATGTGGGTGCCGAGCAAATCATCGATCGCGAAGAACCATCCGAAGGCGGCCCAGAGCAGTGCCGCGAGGGCGAGGATCTGCACGATCACGCCGGCCAGTCGGGCCAGCGAGAAGTCGTGCGTCTGGGCACGCCGGTCCGCGGTCTTGAGAAACGCGAGGATCTCGTGAAGCACAACCGCGACCTCGCGCTGATCCGCCGTCGCGTGAGCCTGTCGCGCGGCCTGGGGCTTGCCTTCGCCGTCGGCTGAATGGGCCAGAATGATCTCGACCGCCTCAACGGGCGAACGGGCGATGAAGTCCACGGCCGGATCCTTGGCGTCGGCGGGCTTCGGCTCGGAGTCGGTGTGCAGCAGGATCGTTCGGCAGCCGGCCGCCCGCCCCGCCTGGACGTCACGCAGGGCGTCCCCGACCGACCACGAGGCAGGCAAATCAATGCGACGTTCGAGAGAGGCTTTGACCAGCATGCCGGGCTTGGGTTTGCGCAGGTCGCTGTCCTGGCGATATTGCTCGACCACCGCCTCGTCGCCGGGCAGATAGGGGCAGTAGTAGATCGCGTCGAGCCGGGCACCCTCAGCGGCCAGCAGGGCACACAATCGGTCGTGGATCCGCTCCAGGGTGGGTTCGTCGAACAGGCCGCGGGCAACACCCGATTGGTTGCTGACGACGATGTTCTCGTAGCCCGCCGCGGAAGCTCGCCGAAGGGCCTCCGCCGCACCGGGCAGAAGCGCAACCTGATCGGGATCCGACAGGTAACCCGGGTCGGCCATCAGCGTGTTGTCACGATCCCAAAACACCGCTGCCTTAGGCATGGCCCACACTATGAGCCAAAGCGGACCCGAACGCAAGAGAAAATGGTGTCAGGATGATTTTTTCGGGGGCAAGGCAGCGATGCGAAAGGGCGTTCTGACCCCCGCAAAAATCATCCTGACACGAATGGTACTGCCGTGCGGCGAGGGGTCATGACGCGCGGAGTTTAACCGCTCGCGCAGGCCGCACTGCTGGTGTTGAGCCTCGCGTTCGCGTATGATTTCGGCTTAGGCCGGAA
>Ga0123329_1001178_pt1 | contig 25140 bp, 20 predicted proteins | sample BioC12SIPDNA_FD_89703 | JGI IMG/M metagenome (GOLD analysis project Ga0123329, IMG submission 89703) | Anaerobic biogas reactor microbial communites from Washington, USA - Biogas_R1_B C12 SIP DNA | ecosystem: Engineered > Bioreactor > Anaerobic > Unclassified | place: Washington, USA | collected...
GATCATGCAGGAAGTCCGGAGCGTCTCGATGAGCGAGCGCACGAAGATCTTCCAGGTCAATTGCCGTTGGAAGAGCGAGACGGCGATGGTGCCGGCCGCGCCGATCGCCGCGGCCTCGGTGGCGGTGAAGAACCCCACAAACATGCCGCCCATCACGACGAGGAAAAGGACGAGAGTTTCGGAGACGCCCCTCAGCGACTTGAAGCGTTGCGACCAGGTGAAGGGGGGACTGGGGGGGCCAAGGTGCGGGCGGCGTTTGCAGCTGGCGTAAATGGTGAGGCAGAAGAGCCCGCCGATCAGGATGCCGGGGAGCACGCCCGCGATGAACAGCTCGCCGATGGACTGCTCGGTCATGATGGCATAGACGATGAATACGACGCTGGGGGGGATCAACATGCCGAGGCTGCCGCCGGCGGCCACGGCGCCGCTGCCGAGTTCCATGTCGTAGTTGTAGCGGCGCATTTCGGGGAGGGCCACGGCGGCCATGGTGGCGGCGGTGGCGGGTCCCGAGCCGCAGATGGCGCCGAATCCCATGCAGGCCGCGACGGTGGCCATGGCCAGCCCGCCGGGAAGGGGCCCGAGCCAGGTATAGGCGGTGTTGAACAGGCGCCGGCTGATCCCCCCGTGGAACGCGATTTGGCCCATGAGGACGAACAGGGGGATCACCGTGAGGCTGTAATTGGAGAACGTGCCGTAGAGGTCCATCGTCGCCATGCTCATGGCGGCCTGGGGGGACACGACGATGGCGTAGCCGACGGCGCCCACCACGGCCATCGACAAGGCCACGGGCATGCTGCTGGCAAGAAGGATGAGCAGCGCCCCGCAACCGAGAAGACCGATTTGCACCTCCGTCATGGCTTGATCATCTCCCGGTTGGGATGCAGCATGTTGTGGAGGACGACCAGGGCGTTCACGCCGCAGGCGAATGCCAGCACGTAGAGCGTCCAGAACAGGGGGACCTGGAGGGTGAGCGTTACCTCGCCGCTTCGGTGCATGGAGTTTCCGTACAAAATGCATCTCCGGCACATGAATACAAACAGTGCGATGGCCAGCAGCCGCCAGGAGGTATCCACGATGATCCGGTTCCGGCGCGAGAGTTTGTGGAAGAAGAACTCGATCGAGACGTGGCCCTTGACCGCCGTGGTGTAGGGTAGCGCGCAGGAGATACAGATGGCGCTCGCCAGGGTGACGATGTCGAGCGCGCCGGGCAGCGGGGCGTATACCCGGCGCAGGATGACGTCGAGGCAGGTGGTCAGCATCATGACGCAAACCGCGGCGCCCGCGATGTAGGCCATGACCATGACCACTGCCCGGACGCACGCGTTATACCCCGCGTACAATGACCTCAGACTGCTAGTCATGCGAACGGTGTTTCCTGTCTATGCGCTTTACCGGCCCGCGGAGGCCGCCAGTTTTTCCTGCAAATCGGCGAGGAACGTGTCGCCGGGCAGGTTTTTAGCGGTCATGTTGGCGACGTATTCGTCGAGGATCGGCACGACCTTCTCGCGCCACCGGGCCTGTTCCGCTTCGTCCAGCGCGATGGTTTGTTTCCCGAGACCGTCGACGAACTCACGCCCTTCGGCGTCGGCCTGGTCCCAGGCGGCGCCGTGTTTGGAGATCCATTCCTCGCTGACCTCGTTGAAAACCTGCTGGATGTCTGGGGGCAGCGCGTTCCACTTGTCGAGATTCATGGTGACAAACATGGCCGTGGTATAGCCGATGCATGAGGTGTCGACGACGTAGTCGATCACTTCGCCCTGTTTCCATCCTTTGAGGGTTTCGACGGGACACAGGGTCGCTTCGGCCACGCCTTTCTGCAGGGCCTCGTAGGTTTCGGGCTGGCTCATGCCCACGGGGGCGCCGCCGAGACTCTCGACGACTTTGGACGAAAGGCCCGTGGCGCGGATCTTCAGCCCGGCCACGTCTTCCAGCGTGTTGACGGGTTTTTTGCTTGCGAGGATGCCCGGCCCGTGGGCGTGCACGTAGAGAAGGTGCGTATCCGCGAGTTCCTGCGGTTGATACTTCTGGATCATCTCATTTGCGATGCGGGTCGCGGTTGTTCCGTCGGGGTATCCGAGGGGCAGGTCGAGGCCCTCGAGGAGGGGAAAGCGTCCGCGCGTATAGGCGAAACAGCTCATGCCGATGTCGGAAACGCCGTTCATGACGCCCTCATAGACATCCGGGGCCTTCGTCAGGGACCCGCCGGGATACAGGGTGATGGTGACACGCCCGCCGGTGCGTTTTTCGATTTCCTTGGCCCACTCATCCGCCGTGATGCACTGAAGGTGGGTGGGCGGGAAGAAAATGCTGTACGAGAGTTTGATCGATGCGGCAGCGGGCGCGCCGGTCTCTCCGCCCTTCCCGCCGCAGGCAGGCAGCAGTACGGCAAACGATGCCATCAGTCCCAGACAGACGATTGCTCGCGTGATTCTGGCGTCCCACATGGTTTCTTCCTTTCTCGCGCCCAGATGAGGAACATTCCCTCCACAGGAATTTCCCCCGGCACGTCCTGCGCATCATCCCCGTCGAACCACGGAAATAGACGTGCCTGCCCCCTTACACCGCGACTCGCGTCGGGTTTCAAGCGTCCATTATGCCGAATTTTCTGCAAAAATGCACCACCCGGCCTGGCCGGACCGGCAGGCATGAAGAAGCGCCCTCATTTCGCAGGCGGGTTGCGATCCTGCGGGGAGGCGTGCAAGGATAGCCGGGAAGCTGCCGGAGCGCGCTTTCCGAGTCTGCATGGCGCATGCTAAGCGCCTCAATCGTAAGACGTTGCCATCCTTTGTGTTGCGCGGTGTTGTGCATGAAGGTGCAGGAGTTCAAGTAGATGCGGGTTCGCGGCGTTCTGGAGGCATAATGGGAGGGCATCGCGCGAGAATCTGAATCTGATGCAGGAGAAAACATCCGTCAACACGACGAAACAGAGGGAGACTCTACCCCAGATGAAACCCGAACGCGACATTGAGAAGACGTATCCCATTGAAGAGTTCGTAGCGAAGCTGCGGCGGCTGGCCGATTGCCTGGAGGCGGGGGAGCGGTTCGAGATCCAGGTAGCCGGCGAGCGGATCTACGTCCCCGTCCGGGCGCGCTGCACCATCGAACACGAGCGCGGCGAAGGCAGCGAGGAGATCGAGTTCCAGATTACGTGGGATGTATAGGAGAGCGGGACGGTCCGGTTGCGGTCGAGACCGAATTCGCCGTTTCCTGTCGTTTCTGGTCTTCTTGCCCCTCGTGCTATCTTGGACTAGAATGAGAATGTGCGAAGATGGAGCGGGAAAGATGAAGTTTAACGTCACCATAGATCGCGACGAAGACGGCGTGTGGATCGTCGAGTGCCCTTCCATCCCCGGGTGCATTAGCCAAGGTGCGACACGCGATGAAGCACTTGAGGGTATTGAGGAAGCCATTCGCCTCTGTCTGGAAGTGCGGGCCGAACGCGGGATGCCGTTGACGGTCGAGACGCACCAGATTGAGGTCCACGTGTGATGACGGCGCTTCCGGTGTTGCGGGCACGCGAAGTGGTCGCGGCATTCGAAGAATTGGGTTGGACAGTGGCACGGCAGCGTGGAAGCCATGTGATTATGGTGAAAGAAGGTTCCACTGCAACTCTTGCAATCCCTGACCACACCGAAATTGCCAGAGGGACTTTGCGAGGGCTCATCCGCGCTGCTGGAATTACGGTACAGGAATTCCTCGACGCACACGCCAAGTCGTGACGAATCGTGCTCTGGCGAACGACTTAAGATTCAGACTGCTGGCGAGCGGATCTACGTCCCCGTCCGGGCACGCTGCACCATCGAACACGAGCGCGGCGAAGGCAGCGAGGAGATCGAGTTCCAGATTACGTGGGACGTGTAGAGGCAATCGCCGTCCAGGAAGAACCTCCCCCCGCACTGCCTCCTGACGGGGTGCATTGCGTACAGCCTCCAGAGGGGACACAAGACCGGACACGAATTCGGCGCACGTGCCATTCGCAGGCGAGGGATGCTCTCGCTCTCCCAAGCCCCGCAGGGACGGCAGGACGCAGGCATATGTCATTCCGGCCGATTAATCTGGAACGCCAGCACCGGCCTGCCTGCGTTTCCGAACTCGCCCTGAAACACGACCCAATCGGCGTCCGATGGCGCATGGGGGGCGGGCACGCTCATCCGGGCGGCGAGCACGGTGCGTTCCCCGGCCGGAAGGGTCACGTGCCATGTCTCGGGCTCAATGACCATTTCTTTCGGAATCTCAGTCGCCGAAATGGCGCCGCTGACCTCTGTTTCCGCGAAATTGTACGCGATGAGTTCGCACGAGATTTCCGTTCCCGGTTCGAAGACGCGTTCGGGTTCGGGGGTCCAGGCGCGCTGACGCATGACGGGTGCGATGCCGGGGGTATCGAACTGCAGGACCACGGGCGAGGGGCTTCCTCCGCGATATTCGGACGCGGGCATGGTCTTCAGCGGCAAGGCCTCAGTTTCTCCTTCCGGCAACACGACAAAGACCGGCGCCGAGGTGATTTCCGCGGGCGGGACTGGTTTGATGGGCCGGCCGAGATAGTCGAAGGCGGCCTCGACGCGGAGGTCGCCGTGCAACGGCCAGGGCAGTGACTGCTTTCCACGTGCGGGCCAATCCACTTCCTTCTCCACCCACGCCACGAGCACATCACGTGGCGCGCCATCGGGCAGGGCGCGGAAGGCGTAGAGATGCACCTCAGGGTTCTCCGACACTTCCCACCGGCCCAGGCACCGTGCATCCGCGAGGAAACGTCCAACGGCGGCGAGGGCCACGTAACTCATGCGGGGGGTGTAATCGTGACGAAGCAGTCCGAACTGGATCGCGCCGTGGCCTTCGGTATACGGGCCCAGGATGAAGTGGAAATGGCGCGACGCGCCAGCAAACAGGCTGCACGCGTAGGACTGGGCCATGAATTGGGCTTTCAGCCGCGCAGCGTCGTGTGTGAAATCGTCTGCCGGGGACGCCGGATCCGCGTTCATGCCGCGATCGCATTCGGTGACCCAGACAGGCCGGCCGCATGCGGCCCGGCGCGCGGGCTCCCAGAGTTGCGCGTAGGCGTGGGGCCAGTCGTAGGAGTGGATGCTGTAGACGTCGTAGTAAGGCCAGGTTTCGTTTCGGAGCACGGCCTCAGCCTGGGCCGGGGTGTTCGCACCGCCCAGAGGGGCCCAGCAGACCGGGAGGTCCGGATCACCGCGTTTGAAGCCGCAATAGGCGGCCTTTTGCAGGGAGCACAACTCGTCCATGGCCAGACCGCCGAAGTTGCCGGCGTTGCCTTCATTCCAGGGTTCCCAGGCATCGACGCGGCCCTCGAAACGCCGAGCCATACCTTCGCAGAACCGGTGGAGATGGCGCAGGTCAGTTCTCGGACGCTGATTGTCCGCAACAGGCTCTCTCGCCCAGGACGGCACGGCGTGAAAGACCTGCAGGATCTCGAGCCCGGCGCCGGACTGCACGCTGGCGGTCGCGTCGTAATGCGTCTGCTCGAAAAACTCGCCGGTCCCGGCCTGCATTTCCCGCCAATGGATGCGGTCGCGAACCCACCGCGCTCCTGCGAGCGCGGCCAGCCGGGCCAGGCCCGGCCATGTGGCTGGTTCATCCCGCGCAAGCCACGAAAGCGCGATGTCCACGGCCACGGGGGACGCGCCGGACGCGGTTTGTGGGGCGTTGTGCAGGACGGCCGCCGTAGTGAATCCCACACGCCGGTTTTGTGTGTCAAGAAACTCGACCCGGTACCATCCCGCGGGCAGGTGACCACCATCAATCACGGCAGCATGACGGATCTCGCCAAAGGCGACCGCCGTGAGGGCATCATCGAGCACGCGCCATGTCTGCGCGAGGTCCGCGGCTTCCCTGGGTACTTCGATGCGTACGGCGTCCCCGAGCAGAAACACGTTGCCGAACGGCGGGGCGGCTGATTGTGCCGAAACCCCTGCCAGCAATGCCGCGCAAACCAGTGCTGTCATGATGGGCGACTCCTTCGTTCGCACCAGAAGCCGGTGAGTCTCTCTTCAGGGAGGATACGGCACGAGAACCTCGTTGGCAAGATGATTTGACCGATTCGGCCCCGCCCTCTAGAGTGATTGCGGGCGCAGGCCATCCATAAGGGAGCTGTTGCGATGAACGTATTTGCATTTCTGCTGGCGTTTGCTGTGTACGGGGCCGGGGCGGGGCAAACGCCCCTGCCGGGCGTGCTGACTGTTGCCGCGCACGATGCGTCTGAGGCCATGCGCGCATCCGCGCGGTTCGTCTGCGACGGGGAGGACGATCAAGAAGAGATCAACGCGGCGATCGCTGCGTTGCCGGAGGCGGGCGGAACCGTGTTTCTGCCGGCGGGCACCTACGACATCCGCCGTGTCGAGGGTGAACTGGGTGGCGTCCTGATTCGCAGAAGCCATGTGACGCTCCAGGGAGAAGGGGTCGCGACGAAACTGATCCAGGCGGACGCGCAGGAGACCAACGTCATTCGCATTATCGGGTCGGGGGTGGGCCACGTCACGGTCAGGGATCTGTACGTCGATGCAAACCGCGACGGCAACCCGAAAAGCGAGGGTGACCCGAACATATCCCATGCCCGGTTCGAGTTTTGCGGGATCAAGGCCTACCGCAACCGGCCGGGTGAATCGAGCGCCGCGGAGGATACGCACCACATCACGGTGGAGAATTGCGTTGTTTTCAATGCGGCGCGGCTGGGCATCATGCTGGAAGGTCCCGGCATGAAGGTGATCAACAACCGGCTCGGCAACGCCACGTCGGATGTGGTGGAGATTCTGACGGGTCCGGGAGAGATCCGCGGCAATTATTTCGAGATTACCGGCCGCACGCATGTCGCCGTCGGTTCGGACCGGGGAAACAACATCATCATGTCGGACAACATTGTGCATGTCCGGGAGACGGGGGACATCGATATCGCGATCCGCACCTGGGCGGATTCGCACCGGCACGTCATCGCCGGCAACATCATCCTGGTCGATGCGGGCGGCAAATGCACCCACGCCATGGATCTGCGCGGGTACGACACGGCAGTGACGGGCAACTGCGTGTATGCGGCCAATCCGGATGCGCCCCTGCTCCTCAAACTCACCGCGGGCAATGTGGTGGTCACGGGAAACGTTTTGCAGAACGTGATCATTGAAGTAGACGACCAGACGCAGACCGGAAAGCCCATAATCATTCGCGACAACATTCTGGAGAACACGACGGTGGTTGTGAAGAACGGGACAGTACTGAAGGAGGCGGCGATTCCGGAGTAAAGCGCGGTCCCGCGGGTTTGGTTGCAGCCGAGGGGGTCTCATCGTCCTGGTTTTCCGTTTTTGACCCGCGCGGCCTGCTCGTGCAAGATAGCCGGGCGTTTCGCTTTGTATGAACACTGGACAGCCCGCGTTTCGGACGGCACGGCGCCGTCGCCGGCCTGAACACATTACAGGGAGTGAGAACATTGGCCAAGCGCTCGGACAAGAAACCGCCCACGAAGAAGAAGAACAAGAGCACGGATGAGGCCCCTTCGCCGGAGCCGATGGAGTTCGCGGAGCGGGATGCTCTCCTGCGCGCATTTGCTGAGGTGTTTGGTTCCGAAGGTCTTGAAGACGGCGCGGAGGATGACAGGACCCCTCTGGACAGGGCGCAGGAGCTCGTCTTTATGGCCTGGGAGGAGGAGGATGAGCTGAAGCGCATGATGATGGCCAAGGTGGCCCTGGAAATCTGCCCGGACTGCGCCGATGCCTACTGCCTCCTGGCCGAGGACACCTCCGGCATACTGCGTTATACTATCGAACTGTTTGCAAAGGGGGTGGCGGCGGGAGAGCGCGCTGTGGGACCGGACATGTTCCGCGACGGCGTGGGCGGATTCTGGAGCAGGCTGGAGACCCGGCCGTACATGCGCGCGCGGTCCGGGCTTGCGGCGTGTCTGTGGGAAGCAGGCCGTGACGACGAGGCCATCGGGCACGCCTGGGACATGCTGCGCCTGAATCCCGATGACGACCAGGGCATGCGCCATATTCTGATGCACTGGCTGGTCGAGACACACCGCGACGACGAGGCGTGGCGCTTGCTGAACCAGTATCCGGACGAACTCTCCCTGTACTGGGAGTGTTCGCGGGCCTTGCTGCTGTATCGCAAAGAAGGCGACTCACCAGCGGCGCGGACTTCGCTCAAGCGGGCTCAAAAACTCAACAAACATGCGGTGGGTTTCCTGCTGTCCCCGATGGATCTGCCGGAGGAGGAACCGGAATCCTGCCGCGCCGGCAGCGAGGAGGAGGCGGTGCTCTACGTGACGCCGGCGCTGCGGAGCTGGTACGAGACGCCGGGCGCCGTGGAATGGCTCGAGGAACGGACGGCGTAGACCAAAACACAGCTTGTGCCATTTCGAACGGGTGTGGAGACCGGCCTGTTCTGTGCGGTTGACCCGCGGGGGGGCTGTCTTTTGCGTTGGTCATGCCCTGCCGGTAGACTTGTGGTGAGACGCGAACCGGCGAAAGACAACGACGGAGGACCTCATGCCCGTATCACGTTTGAACCGGCGCCACTTCCTTCGACTGACCGCGGCGGGTTGCGGCCTGTCCCTCCTGCCCGGTATGACCCGGGCCGATGCGGCGGCGCAGCGGCCTCCTAACATCGTGTTTATCATGGCCGACGATCTGGGGTGGAAGGAACTCGGCTGTTACGGTCAGGAGAAGATCAAGACGCCCTGCATCGACCGGATGGCGGCGGAAGGCATGCGGTTTACACAGTATTACGCGGGTTCGGCGGTCTGCGCGCCTTCGCGCTGCGTTCTCATGACGGGCAAACATGGCGGTCATGCGTATGTGCGCAACAACCAGGCGATGGGCAAGGGCGAGGAATTCGCCGGGCAGCTCCCGATCCCCGCGGACGAGGTGACGGTCGCGGAACTGCTGAAATCCCGGGGGTACGCGACCGGGTGTTTCGGAAAATGGGGGCTGGGGGCGCCCGGATCAAGCGGCGACCCGCTGACGCAGGGCTTCGACCGGTTCTACGGCTACAATTGCCAGAGCCACGCGCACAATCTGTACCCGCGTTTTCTCGTGAACCAGGGCGAACGGGAACCGCTCGAGGGCAACACGCGCGGCGTGACGGGGGCCCAGTATGCGCCGCAGCGGATCGCCGACGCGATGCTGCAGTTTGTGCGGGACCACAAAGATGAGCCGTTCTTCCTCTATTACCCCACGGTGATTCCGCACCTCGCGCTGCAGGTTCCGGAGGAGGAACTTGCGCCATACAAGGGCCTGTGGGAAGAGACGCCGTACACCGGCGAGAGTTACCAGCCGCATCCCACGCCGAGGGCCTGTTATGCCGCCATGATCTCGTTCATGGACAAGCAGGTGGGCCGCTTGTTCGCGCTCCTGAAGGAACTCGGTCTGGACAACAATACGATCGTGTTCTTCACCTCGGATAACGGGACCACCCACCTCGTCGAGCAGGTGGATTATGAGTTCTTTGACAGCGTGGGCCCCTTGCGCGGGTTGAAAGGTTCCTTGCACGAGGGCGGCATACGCGTGCCCATGGTGGCCTGGTGGCCCGGCCGAATCGCCCCCGCGACCGTGTCGGAGCACGTGGCCGCGCATTACGACGTTCTCGCGACTCTCGCCGGCCTGGTTGGAGCCGAGCCCCCCGCGAGCACGGACGGCATCAGCTTCCTGCCCACGCTTCTGGGCGATGCTCGCGCACAGCGGCGGCACGAGTATCTCTTCTGGGATTTCACGGGGTACGGCGGCCAGCTTGCCGTGCGCATGGGCAAATGGAAGGGCATCAAGACGGATCTGGTGAAGAACCCCGAGGCGCCTCTCGAACTGTACAATCTCGAGGAAGACCTTTCCGAATCCACAAACGTGGCCGGCAAGTACCCCGACATCGCCGGCCGAATCGGGCGGATTATGCTCGAGGGCCGTAGCCTGCCGGAGTTTGAGGCGTTTCGTTTCGGCGAGTACCTGGAGGCCGGCGGGTAATCCTGCGCCCTTGCCCCCGTGTCCCGCGAGCCGGGCGAGCCGATTGGGGGATGCGACGGGGGACGAAGCAGACCGCGGAGAGCGTTGCGTATGTTTCGAATCCGGGTCATTCATGGGAACGCCTTCTTTCTCTCGCGTGACCGGGTGGAGCAGGTGCAGGGCATTTTTCGGGAGACCTTTCCCGACCTGGCCGGATATGCCGAAAAACTCCCCTCGCTGCTCCACCGTCCCACGGAGCACGGCTACCGTTCGGGGCTCCTCGTCGCCGAGGGCGCACAGGGGCGGGTGGACGCCTTTGCCCTGGTGCTGTATTTCTCCGAGGCTGCGAGCGCGTTTCTGGATTTTGTAGGTACCCGGCCCGGTGTGCGGAGCCGGGGTATTGGCGGGGCGCTCTACGAGACGGTGCGCGAATACTGTGCCCAACTGGGGGCCAGGGGACTGTACCTGGAAGTCCAGCCGGATGAGCCCGCGCTCACCCCGGACCCGGAGGAACTGAAGGAGAGCCGTCAGCGGGTCCGATTCTACGAACGGTACGGGGTGCGGGTCATCGAGGGTACGCAATACCACGCCTTCGTCGGGGAACCACCCACATCGGCCTTGCTGCTGTTCGACGGCCTGGGGCGGACGGAGTGCCTGGCGCGCAGCGACGCGCGGCGGGCCGTGGAACTGATTCTGACTCGCAGGTTTGGTCACGTGGTGGATCGCGCGTATGTTCGCAGGGTGCTTGACTCGTTTACCGACGATCCGGTGCGGTTCCGGCCTTTCCGCTATCAGAAGCCGACACCGGAGCCGGTGGCGGTTCGTCCGGGCGCGTTGTCCGGGGCGTTTGCCATGGTTCGGCCGCCGCGCCACGAGATTCACCACGTGCGGGAGCGCGGGTATTTCGAACATCCGGTGCGGGTGCAGGCCCTCTGCGAAAGCCTTGGCGCGACGGGGCTCTTCACCAGCGTGCCGCTGAAACCCCACGGGCGGGGGCCGCTGGCGGCGGTGCACGATGCCGAATTCCTCGAATACCTGCGCGACGTCTGCGGCCGGATCAAGACGGGGCGGCCCGTCTATCCCGACACGTTTCCGCTGCGGGCGCCGGACCGGCGTCCCAAACGGCTGCTGGTGCAAGCGGGGTACTACTGCCTCGACGCGGGGACGCCGCTGTACCGTAACGCGTATGTCGCGGCGCGTGATGCCGCCGACGCCGCCCTGACGGCCGCCGATGAGATCCTGGCGGGCCGGCGCCTGGCCTATGCGGTGTGCCGTCCTCCCGGACACCACGCGGGCAGACGGTTTTTCGGCGGGTTCTGCTACTTCAACAACGCGGCGATCGCGGCCCGGTACCTCAGTGCACAGGCAAAAACGGCGATCCTGGACATCGATTTTCACCACGGAAACGGCACGCAGGACATCTTCTATGACCGGGACGACGTCTTCACGGCTTCGATTCATGGACATCCCGACCATGCGTATCCCTATTTCACGGGGTTCGCGGACGAGACGGGCGCCGGCCGGGGCCTGGGCTTCAACCGGAATTTCCCCGTGCCTCCGCGGACTGAAAACGAAGCCTATCTGAGGGTTTTCGGGAAAGCGCTCGATGGCATCGCCGCGAAGAAACCGGAAATCCTGGTGGTCAGCGTAGGATTCGACACGATGAAGGGCGATCCGACCGGTACGCTGCTGTTGACTTTGGAGGCGTTTCGCGCAATGGGAGAACGTCTTGCCGGGTCGGGGCTGCCCCTGCTGGTGATTCAGGAAGGCGGCTACAACGTGCGCAACATTCGGCGCAGCAGCGTGGCGTTCTTCTCAGGGTGCGCCGAGTCTGGTTGATTCTCCCCGCCGTGCAACGTCCTTCCGGGGAATGCAACAGTATCCCGCGATTGTTGTGTAACCATAAAAAGCGAATTAACTTACAGAGGTGATCATGCGACGTGCGGCAGTTCTTTCGGCCATGCTGGTGCTGGTTTCGGGTGTTGCGTTCGCGCATGTGGGCGCGCATCCCTCAGTGCACGATACCGTTGCGGGAATTGTCCAGCGAATGCAGAAAGAGATTCCCGTGGACCAGCTCACACGCATCACGCTCGACGAGGTGCTGGAGTTCCTCACTCCGGAAGAGCGTGAGATTCTCGGCAATGAACACCTGGTGTTTACGGTGAACGTGCCCGTGGTCCTCACCGTCTTCCGTCAGGCCGAGCCCGCGGAGGTCGTGTTCTGGCTCGACGAGCGCGGGTTCGAGAAGACCGGATTCACGGCTGAATCCGGCGGCGATGTGTATGAAGGCTGGCAGAAGTCCTTTGACGCGGGGGAGATCGGTCTCGGAGTGAATTCTCTCACCGGCAGCGGAGACCATTATTTCGTATGTCTCACGCCCCGGAACCCTGCGGACCGAATCGAGTTGAGCGACATCTATCCGGGCCAGCACACGGTGGGAACGTTCCGGGCGGGCGAGCGGCCCTATGCCGGGTGGGACGAGCGCGTTCTGGAAAAGGTGCCCGCGGCGCTCGATGGTCATATCCTGCTGCGCGGCGATCAAGACAAGCGGCGCAGCGCGATGCTCACCAACATCTTCCGGGCCACCGACTATCCGGCGACGGTTGTGCCGGATCAGGTGGTGTTGACGTGGAGCGGTGACCCGCGCACGACGCAGGCGGTCCAATGGCGCACGACCGATATTATTGAAGCCGGTGCGGTGCGTTACCGGGCGGCCGGGAGCGGCGACTGGACCGTCGTCGACGCCGAAACCAAACCGCTGATCGCGTACAACACCGCCAATGACCCGGTCGTGAACCGGCATACGGCCGTGTTGACGGGCCTGGCGCCCGGCACGGTCTACGAATATGCCGTGGGCAACGGCACCGATGACACGTGGAGCAAGACGGCGACGTTCAAGACTGCGCCGTCCGGCGCCGAGCCGTTCACGTTCGTGTATATGGGCGATGCTCAAAACGGCCTGGACACCTGGGGCAATCTGGTGCAGAAGGCGTACGCGGAGGAACCCGAGGCCGCGTTTTACATCATGGCGGGCGACCTGGTAAACCGCGGGAACGAACGCGCCGACTGGGACAGCCTGTTCCAGAATGCGGCCGGAGTGTATGACCACCGCCCCGTGGTGCCCGCCATCGGCAACCACGAGTGCCAGGGCGAGCAGGGACCATGGATGTATCTGGAACTGTTTGACCTGCCCGAAAACGGCCCCGCCGGACTCCCGCCCGAGCGGGCCTATGCGTTTCACTACAGCAATGCCCTGTTTGTCGTTCTCGACTCAAACCTTCCCGCGGAATCCCAGACGGAGTGGCTCGAGGAACAACTTGCGGCCACGGAGGCCACATGGAAGTTCGTGGTCTACCATCATCCGGCGTACTCCTCGGGTCCCCGGCGGGACAACGCGGACATACGGGCGCTCTGGGGCACGCTGTTCGACAAGTACCACGTGGATCTTGCGCTGCAGGGGCACGATCACGCCTACCTGCGCACCTGGCCCATGCGCGACCAGAAGCGCGTGGATTCGCCGAGTGAGGGGACCATTTACATCGTTTCGGTGTCCGGCACCAAGTTTTATGAGCAAGGAGAATTCGACTACACCGAGTTCGGCATGACCAACGTCTCGACGTATCAGGTGCTCGACATTCAAATCGACGGGAACCGGCTCGCGTACAAGGCTTACGATATTGAAGGAAGCGTGCGCGACGAGTTTGTGATCGAGAAGTGACCTTTCGGGCCCGTCCGGTGCGCGGCGCGTGGTGACGTCCGAAAAGAACGGATTGCGCGGCGCCATCTCCTGTGAATTGTGCGAAAGGCCCGGGTTTGTCTGCCCTCCGCGTTGTGGGACGCATGCATCGCGTGGGATCAACCGTAACGTTCCGCATGCTGGCGTTTAGAGTGTGTATGGAGGGCGTGTATGTTTCGGATATTCATGCAGAGCTATGCGCGTTTTGCGCGCCTGGTGTTCTACTCGTTTTTCAGAAGCCGCGGGACCCTGGGGGAGTTGGGTCTGCGCCGGTTTGTGCTGCTGTGCTTCGTCGTGCCGTTGCTGTTTGTGTAGCAATCCGTGCACTGGCTGTGTTTTCTGGCGGATGAAATTCTCTTTTCGGCGTACCGGAAAGTAAAGGTGCGCGAGCCGCTGTTCATCGTAGGGGTGCCGCGCAGCGGGACTACCTTCTTTCACCGCCTGTTGAGCGGCGACGAAGGCCGGTTTACCACGATGACCCTGGGCGAGATCTATCTTGCGCCCTCGATACTGGAACGGCGCATCTTCCAGGGGCTGGGGCGGGTGGATGCCGCGCTGGGCGGGTTCGGCCGCGCCGCGGTGGAATCGCTTGACCGGCGCTTCTTCCGGAATTTGCGCAATCTTCATCCACAAAGCCTGTTCCTGCCCGACGAAGACGACCAGGTGCTGTTTCCCACGTTCCACTCCGCCTCGCTGGCCCTGCTGTTTCCGTTTGAGAGCGAGATGGCGCACCTGATGCGTTTTGACGAGGCCGCCCGGCCGGCGCTTCGACGGGATGTGATGTTCTTCTACCGCAGGATGTGCAGCGCCATCTCTATGTTCACGGTCCCGACAAGCGCTATCTCTCGAAAAGCCCCGCGTTCTCGGTGAAACTGCGTTCCATCCGCGAGACGTTTCCCGATGTCAGGGTCGTGTGCAATGTGCGGTCGCCCTACGAATGCATCCCGTCGATGGCCAGTCTGGGGAAATTCTACTGGGACACCTTCGGTAACCGTCTGTACGAGCACGAATACCGGCGGCAGTTTCTCGAAATCAGCCACAGCTTCTATCAGGGCCCGATGCGTGTTCTGCCGGAATGGCCGGAAGACCAGTGCGCGGTACTGCCGTACGCCGAGCTGGTGGCGCAGCCGCGGGCTTGCGTGGAGGCGATCTACGCGCGGTTCGGTTGGCCCGTGAGCGGCGAATTCAGGGAATTCCTGGCCGGGCAGGAACGCAGAGAGCAGCGGTACAAGAGCAAACACGTCTATTCCATGGAAGAGCACGGCATCAGCCATGCCCTGCTCCTGGACCACATGCGCGATGTCTTCGACTTCTACGGATTCCCGACCCACCCGGACGCCGCCTAGCCGAACCCGGGGGCACGGCCTGTGACCGCTGGCATTGTTTACCGCCGGTATGGCATCGTTAGGTCCTGTTGTGTCCAGGCAAAGGAGTGGCGTCATGAAGCATCTGAACCGTCGTGATTTCATCAGGGCATTGGGGCTGACCTCACTGGCCGCCGGGGGGATGGGCCGCGTTCTGGCCGATCCGATTCACGAGGGCAGCCAGGTTGTTGACGGGATCACCGCGAGCGCGCGGGGGGGCGCGGCATTTCTGGAAGACGGCAAAGTCATCCAGCCTCGGCGCGAGGTGCCGGTGTTTCGCGACACCGACGTGCTGGTGGTCGGCGGCGGGACGGCGGGGGTGGTTGCCGCGCTCGCCGCACGGCGGGCGGGGGTCAACACCACGCTGGTCGAACGGTACGGCTGTTTCGGCGGCTTGTGGACGGCCGGGCTGGTGCTCATCGTTCTGTGCACGCATGTCCCGGGCGAGGGCAAGCGCAAGAAGATGGTCCAGGGGATTGGCGACGAGATCCTGGCGCGCATCAACAGTCAGAAACACGGTGCGATCGATTACAGCGCGGACGGTCCGCACGATGCCACGACGGACCCCGAGGTCACGAAATACGTGCTGGCCAGGATGTTGCGCGAAGAGGGGGTCGACATCGTCCTGCACAGCTGGGTCACGAACGCGATCATGGACGGCGACGCCGTCAGGGGTGTGCTCTTTGAGAGCAAGGCGGGGTGCATGGCGATCCGCGCGAAGGTGGTCATTGACGCCACGGGCGACGGGGATGTGTTCGATGCCGCCGGGGCGGAGAGCATCCCGCACGTGCACCGGATCGGCTTGGTGCACCGCCTGGGCAACGTGCCGGTGGGGCCGGCGCCGGAAGGCCTCAATCTGGGCGGGGCGACGCCGATCCCCGGCGTGCGCTGGGTAAACATGCAGGGCCCCCAGGGCGATTGCCTGGATGTGCAGACACTGACCAACTGCGAACTGGACGGACGGGACGCCATCTGGAACAAACTGAAGCAGATTCAGGAGACGCCGGGCTACGAAAACGTGTTTCTGCTGGACGTGGCGTCGCAATTGGGTGTGCGGGCGTCGCGCACGCTGGTGGGCACGCAGGAACTTCGATTGCAGGACACGCTCGAGCAGAAAGCGTATCCGGACGTGATCGGTGTCGGGGGCACCTACCCGTTCCTCAAGAACCTGCCCTGCCCAATTCCGTATGGGAGTCTGGTGCCGGTGCGGGTGGACAACCTGCTGGCGTCGGGACGGTGCGTTGCCGCGGACAACACGATGCTCAACTACACCCGCCTGATTGCCCCGTGCATGCTGACGGGACAGGCGGCGGGCGCGGCGGCGGCCCTGGCGGTGCAGGAAAACTGCACGCCCCGCACCGTGGATGTGGCGAAACTGCAAGGCCTGCTCAGAACACAGGGGGCGTATCTCGGATGACCTTTCTCCCGCCGCGCTCCGGCTGCCGCCTCGCGATGCTGGCGTTTCTGGCGGCGGGCGCGCTGTTTCTGCCGCCGGTCGTGTTGCGTTACGCACTTCCGGGACTGAGTCCGTTTCTGTTTGTGTGCGCGGCGGTGGCGGCGCGGCGTGTCGGGCTGCCGGCGCTGTTGTCGCTGCCCATGCTGGCCTTTGTTGTCAGGCGCAGACGGGGGTTCTGCCACTATTTTTGTCCGGTGGGATGGCTCGTGGAAGTGTGTGCAAGGACGCGGGCTTCGGCGAACTGCGAGTACGGGCGGGTGCCGCCGATCGGCCACTGGGTGGCGCTGCTGACGATTGGCGGTGCGGTGGCGACGCTGCCCCTGTTTCTTCTGGTGGACCCGCTGGCTCTGTTCACGGGTGCGGCGTGCGGCGCTCACGTGCCCTTGTCGATTCCTCAGCTTGCCTGTGCGGCCGGGCTGGCGGTGGTGCTCGTCCTGAGCGTGGCGTTTCCGCTGCTGTGGTGCAAGCGGCTGTGTCCTTTGGGCGCGACGCAGGAGTTGCTGGCTGAACTCAACGGTCTGTTTGCGCGCCGCGTCTCGGGGGCGCCTTCCGCGGCCCGGGAAAGCGACCTGCGGCTTGCACGCCGGGCCTTTTTCGGCCTGGGTGGAGGGATGGCGGTGTCGGCCCTGGCGGTTCGGGCGCCCGGTGTTGCGGCGTCCCGTTTACGGCCCCCCGGTGCGGTCGACGATGCGCGGTTCGCGACGCTGTGCGTGCGCTGCGGGAACTGTGTCCGGTCCTGTCCTTCCCGGATAATCCGGCCCGATGTGCAGCCGCCAAGTCTGACGAAACTGCTCGCGCCAACGTTGAGTTTTGAAGCGAATTACTGTCTTGAAACCTGCAATGCGTGCGGTCAGAACTGTCCTACCGGCGCCATCGCCGCGCTTTCTCTGGGCGCCAAGAATGCCTGCCGGATCGGGCTGGCGCGCATAGCGGAGACGGGGTGTCTGCTGGCTGTCGAGAAGGAATGCTCCGCGTGCGCGGCGATCTGTCCGCGCAGCGCCATTTTCGAGGAGTTCTCGCCGGAGACATACACGGCAATGGTGCGAGTGGATGCGCAGACGTGCACTGGCTGCGGGGCATGCGTGGCCGTATGTCCTCCGCGGGTGATCTCGGTGGCGCCGCTGGGCCTGCATGGCCATGCGGGCGAGAGCGGGGACGAAGATGCGCGCCTGGCAGACCGGCGGCCTGGCATGGCTGCGTTGTCTGAGCCTACTACCGGTTGAGGAGCCAGAGGTGGAAGTTCAGCACGCTCGCGAAGGACGTCCACAACGCGTAGGGGATCAGCAATGCCGAGCCCAGCTTTGTCGAGCGCCAGAACCACGCAATGAGAAACCAGGTCGAAACCGCGATGAAGAGGCAGTCCACAAACGCCACTCCGATGAGATGCCACCAGAAAAAGAGGGGCGTCCACAGGAGATTCGCGATGATGTTGACGGTGTAGAGCGTCAGGCCGAGCCAGCGCGTCTTGCCTTCGGATTTCAGGGCGAAAACAACGAACGCCGCCGCCATCATGATGTAGAGCGCGGTCCAGACCGGGCCGAAAATCCAGCCGGGCGGGTTATAGGCGGGTTTTGTCAGTGTGCTGTACCATTCCGATGGCATGGGTCGCTCCCTTCTGGGCCCCCTGGCCCGAGACTGGCGTTACGATAGACGCTCCGCCGGAACCTGGCAAGCGAAAACCCGGAGACGCGGGCGGTGATGCTACTCGTCCGCGGCGCGTTTGTGGAGGCGTTTGCGGTCTTCCACGCTCAGGACGGCTTTGCGTACGCGGATGAACCTCGGCGTGACCTCGACGAGCTCGTCGGGGGCAATCCACTCGAGGGCGGCATCGAGCGTGAGAATGCGGGGAACGTCGAGGCCGATGGCGTGGTCTTTGCCCGCGGCGCGGTGGTTGGTGAGGGCCTTGCGTTTGGTCGGGTTGCAGGGCAGGTCGCCCGGCCGGGCATGTTCGCCGACAATCTGCCCTTCGTACACGGGGTCGATGGGCGAAACAAACAACACGCCGCGCTGCTGGAGGTTTTCGAGGCTGTAGGAAGTGGCTTCCCCGGTGTCCATGCTGATCATGGAACCGCGGCTGCGGGTGGTGATGGGGCCGGACCAGCGTTCATACCCCGTGAACCGCGAGGCCATGATGCCGAGTCCGCGGGTATCGGTGAGCATTTCGCTGCGGTATCCGATGAGTCCGCGCGTGGCGATGATGAATTCGAGGCGGACCATGCCGGTGCCGCTGGTCTCGACATTCTGCAATTGCCCTTTGCGCTGGGAGACTTTTTCGATCACGGTGCCCTGGAACTCGATGGGCACGTCGATGACGAGCTCCTCGAACGGTTCGAACAGGGTGCCGGACGCGTCGCGGTGGGTGATGATCTCCGGGGGGGAAACACAGAGTTCCATGCCTTCCCGGCGCATTTCCTCGATCAAGATGGCGAGATGCAGTTCGCCCCGTCCGGAAACCTTCATGCCGTTGCCGCGGTCGGTTTCTTCAACGCGCAAGGCTACGTTGGTGCGCAGCTCGCGTTCGAGGCGGGTGCGGATCTGCCGGATGGTGACGGCGGCGCCGTCTTGCCCCGCGAACGGGCCGGTATTGACCAGGATCGTCATCGCAACGGTGGGCTCTTCGATATCGAGCGGGGGCAGGGCGCAGTCCTCGAGTTCGGGCGCGGCCAGGGTGTCGCCGATGCTGATGGCTTTGGGACCGGAAATGGTGACGATGTCGCCCGCCGAGATTTCGCTGCACGTCACGCTCTCAATGCCGCGGGTGACCCAGAGATGCACGGCGCGGTCGTCTTCGATGCCCGTCACCTCCCAGTCGTCGTCGGTGTTTTCGGTCTTTTGCCGGAGCCATTCGGCGCGGGTGCGGCGCGTGGTGATCCGGGTAATGGCGTCGCCGCGTTTGAGCCGGCCCTGAAGAACGCGTCCGGTGCCGGTGCGGCCGATGTGGTCGCGCCAGCCGAGGGTGCTGACCTGCATGAGGAACGGCGCCTCGAGGTTGGCCTCGGGCGCGGGCACGTGGTCGATGATGGTCTCGAAGAGCGCGTCCATGCCTTCATGCGCGTCCTGTTCGAGATCGCGGACGAGCCATCCCTGCAGTCCCGAGCCGTACAGCACCGGGAAATCGCACTGCCGGTCGTTCGCGCCCAGTTCGACAAAGAGGTCGAAGGTGAGGTCGAGCGCGCGGGCGGGATTGGCGCTGGGGCGGTCGGCCTTGTTGACGATAACGATCGGGCGCAGGCCCAGACGCAGCGCGCGCATGAGCACGTAGCGGGTCTGGGGCATGGGGCCCTCGTTGGCGTCGACCAGCAGGAGCACCGAGTCCACCATGGACAGGATGCGTTCGACCTCTCCGGAAAAGTCGGCATGGCCCGGGGTGTCGATGATGTTGATGCGGTAGCCGTTCCATTCGACCGTGCAGTGTTTGGCGCGGATGGTGATGCCGCGTTCGCGTTCGAGCTCATTGCTGTCCATGACGCGTTCGGCGACGTGGGCGTTTTCGCGAAAGACGTGGGCCGCCCGGAAGATGCTGTCGATCAGGGTGGTCTTTCCGTGGTCGATGTGGGCGATAATGGCCACATTTCTGATCTTGTCGACGGCGGTCATGCGTCTGGTTTCCTCGCTGGTTACGGAGTTCCCGGGGGACAATCCGGGTATGCAAGAGAAAGGCCGCGAAGTTTAACCCATTTCACGGCCGTAACACAACTCAGGATGGGCCGGTCTGTCCGGATTACCGGGCCGCCATCAGCCGCCGGCCGCGGCGGCCGTTGCGCACGCCTTTTCGCCGGTTCTTGAACTCGCTGTGTTTATCGGCGTTGAACAGCGAAACCACGGGGACGGCGCCCTCCCATTCCTCGCGGGGGAGGTTTTTGCCGAGGGCGGTCTCGATCTCGCTGAGGGCCATGAATTCGTCGGGGCAGACAAACGTGATGGCGTCGCCCGAGGCGTTCGCGCGGGCGGTACGCCCGATGCGGTGGATGTAATCATCCGAACTGTTGGGAATGTCGAAATTGACGACGTGGCTGATGCCTTCGACGTCCAGTCCGCGCGCGGCCACATCGGTCGCCACGAGGACCTTGTACCGTCCTTTGCGGAACCCGTCGATGGCCTGGTCGCGCTGGCTCTGGGTGCGTCCGCCGTGGATGGCCTTTACCTTGAACCCGGCTTTCTGGAGGGCGCGGGCGGTGCGGTCGGTGCGGTGCTTGGTCCGCAGGAACACGAGGGCCGATTCCACCGCGGGTTCACTGAGGATTTTGGACAGCAATCCCAGTTTGCGTCCGTGCTCGACAGTATAGATGCCCTGCCGGATGGCCGCCGCGGGGGTGGCCGTCGCGCCCACGCTGATCCGGGCGGGCTGGTGAAGCATCTCGGCGGCGAGACGTTCGATGGGCTTGGGGAAGGTCGCCGAGAACATGAGCGTCTGCCGGTCCTTCGGCAACCCGCTGAGGATGCGTTTGATGTCGGGCAGGAAGCCCATGTCGAGCATCCGGTCCGCCTCGTCCATGACGAGCACCGCGAGGTGGTCAAATCGGGTGTTCCGGCGGCCGATATGGTCGAGCAGGCGGCCGGGGGTGGCCACGATAATCGGGCACCCCTGGCGGAGGGCTTTGGTCTGGGCGTCAAACCCGACGCCGCCGAAGACGCAGGCCGCGCGCAGGCCCATGGCTCTGGCCAGGGGGTCCAGCACGGCGTGTACCTGCTGGGCCAGTTCGCGGGTGGGGGTGAGGACGAGCATGCTCGCCTGCCCGGCCGGGTCGCTCGCGAGGCGCGCCAGCGACGGCAATGCGAACGCGAGCGTTTTGCCGGTGCCGGTCTGGGCGATGCCGACCAGGTCGCGCCCTTCGAGCGCGACGGGAATCGCCTGCGCCTGTACCGGAGTGGGTTCGGTGATGTGCTGGCTCTTCAAAACACGGAGGCAGCGGGGATCGATACTCAGTTCGTCAAAATTCACAGTGATGTTCCTTCTTCCCTGCCGGTTCAAGCCGTTTTCAGGGAGTATTCTGCTTTATCAGCACCGGCAAAGTGGGAAACATCACACACGTGGGTCCAACTCTGAGGTGAGCATAGAGTAGGAGGGGGCTTCGAGTTCAAACACACCTACTACCATTTAAGCAGGCTCTACGTTGAAGCAAAGTATACGCGGTATCTTGCTGAAAAGCAAATAGTTATTCCCGAATCCCGGTAGCCGCTGAATGAGGCCTGTAAGACGCAGCATGCCGAAGACCGGTGATTGCCCGAATGGTCTCGAAGGAACCGGGGAAATCAATGGGGAGAATGGGAGGATGACCCGTGAGGGCGCCGGTGCTACACCCGATCCGGATGCAACCCTATGCCGGGCCGGTGCCCGGCGCTTTTTTATGGGAGAAGACTGGCCACCGAGGGCACAGAGAACGGGGACATGTTCCAAGCGCTGTCCCCGGCGCGACTACGTGTCCCCGTTCGGATGACCCGTGAGGGCGCCGGTGGTCCGCCGGAAGGAAAACCCGGGGCTGGCAGGGCCTTCATCGTCCCCGGGTGAGCGACCGGCCCACGTTGCGCTGTCCGGGAACTACCGTGGTGGTTGCCGCGATTACCTGTCAAGCATCTCCGGTATTCCGAGCCCTCCGCTGCGGTAGATGGCCCGGGCCCATTCGGGAACGGGCGGGCGGCCGTCGGAATCCAGCATCTCCAGCCACTGGGCGTCGGTCAGCCGCTCGGTCGACGTGAACTCATAATAGGGCAAGACCGCGCCCACACACAGGAGCTCCTGCCCCTCCCAGGGATAGAGGACATACATCTTGCGCGGCCGCGCAATGCCGGCCTCCAGGTAGGTGATCGGTAAGAAATTCGGGTTTGAATAGACATCGACAACGCGCGGGGCGTCGTCGTCGGGGGAAAGATAGGAGTTGCCCTCGTAGAACATGATGCGGGCGAGTTGCTCGCCGTAGGATTGTACGAACCGGTCTTCGCTCTTGTTGAGGGGGACACGATGGAGTTGTTTGAGGCTGATGATTTCGAGACGGCGGCACATCCGGCCCAGTTCCTCCCACAGCGGCTTGAGCTCGTGGGTGTACTCCGCAATCATGCTCAGCTGTTGTTGATTCAGGCCTTGCCCGTTCGCTTCGAGGGCCCGGATCAGTTGCTGGATGGCGCTCAGGTCCTTCGCAACTTGTTCTTGAGGGCTATCCTCGTAGTCTGAATCGCTGAACTGAAAGAGCATTCCCGCCACAGACAGATGGTTGTGGCGCAACTCCCGCAATGCCGTTTCCGCCTCTTCTTCCGTCGTCACATTTTCCAATACCTTCGACGCGTCGCGCAACCTGTGGATCAGATCGTCATACACGCTTGAGAAAACGCCTGAACTCTCCAGCAGACGAAGGCTGGCATCGGCCAGATCGCCCATGAGGCAGTAGAAATCCGTGTCCGGCTCGACAAAACCCGCCGGGACGCTCGACAAGCCGGCGTATTTCACCGTTTGTTTGGCTTGCAGGACCCAGGTGTGGCGGAGTTGCGCCCAGCCGCCGAGGACCGTGTTGCAGCTCTTGGCCTGCCAGGCCCGGCCTGACATGAAGGGAGGCGCCTGCTCGGGCGGCGCGTCCAGGAGGGCAGCAAGAGCGTTGAGATAGTTGTGGTAGAGGGTGTGGCCTTCAAACTCGGGCTTTGCTGCATCAATTGCCGCGAGCAGGGCGTCTTTGTCGCGGTAGGAGAGGTTCTGCCGGGCAAACTCCGAGCCCAGGGCGGCACAGACTTCGAGACCTTCGGGGAAGTCCCGGGTCACGAAGAACTCGGAAGTGTTTGTGGTCTGATGGAACAACACCGCACTCGGTGTGCGGTGGGCGGAAAGCACGCGGAATGATGGCTCCTGCGCTGTATGTGCTTCTCCAGGAGGAAGTGCAATCAGGTCGTTGATCCTGGGCCGCATGTCCTTCAGGGCCGGGTCCTCCAGGATTTCTTTCCGCATCTCGTCGAGCAATTCCTTTGAATATGCACCAAAGCCCGCAATTACACCGTTTGCCGCCATGAGGTCCCAGTCGTCTCTGGGTCCCACGAAGGATTCGTAGCTGGAAAAGAACTTGAAGAAGGCCAACTGCCTTCTCATGGCCTCGACTTCGTTGACCCGTTCCTGATCCATGAGCCTTCTCGCCTCTTCGTCGGAGGTGGCCGCCTTTACGGAGTCTCCCACCGGCGGACGGTACTCGGTGCTCTCCTTCAACAGAATCAACGAGAAGAACTCCTCGTCATTATTGAGACGAAACGGAATGGACTGCAGCCAGGCGACACTTTGGAAATAGTTCTGGAGCAACGCGCTGCTGGTGTAGAAGCCGCGGGGCTTGTATCGGCTGTAATCGATGTCGATGAAGCCCGCATCGGGCGGTCCCAGCCATTCCGGTTTGAACATGCCTTCGGCCACGCGTACGCGCCGGACTTCCTCCTCCAGGAGCGCGTTGAGTTCGGGGTCCTGCAAGGCGAACTCGCCGTCGAGGAGGCGCAGGGCCACACCCAGGACGAGCAGGGCCCGCTTGCGTGCGGCACGGGGCAAGGCGGGGTCGCCCTCGTATTCGATTTCCATCGCTTGGAGGTTGCCGGTGAGGAGGCGGAGCATCTCGGGCATCTGTTTCGCGCGGTAAGTCTCGAGCTGCCGTATGGATTCCTCGTACAGCACGTGGTAGGCGTTGAGAAGCGAGTCGGAGGTGATGAACAGGGGCAGGTCGCCTGAAAGGTATGCGGAGAAGACCTGCTTGTAGGTTTCATTGGTAACCAGGATGCCGTCCCGTTCGAGCCGGGCGATGTCCTCGGCCGACAGGCCGTGCTCCCGGGCGGCAGCGCGCCAGTCCTGGGGCGGCGCCCCGGCGCCTTCTTGCTTGTCCAGGGCAGCACCTGAACAGCCCAGCAACGAAATGGCCAGTACGGCCCCCCACATCGTGAAGAAGCGATCCTTCATGACATGCCCCCTTGATGCGTGTACGTGCCACGCAGACCCAAGACATGCTGCTAGTGAAGTCTAGTCTTCCTTAGATCTCATAATAGCATACGCCAGGATGATGACGGGCAGGCTGTGCAGGAGAATGCTGAGCGGGGCGATGATCAAGTAGACGAACATCATCGTGTTCTGGCCGCCCAACCCGAGGCGCGGCAGATACTGTACGAAGTACTGCGAAAAACTCAGGCCGATCCCCAGACATGCCAGTATCAGAGCCAGTCGTGCAGCAGATTTCATCGTGGTGCCTCGCTGTGTTTGCGGACGGATGTCCGCCTTGACCCCTGCCAATGCCTTGTCGAAGGCGATCTTATTGTATCGACGGGCAGGGACATGGGCAAGAGGGCCGGGGTACGGAAAGACCGCCGGACGAAACCCTGGGCCGCGCTGGAGATCGGCGTCTTTCTGAAGAATGACCACCGAGGGCACAGAGAACTCAGAGTTTCAAAACGCCGGAGCAGAACGGGGACATGTTCCAGGCGCCGCCCCGGCGCGACTACGTGTCCCCGTTCGAACCGGATGGGGTTGAAGAAGACTGCATCCCTCGCCCAGGATCGCGGGGTTCAAATCCACCCCCGGCCTCCTTCGGCGGCCACCCCCGCCAGGGGGGACAGAAGAGTCGGGAAGAATCCATCCCCGGGCATGAACGGGGACATGTTCCAGGCGCCGCCCCGGCGCGACGGCGTGTCCCCGTTCGA
>Ga0123329_1001182_pt1 | contig 25090 bp, 14 predicted proteins | sample BioC12SIPDNA_FD_89703 | JGI IMG/M metagenome (GOLD analysis project Ga0123329, IMG submission 89703) | Anaerobic biogas reactor microbial communites from Washington, USA - Biogas_R1_B C12 SIP DNA | ecosystem: Engineered > Bioreactor > Anaerobic > Unclassified | place: Washington, USA | collected...
GCAGGTCAGCAATACTGCGGTGAATACGTTCCCGGGTCTTGTACACACCGCCCGTCACGTCATGGGAGCTGGCAATACCTAAAGTCGGTGAGCCGACCGCAAGGGGGCAACTGCCTAAGGTAGGGTTAGTGACTGGGACGAAGTCGTAACAAGGTAGCCGTACCGGAAGGTGCGGCTGGATCACCTCCTTTCTAGGGAAGAGAGCATCAGCGGTGGTGCTCGAGGAGGCCGCTTGGGTAGGGAGACTTGTCACTCTTTAGGCGTCAAGGTACGCCCGGCGTAGGGATACGTCGTAGGTTTGGGCCTTTAGCTCAGCCGGCTAGAGCACTCCTCTGATAAGGGAGAGGTCTCTGGTTCGAGTCCAGAAAGGCCCACAGAGCGATGGGGATGTGGCTCAGCTGGGAGAGCGCCTCCCTTGCACGGAGGAGGTCAGGGGTTCGAATCCCCTCATCTCCACAAGGCGTGTAAGGGGGCAGGAGTAAGGCAGAGTGCCCCAGAGCGACCTTTGTACCTTAAAAACTGAACAGAATGCGAGTTCTGCGATCGCGGGAAGAGTCAAGATACTAAGGGCACACGGTGGATGCCTAGGCGCATGAGGCCGAAGAAGGACGTGGCAGGCTGCGATAAGCTTCGGGGAGCTGTCAACGAGCGTTGATCCGGAGATTTCCGAATGGGGGAACCCACCCGGGGGAATGCCCGGGTAGCCCATGGTGAACACATAGCCATGGAGCGGGGCACGAGGGGAACTGAAACATCTAAGTACCCTCAGGAAAAGAGAGAATTCCCTGAGTAGTGGCGAGCGAAAGGGGAGGAGCCTAAACCCGATGCGTGTAAGCGGTGGGCGTTGCGCAAAGGGGGTTGTAAGTCCCGTTGGAGGTAGCCACCCTACCTCGAGGAGTAAGAAACCGCTAGCTTAGGAGAACGGCACTGGAAAGGCCGACCGGAGGGGGTGAGAGTCCCGTATCCGAAAAGCGAGCGGCTCCTAACGGGCACTTGAGTACCACGGGGCACGCTAATCCTGTGGGAAGCTGGGGAGTCCACTCTCCAAGGCTAAATACCTCAGGCGACCGATAGTGAACGAGTACCGTGAGGGAAAGGTGAAAAGAACCGGGGTAACCGGAGTGAAATAGAATCTGAAACCGTGTGCTTACAAGCAGTGGGAGGTCGCAAGACTGACCGCGTGCCTTTTGGAGAATGAGCCAGCGAGTTACTCTTTGTGGCGAGGTTAAGGGGGCGTACACCCGGAGCCGAAGCGAAAGCGAGTCTGAAAAGGGCGAATAGTCGCAAGGAGTAGACCCGAAACCAGGTGAGCTACCCATGGCCAGGAAGAAGCAAGGGTAAAACCTTGTGGAGGACCGAACCCTTCACTGTTGCAAAAGCGAGGGATGAGCTGTGGGTAGAGGTGAAATGCCAAACGAACTTGGAGATAGCTGGTTCTCCCCGAAATAGCTTTAGGGCTAGCGTTAGGAAGTAAGTGTTGGGGGTAGAGCACTGACTTGGCTAGGGGGCGTATAGCTTACCGAACCATATCAAACTCCGAATACCAGCACTTGGATCCTGGCAGTCGGACAGTGGGGGATGAGCTTCATTGTCGAGAGGGAAACAGCCCAGACCGCCAGCTAAGGTCCCGAAATCAGACTAAGTGGAAAAGGAAGTGGGGTTACCGAAACAGCCAGGAGGTTGGCTTAGAAGCAGCCACCCTTTAAAGAGTGCGTAATAGCTCACTGGTCGAGTGATCCTGCGCCGACAATATAACGGGGCTAAGTCTGATACCGAAGCTGCGGATTTCACAGGCGCGAGTCTGTGAGGTAGTAGGGGAGCGTTCTGAGCGAGTCGAAGGCACGTCGTGAGGCGTGTTGGATTGCTCAGAAGTGAGAATGCTGGCATGAGTAGCGAGAAATGTGTGAGAAACACATTCGCCGTAAATCCGAGGTTTCCGACGCAAGGTTAATCCGCGTCGGGTTAGTCGGTCCTAAGCCGAGGGCGCGAGCCGTAGGCGATGGACAACGGGTTAATATTCCCGTACCACGTCGTGGCGTTTGAGTGAAGGGGTGACGCAGGAGGGTAGGCCAGCCGGTTAATGGATTCCGGTGCCAAGCCTGTAGGGTGTTGATCCGTGTAGGCAAATCCGCACGGGGAGCTTGAGGGGTGATGGCGGGGCCCAGAGCCCAGAAGTGGTTGAGCCCAAGCTGCCGAGAAAAGCCTCTAGCGAGTCACACGTGACCGTACCGCAAACCGACACAGGTGGATGGGTAGAGCATACCAAGGCGATCGGGAGAACCCTTGTTAAGGAACTAGGCAAAATGACTCCGTAACTTTGGGAGAAGGAGGGTCTTTGGTGGTGAAGCTGCAAGCCAGCGGAGCTGCTAGAGATCGCAGTGAATCGGCCCTACTGACTGTTTAACAAAAACACAGGTCTCTGCGAAAGCGAAAGCTGAAGTATAGGGGCTGACACCTGCCCAGTGCCGGAAGGTTAAGGGGAGAGGTTAGCGCAAGCGAAGCTTTGAGCCGAAGCCCCGGTGAACGGCGGCCGTAACTCTAACGGTCCTAAGGTAGCGAAATTCCTTGTCGGGTAAGTTCCGACCCGCACGAATGGTGTAACAAGTGGGGCAGTGTCTCAACAAGGGACCCGGCGAAATTGAAATAGGCGTGAAGATGCGTCTTACCCGCAGCAGGACAAAAAGACCCCGTGGAGCTTTACTGCAGCCTGATATTGAGTTAGGGCTCAGTTTGTGTAGGATAGGTGGGAGACGGAGAAACTGGGGCGCCAGCCTCGGCGGAGTCAGCCTTGAAATACCACCCTAACTGAGTTTTGGCCCTAACCCCAAGCCGTGAACCGGATGGGGGACAGTGTCAGGTGGGCAGTTTGACTGGGGCGGTCGCCTCCCAAAGAGTAACGGAGGCGCCCAAAGGTTCCCTCAGGCTGAATGGAAACCAGCCCAAGAGTGTAAAGGCAGAAGGGAGCTTGACTGCGAGACCTACAAGTCGAGCAGGGACGAAAGTCGGGCTTAGTGATCTCACGACACCGCGTGGAAGGGTCGTGACTTAACGGACAAAAGCTACCCCGGGGATAACAGGCTAGTCTTGCCCTAGAGTTCACATCGACGGCAAGGTTCGGCACCTCGATGTCGGCTCGTCGCATCCTGGGGGCGGAGAAGTTCCCAAGGGTTGGACTGTTCGTCCATTAAAGCGGTACGCGAGCTGGGTTCAGAACGTCGTGAGACAGTTCGGTCTCTATCCGCTGTGGGCGGAGGTGATTTGAGGGGAGTTGCTCCTAGTACGAGAGGACCGGAGTGAACAAACCACTGGTGTGCCAGTTGTACCGCCAGGTGCATAGCTGGGTAGCCACGTTTGGCAGGGATAACCGCTGAAAGCATCTAAGTGGGAAGCCCGCCCCAAGATGAGATCACCCATTGCACAAGCAAGTAAGATCCCTGGAAGACGACCAGGTAGATAGGCGGCATGTGTACAGGCAGCAATGTCTTGAGCAAAGCCGTACTAATGATCGAGGGCTTGACTGTTTTAGAGCGAACGCAGAAAGCATTCTGTTCAGTTTTAAAGGTACAAGGGACGGACGTTAAAAAGCGGACAGGTTTCTTGGTGATATGAGCGGAGGGGGTATACCCGGTCCCATTCCGAACCCGGCAGTCAAGCCCTCCAGCGCCGATGGTACTTGCCTGGTGACGGGCTGGAAGAGTAGGTCATCGCCAAGAAATCTGTCCGCTTTTTGCTTTTGCCCCTCACCTTATGCCTGCATCAGCCCTGTGTGTGGTAGTTTTGAAGCCCGTCGTGCCTGTGCTAGAATCGGGCTGCGATGGGGTGTCGCCAAGCGGTAAGGCAGCGGCCTTTGGAGCCGCCATTCGGGGGTTCGAATCCCTCCGCCCCAGCCTAGTGTTGCCAATGGACAGAATGCTACCCCGCAGCTAGAATGAGCCAGGCCCTCGAGGGCCTGGCTCTACTGTTTGGAGGTGTCTGTGCACGAACTCGCCGTTGCTATTCTTGCTGCCGGGCAGGGCACCCGCATGCGCTCTGACCTGAACAAGGTGCTGCACCCTGTGCTCGGCAAGCCGATGATTCTTTGGTCAGTTGGGCTGGCGCACCAGCTGGGGGCCGGGCTCATTACGCTGGTGATCGGCAACAACGCCCAGGCTGTCTCTGACAAGGTGGGCCCCAGCGTAGAGTATGCCCTGCAGGCCGAGCGCCTGGGCACCGGACACGCGGTGCTGCAGGCCAAAGATAGCTTGCAGGGGCGAGCTCGCACCGTGCTGGTGCTCTATGGCGATATGCCCACCTTACGCCTCGAGACGTTGCAGGCCCTGGTGGCGCTGCACACCGAGCGTCGCCCCGCTGTCACTCTCTTGAGCGTGTGCTCTGACGATTCGATGGGTTTCGGCCGCGTCGTACGAGATGCAACCGGTCGTGCTGAGGCCGTCGTCGAAGAGGCGGTGGCCACTCCCGAAATTATGGCCCTCAAAGAGCTCAACTGCGGCGTCTATTGTTTCGATGCCGACTGGCTCTGGCAGCGGTTGCCCGACATCCCTCCCACCATGCCCAAGGGCGAGTATTACCTCACAGACACGGTGGCCCTTGCCATCGCCGATGGGCTGTCCGTCGAGGTGCTGCAGATCGACGATGTGAGCGAGGTGCAGGGCATCAATACCCGGGTTCACCTGGCCGAGGCCACACGCATCTTGCGCACGCGCATCAACGAGCGCCACATGCTTAATGGCGTGACTCTGGTGGACCCTGACACCACCTACATCGAGCCCGATGTCGAGATCGGCCAAGACACCGTCGTACACCCCAACACGGCGCTGCATGGCGCCACGCAGATCGGCGGCCACGCCAGCATCGGGCCCAACAGCGTGATCCGCGACAGCGTCATTGCCGACGGTTGCCGCATTGAGGCCTCGCATCTGGAAGGCGCCCTGCTCGAGCGTAACGTCGAGGTCGGCCCCTTTGGTCACCTGCGGTCGGGGGCACACCTCGGCGAGGGTGTGCACATGGGCGACTATGGCGAGGTCAAACAGGCCTACTTGGGCCCAGGCACCAAAATGGGTCACTTTAGCTATGTAGGTAACGCTCGTGTCGGCGCCAACGTCAACATCGGCGCTGGTGTGGTGACCTGCAACTATGACGGCGCCGCGCGCCACGAGACGATCATCGAAGACGACGCCTTTATCGGCTCGGGCAGCATGCTGGTGGCGCCTGTGCATATCGGCCAAGGCGCCCGCGTGGGCGCCGGCGCAGTGGTGACACATGACGTGCCCGACGGGGGCCTGGTGTACGGCGTGCCTGCCAGGCAGCGGCCTGCGCCGGGGGGCGAGCAATGAAGCCAGTGACCCTCTCGCAGGCCGAGCTGTCACCCGAGTGGCGCACGCTGCTCGACGCTGCCATGGCGGCTCGCAGGCGCGCCTATGCGCCCTACTCTTGCTTTCCGGTGGGGGCGGCCGTGCGGGCGGTCAGCGGCGCCATCTACACGGGGTGCAACATCGAGAATGCATCCAGTGGGCTTACCGTATGCGCCGAGCGCGTCGCCATCTGGAAGGCGGTGGCCGCTGGCGAGACGGCCTTTGAGGCGCTGGCCGTCATCACCGAGTCTGGCGCGACCCCTTGCGGCGCCTGTCGGCAGGTGCTGATCGAGTTCGCCGCCGAGCTGCCCATTCTGGTGGCTGACACGGCCGCCCATGCCTGGCTCACCGATCTGCAGACACTGCTGCCCGACGCCTTTCCGCGCTTGCTGTATGGAACTGACGACGAGTGGCGAGCGGCCGACCGCTCGAGGAGCCAAACATGAGCCCACAACCGAACAATGTCTATCACGAACTGCAGAACAGGGCCGAGGCCCTCGTGGCTGCATTTGAGCGAGACTATGTCGAGCCTGCGCCCGTGGCCGTTGCCGGCTCTGCCTTGGCGGCCATGATCGATCATACCATCCTCAAGCCCGAGGCGACCCCGGCCGATGTGGCGGCGCTCTGCCAAGAGGCCAGGATGCACGGCTTTGCCTCGGTGTGTGTCAACGCTGTCCATGTGGCCCAGTGTGCGCGCCTGCTGGCAGGCACCACGCCAGCCATATGCTCAGTGGTGGGCTTTCCACTGGGGGCCACATTGACCGAGGCCAAGGCCTACGAAGCCGACCTGGCCATCGCCGAGGGCGCCACAGAGATCGACATGGTGATCAGTGTCGGCATGCTCAAGGGTGGCGAGTATGCCCTGGTGCACGATGACATCGCGGCGGTGGCCGACGTCTGTCACGAGGCGGGCGCGATCCTCAAGGTGATCATCGAAGCCGCGCTGTTGAGCGATGTCGAAAAGGCCGTGGCGTGCGAGCTGATTGTGCAGGCCGGCGCCGACTTTGCCAAGACATCGACCGGCTTTAGCACCGGCGGGGCCACTGTGCGCGATGTGGCCCTGATGCGCGCTGCTGTGGGGCCGCAGCTAGGCGTCAAGGCCGCTGGTGGCATCCGCACCTATGATACAGCGGTGCTGATGGTGGCCGCCGGGGCCACGCGCATCGGCGCCTCGTCTAGCATCAAGATCGTCCAGGGCGCACCGGCTTAGGCGCAACCATGCCCCAGCCGCGACTCTATCGCGTCGAAGCGATCGTGCTCCGCCAGCAAGATTATGGCGAAGCCGACCGCATCCTGACGTTGCTGACGGCAGGGGGCAAGGTCACCGCGCTGGCGCGAGGCATCCGCCGCAGCACCAGCCACAATGTAGGCCAACTCGGGCTCTATGCCCGCGCCAACCTGTTGCTGGCGCATGGCCGCAACATGGAGACCGTCACCCAGGTCGAGAACCTCGATCAGCACGAGGGGCTACACGGCGACCTGCTGCGCTTTTCTTATGCCTCGTATCTGGCCGAGTTGTGCGATCGCTTTGCCCAGCCAGAAGAAGAGAGTCAGCCGCTGTATGACCTGCTGGCCGCGGGCCTGCGCTGGATGGCGACGCGCGACCACTTGTGGCTCTGGGCCCGCTACTTTGAACTGCAGTTGTTGGCCCTGGCTGGCTATCGCCCCGAGCTGTTCGTCTGCGTGCGCTGTGGTCGTGACATCGAACCGGTCGACAACCACTTTTCAGCGAGTGAGGGGGGTGTGGTCTGTGCCCGATGCGGGTCCGGTGAGGCGCGCGCTCCGGGCATCTCGCTGGGGGCGCAAAAGGTGCTGCGCTATCTCACGATTCAGAATGAAGAGGCCATCGAGCGGCTGCGCGTGCGCCCCGCCACAGCGCGCGAGCTCGAGGGGCTACTCTGGCGCTATCTCGAGTACACCCTGGAGCGCGAGCTGCCGACGACGGTCTTTTTACGGCGCATGCGGCGTGAGTTGGGCCTGGCCGGCCTCGATCAACCCTCCGAAAACGTGGGCGCATCGCAATCAGGGGTATGATCATTTGACAGCCGCCTCCCCTGCCTCTAGAGTGCAGGGTCAAACCCCGATAGCTGGGGATACAAGCTGCGAGCTGCACGAGGGGGCCTCATGGATCTGCAACAAGCGATTCTGCGACTCAACGAGTTCTGGGCCGATCACGGCTGCCTGCTGTGGCAACCCTATAATGTGCAGGTGGGCGCGGGCACCATGAACCCCGCTACCGTACTGCGCGTGCTGGGCCCCGAGCCCTGGAATGTGGCCTATGTCGAGCCCTCCATTCGCCCCGATGATGGCCGCTATGGCGAAAATCCCAACCGCTGGCAGCAGTTCTACCAGTACCAGGTGATCCTCAAGCCTGACCCTGGCAACCCCCTGGAGCTCTACCTCGACAGCCTGCGCGCCCTCGGCATCGACACCGCCAGGCATGACGTGCGTTTTGTCGAGGACAACTGGGAATCGCCGGTGGTGGGCGCCTGGGGGCTGGGCTGGGAGGTCTGGCTCGACGGCCAGGAGATCACCCAATACACCTATTTCCAACAGTCGGGTGGCATGGACCTCGATCCCGTCTCCGTTGAGATCACCTATGGCCTCGAACGCATCATCATGGTGCTGCAGGGAGTGCGCGGCTTTACCGAGATCGCCTGGGGCGGCGAGGTGACCTATGGCGACATGCTCTTGCGGCCTGAGGTTGAGCATTGCACCTACAACTTTGAGGTGGCTGATGTCGACAACCTGCGCACCATGTACGATCTCTGCGAGGCCGAGGCCAAGCTGGCCCTCGACCGCGAGTTGGTGATGCCGGCGCACGACTATATGCTCAAGTGCTCTCACCTGTTCAATGTGCTCGACGCGCGAGGCGCTGTGGGTGTGACCGAGCGGGCGCGCTACTTTAGGCGCATGCGTGACCTGGCACGGCCCATCGCCGCACTGATGTTGCGCCAGCGCCAAGAACTCGGCTTTCCGCTGCTGAACAAGGTGAACGTGCAGGCCGTGCCCATGCCGGCGGTGGCGTCGCTGACACAGCCCCAGGGCCAGCCGCCGTACACGTTGCTGCTCGAGGTTGGCGTTGAGGAGCTGCCCGTGGGCGACCTGGACGAGGCCCAGGCGCAGTTGCGCGCAGGCGTGCCAGCCGCCCTCGACGCCGCGCGTCTCGACTATGCGAGTGTGCAGGTCGAGGGCACGCCACGGCGTCTGGTGGTGCGGGTGCAGGGGCTGGCGGCGCAACAGAGCGACCAGGAGTTGGTGGTGCGTGGTCCCGCCGCGGCCATTGCCTATGACGAAGCCGGCCGCCCCACCAAGGCAGCGCAGGGGTTTGCCAGGAGCCGCGGTGTGGAGGTCGAGGAGCTACAGCGCCGCGACATCGACGGCCGCGAGTATGTCGTGGCGGTGATCGTCGAACGCGGTCGTACCACGGCCGAGGTTCTGGCCGAGGCGTTGCCACAGGTGCTCTCTGGGCTGCGCTTTGGGAAGAGCATGCGCTGGAACACCAGCAACACGGCCTTCTCACGCCCCATCCGCTGGATCGTGGCCTTGCTCGATGACGCGGTGGTGCCCTTTGAGTTCGCTGGCGTGCCAAGCGGCCGCGTCAGTCGGGGCATCCGCTCGTTGGGCTCGCCCGAGATAGAGATCGCTACGGCCGCATCCTATGATGAGGCCCTGGCTGCCTCTCACATCACCCTCGACGTATCGCGCCGCGAGGCGCTCATCCTCGAGCAGGCTCGCCATCTGGCCCAGGCAGCGGGCGGCGAGCTCGATGTCGACGCTGATCTCTTGCGCGAGGTGGCCAATCTCGTCGAGGATCCGCTGGCCATCTGTGGCTCGTTCGACGATGCCTATCTGCGCCTGCCCGATGCGGCGCTCCTGGCCGTGATGCGCAAGCATCAGCGTTATCTGCCCGTGGTCAAAGAGGGCCGCCTGCTGCCCTGCTTTATCGCCGTGGCCAACGGGCGCAGCCTCGATGCCGACGCCGTGCGCTTTGGCAATGAAGAGGTGCTGCGGGCACGCTATGCCGATGCCGCCTTTTTCTACGATGCCGACACCCGGCAACCCCTGGAGGTGTTTACGGCGCGGTTGAGCACCCTCACCTTCCAAGAGCAGCTGGGCTCTATGCTCGACAAGGTCGAGCGCATCAGGCAGCTTACCCCTGATCTGTGTGAACTGCTGGGTGTGGGCGCATCAGAGGCGGAGGACGCCGAACGCGCCGCTGCGCTCTGCAAGAGCGATCTCGCCACTCAGCTGGTGGTCGAGTTGACCTCGCTGCAGGGCATCATGGGCCGGCACTATGCCGAGCGTTCTGGAGAGCGCCCAGAGGTGGCCCTGGCCATCGCAGAGCACTATCTGCCGCGCTATGTGGGCGATCGCCTGCCGACCGGCGCCGCAGGCCTGGCGGTGGGCCTGGCCGATCGCCTCGACACGCTGGCAGCGCTCTTTGCCGTGGGCATTCGCCCATCGGGCGCGGCAGACCCGTGGGGCTTGCGGCGCGCGGCGTTGGGACTGCTGCAATTGCTGGTCGAAAAGCAGGTGCGGCTGGCCCTGCCCGAGGCTCTGTCGCTGGCGGCTGAACGGCTGCCCGTCGAGGTGTCTGAGGACGCCCTGCGAGATGCAACCGAGTTCATCACGCGACGTTATCAGGGCTACCTGCGCGACCTGGGCTATCGCTATGACCTGGTGGATGCGGTGCTGGCCGAGCTCAGCTATGATCCCTACGCTGCTCTGCTGGCGCTGCAGGCATTGGCGCCTCGCGTTGAGGCAGAGGGCTGGGAGCAGCTGCTCGACGCCTATGCCCGCTGTGTGCGCATCACGCGCGATCAGCCAGCGCGCTATGCCGTTGAGCAGCGACTGCTGCAACAGCCCGCCGAGATGGCGCTGTGGGACGCCTACAGGAGCGCCTATCAGCAGGTGATGGCCAAGCCCGACATGCCCACCCTGCTTGGCGCACTGCAAGCGCTGACGCCGGCCATCACGCGCTTTTTCGATGACGTGCTGGTGATGGACCTCGACGAGACGGTGCGCCGTAACCGCCTCGGCTTGCTGCAGGCCATCAGCGCTCTGCCGGAGGGCATTGTCGATCTGGCGTTGATCGAAGGTTTCTAGGCCACTTGCAGGTGGGGGCGGTTGGCCCGTCTGCTGCCCCCCAACCTGCAACCCTCGGAGGCGCAGTGCTGTCCTAAACATGTGATCTGTGCAGCACGTCAAGGAGGATTTCTATGCCCCGCATCGCGGTAGTGGCCGATAGCACGGCCGGCATGAGCTCTGTATATGCCGCCGAGTACAACGTTGAGATTGTACCGCTTTCCATCCATATACAGGGCCAGAGCCTGCGAGATGGCGTCGATATCGATGCCGAGCGGTTCTATGAGCTGCTGCCAGACAGCTCGCCACTGCCCACCACATCGCAACCCTCAGCGGGCGATTTCATCCAGGTGTACAATCGCCTCGCTGCGCAGGGGTATGATGGCATCGTCTCGGTGCATCTCTCGTCGGGCATCAGCGGCACTTGTGCGTCGGCCGAACTGGCTGCGCGCGATGTGAGCATCCCCGTCGAGATTGTGGACACGCCTTGTGCGGCCTCGGCCAGCCTCTTTGCCGCCGAAGCCGCGGTGCGGGCCGCCGCGCGTGGGGCGCCGCTGGCCGACGTGGCCCGCCTGTCGCGGCGGGTGGCCATGCAGCAGCGTACCGTCTTTGCGGTCGATACCCTCGAGTACCTCTACAAGGGGGGGCGTATCGGCGGGGCGGCCGCGCTGGTGGGCTCGATCCTGCAGTTCAAGCCGCTGCTGCACTTTGTCGATGGCAAGATCACCGCACTGGAGCGGGTGCGCACATCGGCGCGAGCACTGCGGCGGTCTATCGAGGTGATGAGCGAATGGTTGGGTGCTGAGACGCCAGTGCTGGCGCGCGTCATCCATGCAGCTGCGCCCGATCGTGGCGAGCAGCTGGCTGCGCTGGCGCAAGAGGCGCTCAATGTCGTCGAGATGCGCATCGGCGACGTGCCGCCGGTGTTGGGCGCCCACGTGGGGCCGGGCACTGCATCTATCTGCTGCTGCCCCGTAGAGGTTGCCGGCCTCTAGCCCGTTCTCTGGGGCGTCTCGCGGTCGATTGCGATGTGCACATCCTGCGGCAACGCCAGCCCGGCGGCCACCTCGATGGCTTTGATGATGGCGCACGGCACTGGGCAGGCAGCGTGGGTGCGTGCGGCGCCGGCCGCGCGGTATACACTCGTCTCGTGGATCGGTCGGCGCAGCAGCTCGAGCGCCGAGACCTGGGGAAGAGTCTGACCCAGCCGTGTGACCTGCGGGCAGGCCGAACGGATCCTCAGTACCACGTTCATAGCGTCGTCGGCCGCAGCGTCGATCTCGGTCTCAAAGCCACACACCCCGGGCTGTACACGAGCAGTGCTCATGGGCGCACCTCCAAGCGAACTGCCCCATCTTAGCAGCGAGTGGCCGACGCTGCCAGATGAATCGCTACATTGACAGGCGCAGTAGCCGGGCTTAACATGCAGGCCATCTGCTGAGGGAGGGCTGCATGTTCACCGATTGGCTGCGACGCATCTCGCGGGGCCTTCTCGACCCCGTGTCCCGGGGGCTTTGCAGCATTGGGATCAAGGCCAATACGGTCACTCTCCTGGGTGGTCTGTTCAACATCGTGGTGGGCGTCGTCATCGCGTTCGGGCGGCTGCCATTGGGTGGCGCGCTGCTCATTCTGGCTGCCGGCTTCGATGCGCTCGATGGCTCTATGGCGCGGCAGCTCGGCCGGCCCACCCGTTTTGGCGCCTTCCTAGACTCGACCCTGGATCGTGTCTCAGAGATCGCGATCTTTGGCGGGCTCTTGTGGCACTATATGGCACAAGGGCAGGCGCTTTACGTGTTGCTTTCGTTTCTGGCGCTGGCCGGCTCGGTGCTGGTGAGCTATACTCGCGCGCGCGCCGAGGGGTTGGACATCGAGTGCAAGGTGGGCTGGTTTACCCGCGTCGAGCGCAGCCTGCTCACCATCGTCGCCCTCATCGCTGATGTGATGCCCTACGCCCTGTGGGTGCTCGTAGTGGGCACCTGGTTCACCAGCGGTCAGCGCATGTGGCACGTCTATCGCGTGGTGAGAGACGAGCCGTTGGCCTGAGTTGCCAGCACGACGGCTTTGTGCTAATATCCCGGTGCCGTGGTGGGCGTAGCCGAGTGGTCAAGGCATCTGGTTGTGGCCCAGAAGACCGTGGGTTCGAATCCCACCGCTCACCCTCAAGCCCCAGAGAAGCGGCGCGCGTAGCGCGCCTGACCTCTGGGGCGTTTGCATTGTTCCATGGCCCCAGTTGGCGCCTGATGACGCCCTGTATGGCCAGCAAGAGAGGTGTCGATGCTGCGTCTCCTGTTGCGCAGGGTGTTGGGCGCTCTGGCCGTGCTGCTGGTCATCAGCTACCTTTCTTTCCTGGCGCAAGACCTTTCTTTCCGCTCGCGTATGCATCAGGCGGCGCCTGCTCGCGAGGTTCTCTGGCAGGCGGCTGAGCGCACAGGCGAGCTCTGGCAAAACCTGGCGCAGGGAGACCTCGGCGCGGTGGTTGTCACTCGCGGCGTATGGCGCCAGCGGAGCACACAGCAGTTTGCCGAACTGCTCGGCCCCTACTTTGTGCGGAGCCTGGCGCTCTTGACGCTGGCGATGGCCCTCGGGGGGTTGGTGGGTGGCCTGGTCGGTCTCTTGGCCGCCGGTTGGCGTCGCCGAGGGGTGGCCTTTGGCCTGCTGGCCCTATCGATCGTCGGCATCTCGACGCCCAGCTTTTTTCTGGGGACGCTGCTGCAGTGGCTCGAGATAGCGCTCTATCGAGCCACAGGCGTGCAGCTCTTGCCTGTGGGCGGGTTCGGTTGGGACCGCCACCTGGTGCTCCCCGTGCTGGTGCTGGCGGCGCGCCCCGTGGCGCAGGTGACACGCCTGGCCTATGCCCAGTTCTCGACGGTGTTTGCTGCCGACTATGTGCGCACGGCCAACGCCAAAGGGCTGCGTGCGCTGACGGTGTGGCTGCGCCACATCACCCCTAACGGCGCCACCACGGTGTTGACCGCTATGGGCACATCGCTGCGCTTTGCCTTGAGCAGCCTGCCCGTGGTCGAGTACATGTTCGGCTGGCCTGGGGCAGGCAGGGCGTTGCTCGAGGCTCTCAACACATCGCAGATGGGGGCGGCCACCGTGTTGCTGCTCACATTGGGCGCGCTGTTTGTGCTGGTCAACCTGCTGCTCGACGTCGCCTACCGTTCGATCGATCCGCGTCTGGCCTCGCCCGAGCTCGAGGCGCGCCCGCGAGAGAGTTGGATCGAATGGCTGGGCGGCCTTTTGGGTGATCTGTGGTCGGCGCTCACCCTGCGGCAGTGGCGCGAACGGCAGATGCAGCTTGCTGATGAGCTGCCCGCGCTGACGGCCAGTGTCAGGGCCAGCGGCCATGAGGTGACTGACGACCCGCAGGCCGGCCAAGCGCTGGGCGACAGGCCGGCAACACGCCTGCGTCGCCCCAAAGAGTGGCTCTGGGGCCTGTTGGGCAACCCCAGTTTGCTGATCGGCTTGCTGTTGGGCCTGCTGCTGCTGGTGGTGGTGCTGTTCGGTCCGTCGTTGGCGCCCTATCAGGTGGTGGGCACCAACCCGTCGCACTATCTGCAGCCGGGTGAGCTGCGGCCGCCCTTTGCGCCCGATGCGCGGTTTGCGTTGGGCACCGACGCTCAAGGGCGTGATATCCTCAGTCTCTTGCTGGTGGGGGCGCGGCGCACCCTGGGCATTGCCCTGCTGGCCATGCTGGCCCGCATTGCCGTGGGCAGCGTGCTTGGGTTCGTGGCCGGCTGGTTTTCGGGCTCGGCCGCCGACCGCTTGCTCATGAGCATCGTTGAGGCCCTATCGGCCTTTCCTGCGCTGCTACTGGCTATGCTGGTGGTGTATGCGGTCGGCATCCGCCAGGGGCTCTCGGCCTTTGTGGCCGGGCTGGCTTTTGTGGGCTGGGGCGAGGTGATGCAGACCGTGCGCGCCCAGGTGATGGCCATCAAGCCCATGGATTACATCGAGGGGGCGGTGGCCACTGGCCTGCGCGAGGGTCAGATCCTCACGGCCCACGTGTTGCCCAACGTCTGGCCATCCATCGTCAGCCTTGCCTTTCTCGAGATGGGCGGCGTGTTGATGCTCCTCGGCGAGCTGGGCTTCTTGGGCGTGTTCATCGGAGGCGGGCTGGCCGCTGGCGGCGACGAGCTACCATCGCTGGTGTATTACGATGTGCCCGAATGGTCGGTGATGCTGGCCAACTCCTGGTCGTCGTTCCGCTCCTATCCATGGGCCATGCTCTATCCGGCGCTGGCCTTTTTCGTCGCCATTCTGGCGTTCACCTTTGTGGGCGAGGGGCTGCGCTGGCTGAGCGAGCGCCTCACGCTCAGCTTCAAGACGCTCACGAACCGCTATACCCTGCTGGCAGCGGGCGTGGCTGTGGCGCTGGTGTTGGGCATTCTCAACGAGGCCAGCGCCTACTCTCAGTACCGCTCGCGGGCGCTGGCCTATGACGGTGAACGCGCCCTCGCAGACGTAACGACGCTGTCGAGCGAGGTGTTCAACGGCCGCCTCAGCGGCACTGCGGATGCCGACCGCGTAGCTGCCTGGCTGGCGGAGCAGTTCAGGGCGGCCGGTCTGCAATATGGCGGCCAGGCAACCCAGGACTATACCCAGGCCACCAGTAGCCACCACCGAGACCTCACGGCGATGCCCATGCTCCTGTTCACCGGCCCCGACGGCCAGACGATGAGCGCAGCGCTGAACGACGACTTTTGGCGGCACCACAATGAGTATGACGTGGGCGGCGTAGGCGCCGGCGATGTCATCATCGCGCTCGACGGTGGACGCTGGGTTCCGAGCGCTGAAACCGCCGCGTCGATCTACGGGCTCTCGCCCGCAGAACTGGCCTCAACCGATCGCATTTTGCTCGAGCCGCTAACCGATGTGGAGAGCGCGAACTGGTATGTGGGGTTTTCGGGCCGACTGCTGCCAGCCCAGGCCCCGTCGGCGCGCTACGAGTTGCTGGCCGCCAGCCCGCGCACAGCGGGCGAGGCCGTGCCGGCCGTCGAGGTGAGTCCCGCGTGGGTTGAGCGCCTGGTGGCGGGCACGGGGCACACGCTGGCCGAACTGGGTGAGCGCCATGCGGCTGGGGAGCCCCTGTTCTTGGACACGGGCTGGGATGCCGAGTTGCGCCTGCCCAATACAGAGCGCCGCCAGGCCACAGGGCTGAACGTCATCGGCTACTGGCCCGGTGAGGACGTAGCGCTTGACGGCGAGGCGATCATTGTGGCCGCCCACTATGATGGGCTCGGCCGCCTGCCCGACGGCACCCTCTATCCCGGCGCCAACGATAACGCCAGCGGCGTGGCCACGATGCTCGAGGTGGCTCGCACGCTACGAGACCAGGGCTTTAGGCCCAAACGCAGCCTGATCTTTGTGGCCTATACCGACGGCGAACGCCACCGTGCGCTTGACTATGAGCGGTTCTTGCAGGCACGGATGGGGTTCGATGCCTTTGAGGTGGTTGCAGCTATTCAGATCAGTGGTGTGGGCGCCGGCTCGGGCGACCGTGCGGCCGTCTGGCTGTCGAGCCGCGAGCGTCTCTCGCAGCTGTTTATCAAAGCGGCCCGCAAGGTGAACACGCGCGTCAACACCCGCGAGCCGGGCCTGCACGCCGACGCGACGCTGTGGCCCCGCCCCAAGGGCGATCTGCCCAGCGTGGTGGTCTCTTGGGCGGGGGCCGATGACGTGAGCCATCTGCCAACAGACACGGCTGATAACATCGACCTGCACAAGCTGCAGGATGTGGGCGAAATGGTCTCGCTGGCAGTGATGGTGCTCGCCAGCGACCCGGCGTACTGAGGTCTGGCTTTGCCGGGCTGCGGGCAATCGGCTATGCTCTAGTTGGGCGCAGTGGCCCTATGGCCGTGCAACGCTGCGCTCTAGCCTCACCGGGAGAGCAGGCATGTCGAAAAAGCGTTACGCTCAGGTGGGCCTGGGCGGCCGTTCACTGATGTATACCGCGGCGATTCTCGAGACCTATCGCGACAGCGCCGAGTTGGTGGGTTTGTGCGATCTCAACGCCGGCCGGCTGGCGCTGCGGCAGCGCTGGGTGTCTGAGCATGGCGCTGGCGACACGTCTGGCTATCTGCACGCTGACTTTGAGCGGATGATCGCCGAGACGCGCCCCGATACGGTCATCGTCACCACCAAAGACTGCACCCACGACGATTACATCTGTCGTGCCCTCGAGCTGGGCTGCGATGTGATCACCGAAAAGCCCATGACCACCGATGAGGTCAGGTGTCAGCGCATCATCGACACCCAAAAGCGCACCGGCAAAGAGGTCACCGTTACCTTTAATTACCGTTACTCGCCGCCGCGCACACAGGTCAAAGATCTGCTCATGTCGGGCGTCATCGGCGATGTCCTCTCGGTGGATTTTCACTGGATGCTCGATACCCATCACGGCGCTGACTACTTTCGGCGCTGGCATCGCAATCTGGCCAACTCGGGTGGGCTGATGGTCCACAAAGCCACCCATCACTTTGACCTGGTCAACTGGTGGCTCTCTTCGGTGCCCGAGACGGTATATGCCATGGGCCAGCGCCGCTTTTACACGCCCCATCAGGCCGAACGCTATGGCCTCTCGCGGCGTACCGAGCGCTGCCTGGATTGCCCCGAGACGGCCTGCCCCTTCCGCCTAGACCTGCGCTCGACGCCCTCGCTCGCCGAGATGTACCTCGATAACGAGGCGTATGATGGCTACTGGCGCGATGGCTGCGTGTTCAGCGCGCAGATCGACATCGCCGACACCATGAACGTGCTGGTGAACTACGCCTCGGGCGCCAAGATGAGCTATTCGCTCAACGCCTTTATGCCGTGGGAGGGCTATACCGTTGTGTTCAACGGCACCAGAGGCCGCCTCGAGCACAAGTGCGAAGAGACCGTCTACATCAACGGCGATGGTTCGGTGCCGGGCGAGCTCAAGCCTGAAGGCACCACCATCCGCATCTATCCTCATTTCGGCTCGGGCTATGCGGTGCCGGTGTGGCAGGCCGAGGGCGGCCATGGTGGCGGCGATGAGCTGTTGCTGCACGATCTCTTTGGCCCAGAGCGCGAGGCTGACCGCTACCTGCGCGCCGCCGATCAGCGGGCAGGCGCCTACTCGATCCTCACAGGCGTGGCCGCCAACCGCGCCATGGCCGAGAACCGGCCGGTGCGCATCGCTGAGCTGGTGAGTGGCATCGGCCTGCCGGATTATCCGCCCATGCCCACGCCCGACGAGCCCATCTCACTGCCGGCGCGGGCACAGCGTGTCAATGCCGAAGATGCCGAGCGCGCCCAGCGTCAGCGCGACGGCGCCTAGTCGTCGAGAGGTGCTCGCAATGACTGAACGACCCAACATTGTGCTGATCATGGCCGACCAGTGGCGCGGTGACTGTCTCAGTGTGGCGGGGCATCCGGTGGTGCACACGCCCTACCTGGATCAGATGGCGCTCAATGGCGCCCGCTTCACACGTGCCTATTCGGCCACGCCCACTTGTATTCCGGCTCGAGCGGCGCTCTTCACCGGGCAGACGCAGGCCACCCATGGCCGCGTCGGCTATCAGGATGGCGTCAACTGGGATTACGAAACCACGTTGGCCGGCGAGTTCACCCGGCATGGCTACCAGACTCAGGCTATCGGCAAGATGCACGTCTACCCCGAGCGCTCGCAGGTGGGCTTTCAGAACGTGATCTTGCACGATGGCTTTTTGCACCACGCACGTGGCCACCATGAGGACCTGGACCGTGTCGATGACTATGTGCCCTGGCTGCGTCAGCGGCTCGGCCACGATGCCGAGTATTTCGATCACGGCGTCAACTGCAACTCGTATGTGGCCCGCCCGTGGGACAAGCCCGAAGCCGTGCACCCCACCAACTGGGTGATGACGCAGGGCATCGAGTTCTTGAAGCGACGCGATCCTCGCAAACCCTTTTTCCTGTTCCTCTCATTCCATCGGCCACACCCGCCCTACGACCCGCCCGCCTGGGCCTTTGAGCAGTATCTGCACCGCGATATGCCCGCGCCGCCGGTGGGCGACTGGGAGCAGGTATTCGATGATGTCGCCGATCCATATCGCCCAGACTGCTTTTACGGGCGCATCGACCCGCATGTGCTGCAGCGCGCACGTGCCGGCTACTATGGACACATGACCCATATCGACCACCAGGTGAACCGTTTTGTGGAGCGCTTGGCCGAGTTCGGCCTGCGTGACAACACCTATTTGCTGTTCACTTCAGACCACGGCGAGATGCTGGGCGACCACAATCTGTTCCGCAAGGCCTATCCTTACGAGGGCTCGGCCAACGTCCCCATGCTACTGGTGGGCCCGGGTGGCAGCGGCATTGGGGCGGGCGGCGTAGTAGACGCGCCCGTTGAGCTCCGCGATGTGATGCCCACGCTGCTTGATTGCGCCGGCCTGCCCGTGCCCGAGGCCGTCGAGGGGCGTAGCTTTCTACGGCTGGCCCGTGGCGAGGCCATGCCCTGGCGCGAGCACCTGCATGGCGAGCACACCGTGTTGGGCATGAGCATGCAGTGGATTACCGACGGGCATTGGAAGTATGTCTGGTTCTCGGGCGATGGCCGCGAGCAGCTATTTGACCTGCAGAGCGACCCGCAAGAACGGCATGACCTGGCGGCGGCAGGCACACATCTGCAAGAGCTGTCACGCTGGCGCGGGGCGCTGGTGCAGGCCCTCGAGGGCCGTGAAGAAGGCTTTGTGCAACAGGGCCGTCTGGTGCCGGGCCGACCGGTCAACCCCTGTCTACGGCATCTACGGCGCCAGGCTGGTCTGGCATAACGTCAGTGCGAGGAGGCATTGCTATGATCCAACACATCAACGATTGGGAGAACCCGCAGGTTGTTGGCCGCAACAAAGAACCGGGGCATGCCACGCTGCTGCCCTTTGCCGATGTGGCCAGCGCCATCAGTGGCGACTGGACGCGCTCGCCCTGGTATCGCTCGCTCGACGGCGAATGGGCCTTTCACTGGGCACCCAACCCCGCCGAGGCCCCCAGCGCCTTTGCCTCGGCCGCCGATGACGTCTCTGCATGGGGGCGCATCCCTGTGCCCAGTAACTGGCAGATGCACGGCTATGGCGCGCCAGTCTATGTCAATGTGCAGTATCCGTTCTCGCCCGACGACATCCCCAACGTCCCCTTTGATACCAACGAGGTGGGCACCTATCGCACCACGTTCGACCTGCCCGCCGAGTGGGATGGGATGCGGGTCTATGTGGTCTTTGGTGGTGTCGAGTCGGCCTTTTACGCCTATGTCAACGGCCAACAGGTGGGCTATAGCCAGGATAGCCGCCTGCCCGCCGAGTTTGACATCACCCCCTTTGTGCAGCCTGGGCGCAACGTGCTCGCGGCACAGGTCTATCGTTGGTCTGATGCCGTCTACCTCGAAGATCAGGACCACTGGCGCATGGCTGGCATCCATCGCGGCGTCTATCTCTATGCTACGCCGCAAGTGCACATCGCCGATTTTCAGGTAGACACCGATCTGGACGCCGCCTATCGCGACGCCACCTTGCGGGTGCGTGCTGCCGTCTCCAACAAGGGCGCTCACGCGGCCAGAGGACTGACGGTAGAGGCGCGCTTGCTCGATGCACAGGGCAAAGACGCCATCGCGCCTCAATCTGCGCCCGTGGTGGTCAACGAGGGCGGGCGCGTTGAGGTCTCGCTGGCCACGCCCATCGCCAACCCGAAAAAGTGGACGGCCGAGACGCCCAACCTCTATCGCCTGCTGTTGACGCTCAAAGACCCTTGCGGCGATCCGATCGAGGCCGAGACCTGCCGTGTCGGGTTCCGCAAGGTCGAGATCGTCGATGGTCAACTGCTGGTCAACGGGGTGGCGATCAAGATCAGGGGCGTCAACCGCCACGACCACGACCCCGACGGCGGCAAGGTGGTGACCTACGAGTCGATGGTGCAGGATATCACCCTGATGAAGCAGCACAACATCAACACGGTGCGCTGCTCGCACTATCCCAACGACCCTCGCTGGCTCGATCTCTGCGACGAGTACGGCCTGTTCGTTATCGATGAGGGCAACCTCGAATCGCACGGGCTGTGGTCCAAGCCCAGTCTGGATCCGCAGTGGCGCACCGCGTTTATGGAGCGCGTGGTGCGTATGGTGCAGCGCGACCGTAACCACCCCTCGATCATCATCTGGTCTTTGGGCAACGAATCGGGTTGGGGCCCCAACCACGCCGCGCAGGCCGATTGGGTACACGCCAACGACCCCTCGCGGCCGGTGCACTACGAGTCGGGGTTCAAGGCGCCCGAACTGGACATGATCTCGCGCATGTATCCCACCGTTGAGGCCATCGTTGAGCTGGCCAATGACGACGATACCCGGCCGGTGTTCATGTGCGAGTACGCTCACGCGATGGGCAACAGCTGCGGCAATCTCAAAGAGTACTGTGACGTAATCGAGGGCAACAAGCGGCTGATTGGGGGCTGCATCTGGGATTGGGTCGACCAGGGCCTGCGTCGTCGTGACCCCGACGGCACAGAGTGGTGGGCCTATGGCGGCGACTATGATGACCCGGTGAACGACGGTAGCTTTTGCTGCAATGGCCTGGTGGGGCCCGACCGCTATGTGCACCCCAGCCTGATCGAGTACAAAAAGCTCATCCAGCCGGTGGTCGTCGAGGCGGTCGACCTGGCCGCGCTCAAGTTCCGAGCGCGCAACAAGCAGTTCTTTGCCGACACGTCGAGCTATGTCGTCTCGTGGGCGCTGGCCGAGGACGGCATCGAGCTCCAGTCGGGCCAGTTGCCGACAATGGCCATCCCCGCGGGCGAGCGACAGGCCTTTGGCGTGCCCTGTGCCCCCATCACACCCAGGCCTGGCGCCGAGTACTATCTCACCATCAGTTTTGCCCTGGCCCAAGACACACTGTGGGCCTCGGCGGGGCACATCGTGGCGTGGGACCAGTTCAAGCTGCCCATCGCCGAGCCTGCCAAGCCAGCCTATGACATGCCCGCACTGGCGTGCATAGAGACCGATGAGGCTGTCACGCTATCGGCCGAGGGCTTTGCCCTGGTGATCTCTAAGGATACGGGCACCATCAGCTCCTTTGTGCGCGCTGGCAGAGAGCTGCTGGCCGCGACGCCCAGGCTGCAGTTGTGGCGCGCCCCCACCGAGAATGACAAGGGTGGCTGGCGCGGACGCATGGAAGAGCTGTGGCGCAGCGCTGGCTATGACCGGCTGTTGCACGCGGTGCGTCGCGTCAACGTCGAGCGGGTCACGCCGCTGGCCGTGCGCGTCAAGGTCGATTTTGGCGCCCACGCCGCCGACAGCAGCGATGGCTTCAAGTGCAGCTACATCTACACCGTCTTTGGCAGTGGCGATGTGCTCATCGATACGGCCATCGACCCGTTCTACCAGCGGCCGCCGCTGCCGCGCTTTGGCCTCGAGATGAAGCTGAACGCCGGCTATGACACCATGACCTGGTTCGGCGGTGGCCCACACGAATGCTATGTCGACCGCAAGGCGAGCGCCCAGATGGGCCTCTATCGTGGCTCGGTAGACGAGCAATACGTGCCCTATGTGGTGCCACAAGAGAACGGCAACAAGGTAGACGTGCGCTGGCTATCGCTGACCGATGCCGGTGGCGCGGGCCTGTTGGCCGTGGCCGAGCCCACCATGGAGGCCAGTGCGCATCACTATAGCACCGAGAACCTGACAGCAGCGCGGCATCTCGACGAGCTCGAGTGGCAGCCCGAGGCGACCCTCAACCTGGACTATCGCCAGTGTGGTCTGGGCGGCGCCAGCTGCGGGCCGGGCACCCGCCCCGAGTATCTGCTGCCGGCCCAGCCGATGACCTTCCGCGTGCGGCTGCGCGGTCTGGCCGAGGGCGATGACCCTGCGGCCCTCGCCAGGCAAGAGCTGCCCGCGGCCGAGTAGACCAACGTCAACAACGTCCAACGCTGACCTTGCCCGGGCCGTCAGGTTCATCCTGGCGGTCCGGGCAAGGTCTATGCAGGTTGGTGGCCTGCCCGACCGGGCCTAGAATGAGCGCATGAAGGCGATTGAAGCGACCGTGCAGGTGGCGGTGCAGGCAGCGCTCAACCGAGCACCAGCGACAGGCGCTGGGCTGTTGGTGGCCGTGTCGGGCGGCGCCGATTCACTCTGTTTGCTGCACGCGCTGCACACCCTGGCACCTAACCTGGGCCTGCGGCTGCAGGTGGCGCACCTCGACCATGGTCTGCGCACCGCGGCTGCCGGCGATGCCGCCTGGGTGGCGGCCCTGTGCGAGCGTTTGGGGCTTTGCTGTCATCTGGGCCGGGCCGATGTGCGCGCCCTGGCCGCCGTCGAGCACCGCTCGCTCGAAGACGCCGCTCGCTGCGTGCGCTATCGCTTTCTGGCACAGGTGGCCGAGCAGGTGGGCGCCGCTATGGTGGCCGTGGGGCACACCGCCGACGATCAGGCCGAGACGGTGTTGCTGCATCTGCTCCGTGGCGCCGGGCTCGATGGGCTGGCGGGCATGGTGCCCACCGCACCCTGGCCACTGCCCGACGACGCCCGCGGTGGCGGTTTGATGCTCTTGCGCCCCCTGCTGACGGTCACCCGGGCGCAGACGACCGCCTATTGTGCCGCGGTGGGCCTCGAACCGCGCCACGATGCCACCAACGATGACCCCGCCTACACGCGCAACCACCTACGGTTGGAGATCTTGCCGCGTCTGCGAGCGTTGAACCCGGCCGTGGTAGAGGCGCTGGGCCGCACCGCCGACATCGTCCGGGCTGAGTCCGACCTGGTTCAGGCGCTAGCAAACGACGCCTGGGCACGCCTGGCGCGTAGCGAGGCAGGCTGCCTGCGCCTGCGGCGCGACGCATTCGCGGACGAGCCCCTGGCTGTGCAACGACGCATATTGCGGCGCGCTGTTGCCGAGCTGGGCGTGTTGTCAGAGCTGTCATGGGCCCACATCGATGCCGCGCTGCGAGTGGCCTGCCAGAGCACAGTGGGCGCCCGTGCCGGGCTGCCACATGGCCTGCAAGTGCGGGTGGATTACGACTGGCTTTGGGTCGAGCCGAGTGGGGCAGGCATCGACGCTGGCGCCTGGCCAACGATGGCTACACCCGTCCGGCTGCCCATCCCCGGCGCGGTGGCGTTGGACGCCGCCTGGCGCCTGGTGGCCACCGTGATGCCGCGCTCGGCCTTACCCGCTGACTGGGCGCTCTGTGCGCAACCGCTGCGTGCCTATGTCGATGCGCAGAGGCTAGGTCCGCAGGCCTGGGTGCGGCCGCGGCTGCCGGGCGATCGCGTACAGCCGTTGGGCATGGCCGGGCGCCAGAAGGTGAGTGATTTGATGGTCAACGCCCGCGTGCCGGCGGCTCAACGCGCTGCGCTGCCGCTGGTCACGGTGGGTGACGAGATCGCCTGGGTGGTGGGGGTGCGCAGCAGCCAGCGCTTTGCCGTGACCGCCGACACGGCCGAGGTGGCCATCATCGAGGCCGTGCGGCCGCAGTCTGACGTGGCGAACGAGGGACAAGATGGATGAGGTCTGGCTCAAACGGGGGCGAGAGCGCTCGGTGTACAATCGCCATCCCTGGGTGTTTTCTGGCGCGGTTCATCATCTGAAGGGTGAGCCAGAGCCGGGTGATCTGGTGGCCGTGCGCGACGCCAGTGGTGATACACTGGGCGTGGGCTACTATAACCCACGCTCGCAGATCGTGGTGCGTCTGCTGGCCTGGGAAGAGCGCGATATCGACGCCACCTTTTGGCGCCAGCGGCTGCAGGCGGCCATGGCGCGCCGCGAGCGGCTGGCGGTCGACGCGAGTACCGACTGCTACCGCCTGGCGTATGCCGAGGCCGATGGCCTGCCGGGTCTGGTGGTCGATCGCTACGCCGACTGGCTGGTGCTGCAGGCGTTGACGCTGGGCATCGACCGCCGCAAGCAAGAGTTGGCCGTGTTGCTGCTCGAGATGACCGGAGCGCGCGGCGTGTATGAGCGCAGCGACGTGGATGTGCGCCCACGCGAGGGGCTGGATGACGTCGCTGGCCCGCTGGCTGGCGAGGCGCCGCCATCGGCCGTGCAGGTACGCGAGAATGGCCTGTTGTTCGAGGTGGACATCGCCCAGGGGCAAAAGACCGGCTTCTATCTCGATCAACGTGTCAACCGCCAGCGGGTAGCCGCCTACAGCGCTGGCGCCCGTATGCTCAATGTGTTCAGCTACACCGGCGGCTTTGCGGTGTACGCCGGCAACGCAGCCGCGGCTGTGACCAACCTGGATAGCTCTGAGCAGGCCCTGGCAGCCGCACGGGCCAACTGGGCGCTCAACGGCCTGCCGCCCGAGATGCTCAGTGAGATCAGGGGAGACGCCTTTGTCGAGCTGCGTCGCCTGCGCGACCGTGGCGAGCAGTACGACCTGGTGGTGCTCGATCCGCCCAAGTTCGCCTTTTCGCAGGCGCAGGTGCAGTCGGCGGCGCGCGGCTACAAGGATATCAACATGCTGGGGCTGCGGTTGCTGCGGCCGGGGGGCATTCTGGCGTCCTTCTCATGCAGCGGTGCCATCGATGAGGGGCTGTTTCTCAAGATACTACACGGCGCCGCGCTGGACGTGGGCCGCGAGGTGCGTGTGCTCGAACGGCTGGCGCAGGGGCCCGACCACCCGCTGCTGCTGAGCTTTCCCGAGGCAGCCTACCTCAAGGGCGTGATCGC
>Ga0123329_1001192_pt1 | contig 24942 bp, 19 predicted proteins | sample BioC12SIPDNA_FD_89703 | JGI IMG/M metagenome (GOLD analysis project Ga0123329, IMG submission 89703) | Anaerobic biogas reactor microbial communites from Washington, USA - Biogas_R1_B C12 SIP DNA | ecosystem: Engineered > Bioreactor > Anaerobic > Unclassified | place: Washington, USA | collected...
CGAGGTCGTCTCCTTCTGCCGGACGGCTCCGGCGAACGACTACGTCTTCCAGGGCCTGGGCGGCCACGTGGCGGCCCAGGCACTGGCGGAGGCCGCCGACGCCGCCCGGCTGCGCTTTGAGGTGTCCAGGCTGACGGACAGCACCTTCGCATGGGACGACTTCGTGAACGCGCACGGCCGGGACAATCTGGTCATGGGCAGCGAGTTCCCGCTACGCCACCTGCAGGAGACGCGCTGGGCGGCGCGCCGCACCTGAGGGGGTGCCGCCCCCCGAGGCCGGGCGCCGCCGGCGTCAGACGTCGTCCGGGAAGGCCTCGGCCAGGAGCCGACGCAGGGCCGGGCCGCCTTGGGGCGCCCTCTGCACGACGGCGGTGACGGCGGCATATCCGTGCCGCCGGGCCAGTTGCGCCAGCAGGGGGATGACGGTGCGCACGTTCGCCTCGTTGCGCTCGGCGACGACCTCCAGGCCGCCGATGCAGCGATCGGCGACGGCGTTGGCCGCGGCGGCGATCAGCTCCATCGATTCCAGGATGCCGAACGTGACCAGGCCCTCCCACACGTTCAGGTCCAGCTCCCCGTGGTCGAGCGCCGCCTGGCAGCCGGCGTGCAGCCCTGTGGCCTTCAGGCAAAGCTGGATGGCGTGCTCCGGCATGACCGGATTGACCTTGCCGGGCATGGCCGAGGAGCCGGGCTGCATGGCCGGCAGGCGGATCTCGCCCAGGCCGGCCTCCGGGCCGGAACTCAGCAGCCGCAGGTCGCGACACACCTTCACCAACCCGCGCGCCAGCACGTTGAGTTCGCTGGAGACGCGCACGAGGTCGTCGATGTTCTGGGCCGCATCGAAGAGGTTGTCGCTGCGCACGTAGCACGGGTCGCCGGTGATCTCCCGCAAGGCAGGCACGACGGCCTCCGCGTAGCCGCCTGGCACATCGTCCAGGCGGCCGACGATGGACCCGCCCAGGTTCACCGCGTGGAGGGCGTCCACGGCGGCGGCGGCGTGCGCCCACCCGCGCCGCAGCAGGGCCGCGTAGCCGCCCAGCAGGTCCCCGAAGTCGACCGCCACGGCGTCCTGCAGGCACGTGCGCGCGATGCGCGGTCGGCCGCTCAGTTGTGCGGCCCGCACGCCCATCGATTCGACCAGCGCGCGCAGGTCGGGCTCGATCTCGGGCCAGCGCAGGAGAATGGCCAGATGGCAGGCAGTGGGGTAGACGTCGTTGGTGGACTGGTGGCGGTTGACGTGCTCGATCGGGTGCACGATCCGGTACTCGCCGCGCCGCCCCCCAAGGCGTTCCTCCGCCAGGTTGGCGATCACCTCGTTGGCGTTCATGTTCGCGGACGTGCCGCCGCCGCCGTGCAGGTGGTGGATGGGGAACTGGTTGTAGAGTTCACGGTCGAACACGTCGCCGCCGGCCGCAACGATGGCGTCGGCCAGGCGCGCATCCAGGCAGCCGGCCCGGCCGTTGGCCATCGCTGCAGCCTGCTTGACCAGGACGAGGGCGCGCACGACGTGCGGGAACTCGCCGAGCGAGCGCTGCCCGCGCAGGGGGAAGTTCACGACCGCCCGCCGAGTCTGCGCGCCGTAGAGGGCATCCGCCGGCACAAGCACCGTGCCCAGCATGTCATGCTCCGTACGCATCCCGCCGGCCGCATCCCGCATGAAGGAACTCCATCCAGAGGCCTTCGAGCGATTGACACTGTACCGGCTCGGGCGGGGCACGTCAATAACGGCAGGCCGATAGCATCGCGGGGGCCGGCGCGGTATGATGGCGCATGTTGCGCTGAGGAGCGCTTGGAAGGGGCTGCCATGAGACTCTCGCGCGAGAACATCCGCCGCAACGCCGCCCGCCTGGAACCCGCCCTCCGGAAGGGCGAACAGTTCCGCACCATCGCCCCGGACGCCGAGGTCGCCGACCGGGCCGTGCGCGGGCAGGTCCGCTTCCGCCAGGCCACCATCGAGGCGTGGACGGACGTCGGCCGACGGGACATCGACTGGAGTGCGCCCGAACACGCTCACCAGGAATGGCCCGCCCAGTTGAACCGCTTCATGCAACTCGCGCCGCTCGCAGCGGCCTACCTTGCCACCGGCGACGAGGGGTACGCCGGGGCCGCCCGCGATTACATCCTCGACTGGATCCGTGCGCATCCGTCCCGCCCGGACTGGTCTTTGGCGCCTTACGACAACACGCTGAACCTGTGCATCCGGACGCTCCACTGGTTCACCGCGCTCCCCGCGTTCCTGGACAGCCCGGCGTTCGACGACGACGCCGCCGACGCCATGCTGGAGTCCCTCCAGGCCCAGTACGGCTACCTGACCGCGCACCTCTCGTCGCGCATGAACTGGCGCATCGCCCAGGCGGACTCGCTGCTCACGAACGGCGTGCGGCTGGACGGCCTGGAAGGCGCCGAGCGCTGGCGCACGCTCGGCGTGCACGTGCTCAACGACGCCTATCACCGCCAGATCCTGCCCGACGGCGCCCACATGGAGCGCAATCCCGGCTATCACCTGTGGATGACGGCCGTCTTCGAACACTGCTGGCGCATGGCGCGCACGCTGCCCGAGCTGGGGCTCGTGATGCAGGCGGAGCCCGTCGCCAGGATGCACGACTACGCAGTGGCCGTCACGCGGCCCAACGGGGCGCTCAACGCCATGCACGACTGCGTCGGCCGTCGCACGGGCTCGGAGCCGAACGCGCCGAGGGAGCGGCGGGCGGAGTTCCGCCGCGAGGCCGGGCTGCCCGACGAGCTTCCTCCGACCTCGCAGCTCTTCCCACATGCCGGTCAGGCCTTCCTGCGGGACGCATGGGACGAAGACGCCACCTACGTGACGTTCGACGCCACCGCGTGGGGCCTCGCCCACTGCCATCTCAGCCGCAACGCGATCCAGTTGCACGCCGGCCGCCGGTCGCTCATCGTCGACCCCGGCTACCTGAGCTACGAGGCGAGCGATCCGTTCTGCGCGCACGGCAAGTCCACGCGCGCGCACAGCACGATCAACCTGAACGGGTGGAATCAGTCCGAGACAGATCCCCGGAGCCGCTTCGAGTCGCTCCCCGGGTATGATCTCGCCGTCTCGCGGTACGACGGCGGCTACTGGACGGGGCAGCACACGTGGGGCTTCCGACCGAGCCACGGCGAGGGCGTCTATGCCTGGCATCACCGCACGATGCTGTGGGTGCGCGGGCGCGGGATCTTCGTGCTCGATCAGGTCTGGCATGACTACGGGGAGCGGCCCGTCTTCCTGGAGTCGAACTGGCAGCTCAGCGAAGGCCCCGTGGAAGTCGATCACGAAGGCGGGTGGGCGCGGACGTGCCATCCCGACTCCAACGTGCTCCTGCTCTTCCCGAAGAGGCCGGCCGGCATCGCGCTCCACGTGCATGAAGGAGAGAAGGATCCGATCCGCGGTTGGCTCCCGGCCGAAGGCGGCTGCGTGCCGGCGCCGCAGCTCTGCCAGTGTCTCGATCCGTTTCCCGCCGGCTGGACGGACCTGGCCACGGTGCTGCTGCCGTTCCGGGGAGAGCGCGCGCCGGAAGTTCAGGCGGAGGCGGAGTCCAGGGGCGGCGCCAGCCGGCTCCTCCTCCGGCGCGACGACGGCTCGTCGGACGAGATCCACTGGACGGGCTGCCTCGGCACGGCCCTTGACCTGCGGGATGATTTCGAGACCGACGCTTCGATGGTTCACATCATGCGAGACCCCGCCGGGCGGCCGGTTCGCGCGTTAGTGGTCGACGGCACGTTCATCCGCCCCTATGCGCCGGCGGCACGGCCGGCGCCGCAGTGCTTCACCCTCAGCTTCTGAGAACCGAATGCGCAGCATCCGAGAGGCCCACGACGCGCTGGCGATCCGGCGGACGATCGAGCCGGTCGGGCGGGAGGAATACCTCGACCACATGACCTTCCAGGCGCTGATCCCGCCGATGCTGACGGAGATCTTCGGCCCGCTGCCGGGGCTGAAGCAGGAGTGGGCGGCCCAGGGCGCCACGCCGGAGGAACTTGACTTCTCCGCGTTCCGCTACCGCACGGCCGTCAGCTCCCTCGTGGACGTCAACACGGCCTGGGTCGGCGACATCAAGGAAGTGATCCTGGAGGAGACCGATGAGTACGTGATCGCCCGCGACTACATGGGGTGCCGCGTGAAGCTCTGCAAGGACGCCGCATCCCTGCCGCTGCCGCTCGAATACCCGGTCAAAAGCATGGAGGACTGGCTCCGGGTGAAGCCGCATTACGAGTTCTCCGAAGGGCGGTTCGGCCGCGACTGGGCGCGGCGCGCCCATGACGCGCGGGCGGCCGGCCACGTGGTCACGGTCTCGATCCCCGGCGGCTTCGCAGAACCCCGCCGCCTGATGGGCGACGAAGCGGTGTGCCTTGCGTATTATGAGCAGCCGGAACTCATCCACGACATGCTGCGCACGATGGGGGACACGGCCTACAAGGTCCTGGACCGCGTGTCGGCCACCGTGCCGGTCGACCAGCTGACGACCATGGAGGACATGGCGGGCAAGAGCGGCCCCCTGGCCGGCCCGCGGCAGGTCCAGGAGTTCATCGCGCCGTACTACCGCCGCATCTGGGACATGCTGCGCGACCGCGGCGCCCGCCTGTTCGACCAGGACTCCGACGGCAACATGAACGCCGTCATCCCGACCTTTCTGGACGCGGGCCTGAACATGATGCACCCGCTCGAACCTGCGGCCGGCATGGACGTCGTCCGCCTCCGGGCGCAATACGGCAAACGGCTCGCGTTCATGGGCGGGATCGACAAGCACGTGCTGCGCCGCAGCCGCGAGGAGATCGTCGCCGAGCTGGAATACAAGATCCCGCCGATGGTGCGCAGCGGCGGCTGCGTGCTGGCGCTGGACCATCGCGTGCCGAACGGCACGCCGCTGGCGAGCTACCGCTTCTACATCCGCACGGCCTGGGAGATCATGGAACGGGAGTGGGCCGCCGTGTGCGGCCGCTGAACGGCAGAGAGGGAACCATGGCATTGATCGTCTGCCCGGAATGCGGGCGCGGCGTCAGTGAGAAGGCCGTCACCTGTCCGCAGTGCGGCTATCCGCTCAAAGAGCCCGCCGCCCCGGCTCCCGTCGTCGCTGCATCCGGCCGGCGGCCCAAACGCGGGTGGGGCTTTGAATGGCGCACGAAGGCAGAGCTGCTCGGCCTTCCGCTGGTGCACGTGGCCATCGGACGGGACCCGCAGACGCTCAAGCTGCGGGTCGCCAAAGGCATCGTGGCCGTCGGCCAGTTTGGATTCGGGTTCGTGACGATCGCCCAGATCGGCGTCGGGCTTCTGTTCGGGTTCGGACAGGTGGTCGCCGGCCTGGCCGCCGTCGGGCAGGTTGCGCTGGGGGTGAGCTTCGGTCTGGGGCAGTTCGCGACCGGGACGACTGCGATCGGGCAGCTTGCCATCGGCACGTACGTGCTTGCGCAGGCCGGCGTGGGCAGGCACGTCTGGTCCGGCACCGTGCGCGACCCCGATGCCGTCGAGCACTTCACAGCCCTCTGGAGCGCGGTCAAGTCGCTCTTCGGGCTGGGGTGAGCCGGCCTCAGGCCTCCGGCGTGCGGCCGGTGAGCAGGCGGCAGGCTTCGAGGTACTTCTCGGCGGTTCTGCGCACGACCTCGTCCGGCAGCTCGGGGGAGGGCGGCTCGTGGTCCCATCCCGCCTCATCCAGCCAGTCGCGCACGTACTGCTTGTCGTAGGACGCCTGCGCACGCCCGGGCGCATAGAGATCGGCCGGCCAGAAGCGCGAGGAATCAGGCGTGAGCACTTCATCCGCCAGCGTCAGCTCTCCGTCCACGAAGCCCCATTCGAACTTCGTGTCGCTGATGATGATGCCTTGCCCGGCGGCGTAGTCGGAGGCCTCCAGGTAGACGCGGATGGACAGGTCCTTCAGGCGCCGGGCCAGGTCGGCGCCCACGCGCGACTCGACCTCGGCCATCGTCAGGGGCAGGTCATGGCCTGCGTCGGCCTTCGTGGTGGGGGTGAAGATGGGTTCCGGGAGCCGATCGCTCTCGCGCAGGCCGTCCGGCAGCGCGACGCCGCACACCGAGCCGCTCTCGCGGTAGGAGCGCCAGCCCGATCCGGACAGGTAGCCGCGCACGACGCACTCGACCGGCACGATGTCCGCGCGCCGGACCAGCATGCTGCGGCCGCGCAGCGAGGCGGCATGGGGCGCAACGGCCAGGCCCATCCGCCCGACGTCGGTCGTCACAAGGTGGTTGGGCGCCAGGTGGGCCAGGCGGCCCAGCCAGAACTCCGTCAGGTGGGTCAGCACCTTGCCCTTCCAGGGGATCGCCGTGCGTAGCACGACGTCGAAGCAACTGATGCGGTCCGTGGCGACGATCAGCAGGCGATCATCGACGGCGTAGATGTCGCGCACCTTGCCGCGACTGACCGGCTCGAGGCCCGGCAGGTCCGTGACTGCCAGGGTTTCGGGCATCTGCATGGAAAGCGCTCCTCAGGCAAGGGTTGCTCAGGCATCGAACTCCTGAGCGTCGGCATCCTCGGCGTCGTCGGCATCCGAGCCGCCATCCTCATCCTCGGCGGGCTCCGGCTCGGCCGGCGCGGGCTCCGGGACCTCGCCTGCGGTCTCGACCGTCTCCTCCTCGTCGTCGTCCGGCACGATGGCCGCCACGCTGCTGACCCGGTCGCCGGCGTCGGTCGTGATCATGCGCACGCCCTGCGTGTTGCGCCCGATGCAGCTGACGGACGCGGCCGGGATCCGCACGGTCTTCCCCTGTTCGGTGACCAGGATGAGCTGTTCGGTCTCGAACGTCTCGTGCACGGCCACGACCGCGCCGTTGCGGGCGGACACCTTGATGGCGATGACGCCCTGTCCGCCGCGGCGCTGGGAGGCGTATTCGGAGAAGTCCGTGCGCTTGCCGTATCCGTTCTCACTCACGGTCAGCAGGGCGGCGCCCTCGCACACGATGGCCAGTCCCACGACGCGGTCGCCCTTGCGCAGGCGGATGCCGCGCACGCCGGCGGCGGTGCGGCCCATCGGCCGCACGTCCTGCTCGTTGAACCGTATCGCGCGGCCCTTCTGCGTGCCGAGGATGATGTCCTGCTTGCCGTTGGTCTTGCGCACGCCGATGAGCTGGTCGCCCTCGGCCAGGCTCAGGGCGATGATGCCGCCGGAACCGCGCTTGCCGAAGGCGTCCAGCGGCGTCTTCTTCACAACGCCGGCCGAGGTGGCCATCAGCAGGTAGTAGTCCTCGTCGAACTCGCTGACGGGAATGACCCCCGTGACGCGCTCGCCTTCCTGAAGCGTCAGCACGTTGACGAGCGCCCGCCCGCGGGCGGTGCGCGGCATCTGCGGCAGCATGAACACCTTGAGCCAGTAGACCTGACCCAGGTTCGTGAAGAACAGCATGTAGTCATGCGTGCTGGCGGCAAAGGCGAACTCGATGAAGTCGTCGTCCTGGACGTCGGCCCCGATGACGCCCTTGCCGCCGCGGCCCTGGGCGCGGAACTCGTCGGGCCGCGTCCTCTTCACGTAGCCGCGATGGCTCACGGTGACGATCGTCTCCTCCTCCGCGATCAGGTCCTCGCGGCCGAAGATCTCCACCTCTCCGGAGATGTCCGTGCGGCGTTGGTCGCCGTAGGTGCGGTGGATGTCCGCCAGATCATCGCGGATGATGTCCTTGACCTTCTCGGGGTTGGCCAGGATGCTCCGGTATTCCTCGATCCGCGCCAGTTGCTCGGCGTGTTCCTGCTCGACCTTGAGGCGTTCCAGGCCCACCAGGCTGCGCAGCTGCATTGAGACGATGGCGTCGACCTGCCGGTCGGTCAACTGGAACCTGTCCTTGAGCCGCTGCCGGGCCTCGGCCACCTCGCGGCTGTCGCGGATGATGCGGATCACCTCGTCGATGTTGATGATGGCGATCCGGAGGCCCTCCAGGACGTGTGCGCGGTCCTCGGCCTTGCCCAGCAGGTTGGTCGTGCGGCGGCGGATGACCTCGGTGCGGTGCTCCAGGTAGAGCTGCATCGCCCGCTTGATGCCCAGCGTCTCCGGGTAGCCGTTGACGATGGCAATCAGGATAAGGCTGACGGTGCCCTGCAGGGGGGTGTAGCGGTAGAGCTGGTTGAGCACGACGTCGGCGTCGGCCTCGCGCTTCAGGTCGACGACGATGCGCGTGCCGCCCTTGTCGCTCTCGTTGCGGATGTCGCTGACGTCCTCGACGCGCCCCGCCTGCACGGCCTCGGCGATTCGGGTCACCAGGGAGTCGCGGTCCATGCGCCAGGCGGGATCGGTGAAGACGAGACGCCGCCGGCCGCCGCGGCCCTCCTCGAGGTGCGACCGCGAGCGCAGGACGAGCGTCCCCCGGCCCGTGCTGTAGCCGTCGTAGATGCCCTGCTGCCCGCAGATCGTCCCGCCGGTCGGGAAGTCGGGGCCGGGCATGATCTGCATGATCTCGCGCACGGTGATTCCGGGGTTGTCCATGACGGCCGTGATGGCGTCGCAGAGTTCGCGGATGTTGTGCGGCGGGATGCTCGTGGCCATGCCCACGGCGATGCCGGCCGCCCCGTTCGCCAGCAGGTTCGGGAAGCGCCCGGGGAGCACCGAGGGCTCCATGCGGGTGTTGTCGTAGTTCTCGACGAAGTCCACGGTGTCGAGGTTCAGGTCGGCCAGCATCTCGGCGCCGGCGCGGCTCAGCCGGGCCTCGGTGTAGCGCTGGGCCGCTGCGGGATCGCCGTCGAGCGATCCGAAGTTGCCCTGCCCCGAGATGAGCGGGTAGCGGAGCGTGAACGGCTGCGCGAGGCGCACGAGCGTGTCGTAGATGGCCGTCTCGCCGTGAGGATGGTAGTTGCCGTGGACGTCGCCGACGATCTTGCCGCACTTTCGCGTCTTGGACCGGGGACCGAGGTTCAGCTCGTCCATGCCCCGCAGGATGCGGCGCTGCACGGGCTTGAGCCCGTCGCGGGCGTCCGGCAGCGCCCGGCTGATGATGACGCTCATGGCGAACGTCAGATAGGCGTCCTTCATCTCCTGCTCGATGAGCAGTTCCTCGACCCGGCCCGCGTCCTTGGTCATATGATCACACGCTTCCGTCTGTCCGGACGGCTACGCGCCGTCGGTATGAAACAGGTTGCTCGCGGCGGCACAGCACACCGCCCACTGCACGTAACGCCCGTACTCCAGCGTGCCGACCACCGCCGGCACGCGATCGAACGCACCTCCCGACGCCGCCCGGTAGCCCTGCGGGAAGAACCCGTGCGGGCAGTGCGCCGCGATGTCCCGCAACAGCAGGCCCAGGTTCCGCTGCTGAGTCGGCAGGATGCGCGCGCCCAGATAGGCGTACCGCACGTCATCTTCACCGAACGTCACGATGTGCGCCTGGCCCGGCCGGCCCGAAAGCACCAGAGTCACCTGCGGCCGCGGCCGCACCGGTTGCGTCATGTATCGCGTCTCGGACTCCATCGTCGTCCACCGGATGCCGAGCCCGGCCGCCCGCCTGACGGGACGGTCCACCGTGACGGCCACCTGCTCGCGTTCGGGGAACCGCTTGCGCGTGCAGAGTCCCGCCACGACCTGCGACCACGCCACCGCCCGGATCTCGCCCCGGGCGTTCATCTGTATGTGCAGCGCATCGTCTTCGGCGCCGTCGATCCGCTCGATCGGCACCTCGACCATCTCGCCGGGCACGCGGGCCGCCGACAGCGCGAACGCCTCGACGCCCAACTCGCGCAGGGCGGCCACTAGGTCCCGGGCCCTGTCCAGGCCCAGTCCCTCGGCCAGAAGGCCCATGTTGCGGGCGGCGCGCCGCCGCGCGTCGATGCGCGACAGACCCGCGTACTGCTCGAGCAACGGCCCGGCCGTCAGCGGGTTGACCTTCTGCCCTTCCGGCAGACACACGAACGCCGGCCCGGACGGGTCGTCCTCCTGCGAGTGGCCGAAGGACCAACGCGTCCGCTCCGGCTCGGGCTCGGGCTCGGGCTCTGCCGGCCGGTCCGGGGCCAGAGACCCCGCGCAGACCGGGCAGACGGCCTTCCGGTCCCGGCGCCCCAGATACGAGCCGGCCAGGGGCGCTCCACAGTGCGGACACTCCATCTCCGCCTCCCGGATCCGAAGGGCCTGAAGGCCAGGCGCGCCGGCGGACGCGTGTCTGCTCATCCTATACGTCCAGGTTCCTCACCTCCAGGGCGTGCCGCTCGATGAACTCGCGCCGGGGCTTCACGTCCTTGCCGGCGAGGATGCTGAAGTAACGGTCGGCCGTCACGGCGTCGCCGATCGTCACCTGCACGGTGCGACGCGACTCGGGGTTGAGGGTCGTCTCGGCCAGTTCGGCGGCGTTCATCTCGCCCAGCCCCTTGTAACGCTGGATGTCCAGGCCTTCGCGGCCGAGTTCGCGCATTGCAGAGATGAGCGCCAGGAGCGACGAGACCCGGCGTTCGCTGCCGTTGGAGAGAACGCGGAAATCGGCGTCCTCGCCGTTCCCGTCGAACAGGCAGCGCCCGGATAGGCCGAGTGTGCGCAGCCGCTGAATCAGTTCTTCGACCCGTTCCGCCTCGTCAAAACGGAGGGGCCGGATGCTGTTGCGCTGCGGGCGTTCCGTCAGGTCGGCCGACGCGTCTTCCTCGATGATCTCCAAGTCCTCGCCGCGCTGCTCCAACTCCTCGTGGAGATGCCGGATGAACGCGTCGAACTCCTCTTCGGTGTAGAACAGGTGCTCGTGCTCGCGCCCGTCCGCGTCGACGCGCAGCACGCGATAGAGCGGGAACCGCCCGACCTGCCCGCCCATTCCATCGGCCAGACACCGCCGCACGTCCACGCCGTGGGAGGAGAGGCGCGACATCACCTGCTCCAGGTCGGCCAGTGTGTTGACAAACGTCGCCAGGTCCTCGGGTTCCAGATTCCCTTCGGTTCCGTCCGAGAGCCGGAACTGCAGGCGCGCTTCGCCGACACCGAGGTCCAGCAGGGTCTTCTGAAGGGTCCGGTCATCATACACGTACTGCTTCTTGCCCTTGCGCGTGATGCGGTAGAGCGGCGGCTGAGCGATGTAGAGGTTCCCGCGTTCGATCAGCGGCTGCATCTGCCGGAAGAAGAAGGTCAGCAGGAGCGTGCGGATGTGCGCGCCGTCGATGTCGGCGTCCGCCATGATGATGACCTTGCCGTAGCGGAGCTTCTCGACGCTGAAGTCGTCGTGTCCGATGCCCGTGCCGAGCGCGGTGATCAGCGTGCGGATCTCCAGGTTGCTCAGCATCTTGTCGATGCGCGCCTTCTCGACGTTCAGGATCACGCCGCGGAGGGGGAGGATGGCCTGGAAGCGGCGATCACGGCCCATGCTGGCCGTGCCGCCGGCGCTCTGGCCTTCCACGATGAACAGCTCGGTGCTGGCCACGTCGCGGCTGGAGCAGTCGCGCAGCTTGCCGGGCAGGTTGGCGCCCGAGAGGGCGCCCTTGCGCCGGGTCAGGTCCCGCGCCTTGCGGGCGGCCTCGCGCGCCTGGGCCGCCTCGGTCGCCTTGGAGACGACGGCGCGGGCGCATTCGGGATGCTCTTCGCAGTAGACGCCCAGCTTCTCGTTGACGAACTGCTCCACCAGGCCGCCGACCTCGCGGTTTCCGAGTTTGGTCTTGGTCTGGCCTTCGAACTGCGGCTCGGGCAACTGGATGCTGATGACGGCCGTGAGCCCCTCACGGTAGTCCTGCCCGGTCGGGGTGAGGTCCTTCAGCAGGTTGTGCTCCTTCGCGTAGTTGTTCATGGTGCGCGTCAGGGCGCTGCGCAGGCCGCTCAGGTGGGTTCCGCCCTCGACCGTGTTGATGTTGTTGGCGAAGGAGAACACGGTCTCCAGGTACGTGGCGTTGTACTGGAGCGCGATCTGACAGCCGATCCCGTCGCCCGCACCCTCGATGCAGATGACGTCGGCGTGGATCGGCTCCTTGCCCTCGTTCAGGTGCTCGACGAACTCCCGGATGCCGCCCTTGTACAGGAAGGTCTGCTCCTTCTCCTGCTCCTGATCGGAGAGGGTGATCGACACGCCGGCATTCAGGAAGGCGAGTTCGCGCAGGCGGCGCGCGATGATGTCCCAACGGAACTCGGTCGTCTGGAAGATCGTGCCGTCGGGCCGGAACCGCACGCGCGTGCCCCGCCGGTCGGTGCGGCCGCGGTTCTCCACAGGCGTCCTGGCCACGCCGCGTTCGTACCGCTGGTAGTGCACCTGGCCATGCACCCAGACCTCCGCCTCGAGCCATTCGCTCAGCGCGTTGACGCAGGAGACGCCGACCCCGTGCAGCCCGGCTGAGAACTTGTAGGAATCGTGGTCGAACTTGGCCCCGGCGTTGAGCATCGTCATCACGACTTCCAGGCCGGGCTTCCCGATCTCCGGGTGGATCTCGACGGGGATTCCGCCGCCGTTGTCCGTCACCGAAACGCTCCCGTCCGCGTGGATCCGCACGTGGATGGTGTCGCAGCGTCCCGCCAGGGCCTCGTCGATGCTGTTGGCGACGACTTCTTCCACCAGGTGGTGCAGTCCCCGCTCGGACGTGTCGCCGATGTACATGGCCGGCCGGACCCGCACGTGATCGATCCCGCCGAGCACGCGGATCTTGTTGGCCTGATATCCGTCATCCGCCAGTCTGTCTTCTGCCATGGGCTGATCCTGTGCCGTCTATCTGCCTTCGTCGCCGTCGCAACGCACGACGCCCAAACGGAACTCCAACCGGGCGATGTCGCGGCCGGCGTCCGTCGACTGCATACCTGCCAGCAGGCTGTCTTTGAGGAAGCCGTTGAGTTCATGGAGTAGGGCCGGCGAGCCTACGTCCACCACAAGCCGCCCGTCCTGGAATGCCTTCACACGGGTGTGCTCCGCCACCCCCGGTCCCACCAGATCGTTCCAGACCTTCACGAGCCGTCCGTAGCGACCCTTCTCGGCGAACTTCTTCCTGCGCAGAACCGCACGTACTACATCTCCGAACGACCGGGCCGTCTCCCGCGCATCCCACGGGGCGGGACCACTCATACCTCGGCCTCTTCCCGGACGACCGGGCTCAGAACGTAGGTGTAGTCCAGACCGCTTTTCAGAACGCAAGGCGAGCGATGGTCGTTGAAGCGCATCTTGACGACGTCCCGCTCCACGACGGACAGCATGTTCTGAAGGAACGCGGGGTTGAAGGAGATCGTGGCCTCCTCCCCGTCATAGTCGATCGGCAGCCGCACGTCCGCCCGACCGATGTCCGCCGATTCGGCACTGATGAGCAGCTCACCAGAGACGAACCGGAAGTCCACGACCCGCGCCTGCTCCGTCGTCAGGAAGAAGGCGCGTTTCACGGCGCTCAACATCTCCTTCACCGGGAGCTGCACCTTCACCTTCCCCTCCTCGGGGATGACTTCCCTGTAGTTGGGGAACTGACCGTCGACCAGTTGGCAGAACATCCGGCCCGCATCGTTCTCGGCGATGAACTGGTTCTCCGTCGCCGCAAACCGCACGGGCTCCCGGCCGTAATCCGCCATCCGCATCAGCAGTTCCAGCCCCCGCTTCATCACGATGAACTCGGTCTGGATGCCTTCGGGATTGCTGACCTTCTTCCTGACGTGTGCCAGTTGGGCACCGTCGGCCGCCACGACTTCCAGCCCCTCGTCCTTGCCGAGCACGAACAGGACGCCGTTCAGCGCGAACCGGCCGCGTTCCTCCGCCGCCGCAAACAACGTCCTCCGCACGGCGTACTTGAAAACCTCCGGATCGACCTCCACGACGCCTGTCGCGGGAAGCTCGGGCATGTCGGGGAAGTCCGTCGGATCCTCTCCCAGGATGCGGAATCTCCCGTCGTTCGTCTCGATGCGCACCGCCCCATCGTCTTCGACCATGGATACGTGCTCATCCGGAGTCGCGCCCAGGATGGGAGCCACGCGTGTTGGGGGCAGGAGAACCACGCCCGTCTCTTCGACGTGTGCGCCCGGAATCCTCAGGGCAATCCCGACTTCCAGGTCCGTGGCCGATAGCCACACGTCCTCAGAAGCCTGTAGTCGGACGTTCCGATAGACGGGCTGCTGGATGTTGGTGCTGACGATCGCGCCGACACGCTGGAACCCGTGGAAAAGCGCTTCCCGTTCGGCTACCAATTTCATCGCGCATTCTCCAGTAATGCGTGCGACAGGGCGGCTCCCGCGGAACCGTTTTGTGTTCTGAGTCGTCTACCTATAAAGACATTCACAACAACCACTAAGGGAACGGAGAACGAAGACAACGAAGGGGATTATTCCTAAGTTGCCTTCTGGTCATACCTTACGAAATCCGTGCCCGAGGGAGATGTTGACGAAAAACGGTTGAAATCCGGTCCGGGCGAAGCCGCATAAGCGTTGACTCCGGGCTTGGCCGTATCTGCCCGCGAAAACCGGCAGATGGGCAACAGTCAATCGGCTGCATTCCAACACGATTTCCACAGGTAACCGACCGGCTATCGACAGGATTTCAACACTCACCGTGCCCTGCACAAAGAACGGGTGAACCACCCCGCGTCTGCCTCCATTATACCCGAAACCCGATTGCGGCGTAAAGGCCGGAGAGGCGCATTTCTCGGGCAGAGAGGCGTCCAGGGTCGAGTGACGGGCCGCCCGTCCCGATCCCTGACTGCGGGGACGCACGTACCGAGCGGTCCGGGCCGGAGTCCGCGCGGTCCGTGGCCGGACACGGGGGGCAGATCGGAAGCCGGGAGTGAAGAAACCTGCCCCGGATTCGGCTGTCGGTCCCGCAGCTACAAGGGCGACAGGCTTGGCAGGCAATCAGCGTCATCGTGGGGATAGATCACGAATCCGGACGGGATCTTCGGCCAGAAGTAGGTCGACTTCTGGGGCATCCGGGCTCCGGCTCGGGCCACCTCTTCGACGGTCCGGGTCGAGATCGGAGGGAGCAGGAAGCCCACGTCGCTGCGGCCTCCCTCGACGCGCCAGTAGACCTGTTCCGGCTTCTGGGTGAAGCCCAGCTCGCCCGTGCGGATCGCCTCGGCGGGGGGGCGGCTCAGGAGGGGCTCGATCAGGAGGTTCTGCAGGATGGCCACGGGCAGGGCGCGCCAGACGGCCGGCTGGTCCGGGAACGACGCGGCGAGGGGATCCGCGAGGATCGGACGCAGCTTCAGGAACCGCGCCGGCGACAGATAGACGCCGATCCATCCCGCCTCGTCCGCGGCCTCGCGATAGGCCTCCAGCAGGCCTTCCGGGCCTCGGACGGCCACCTCTGCGACGAAGAAGTCCTCCCGGAGCTGCTCGAGGAACGCGCCCGCGTCGAAGGAGTCGCCGACCTTGACCAGGCGATGCGTGGGCTGGCTCACCAGGCCGCTGTTTCCGATCGAGACGGCGAAGAGGATGGTGAAGTCCTCCGGTGCCGTGCCGGGCGGGCCGTCGGCGCTCCGGTGTTCCCGGCTGTAGCGGAGGGCGGTCTCGTAGCGGTGGTGGCCGTCGGCGATCAGGAGCCGTTCCCCTGCCAGCAGCCCGGCCAGTCGGCCGATCACTGCCGGATCCTGTACTCGCCATATCCGATGGGCGACATCCGCCTCGTCTCGGAATTCGTAGAGGGGCAGCCCGTCGGTCGAGGCGGCGATCAGCGCGTCGGCCTGGCCGTCAGTGTCGGAGAAGATGCCGAAGACGGGGCTCGTGATCGCGCGGCATGCCGAGATCAGGCGATACCGGTCCATCTTGGGTCCGGAGAACGTGTTCTCGTGGGGCAGCACGCCGTCGCTCGAGTAGTCCTGCAGCAGCAGGGCGCAGAGGATGCCGGTGCGCACGTACTGGCGGTCGTCGGCCGTGAACGTCTGCTCGCTGATGTAGATGGACGGCTCTTCGTCGCGGATCAGAACGCCGGCGCGCCGCCAGGCGTTCAGGCACTCGGCCGCGGCTGCGTATTCGCCTTCCGGGCGGCCGCCCTCGGGTTCCCGCCCCAGGATGAGGCGGATCACGTTGTGGGGGTCCTGCTCCCGGAGCGCCCTGGCCTCCTGCGAATCGATCACGTCATAGGGCGGGGCCACGACGCGCGAGATGAAGGAGATCTCGTCGGGGTTGTAGCGGAGCGGCCGGAACGCGGCGAATCGAAACATGGCGTAAGACCTTTGCGCAAGGCTGCCGGGGAAGAAGACCGGGACGGCCCCATGATACGCGAATGAAGCGCTCGCCGCAACCGGCCGTCAGCCTTTCGCCGGCCTCCGGGCGAAGTACTTGAGCATCTCCAGGTTCGCGTGCGCCGTGAACCGGGCCGGGCCGGCGTAGTCGAAGGAATCGACCGACGCGGCCATCTGCTCCAGGGCCGCCGGCACCAGCTCAGCCGAATCGGATCCCGGCGCGGAGTGCTGCTGGGCGACGTGCTCCGCCAGCGGGGCATGGATGCGCATCACGAGGTCCTTGATCCTTGCGGCCAGGGCCAGGAGCGACTCGATCTCGTCCAGGAGGCGCGAGGGCACGTATCGGCGCGGGTCCAGCTCCCGCCGCAGCCGGCCCGCCCTGTGCCGGGCATAGTGGTATGCGCGCAGGAGCGCGGCCTCCTCCGCCCGGCTCAGCGGCGACTGCTTCCAGGCGCCGTCCGGCTCCCGTTTCTGGGCGCGCGCCGGCAGGGACTCCGCCCTGGCCAGGGCCGCACCGAACTCCGGGCCGAGGACGGCCTCGTCGGCACCGGGCGTCTCGAAGGCCGGATCCGACCGGCTCGCGATGGCCTCCTTGAGCAGCCTGATCGCCCGCTGGCGGTTGATCAGCCGGTAGACGGTCGCCCGCGAGCGGCCGAAGGTCTGCGCCAGTTCCTCGACGGGCCGGCCCTCCGCGTACCCGGCCAGCATCCTCGCGGCCACCTCGCCCGGGCGGGCCGGGCGCCTGGAGGTGTGCTCGAACACGCGTTCGTCCGGTCGTTCGCGGTCATGGCGCAGCAGGGCCAGGCGCACCGTCTCCGGGGCGCGTCCGATCTCCTCGGCGATCTCCGTGGCGACTCCGGTCAGGGTGACGTCGGCCCCGGCGGACGTGCGTTTCCGCGCCCGGCGGATGATCTCCGCCTGTTCGGACTCGGTCAGCCGCGAGAATCGGCCGGAGGAACTCACCAGCTCGGCGTTCCGTTCCAGGAATCGCGCCAGCACCGACTCCCGCACGCCCATCCGCGCCTGCCCATCCGGGAACCGGTAGTAGGCCGTCGGCAGCCCGCGCAGGCGCCACCTGCGCACGGTGCGCACGGACACGTTGCAGGACCGGGCCACGTCGGCCAGGGAGCAGACGGTCTCGTCGACCTCGGCGACGTCGGCCGGGACGCCGGCCGAGAGTTCGCGGAGCGTCGTCAGGAGGTCGGGAAGCAGTTCGCGTCCCGGGAAGCTCTCGCGGACGTCCTCGCGAGGGCGGTAGCGCGTGATGCGGTAGAAGAGGAAGTCGTACGGATACAGGCGATCGGGCTCGAGGCCCTCCACCAGCTCCTCGAGGCGCTGGACCTGCTGGCGGCGCACGCGTGCCGGGCCGCGTTCGAGCTGCCGGTGCAGTTGCCCGATGGTCTCGAAAGTGAACATGCTCACCCTGCCGGCTCCCTGCGGCCGGGCCGGCCGTCACCGGCCGCCGTCCGTGCATGCCCGGCGCGGGCCTCGTCGCGCGTGCGCGCGAGCACCTCGCACCCGGGCACGCCCGCAAACCGGCTGTAGCGTATCACAAGCGCCCCTGCCTGCTCCAGATCCGCCGCGCCGGCCGGCCCGAGCACGCAGGCCAGCGGCCCCGGCCGCCCGGCGAGTTCGACGATGAAGGACCCCTCCGGCGCATCGGCCAGAAGGGCCTCGTTGTCGGCATGGCTGCGGCCAATCAGGGCCGGGGCGCCGTCCGGCAACTCCACGAACCGCCCGAAGCGTGCGGCGCGCAGGTTCTCCGCCGTCAGGCGGCCCAGGTCGCGCAGCCGCAGGACGCGGCCGGCGTACTGCGGATCGGTCAGTTTGCAGCCTCCGGCAGGGGTGGGGTAGTCGCGAATGCCCCAGGCGGCGGCCAGCGCGATCTGGCGTTTGCGGCCGCGCCCCTGCAGGTCCAGCAGGTCGGCCCGGTCGATCAAGCCGCGTTCCTCCGGGATGGTGGGCGGCAGAAGCCGGCCCGAAAGGGGCCGCAGGACGAGCCCGCGCAGGCCGGCGCCCTTCTCCATCCGGGCGAATGCCTCGCGGTTCTGCGACATGGGGCGCTGCCCGAGCACTTCGCCGGTGGCGATGAAATCCGCGCCCTGCCGCCCGGCCTCCTCCCAGGCAAGCGCATACATCCGCTGCTTGCAGTCGAGGCACGGGTTGGCGTTCTTCCCCAGGCCGTAGTGCGGCTCGGCGACCAGGCGGATCACCTCCTCGGTCAGGTCGCGCACGACCACCGAGACGCCGGGCGGCGCCTCCGAGCCCTCCCGCAGGGGGAAGAACACGCTTTCGTGCTGGAGAAGGACGACGTCCACGCCGGCCCGGCGCAGCACTTCACAGGCCAGCCGGCTGTCGAGGCCGCCCGAGTAGAGGAGCACGGTTCTGGGGTCAGTTCCGTTGTCCACGAGGAGTCGTAAGTGTTTTCTATAGGATCAGATGCGTGCCGCGCGCGCCGCGCCGCGCCGCTCTCTGCCAGCATAGCAGACGTGGCAGGCATGCGCAAAGTCGGGCATCGGACGGCGGCGCGCCGGCCGGTCGAGGTCCGTCCGCCTCCCTGTGTCATGGACAGCCCGTCAACACGGGACTATAATGGCCCCGGCAGGCCCTCTGCCGGGCCGCCCCTGCCTTCAGGCCGGCATTCCGGCCGTTCTACTGCCAGGGAAGATCGAGATGAAGGAGATCGACATCACCAGGGCGATCCTGGAGACGTTCCACCGCAAGTTCACCCGTGTGCTCGAGAGCGACGCGATCGTCGTCGGTGCCGGGCCCGCCGGGCTGGCGGCCGCCTACCACATGGCCAGGGCGGGGCTGAAGGCCGTCGTGCTGGAGCGCAAGCTGTCCACCGGCGGCGGCATCTGGGGCGGCGGCATCGGGCAGAACGTCATCGTGGTCGACGAGCCCGAGCTGCTCGACGAGTTCGGCGTGCGCCATGAGAAGTGGAACGATCTGCACACCGCCGGCGCCGTCGAACTGGCCGCTGCACTCACACTGCGCGCCGAACAGGCGGGAGCCACCATCCTGAACCTGACGGAGGTCGAGGACATCGTCGTGAAGAACGACGTCGTCTGCGGTGTTGTCATCAACTCCACGCCGATCCGCATGGCCGGCCTCCACGTCGACCCCGTCTGCCTGGCCACGCGCAAGGTGGTGGATTCCTCGGGGCACCCGTCCGAGGTGGTCGAGATGCTGCGGCGCAAGCGGCCCGAGGCGCTGCCGCGGAGCATCGGAGAGGGCTTCATGGACGTCGAACCGGCCGAGAAGGGCGTGGTCGAGCGCGCCGGCGAGATCTTCCCCGGGCTCTACGTGGCGGGGATGTCCGTCTGTGCGACGCACGGGTTGCCGCGCATGGGCCCGATCTTCGGCGGCATGCTCAAGTCCGGCCGCCGTGTGGCCCAACTGGTCGTCGAGGCCCTGTCCGGCTGACGGCCGCCGCCTTCAGGAGCCGTGAAGGAGAGGTCAATGCGCTGGTTCCTGCGATCGAAGATCCACCGCGCCACGGTGACGGACGCGGACGTCGAGTACGTCGGCAGCATCGACCTGGACGCGGACCTTGTGGAACGCGCCGGGCTGATGGAGGGCGAGAAGGTGCTGGTGGCGGACCTGGACAACGGGGAACGCGTGGAGACCTACGTCATCGTCGGCGAGCGCGGCCTGGGCCGGGTCTGCATCAACGGTGCCGCCGCCCACCGCATCCGTAAGGGGCACCGGGTGATCGTGATGGGCTTCGAACTGGCCGAGGGGCCCGTCGAGGTCCGCAAGGTCCTGGTGGACGATCGGAACCGTTTCGTGCGCTTCATGTAGAGCCTCCTCCAGCGGGGTACGGGGTGACCACCATGGACGCCGCTGAGAACTACGGCCGCATCCGACGGTCGCTGCCCGAGGACGTGACGATCGTCGTCGCCGCCAAGGCGCGGACCGCCGCCGAGATGGCCGACGTGCTCGCCGCCGGCGCGCGCGTGATCGGGCACAACTACGTGCAGGAGGCCCAGGCCGCCCGCGCCGAACTGGGGCCGACGCCCGGCGTCGAATGGCACATGATCGGGCACCTGCAGCGCAACAAGGCGGGTCGGGCGCTGGAGACCTTCGACGTCTTCCAGAGCGTCGACTCGCTGCGGCTCGCCCGGGTCCTCAACGACCGGGCAAAGGGTCCCGTGCGGGTCTGCATCGAGGTCAACGTGGGGGGGGAGTCGAGCAAGACCGGTGCGCCCTACGATTCCGTGCCCGACCTGATTCGCAGCGTCGCCGCCCTGCCCAATCTGCGCATCGAGGGGCTCATGGCCATGGAGCCCTACTGCGAGGACCCCGAAGACGCCCGGCCCTACCTCCGTCGCGTGCGCGGGCTGTTCGAGCGGCTCTGCGGCGAATGCCCCCCGGGGGTGCGCATGGACGCGCTGTCCATGGGCATGACGCACTCCTACCGCGTGGCCGTGGAGGAGGGCGCCAACATGGTGCGGATCGGCACGGCCATCTTCGGTCCGAGGCGCGCCTGAGCGTCAGGCGTCGGGCACCAGGATCTGCACCGTTTCCAGGCGCTCCAGGCGGGCGCGCGGCTCGGCGGCCACCTCCAGGAAGAGCGGGCGGAGGCGGTCCGGCGCGAGCGTCTGCACGGTGGCGACCGGCACGCCGTCCGGGAGGACCAGCAGGCTGTCCGGATCGTGTCGTCGCGCGCTTGTGACCAGCACGTCTCCGACTCCCAGGAACCCGTGGCGGTCCACCCAGTCCACGTTGCACAGGGGGGCGCCGGTGCCCTGGAGCACGAAGACGTCCTGCCCCGTGGCCGCCCGGCAGGGGAGGGCGCTGCCGGGGTCGGTGATGAGCCGCACGCGACACTGGCGGGGGCCGGCCTCGGTGACCACGCCGACCAGCGCGCCCTGGGCGACGGCCGCCATGCCCGGGCCGACTCCGTCCCGGGCGCCGGCGCGCACCGAGACCGTCTGGCGCATGGGGGAGGTGTCGTAGGCGCTGATGCGCGCGCTGACGGCATGGAACGGAAGGTCGACGACGGTCAGCGTGCCCACGGCGTCCAGTTCGCGTCGGGCGCGGGCCACTGCGTCGGCCAGGACGAGGACCTCGTTGCCCAGGCGGGCGACCTCGGCCGCGAGCGCCCGCTCCCGGTCGCGCTGCAGGAACATGTCCGTCAACGTGCCGGTGGCGGCCAGGGCGTCCCCGGTTGCCTGAAAGGCGGCGGTCTCGACCGGTCCGACCGCCTCGTTGAACAGCGTCCGGGCGGGCGCCGTCAGCCGGGCGGGCATCAGGAACACGAACGCGGCCGCGCCGAGGCAGATCACCAGTGTCCGGAGGCGCTGCCAAACTCTGCCGGACGGCTGTGCCATGGTCATCCCCCCGCGTGCGGGCCTGCGGGGACAGAGGCCCCGCCCGGGGATATGTCTATCCGACGCCCGCGGGTGGATGCAAGGGGGGTGCCGAGGAGCAGAGGTCGAACGGAGAGATCCGGTCGCCGAACCGGGCCTGCGCTTCCTCCAGGCGGCGGCGCTGTTCCCGGAGCGTGCGGGCCACGGCCGCCGGGGCGCCGGGCACGTGGTCGCGGTAGAATGCCTCGACCCGGTCGAGCCGTGCCAGGTTCTCGGGCACGGGGATCGTGAACTGGCGGACGTAGTCGTCCCGCGAGTAGTCGGCCTGGAGCACATCCCTGAAGAGCCGTGCCAGATCGTCGTAGCGGGGCAGCCAGCCGGTGGGGCCCCGCACAGCGTCCGCCTCGCCGTGCACGCGCAGTTCCATCCACTTGAGCCAGACGGCCTTGTCGCGCAGCCCGTTGAGGAACCGGCCGTCGGTGTCGCGCAGGAAGTAGTTGACCCCGAAGATCGGAGGGGGGCACCGGAGCTTGTCGCCGAAGCTCAGGTTGTTGGCGATGTAGCGGCCGAGGGGGATGGACACGAAGTCCTGAATGCTCATCAGGTTGACCTCGACACGTCCCTCCTGGCCGATGACGGCGAAGGTCGTCTCGGTCTCCAGGGCTCCGCCGCAGGTGACGATGCCGTGTGCCCAGTCGAAGCTCTGGCGGACGGGCACCGGGCATCGGGCGGCTCGTCCTCCGTAGATGATGCCGCCGACGGGCACTCCGTCGGGGTTGTCCAGTTCCGGGTCGACGTTGGCCACCGCTTTCAGGGCGACCGTGTAACGGGCGTTCTTGTGGGCGAGGGGTACTTCCTTGCCATCTGGGCCCTTCTTCCCCACCTGCCATTCGCCGCTGTAGTTGACTCCGTCGCGCGGCATCTCGACGTCCGCGCCCATCTCCAGCCAGTAGGGACGGCCGTCCTTGACGAGCACGTTGGAGAAGATGACCTCGCCCGGCGTTGTGAGCACCTCGTGGATGGCCGGGTCGTTCCTGGGGTTGACGCTCTGGATGATGCCGAAGATGCCGCTCTCGGCGTTGACGGCGCGGGCACGGCCGTCGAAGTCGCGCAGGTAGGCGATGTCGTCGCCGACGATCGTCTCGCCGGGGAGCATGGCGGTGGACGTCTTGCCGCAGGCGCTGGGGAAGGCGCCGGTGAAGTAGGTCTTGCGTCCGCCCGGCCCGTGCACGCCCATCAGGAACATGTGCTCGGCCAGCCAGCCCTCGCGCTCGGCCTTGCGGATGGTCAGGCGCAGGGCCAGCTTCTTCAGGCCGACGGTGTTGCCGGCGTACTGCGTGTTGACGCTGTAGATGGCATCGGCCGTGTAGTCGATGTAGATGCGCTTCTTGTCCGGCTCGCTGCTGGTCATGCGCTCGTCGAGCCTGCCGGCCGAATGCAGGATGCGGAAGAAGTCGGCCCGGTCGCCGGTCCGGCGGAACTCCTCGTACCCCGTCCGGTAGAGCAGGTCCTCGCTGTGGGCGACGTAGAAGCTGTCCGTGCACTGCACGCAGGGGATGCTGAAGGGGGAGTTCGTGGGCCCCAGGCAGAGGAAGCGGACCACCATCTCGCGCCCGTGCATCGAGCCCTTCAGGAAGCCGCGCACCTCGCTCAGACCCTTCCCGCGTTCGACCTGGTTGAGCGCCTCGCTGAGCGTCTCCGTCTCCGGCACGAGGTAGCGCGTGACCTCCCGGTCCCGGCCCTGATCGAAGTAACCGTCGAAGTGGACTGTGTGGCCCTCGATCCTCAGCGGGGTCTCTTCGGCCCGTTCGACGGCCTGACGCCGCACGTAGGCGATGTCTTCGGGGCGGTCGGTGCATACGAATACAGAGTCGGGCTCGCACAGCTCGATGGCGTCCGCCACGAACTCGTGGAGGGTGGGGTTGGGCAGCGCGGTGAGCCGTTGGAGGTGGTCGGCCGGCAGTCGGGCGCGCAACAGCTCTGTGCGGGTGTTCTTCATCCGGGTCTCCCGGGATCGGTTCCTCGGGCCTCGGCGGTGCAGGCCGTCCGGCGTCGCGTACAGCAGCCCCACCTGGCATGGATGGATCTGCGCGAACTGCCGTGGCCGGCACGCCGGTTCGGTCCGGGCCGTCCCTCAGCGTACCATCATAGGTGAAACGCCTCACCTGCGGTTCTGCAGCGAGGCAGCCGTACGGCTTTTTTCGGCCGGAATTGGCCCAGTCGTGTGGGGAGATTGTAAGGGATAATGGCGCCACGTCAAGGTAAAACGCCCCCGCGGTCCGTTTCGCGGGCGGGCCGGGCATTCATTTCCGGGTCGCCGCGCCAGATTCCGGTGCGGGTCTCAAGGGCTCTGAGGGCCGATCTGGGCCTTCAGAGCGGTTTGGGGCGGCGCTTCTTTACTTCGGTCATGGCTGGGCGCATACAATCCGATGGGTTTCTGTCGGGTGCGGCACCGGAGCGGGCGATGGCGATGACGGCGCAGAGCGGCAAGCAGACGTGGACCATACTGCGGCTCCTGGAGTGGACCACCAAGCACTTCCGCGCTGCCGGCATCTGCAATCCCCGCCTCAATGCGGAGGTGCTGCTCGGGCACGTGCTCGGCGTGGACCGGATCATGCTCTACGCCCGTTTTGAGCGCGTTCCGGGCGAGGAGGACCGGGCACGGTTCCGGGAGCTGGTGCGCCGGCGCGCGGCCCGGGAGCCACTGCAGTATCTGACGGGCCGGTGCGAGTTCTACGGACGCCCGTTCGAGGTGACCCCCGCCGTCATGGTCCCGCGGGCGGAGACCGAGCTGCTGGTTGATGCCTGCCTGAAGCGTCTGCCGGCCGGCGCGTGCCGGGCCGCCGACGTGTGCACGGGCAGCGGCGTGGTTGCCGTCACCCTGGCGGCCGAGCGTCCCGACCTGCACGTCGCCGCCACGGATTCGAGCGCCGACGCCCTGGCGGTGGCCGGGCGGAACGCCGCCGCCCTGGGCGTCTCCGAGCGCGTGGCGTTCGGCCGGGGCGATCTGGCCGAGCCACTGTCCGAGCTGCTCCCGTGCGGCCGGAGCACCGTGGACCTGCTGGCCGCCAATCCGCCCTATGTCTGCTCGGCGGACATCGAAACGGTGGCGCCGGAAGTGCGGGATCACGAACCGCGCGCGGCCCTCGACGGCGGGCCGGACGGGCTGGACGTCATCCGAAGACTCGTGCCGGCGGGCGCGGCCGTGCTCCCGTCCGGCGGCTGGCTCATCCTGGAACTGGGCGAGGGGCAGGCGCCCGCGGTGGCCGCCCTGGCCGCCCTCACCGGGGCATTCCGAATGGAGACCGTGGAGACGGTTTCCGACACGGCGGGATGCGAACGCGTCTTCTGCGTGTGCAAACGATAGGGGCTGTCGATGGAAGAGATCGTCATCCGGGGCGGACGTCCCCTGCGGGGCGACCTGCAGGTGAGCGGCGCCAAGAATGCTGCGCTGCCCATCATGGCGGCCTCGCTGCTGGTGCCGGAACCCACCACGCTGCACCACGTGCCGCGGCTGCGCGACGTGCAGACGATGTGCGGCATCCTGGAACACCTGGGCACCGCCGTCGACTGGCTTGGTCCCGAGAG
>Ga0123329_1001193_pt1 | contig 24932 bp, 22 predicted proteins | sample BioC12SIPDNA_FD_89703 | JGI IMG/M metagenome (GOLD analysis project Ga0123329, IMG submission 89703) | Anaerobic biogas reactor microbial communites from Washington, USA - Biogas_R1_B C12 SIP DNA | ecosystem: Engineered > Bioreactor > Anaerobic > Unclassified | place: Washington, USA | collected...
CGCCTGGGCAGTTGACGCAGCCGAACTTGACCGCGCCACCCGCTGCGGGGTGCGCTGGCTAGAGCTATACGAGGCCGAACAGGGCGTCACCTATCGGGTGGTGCTCGAGACTTTGCGACAACGCGGCAAAGTGTTTGACCGCGGCTTTGGGCAACAGGTGCTACTGCCCCTGGGCTACTGGCAGACGGGCGCGCCGGTGGCCCCACCCCCAGACGAACCCCGCCAGGGGGTGCTGTGGTGAGTGATGGCGCACTTTCTGCTATCGTCCAGCGGCTTGACCGCTCAGATGTGCCAGATGCCAGGTTCCCCGATGCCAGGGGCGAGTACTGGGCGCATTGCCCCTACCCTGACCATGAGGACAGTACGCCCAGCTTTTCAGTAAGCGAGCGCGGCTACCACTGTTTCGGCTGCGGGCGCGAGGGCGGCCTGTCCACGCTGGCTAGCGAGATGGGCATTGCCGTTGTTGCTAGTCCCCCAGAGGGTTGCACCCTGGAGGCCTATGCCCAGGCAAAGCACCTGCCGGTGGCCTTTTTGCAGCAGTTGGGGCTAGAGACGGCCACCGCTGGCCGCGCGCCGGTGCTGCGCGTTCCCTATCGCAGCGAGCAAGGCCAGCTGTTGCGCGTGCGGCGTCGCCATGCGCTGCACAGGCCGCGCCAGGGCAAAGACAACCGCTTTAGCTGGGAACGTGACCACGCGGGCCAGGGGCTCTACCTCTACGGCCTGTGGCGCTGGGCAGAGGTGCTCAACGCTGGCTGGGTGGTGATTGTCGAGGGTGAGAGTGACTGCCAAACGCTATGGCATCTGGGCCTGCCCGCTATCGGTGCGCCAGGTGCAGACACCTTCAGGCTGGCCTGGGCGAGCCGCTTTGAGGGCCTGCAGGTGTATGTCTGGCAAGAGCCAGACCGCGGCGGCGCGCTGTTTGTAGAGAGGGTGCGGCGGGCTTTGCCCCAGGCGCGCGTGCTGACACCGCCCAAGGGTGTCAAAGACGTCTCTGACGCCCATTGCCAGGGCAAGGATGTGGCCGCGCTACTCGAGGAACTCAAGACAGCGGCCAGCAGCGTTGCGGCAGCAGCGACACTGCCCCAGGGGCCAGAGCACTGCACTGACCTGGGCAACGCGCGGCGCTTGGTGGCACGGCATGGCCAAGACCTGCGCTATTGCGCTGCGCTGGGCGGCTGGCTGGTGTGGGATGGTAAGCGCTGGGCGCTGGACGAAACCGGCCAGGTGGCGCGCTATGCCAAAGACACGGTGCAGAGCATCTATGTCGAGGCCAGCGAGCAAGGCGACGAACACGCCCGCGCCGAGTTGGGCAAGCACGCGGCCAGGTCAGAGAGCGCTGCGCGCATTCACGCCATGATAGAGCTAGCCCAGACCGAGCCTGGTATCATGGTGACGGCAGGCGTCTTTGATGCTGACCCCTGGTTGCTGAACGTCGCCAACGGCACGCTTGACCTGCACACCGGCCAGCTGCGCCCGCACCAGCGCGGCGACATGTTGACCAAGCTTGCGCCGGTGACGTTCGACCCTAACGCTACTGATGACACCCTCGACCGCTATCTGCACACGGCAACCAACGGCGATAGCGACTTTGCCGCCTATCTGCAACGCGCGGCGGGGTATAGCCTGACCGGCCTCACCAGCGAGGAGTGTTTCTTTCTGGTGCTGGGGCCTGCTGCCACCGGCAAGAGCACGCTGGTTGAGGCGCTCTTGACCATGCTGGGCGACTATGGCATCAAGTCCAGTTTCGCGGCCTTTTTAGAGTCGCGCAACACGGGCGGGGCCACACCAGAGATTGCGCGGCTGCGCGGGGCGCGGCTGGTGGCCGCCGTCGAGTCGCCCAAGGATGGACGCCTAAACGAGGTGGCTATCAAAGAGTTGACGGGCGGCGATACGGTGACGGCGCGCAACCTCTACGCTGCGCCTTTCAGCTTCAAGCCCCAGTTCAAGCTCTGGCTGGCCGCCAACGACTGCCCGCGCATGACCGACACTGACACCGGCCTATGGCGGCGCCTGCAACGCCTGCCCTTTGAGCATGAGCTACCAGAGGGCAGGCGAGACCCGCGGGTCAAGCAACGGCTCTGCAACGAGGCGTTGCCCGCGCTGTTGGCCTGGGCAGTCAAGGGCTGTCTGGCATGGCAAAGTAACGGCCTCAAGCCCGCTGCGGTGGTGCGCACCAAGACCGCCGAACTGCGCGCCGACTTTGACCCGTTGGCAGAGTTTCTGGGCGAGTGTTGCGTCTTTGCCAGCAGGGCAGAGACGCCGGCGCTTGAACTGCGCCAGGCGTATGAAGCCTGGGCGGCCAGCATGGGGGCAAGGCCAATCAACAACCGCGATTGGTCACAGCGTCTCAAGGCGCGCGGGTGTGAGAATGTCCGCACGCGGCGCGGCGGCAGCGAGAAAGTGACCTTCTGGCGTGGTGTGGGCCTCTTGACCGAGGCCCCGCTCGCCCAGCCTGCACAGCAAGAAGAGGCCGAACCGGCGAGCGGGCACAACGGGCACAACAAACGCCATTTTGCACAAACTTTTCCAGATTCCGTTTCACGAGAGACTTTTGTCAAAAACGGCGTTTGTACTGTCCATAGTGTCCAAGCTGACCTGCCCGCCCAACCTGACCCCTTGGATGATGCCAACGGCGCGGGTGTGCACACTGTGCAGACCAAACGCCATTTTGCACAAACTTTTCCAGATTCCGTTTCACGAGAGACTTTTGTCAAAAACGGCGTTTGTACTGCCCGTCCTGCCCAGATGGTACGGGCCGGTGACCTGACCGAGAGCGAGCGCTACTATCTGGCGCTGGCAGAACAGGAGCAAGCCATGCCACCATAGGGCGCTGGCCGTTATCTGTGTTTACCCTTTGGCAATCGAGCGAGAATACAAGAGGTGAAACTGTGAGCGATGCAGCGTTTCGAGCACGTATGTTGGCAGAGTTTGAGCGACGCGACTTTGAGCAATGGCTGGCAGAGAAAGAGGAACAGGCCAAGGCTCAGTTGTCAGCGCCCGAATTGGCCCAGGCCGAGAAAATGGGCATGTCGCCTATCGAGTACCTGAGGCAGAGACCCGCACACCGGCTAGAGGGTGCCGAGTTGCGAGCGGCACAAGAGGCGATGGCTGAGAGGCTGGGCGTTTCGCTTAACCCAGACGCACGCCCTATAGCCAGTTTTAGCAGTAAGGTGATGCTTGAGGCATGGGCGGCTACTGCCAGCCGTGCTGGTAGACTGACCGAGTTTTACAGCGCTCTGGCAGAGAACGACGCGCTTGCAGGCCAGGGTAAGCCCACGACTGCGCGCGTTCCGCGTGAAGTGGTAGACCTGTGGGAGAGAGAGCATGACGCTAGCGAGGGCTAACCAGGCGTTAGCGGGTATCTCGGTAGACCAACGCCGCTGGGTGCTGGCGCGCCTGGTGGCCAGCTCTGATGCTGCTGCCGCACGCGCGGCGGGTGTCCATCCAGTGACGGTCTGCCGATGGCCCAACAAAGCCCAGCTGGACGGTATCATTGCCGACCTGCTGTCTGACCCGATGAAAGAGGCAACGGCGCTGCTAACCCAGGGCATACCTGAGGCCGCCAGGGTGATGTTGGATGCGCTCAAGTCCCGTAATGAGCAAGTGCGCCTGCGCGCCGCTGCCGAGTTGCTAGACCGTGTGGGCTTTGCGCCGTTGCAGCGGCACGAGCTAACAGGCGTTGTTGCAACAGGCGCGGCTGCACAGCTAGATGCCATGCTCGCAAAGGTGTATGGCGATGAATACGCCGCTGGCAAGGCAGACGACGACTAGCCCGAGTTGTCACGCAGACTATGGGGCGTTGGCGGTTCTTGTAGCCAGGCTCGCCTCTGAGCGTGGACGGCTTGACAACTACCCTGAGTTGGCGCTAGAATGTGGGTGCAATGGAAAGCCGCCGCGATGCGATAACATCCGGCGGCATGGCCCAGGTGCGTTGACCACCCAAGCGGGCAGAGGATAACACAAACCCGCGCAAGGTGCCAAAACACCAAAGCGCGGGTCTGTGTTTTGACAGCATCGTGACAGCATCTTGACAGCATCACAGTTGCAGAGCGTCGCCGATGCAAGCGAGCAGTCAGCTAGAAAACAGGGCTAGAGCACAAACCAAAGCACTAAACACAGTAGGGCGGGAGGGATTCGAACCCTCATGGGCGTTACCCCAGCGGATTTTAAGTCCGCAGCGTCTGCCATTTCGCCACCGCCCCATCATGCCAACAGGCGCCCAGAGCATATGCCCGGGCGCCTGTTGAGTCAATCTGGCTCGCTCAACGGCGCGCCAGCGCCACGATCCACCCGATCACCGACATGGCCCCCAAGGCCAGCAATAGGCCCGTCCACCACAGGTTCTCTGGCAGATTCTTGCCATAGCCCGGCGTGCGCACCGACTTGAACTTCAGGCCGTCGTCATCCGGCCCGCCCAGATCGGTCTCTTCACCCGCCTCGATCTGGCCGCCCTTGGCTTTGGCGGCCGTGCGTTCCCCATTCGCATCGATGCGCTGATAGGTCAGCTCATACTTTTGCGGGCGGATCACGTCGCGATACTCGGGCCGATCCCGCAAGAACTGCTCTGTCTTGTAGCTGCTCAGCTCGTAGCGCACCTCAGTGCCCTCGGGCACAAAGATCCACTCCTCGGCGTCTTTGAGATCGCCAGAGGCATAGCAGCCGGGGATGTCGCGTTCGTACTGCCCGGTGTCATAGTTGAGCCCCACGTGGCGCCCCTGAGCGTCATAGGCGTGAAGGTCGATATCGGGCAGCGGCGTATCCGGCCCACAGCCCGCGTTGCCGCCTGTGCTGTTGGGCGTCTCGCTCGCTGGCACCGCCGGGTCACCTGTGGGCCCGGCCGCCGCGCCCACCACCGGCGGTGGCTCAAAGCTGGCCACCTCGACTCGCGCACTATACCCCTCGCTGGTGTCTTCGCTGATCAGACGAAACTCCATCTTGAGCCAGGGAACAGCAATGCTCGTCGGCGCGCCTTCCAGGCCAGCATCTCGAAAAGTGGGCCGCTGGTAGCTGCGGTTGCCCGCGCCGGTGCCCATCGTGGCGCCCGTCGTCGGCGAGATGGAATTCACAATGTGATAGTTGTGAGAGCTTTTCCAGCCCACTTGATAGACTACCACCCCACTCTCCGGCGCGCCATAGGGCGCGCCGCTATCACGCGCCTCCATGATGTAATAGTGGTTCGGGTTGTTGGTGGTCGGATCGTCAAACCGCAAGACGGTGTCGCCCGCCTGTTGATTCTCTACCGACGTCAGGGTGTATTCCTTGTCCAGTTGTCCCTCCAGATAGGTGAGCCACTCGGCGGCCTCTTTCGAGTAGCCGGTCATGTGCGTCGGCGCCGAGGCCTCCGGGTCGCCCCAGTAGTTGCCCGAGCCCATCAAGCCCCAGTAACCGACCTTGCCGAACTGTCCCCAGGGCTGGCTGTAGTTGTAGCGGTCGGCAATGCGGTTGTATTTGCCCAGCAGCAGATACTTGCTATAGAGGCTGTGACCCACCTCATGGGCCCAGCCGCCCATGCCCTCCTCCTCCGAGACCATGATCAGGCTCCCGGTATAGATGCGCGATCTGTTTTCGTCAGGCCCCACTTCGATCTCGTGCCACATCCTGTTGGGCGGCATGCAGCACAGCGTCGACAGCACGCCATTGGCGGGATCGTCCTGCACCGCCGGGCCGCTGTAGGCCACAATGACACGCTCCAGGTTGATCTCTTCGCGGGGCGCGCCGCCCTCAAACGCTTTCCTGACGGCCTCGGCGGCAAACTCGCACTCTCTATCTGCCCAGTCGGCCATGCTCGGCCCCACACTGTAGCCGTCATCGTCGCCGCTCTTGCCATCAGCGTCGAGGAAGGTGTAGGCCAGCGACACGCGCCCGTAGGCGTTCTGGCCATAGTAGCTGTTCACGTCCTGCGCCATCTTTTGCGCATGATCGATCGTCTTGGTGTTGGGCTTGTCGTCGGTGCCGGCCAGCAGCACCAGCGAATCGCCAATATCGCAGATGTGTGATTGCTCGGCAGCCATCCACAGCGCCGCCGCGATGTCCTCCTCGTCGCCACTGCCCGTATCGTCACGGGCAATGAACACGTGCGACCCGCAGGTCCACATGATCAAACCTGCCGCCGCCTCGGCGCAAGCCTGGTCTTCGGGCTCGATCACGTCGTCGACGCTGACCTCGCTCTCGCCAAACACCTCTGCCAACGCCTGGCTGACCAATCCCACCAGATATTTCATGAGAAAGCCCAGCAGTCCGCCCGGCTCGCAGATCTCATCGCCCACGCTCATGATGATGCCCTCGCGCCCCTGATAAGAGGAATGCGAAAGGCCGTTCTCGACCATGGTGTCGATGAAATCACGGCTGCCCTGCTCGCCCATGTTCAGGATACGCAGCCACTGGATAGACTCGTCATCATAGCTGCCGCCGTTGGTGGCGGTGTACATCTGCTTGTTGTGGTAGCGTGCAGCGCTTTCGGGCGGCCAGAGCATCATGACGGTCTCCTCAGCCCAGTTCGAAGCGCGCAACGACTTCTGCTGAACGTCCGTGGGCCAGCCCAGTGACTCGGCTGCCTCGCGGGCAACACGCTCCTCCAGCGCTTCGCCCCCATCATCCGGTTCGTCAGCCGCCACCAGCGGAGAGAGTATACTCAATATGACTAGTAATGATAGCAGTACCGAAAAGCAGCGCCATGGCTTGCGAGCCTGTCTCATGCTGCACCTCCCCTGGCCAGGCGGCGCAGTACCCGGCCGTGCCGCGTCATGCGCCTGATCCACAGCACCAACGTGCCCAACGCACCAAGCCCCACCAACAGATACCCCCACCAGGGCGTAGCACTCTGTGGCAACGCATGCACGGCGTAGGCGGCGCCGAACCACACCAGCCCCCAGAGCCACATGCGCAGGGTAATGCTCACGCAGCCGGGCCGTTGACGGGCTAGCGCCACGTTGGGGGGCACCGTTGGCTGGCCAACATAGCCCACGGCCGCTGCCTGGCCCACGGCCGGCGCCACAGGCGGCGGCGACGTCGGGACGGCAGGAGCCGGCGGCGCTGGAGCTGTCGCCTGTGGCACCCGCACCACACCAGCACGCCCCTCAGGGGCGTTGGGCTGCCAGGCAGCGCCATCCCACACATGCCATTGCCCGGTCTGCTCTTGCAGCATCCAGGTGCGGCCTTGGGCGTCGGTCACCCGCAGCGCGCCCAGCTGGGCGCGGTATTCCTCCTCAGCGATCTGCCCGCTGCGCCGTAGCTTTTCGAGTCGGAGATAGTTCTGCTCTGCCAGGCCAAAGTCCATCCCAGTCCTCCTCAGACGGTGTGGCACCCTATCTTGCTCAACTCCACAAATAGCGTCAAGTGCGCGTAAACTCAGGGGAAGATGGGCCGCTCAGCCAGCTCTGCTGGCGCGTATGGGGCCTTGAGCGTCGCCGCCAGCTCGCTCGCCTCGCGGGCAAACAGCGACGCCGTGGCATCCTCATACACCAGCTCCCAGCCCGGCTTGAGGCGCATCAGGCTGTCACTGGGGTGGTCGGCCACGGTGAGTACCAGCTCTGCGGCCGGATCGTCCACCTGAGCATCCCAGCCACGCGTGCCAAAGTGCCAGGCCATGCTCTGTTGATAGGTCTCATCGTCATAGACGGTCTCACGGCGGCCATCCATGCTCACCTTGATGTCGGGCCCCACGTGCCAGATGACATACTCGCCCCAGCCGTAGGGGGTGACCAGGTTGGCCCGCTCCACCCGCTGCTGTAACAGCGCTACCGCGTGCACGGGATAGTCGTCAGACGAGTAAAAGAGATTGCCCATAGCATAAAAGAGCGCATAGCCGGCGGCCACGGCAGCGAGCGCGACCGAGATGACGGTAACGATGCGCTGGTGCCCACTGCGTGCGGGCACGACAAGGCTTCGTCTCGCCAGGCGCTCGGTCAGCAGGGTTTGCAGAGAAGAGCCCGCAAGCACTGGCACGGCCAGGCCCAGCAACGGTACATGACGTTGCGCAGCCAACGCAGCCACCACCAGCGCCAACAGCACCAGCGATTGCGCCAGTGTAGGCCGTTGCCGCCCGCGGAGATACACCAGGGCCAGCACAGCCAGCAACACCAGATAGGCCACGCCACCATACGAGTTGAGCGTGGCTGGCTGCCAATCCTGAATCTCAGTCCGCGGGCCAGTGGCGGTGCGCAGCAAGAACCCGGGCAGCTCCCACCCATAGGGATTGACAAGCGTGGCCGCCAGCGACGCCAGCACTACACCTAGCTCGCCCAAGCCAACGAGCTCACGCCAGGGCCGCAAGCTCCGCAAGACGATCAAGCGCGATAGCACGCGTCCGCCATACCAGGCTAGCAGAACGGCCGCGCCGGCCAACACGCCACCGTGCAGATTGACCCAGGCCATCATGATAGGCACGCAGGCCCACAGCCAACGCTGCCGCCCGCTCTCATAGCTGCGCAACACCAGCAACAGGGCCGTCATCAAGGCGACGGTGTAGATCTGCGGCCGAACCTGCCGCAAGTGCGGCAGAACTGCGAGCACAGCAAGCACCACAACCAACACCGGCCCAACCACGCCGCTGCCATGCCGCCTAGCGCTCCAGTAGATGCTCCCCAGCGCCACCATGCACACCAACGTCTTGAGGGCTGACAGACCCCATACACCCAGAGCCCCGTAGGCCACGGCAAACGACACCTCAGCCAACCATTCATGATTGACCCAGGCGCCAGGCGCAGTGGTGTAAGCATAGGGATCGTCGCGCACGGGGCCACCGTGTGCCAGCGTGTCTTGCCCAAAGCGCAGGTGGCCCCACAGATCGGGGTCTGCCACAGTAAGAGACATCGCCAGCAAGAGCACAGCGCTCACCAGCACCACGAGCGGCCATTCGGAATGGCGGGGCGCTCTGGCGGATGGAACAGACATGCGCATCTCTCCAGGTGCAAGGTTGCGGCATTGTGCTATATCGACAATGGGGTGTCAATCGGCACGAAAAGCGCTTGCAGGGGCGTGCGGATCGAATACCATCAGGCAGAACTATCCCCCCAAGGAGACCCGATGAGAACCATCCGCCGTGCCGCACTGCTTCTGTTGGCTTTGCTCGTCGTCTGCGCCTGCGGTCCAGGGGCGGCCACCGCCGTCGGTCAAAGCCAGAGTTGCCGCTCGAGCATGGGCGAGGGGCGGTGCGAGGGCTCTATCCGCACGGTGCGCGGCCCTTACACCTATGATATCGAAACAGATGGCGTAATGCGCGGCACGCCCTATCGCGTTTGGGTAGAGCTGTCCGTCGATACAAGCGAGATGCGCGTGTTTGTGGGGAGCGCCGCCGAGCCCAGCGCCGAGGCCATCGCTCGGCCCGGCGAGCCAGTATCGATCGAGGGCGTGGCCGAGGTGGGCGCCTTTGACGCCGTTCAGGTGGGCATGTACGTGGCCGAGGGCCAAGAGGCCACCGGCGTCAGCTACACCATCATCTGGGAACGCGAGTAGCGCCTCGGCGACGCTAGCCGCACACGCGCATGGCGATGGCCGCGTACACCCCCGCCGCTGACGCCAGGTCTGCAATGCGCACCTGATCGTCGACGGTGTGAGCGTAGCGTTCTTCTCCTGGGCCAAAGCCCACCGTGGGGATGCCTGCCACGCCAGCGGTATAGACGCCATCGGTACTGAACTCCCAGCGCGTCAACCGGGGCGGCAGGCCCAACTCTGATACCACAGAAGCGGTGACCTGCCTCACCAACGGTGAGTCTTCAGGCGTGGTCCACGCAGGAAAGACCTCGGGCTGCTCGCATTGCCAGCCAGTGTAGCTGGTAGTTTGATAGCGCGGCACGCGCACCTCGGCCCTGATGGCCTCGCGCGATAGCACTCGGCGCACCTCTGCCAGAGCGGTGGCCTCGGTCTCACCGATGGTTAGCCGCCGGTCGACATAGACCATGCAATGGTCGGGCACCACGTTGCGGCTGCCGGCCTCTGATGCGATGGCCGTCACCGCCAGGCTCCCTTTGCCCAGAAAAGAGTCGTTGCTGAGTTGCGGCGCCTGCAGTTGCAGCGCAAACACAAGCCGTGTGGCCTCATAGATCGCATTCACGCCGCGCTCCGGCGCGCTGGCGTGGCACGAGCGGCCGTACACGTCTACCTGCAGTTCGATGCGCCCGCGCTGTCCACGGGCCAGTTGCAGGTTGGTGGCCTCTGCGATGACCACAGCCATAGGGCGAATGCCCTCATTTTCGATGATATGACGTACCGCCAGGCCCTCACAAGGCTCCTCTTGCACCACAGCACACAGATAGACCGCCCGGTTTAGCCGATCGCGCTGTGCAGCGATACGCTGACCAGCGAACACCAGGGCCGCCAGCGCGCCCTTCATGTCGCTGGCGCCGCGGCCATAGAGGACCCCATCGACGATCTGCCCCTCAAACGGGTCGCGCGCCCAGGCCTTGGCATCTCCCACACCCACGGTGTCCATATGCCCATCGAGCAGCAGTCCTGGCGCCCCCTCAGGCCCAATGCGCCCGATGACATTGCCCATACGGTCGATGTGCACATCTTGCCAGCCATGGACCTGCATAGCCTCTGCCAGCAGGGCGGCCACGGCGCCTTCCTGGCCCGATAGGCTGGGCGTGCGCACCAGCTCTTGCGCCAGAGCCGTCAGCCCGGCGACGTCGATCTGTTTCTCAAAAACGGGCATGATGGGACCTCACCTCTCAGTAGGCGCCTTTGCCGAATAGCGCCACGGGGATGGTTTTGAGAATGATGCGCAGGTCGAGCAGGGGCGACCAGTTCTCGATATAGTAGATATCGAGCAGCACCATCTCGTCAAACCCCACATCACTGCGGCCAGACACCTGCCACATGCCACTGATGCCCGGCGACACCTCGAGGCGCCGCAGATGCCAGGGCTCGTATTGCGCCACTTCAGCGGGGATGGCCGGACGTGGGCCAGTCAGACTCATCTCGCCGCGTAGCACATTCCAGAGTTGCGGCAGCTCATCGAGGCTGGTGCGCCTGAGGAACTTGCCCACCCGAGTGCGGCGGGGGTCGTCTTTGATCTTGAACAGCGGGCCGTCGGCCTCGTTGCGGTCTCGCAGGGCATCGAGCTGCGCCTCGGCATCTCGCACCATGGTGCGAAACTTGAGGCAGGTAAAAGTCCTTCCACCGCGGCCGACGCGCTCCTGCCGAAAGATGGCTGGCCCTGGCGAGTCGATACGCACGGCCAGTGCCAGTGCAGCCATTAGCGGCAACAGCACCAGCAACCCCACAGCCGCTCCGAGCAGGTCAATGGCACGCTTGACGATCCGCTCCCAGGCCGCCAGGTGCGGCTCGGTCACCCCGATCAAGGGGATGCCATCGAGGTTTTCGACCACCATCTGCGACAGAGAGAGCTGGAACAGATCGGGCACGATGCGCACGCGCACGTTCTCGCGCTCACACGCGCGCACCACCTCGAGAATACGCCGATGGGCCTGCCAGGGTAGGGCCACCACCACCTCGTCGACGCGATGTGCGACGATGAGGGCCGGCAGGTCACTCAGTGTGCCGAGCGCCTTGAAGCGTCCGATATCGGTGACAGCACGCTCAGGGTCGTCGTCGACAAAGCCCACCACCACCCTGCCCAGCTCGGGGCGGGCGATGCATGACCGCATCACGCTCTGGCCGATCTCGCCGACCCCTGCAATCAGCAGGCGCTGCACGCCGATGCCGCGGCGGTGCAGCCGGTTCATCACGTTACGTTCAACGATGCGCGCCACACCCAAAAGCACCAGAGCAAAGATGCCCGTGTAGCCAAAGATCAGCCGTGAGTAAAAGCTCGGCGTCGACAGAAACACCGCCACGATCATGGTGGCGATGCCCAGCACCACCGAACGCAGCACAATCACACCTTCATCCCACAGTCCGCGCCCACGGGCATCACCATAGGCACCCGACACCCAGAGCATCAACATCAGAATGGCTGTCAGCGCTGCTATGCTGGGGATGTAGACACGCAGGGGCACAAAGTAGGTGGGCTCGAGCTGACGTAGCCACTGCCAGTGGTAGCGCGCCAGATAGGCCAACGCAAAAGCTGCAGCGATGAGCAGGGCGTCGCTGACGGGCTTGAGCCAGCGTCGAACCCTCAAGATGGGCGCATCTACCGAACCGTTCATACGCCGAGCACCTCGTGATAAACCTGCGACACCTGCCGGGCCGTCCGCTCCCAGGTAAAGGCCTGCGCACGGCGAAGCCCATCAGCGCGCACCGTGTCGGCAAAGTTCTGGTCTGTGAGCAGCCGCGCTATCGTATCGGCCCACCCTGCTACATCGTGCGGATCTACCATGGGCGCAGCGCTGCCCACCACCTCAGGCAGCGATGAGACGTTAGAGACCACCACCGGGGTTCCACAGGCCATGGCCTCGAGTGGCGGCAGGCCAAAGCCCTCATAGAGCGAGGGATAGGCCAGAACAGCTGCGGCATTGTACCACAGAGGCAACTCGCCCGCCGAGACATAACCGGGGAAGTGCACCTGCTCACTCAGCCCCAGGCGTTCGACCGCAGCAAACACTTGCTCATAGTGCCAGCCCTTGCCGCCGGCAATCACCAGGTGATGGGGCAGACCTGCGCGCCTCTGCAAGAGAGCATAGGCCTCGAGCAGGGTCACCAGGTTTTTGCGCGGCTCGATGGTGCCCAGAAACAGCACAAAGTGCTCGGGCAGGCGATGCCGGTGCCGCAGCGCCGCCAGACGGCTCTCATCAGCGATGGGGACCAGGCCAGCATCGACGCCTGGGTAGACCACGCGCACCTTGTTAGCGTCCACGCCATAGAGGTTCACGAGATCGTTTTTGGTGGCCTGAGAATCTGCCGTGATGGCCGCCGCGTGCCGCACGGTATAGGGCGTCAGGTGCTGCTGATAGAGTCTGCGAGCGCGGGTAAAGAGCTCGGGGTAGCGCACAAAGCTCAGGTCGTGCACGGTGACCACGGTGGGGCACTGCGCTACCAGGCGGCCCAGGGCGGGCCCTACATTTACCGGCGCGTGGAGCAGCGCGGCCCGCAGCTGCCTGATGCGCCAGGGCTGCCCGAGCTGTTCCCACACGATGCGGCGGCAGGGGCTGCCCGCGGCCCAGCGGCTGAACTCGGTGCGCCAGCCAGGGTAACGCAAGCCTTCATGCTCTACAAAGGCGGCATAGCGCAGGGTGGGGTCTACCAGAGGCAGGTTGGCCAGCAGCCCGTGTATAAAGCGGCTCACGCCCGCCGCGCGATAGGACGCATCGTCGGAGAGCAGGTGGGCATTCAGGGCCACCAGCGGCAGCGCAGGGTCATCGGGATAGGCTGGCATCGCCATAGCGGGGCCATTCTAGCAGAGGCAGGTATGCAGGGCAACTATGAGGGGGCGCACATAGCGTCTGCCCCCTCTCCCACGTCTGCATGCGGCGCGCCTAGAGATAGACAAGCCGGCCCTCGACGCTGGCATCTAGCCCCTGATGAGCGCGCAGATACTCGAGCAGCACATCGCGCATCGAGGTCGTTACCATCTTGTGCGGTCCAGAGGCACGCAGCTCTTCGATGGGCACCCCTAGAAAGGCGCTAGCGTTCTTTTCGTGATAGGCGCTGGTGGCCAGGGTGTAGGTCGCGTCGTCGACCACGGGGGCGCCACGAGCCCATAGCTCTTCGAGCTTGCGCTCGCCGTCGCGGTAGACGGCCTTGACGCCGTGGTTCACCTGATAGCACTCACCCTCGCCGTCGCGGTTCTCGGGCCTCATGATATGTGCAAAGATGCGCTTGAGCTGCGCCCCTGAGACGGTAAAGCGCGTCACGCTCTCGTCAAAGGGAAAACAGGCCACCAGCTCGCCCAGCGTCACCAGCGGGCCAAGCTGCTTGAAACGAATGGCGCCGCTGCCCTGCAGCATCACGTCGGTGCGCGTGCCATCGGCCATGGCGTCGGCCACCAGGTTGCCCAGCGGCGTCTCCACCTCGCGCATGGGGTGTTCGAGCTTTCTGGTAAAGCGCGTCACCACCGAATTGTACTTGCGATCGACCACCTCCTTGAACGAGCCAATGAACGTCTCGAGTCCATGGTCTGGCTGAGCAATCGCGGTAGTGATGGGCACCAGCTCCCAACGGTACTCGGCGATGCTGTTGGTCTCTTCGTCGACGATCAGGTCAAACCGGCCGATCTGATCGGTGCCCACGCCGGCCTGGGCGATGATGACATCATTGACCACCGTCGGTTCGTCGAGCACCGTGTGCGAGTGCCCGCCGATGATCAGATCGACGCCCCACTCGGGCCGCAAGAGCTTGGCCAGTTCCACGTCCGACTCGTAGCCGATGTGCGTCAGAAGCACGGTCAGGTCGATGTCGTCGTTCTTGAAGGCATTGGTGATATGACCGACCTCGGCAGCCGCATCCTCAAGGGTGATGAACGAGGCGATCTGCTGGTCGTTGGCGATGCTCGACATGACCTTTTCTGTGATGATGCCGATGAACAGGATCTCGATGCCATCTTTCTTGATGATGTGATAGGGCTGCATCATCCGTTTGTTGTATTTTTTGATATAGAGGTTGGCGTTGACGATAGGAAAGTTGGCCACGCGCTCGAGAAAGAGCATGTGTGGCAAGCCATAGTCAAACTCGTGGTTCCCTAGCGTCACCACGTCGGGCGCAAGATAGTTCATGATCTCGATGGTCGAAACGCCGCGGTACTCGCTATCGATGATCGAGCCCTGCAGCATATCGCCGGCGATGACGAAAAGGACATTGCGCTCTGTCTCTCGCACGGCGTTAATGTAGCCTGAAAGCAGCGACAGGCCACCCACCAGGTGGGTTTCGCCACTGCTCATCTCGGCCAAAAAGTCGCCGTGCATGTCGTTGGAGTGAAGAATCGTCAGGGGAATCGGCTTCATGACACACACTCCTACAGAAAAACATGGGGGGATACTGCGGGCCATTGTATGCCAAAGTCGACAACCCATCCAGTGCCATCTGGTGCTACGGCCTTGCGCGGCTCGGGGCAGCGGCACTATACTGCCACCTGAGTGACGCGGTAGGAGGTTTGTATGCTCAAGCACCGACTGACTCATCCAGAGATCCTATCAGCGCTGGCTGGCGCCGGGCACGGCTCGCAGGTGCTCATCGCCGACGGCAACTATCCGTTCAGCACAGGCTCGAACCCTGAGGCGCCCTGCGTCTATCTCAACCTGACGCGCGGCTATGCACCGGTAGACGAGGTGTTGGCCGTGCTCGCCGATGCCATCGTCATCGAGGCAGCCCAGGTCATGATGCCCAACGAGGGCCCCGAGCCGGCCATCTTTGACGCCTTTCGGCGCGTGCTGGGGCCAGAGGTGCCGCTGGGCAAGATGGGGCGGTTTGACTTTTACGAGGCCGCGCGTGGCCAGGATGTCGCGCTGGTCATCGCCACCGGCGAGCAGCGCATCTATGCCAACATCTTGCTGACCATCGGCGTGGTGCCAGAGGGCTGAGCACCGCGTCAGCGATATCACGACATCGACGCCACGCTGCAGACGAGCGTACAGACCGCACAGGAGCCTCTGATGACACACATCTTTGCCGTCAATGGCAGCCCCAACATGGATGCAGGGCACACCGGCCGCTTATTGAGCGCCGTGCTGGCTGGGGCGCAGGAGGCAGGGGCTACCAGCGAGATCGTCTACCCTGATAAGATGGACCTGCAGCCCTGCACCGGTGAGATGCACTGCTGGTTTCGCCAGCCGGGCAGCTGCTACATCGCTGACGATATGCAGGCGCTCTACCCAAGATTGCGCGCTGCAGACATTCTGCTGCTGGCCGCCCCGGTGTATGCGCCGCTGCCGGGCCGCATGCAAGACCTGCTCAACCGACTGGTGCCGCTGTTGACGCCACAGCTCGCCTGGCGCTCAGGGCGGACGCGCGCCCGCTTCCGTGACGGTGTGGCGATCAGCCGCATCGCACTGGTGGCCACGGGCGGTTGGTGGGAGGTGGAGAACCTGGATGTGGTGCTCCACATCGCAGAAGAGATGGCCGCCAACGCCAGCGTGCCCTTTGCGGGCGCCGTGCTGCGCCCGCATGCCATGGCCATGCTCGATGCCACCCGCCAGCAGACCACGCCTGCCGGCCAAAAGGTGCTGGCGGCCGCGCAGCAGGCCGGCCGCGAACTCGTCGAGCTGGGCGAGATGCAGGCCGAGACGCTGGCCGCCGTGAGCGCGCCGCTCGTCTCAGAGCCAGAGCTGCGCCGCTGGTACACTGTGACGGCCCAGCGCCTCGAGCGCCGTGGCTAGGCCCGTGCAGGCCAACAGACTGGCCGCCTGGCCAGGGACACTTCTCGCCGCCTGGCCGAACCAACGTGTCAATCCCCGTGGTATCATCGGCACGTCTGTTGGCCTTTGAGGCAGGAGGGGAGACGACATGAAGATTCTGGTAACCTACGGTTCCAAGTACGGCAGCACTCGCGGCATAGCTGAGCGTGTGGCCCAGCGGCTACGCGCAGGCGGACACGATGTGACCACGACCGATGTGCGCCAGGCCGGCGATCTGAGCGACTATGGCGGCGTGGTGTTGGGCAGCGGCATCTATGCGGGCGGCCTACACCGCGACATGACCAAGCTGCTGACGCAGCAGCATGACGTGCTTGCTGGCAAAAAGGCTGCGGCTTTTGCGGTCTGCCTGGCTGCTGCTCAGAATACGCCCGAGCAGAAGGCCGAGGCCGAAAAGTATGCCCAGCTATTCGCCGCACTGGTGAACTGCACACACGCCGCATCTTTTGCCGGTGCGCATGATCCTCAGGCGATGTGGTTTCTGGCACGCTGGATACTCAAGGCTATGAAGGCCGAGCCGGGCGACTTTCGCGACTGGCCGGTCATCGAAGCCTGGGCTGACGAGATCGCCTCGGCCTGGGCCTGAGCCCCATGAATGCACGGTGCGCGCTGGCGACGGCGGCGTCTCTCTTTTGGGATCGACGCCTCTGCCGCCCACGCGCACTATGGCGTATCGTCATGTTCGTGCTGTTGCGCGCCCTTTTGATGCTGGGCTTGAGCGCGGCGGCCACAGTGGCTGGGCCGTGGGCCAGTGCCACCGCCATGGGCAACGTGGCCACCATGGCAGGGGCGACCTTACTGGCGGCCTATGTCTGCGCCCGCTGGGTCGATCGCCGCTCGCACAGTGGCATGGGCCTGCCGCCCAGCCGCGCCAACTGGCACGAGCTGGGCCTGGGGCTGGCGTTGGGCGCCGCGATGATGATGGCAACGGTCGGCGTGGGCCTGGTCTCTGGCTGGCTGAAGGTGGGCGCGATCTGGGCGGGCTATGCCGGCCCGGGCAGCCTGGCGCTGTCGCTGAGCCTCTGGCTGCTGGTGGGCCTACACGAAGAGGTGTGGGCGCGAGGCTACCTGCTCACCAGCCTGACCGAAGGGCTTTGCACACGCTGGTTGTCGCCGCGATGGGCGCTCCTTTTGGCCTGGGCGGGCACCTCGGTCTACTTTGGGCTGCTGCATGCCGATAATCCCTCTGCAACCCCGGCCAGCACTGTGGCTGTGATGGCCGCCGGGCTATTGCTGGGCCTTGGCGTCTTGCTGACCGGCCGACTCGGGCTGTCGATCGGCATACACATCACGTGGAACCTGTTTCAGGGCACCGTGTTCGGCCTGCCAGTGAGCGGGCACCGGGTGTCGCCGTTCAACCTTTTCGCCCTGCAGGCCGTGGGGCCACCGCGATGGACGGGCGGCGAGTTTGGCCCCGAAGGCGGGCTGCTGGGCCTCATCGGGCTGGCCACGGGCCTGGTGGGCCTGCTGCTGCTGATAAAGTGGCGCACCGGACGACTCGCCTTGGCCGCACCACCGCTGCTGGATGAGGCTGCCATTGAGCACTGAGGGCATGCTGCCGCTGCCAGATCTCTTTGCGACGCTGCTGCATGCCTATGGCCCGCAGCACTGGTGGCCAGGCGAGACGCGGCTCGAGATCATCGTGGGGGCGGTGCTGATCCAGAACACCAACTGGCGCAATGCTTCGCGTGCCATCGACAACCTGGCCCTGGCAGGGCTGCTCGAGTGGCCGGCACTGTTGGCCAGCGATGACAACACCCTGCGCGCGTGTATCTGGCCATCGGGGTTCTACAACGTCAAGCTCAGGCGGCTGCGATCACTGCTGAACTATCTGGCGCCGTGGGGCCTCGAGCACCCCCGCTGGTTGGCGCTACCACTGCAGACGCTGCGCGCCGAGCTGCTGGCCGTGCAGGGCGTCGGCCCTGAGACGGCGGACAGCATCTTGCTCTATGCCTTTGAGCGACCGACCTTTGTGGTCGACGCCTACACACGCCGCCTGCTCGCCCGACTGGGAGCCGACTGGGCGCAGCGTGCCAGCTACCAAGCGCTGCAGGCCCACTGGATGGCCGCCCTGCCCTCAGACACCGCCCTCTACAATGAGGCTCATGCCCTCATCGTCCAGCATGCCAAAACGCACTGCCGCGCCAAACCCCGCTGTGCAGATTGCCCCCTGCTGACCCATTGCCCTTTCGGCAGCGGCTGCTGAGCACCGCTCATGACATGCCGCAACTCTGCCCCCGCGCCAGCGTATGGTGTGTGATGTCAGCATCAGGAGGGTAGAAATGACCGAGCAAGACGCCATGGCGGGCGAGCTGCCCCGTCGTGTGGTGGAACTTGAATTCAAGCGCCCAACCGTTCGCCTGCCCGAGGTCGATCTGGAACCGGTCCGACGCGTGGCCAAAGACGTGCTCCTCACCGGCATCGGCGCGGTGGTGCTAACAGGCAGGGCCGTGGCGCGAGCCATCAAGGCGGCAAACAGCGCCGGCGTCGAGACGGCAGAGCACCCCGGGCCAGTGACGCGGGCACTGTTGAGCCTGGTGCAGTCGCCGCCGCAAGAGCGCCAAGCCGCACAGTCATTTGGCGTGCTGCCCGTGGCCGATTATGACGGGCTCGATGCCAGCACCATCATCGGGTTGCTGGGCGGCCTGAGCCGCGATGAGATCGCCCTGCTCCTGGCATACGAGCGCGATCATCAAGCGCGCGAGGCCGTTTTGGCCGCCATGACGGCCATGACGGCACGGTTGGCCTGATCGCGTGCGCGCCATCCTATACACGGGCAAAGGCGGTGTCGGCAAGACCACGCTGGCTGCTGCCACGGCGCTCGGCGCGGCCGGGGCGGGTCAACGTACGCTGGTGATCAGCACCGACATCGCCCACAGTCTGGCCGACGCATTGGGCCAACCGCTCGATAACGAACCGCGCCAGGTGGGCGGCGAGAGGCTGCTGGCCTGCGAGCTGGACACGGGCGAGGAGCTCGAGCGCTACTGGGGCGCCATCAAGCGACGCATCGCCGCTGCCCTGCAAGAGCGCGGCGTGCAGGCCCCTGTGGCCGGTGAACTCGCAGTGCTACCAGGGCTGGACGAGATTCTGGCGCTGGTGCGTATCAAGCGCTATCTCGAATCGGACGAGTACGATGTGCTGGTGATCGACAGCGCGCCCACCGGCGCCGCCATGCGGCTTTTGGGCGCGCCTGATCTGCAACGTTGGTATACACAGAACCTATTGGGCCTGGGCAAGGGGCTGTCGCGGATGCTGTTGCCCGCGCTGCGGAACGTAGTCAACCTGCCCATCACCGAGGCCGCTATCCAGTCGCAACTGCAGGCGCTGTTTGACCAGGTGGGCGCCCTGCGGGCGTTGCTCACCGACGCAGAGGTCACCAGCGTGCGGCTAGTGCTCAACCCAGACCATATGTCGCTGCAAGAGACGCAGCGCGCGCACACCTACATGAGCCTGTTTGGGCTGTCAGTAGATGCGGTGCTGGTCAACCGGGTGCTGCCTGCTGCGGTGACAGACCCATACTTTGGTCAGTGGAAGGCCGATCAATCGCGCTATCTGGGCCTGATCCGCCAGACCTTTGAGCCATTGCCGGTGATCGAGGTGCCCCTGCGCCGGCAAGAGGTGGTGGGCGTGCCTGCATTGCGCGAGCTCGCAGCCGAGCTCTTTGGCGAGACCAACCCGGCCAGTCGCCTGTCTGATGTGCAGACGCTGCGCTTTTTCGTCGAGGGCGAGCGGCAGCTGCTGGCGCTGCGCGTGAGCGGCGTGCCCGCTGGCGAGGTCGGTCTGGAAAAGCAGGGCAGCCTGTTACGCGTCAGGCTAGGCCAACTGCGACGCTCGATCGTGCTACCAGACTACCTGGCCGGCCTGCAGCCCGCCTGGGCGAGACTGGCCGACGGCGAGCTGCAGGTGGCCTTTGAGGAACCAGAAAGGACAAACCGCTAGGCGGGGGGCTCTCCCCAGTCGGGCACCGGGAGCGGCTCGCCGCCGCGCAGGGCCGACTGGTGCGCGACGATGCCCGGCGCCATGAAGCGCGCCGCCTGCCACACGTGGATGCGTGGCTGTCGCCCTTCAGCGCAGGCGCTGACAAACTCGTGCACAAGATAGGCATGCGAGCCGCCATGCCCGCCCAGGTTGGCCGCCAGCGCAGGGGGCAGTGGTTCACGTGCGATGTTCACGTCAACCGCCGCCACGCCCTCGCGTGTACCCCAGCGACAGCCGCCCTCGTCCCACAGAAAACTGCCTTCGGTACCGAACAGCCGAAAGCCCTCGCGGCCGGGGTGGCCCACGCGCCGTAGCTCGGTGTGGCGCACCACCGCACCATTTGCCATGCGGTACAGAGCAACCTCGTTGCCAAAGACATTGCCCCAGTAGGCATCTCGCAAGAACCAGTCTTCGTCCGGTCGCTGGTAGCCCAGCGCCGAAACGCTCGCCACGCGTGTCTGCATGATGTCGACCATGCTGGCGGTGGCGTGGGTGGGATAGTGCATGGGGATAGCACCGCGTTTGTCGGGGCCCCATTCGCGGCCCCAGCGAGCGCGGTTGACCTGCCGCAGGTTGCTGTTAGGGTTGTCGAGATCGTGCCAGTACTCGCACTCGCCATAGGTCAGCTGGCCAAAGTCTCCTTGCGCGATGCGCTGCCGACAGTAGCTCACCTCAGCGCGATAGCAGGTGGTCTCGCCCAGCATATAGAGCTGCCCCGTCTGACGGACGGTATTGACCAGCGCATCCAGCTGTTCGAGCAGCCTTTCGCCATCGGGCCCATACACCGGCGGCACTGCCGAGTAGACATGCTTGCCTGCACGCAACACCTGCATGGCCTGCTCGGCGTGCAACCACGGCTGGGTGATCAGCACCACGGCCTCGATATCCGAACGGCATACCTCGTCGAGGCTGCGGTAGCATTCTGCCACGGCGCAACCGTGAGCCACTTTGGCCAGGCGCTCTGCATCGAGATCACACAGGGCCAGGCGATCGACCATCGGGTGATTGCGATACAGTTCGGCAAACTGGGCGCCAAACTGCCCTAGCCCCACCAGACAGACTGAGATGCCCATGGTCACCTCCCACCGACGAGATGGGCAGATGCTAACCGCAGTAGCGGCGCACGGCAAGGCGCGGCGCCCGAGACGACACCCGGGCCGCCGCGCCTCACAGAGAAGGCTCCTGCCGGCCAGCATCTAGCCGCTGCCGCGCCAGAGCCAGTGAGAGCGCGCTCGCGTGCGGCAGCACTCAGGCCGCGCGATCCTTGCGGCGCAGCAAGCCGCGCAGGCCGCGCTTGCTCTTGCTCTCGTGCATGGTTGGGCTGATACCAGCAAGACTCGCTCCACAGTTCTGGCAGTGCCGTGTGCCCAACGGATTGCTGTGTGCACACTTGGGGCAGTCCAAGAGCCCGGTGAGCGAAAGGTCCTTATCTCCTTCGGGTTGTCGCTCCATCGTCCTCTCCTCGCGTGGCCCGGTCTGGTCCCTGCGGGCCAGCTAGACATATTATAGCACATCCCTCGGCGCTTTTGGGGCATCTGCCGCGGCCCGCCTGCAGAACGGGAGCTCGCTGCGGCCCCTTGGCCTGCACTGAGCGAGCCGCTACAATGCCACCACTAGTGAGAGCGAGCGTCTATGATGCTGCGCGACGCAAAAGCCAGGGAAATCCGACGGCCCAACGCCAGCGCCCCGCGCAATTTGACGCAGGGCTCCGTGCGGGGGCAGGTGTTGCGTCTTGCAGTCTTTACGGGCGGTGAGATCGGCCTGTTTGGGCTGATGCCGCTGATCCTCGCCTATTGGGCGGGTCGGGTGGGCAGCCATGCCCTGGCCGGGGTGGCCTTGGGCACATCGCTCTATGTGGTGTTGACCAGCGTCTGCCGTGGTGTATCGCTGGGTGGCATGGCTCTGATGGCGCAGGCGATAGGCTCGAACGACCGTGAGGCCGCCGAGCGCGCCCTGATGCAGACGCTACTGCTGTTGGCGGCGCTGTGCGTGGCCCTCGCTGCCGTGGGCATCGTCTGGGGGCGCACCCTGCTGGGCTGGATGGGCGCCACAGGCGGCCTGCTCAACGCTGGCTATGCCTACCTGCACGCCATCATGCTGGGCCTATTGGCCATGGAGGCCCTGCCCTGCATGGATAATCTGGTGCGCGGCGCTGGATATGCTGAGTATACGCTATTGGCTAACCTGATCACTGTGGCGGTGATGCTACTCGCAGTGCCGTTGTTGGTCTTGGGCCTGGGGCCACTGCCAGCCCTGGGGGCGGCCGGCGCAGGTTGGGGCATGGTCATCGGCAGCCTGGCCGGAGCGATGGTCTTGTTCATCGTGATCGGGCGTGGCGCTGTGGGGGTCTCGTTGAGGCCCGCCGCCCTTGCACCCGATTGGCCACTGATCGGCGCCATTCTACGCATCGGCATGCCGGCCACACTGCAGCGCCTTTCGCTCAATCTGGCCAACGCCCTATTCATGACCCTGGTTACCTCTTTGGGCGAGGCGGTGTTGCTGGCCTACTCGGTGATCAACCGCATCACTGGCTTTCTGATGTGCCCGGTGACCGGGGTGGGCATGGCCACCGCCACGGTGGTGGGCCAAAACCTCGGCGCCGCACAGCCCGAGCGCGCCGAGCAGGCCATCCGCCAAAGCCTGCTGACTGCGTTCCTCTGCGCTGCCGTGCTGATCGGGCTGCTCAACCTGATGCCGCGGGCCACGCTAGGACTCTTTACCACCGATAGCGCGGCCATCAGGCAGGGGCTGGTAGCGGCTCGGTACATGCTTTACATCGGCCTCGTCAGTGCGGGCAACCAGGTGCTGTCAGGCGCGCTGACGGGCGCAGGCCGCACGCTGGCGCCGCTGCTGGCCAATGCCGGTGCCGAATATCTGGTGCAGCTCCCCATCGCCTGGCTGCTGGTGCGGGTGATGCCCATTGGGCCCACCGCCGTCTGGGTAGCGCTGGCAATCGGGCAGACGGTGGCCATAGCCTCTCTGGCATGGGTCGTTCGTCGAGGCGCCTGGCGCAGGCGCGCCGTGCCGGCGGCACGGGGCTCGCACGGCAATTGACAGTGTCGGGACGGTGCCAATAGCCAAAGGTCAAGAGCGTGCCGCCGGCACGGGGCTCGCACGGCAATTGACAGTGTCGGGGTGGTGCCAATAGCCAAAGGTCAAGAGCGTGCCGGCGGCACGACGCGCGCACGGCAATTGACAGCGTCGGGGTGGTGCCAATAGCCAAAGGTCAAGAGCGTGCCGGCGGCACGACGCGCGCACGGCAATTGACAGGGGCGAGAGGCAGGCCAATAATGGCGCCACCGATCGCTGCCAGGAGGTTGCCATGAAGGCGTTGGTGCACACCGCACCCTTTACCATGACGCTGCAAGAGTGGGATAGGCCGAGCTATGGGCCCGATGATCTATTGATTCGCGTCAAGGCCTGCGCTATCTGCGGGTCGGACATCAAGGGGTATTCAGGCAAGACGGGCCGTCGCCAGCCGCCCATTATCATGGGGCACGAGGCATCGGGCGTGGTCGAGACGGTGGGTGCACGGGTAGAGGGCTTTGCGCCGGGCGACCGCGTCACCTTTGACTCGACAGTGTCTTGCGGCCACTGCTACTACTGCAACACGGGCCACCTGAACCTGTGCGACAACCGCGAGGTCATCGGCGTCTCTGAGGGCAACTATCGCCGACACGGCGCAATGGCCGAGTATGTTGTGGTGCCGGCGCGCATCGCGGTGCACCTGCCCGACACGGTGTCGTTCGCTCAAGCAGCGCTGGTCGAGACGGCGTCTATCGGCGTCCACGCTGCCAACCGCACGCCCCTCAAGCTCAATGACACTGTGGTGATCGTAGGCGCGGGCGCGGTGGGGTTGGTGACGCTACAGGCGATGCGCCTCAAGGGCGCGGGCAAGATCATCGTCACCGACCTCTCGCCAGAACGGCTCGAGATGGCGTTGCAGATGGGCGCCGACGCGGTGGTGCCAGCCGACGACCCGGATCAAATTGGCGCCATATTGCAGCACACCGGCCCGCGAGGCGCCGACGCCGTGGTTGAGGCGGTGGGCCTACAGGTGACGGTGGACACGGCCCAGGCCGTCACGCGCAAGGGTGGCGCGCTGACCCTGATCGGCAACGTTACGCCGCGCGTATCGTTCGACTTGCAGAGCCTCATCAACCGTGAGATCACCGTCTATGGCGTGTGCGCCACAAACGACGAATTCGCAGACTGCGTCGAGCTGATCGGTACAGGGCGCATCTCGGTCGATCCATTCATTGCCGAGTATGCGCACATCGAGGACGGCCAGGCAGTGTTCGATCGCCTCTATCAGAGCGCGGGTGGCGGGCTGCGCACCGTGTTTGTATTCGACTAGACAGCGACAGCCCACACTGGTATCGCTGAGGCCCTGCGTGTTTACGCAGGGCCTCTTATTGTGTTCTACCGCGCAGCCGGTGCCAGCGAAGAGGTTTGTAGCACGAGGCTGTCGCTCTGCCCGGGCGTGCACGATGCGCCGATTGCCGATCGTGCGTTATACGGAACCGACGACGCTGCTAAAGCGTTTTAGGTGCAGCAACCAACGCCACACCTGGGACGCAGGCGGGCCTCGGCATGAGCACCTGCAAAGCAACCCCAGACATCAGAGAACAGTAACAACCCTTATGAACTATGGTAAAACGCATCGACGAGCCTTGGTTTGGGTCGCCGCGGTGCTGGCGCTGGCCAGTC